>Ga0315281_10005039_pt1 | contig 18974 bp, 17 predicted proteins | sample YL17G07_0_MG_FD_204540 | JGI IMG/M metagenome (GOLD analysis project Ga0315281, IMG submission 204540) | Sediment microbial communities from Yellowstone Lake, YNP, Wyoming, USA - YL17G07_0 | ecosystem: Environmental > Aquatic > Freshwater > Lake > Sediment | place: USA: Wyoming | collected... | reverse complement strand
GCACGGCGCGGACGCGGCCGGTGTTGAGGGCGTCCATGACCGTCGTCTTGGGCCCGTCCGCCACCACTTTTCCGTTATCCATGATAATAAGCCGATCGACAAGCGAGAGCATCGAATTGCGATGCGTAACCAGAACCAGGGTCTTGCCGGGCAAAATTCGCATCAGCTCCGTCTTGAACGCCGTTTCCGAGCTGTTGTCCATCGAAGCCGTCGGTTCATCGAGCACCAGGATCGGTGGATCCATCAGCAAGGCGCGCGCTATGGCAACCGCTTGGCGCTGGCCCCCGGACAGGTTATGCCCGCCCTCGCCAACCTGCAGATCATAGCCGTGGGGGTGGCGTTTGACGAAGGCATCGACACCGGCCACCCCGGCCGCCTTCAAGATGGACTGTTCATCGACATAGGGTGCGCCCAAGGAAATGTTGTCCTTGATGGAACCGAAAAACAGCCGCGCGTCCTGTAGCACGCAGCCGATGTTGGATCGCAGGTCGGCCGGATCGGTCTGCCGGATGTCGGTGCCGTCAACCAGCACTGCCCCCTCCTCGGGCTCATAGAGGCCCATGATAAGGCGCTCGATGGTGGTCTTGCCCGAGCCAATGCGGCCGACGATCCCCACCCGCTCGCCGGCGGCAATGCGAAAAGAGATGCCGTCAAGAGCCTTCACCGCCTGGCCCGGGTAGCGAAAATCCACATTGCGAAACTCAATGGCGCCATCGACCTTCGGCCGGCGCAGAAAAATCTTGCCGACCGGGCGCTCCGTTGGCAGCCGCATGATCTCGTTCAAGCCTCGCAGGGCAACCCTGAATTGGCCAAAGCGCACGACCAATCCGACAATTTGCGCCACCGGCGCCATGGCCCGCGAACCCAGCATCGATGCCGCAATCATGGCACCGGTCGTCATCAATCCATCCGCCGACCTATAGACGCTCCAAATCAATATCCCAACCGAGGTCAGGCCAATGCTGGCACTCACCAGATTCATGGCCACCATCTGCCAACCGCGCGATCGCATGGTCGAGTTGGCCGAGGCCTTCACATAGGCGTCCCAGTCGCGTTGCAGGCGACCCTCCGCATTGCAGGTCTTGACCGTCTCAATGCCGCCGATCGCCTCGATAAGAGTGGCGTGCTTTTGCTGGTTCTCACGATAGCTGGCACCAAGAGCCCGCGCCATGGGCGCTTGGCAAATGAGGCTTCCGACAATGGCCAACGGAATCATGAATGCAGGCACTATGACCACAGGGCCCGCCACCAACGAAATAACCAACAAGAAGACAAAGACAAACGGCAGATCCACGATCGCGGTCATGGTTGCCGCGGTAAGAAATTCGCGCACCGCCTCGAAATGCTGAATTCGCGCCGCCAATGCTCCGGAAGACTGCGGCATCGAAGCAAGCCGCATCGACATCACCTGCTCGAACACCCGGGCCGACAACTTGCTGTCCAGCGTCCGTCCGACCCGCTCAAGAAACAGGCCCCGCAATGTTTGAAGCAGGAAAGTGAAGCCCAGCGTGACCAGGATGCCGATGGCCAGCACCCAGAGCGTATCGAAGGCCCGGTTGGGAACCACACGGTCGTAAACCGCCATCGTGAACAGCGGCAGCGCAACAGCCAGGGCGTTCAGAATGAACGCCGCCAAGATGACCTCGCCATAGATGGGCGCGAACCGAAACAACGATCCCCAAAACCAAGATCGTGGCGCGGATGAAAGCAAATCCGACGACCGGGCATCGAGGCGCACCCGCGGTCGCACGACGATGATGCCGCCGTCGTACTCCGCCTCCAACTCGCTTCTCGGCAGGCGCTGCACCCCGTCCATGCTGTCGGGCGTCATCACCTCGGCGGTTCGCTTATCGACGAACCGCAGCAAGACGCAGGCCCCATGGCGCCTCAATAGCAGCACACAAGGGAAATTAAGCGGGGTCAGGGCCTTGAAAGCACGGCGCTGAATAGTCGCCGACAGCCCGATCCGCTCCGCCGCACGCACAAACAGCGGCGGAGTCATGCCCTCGGTCGGCAGCGGCAGTCCAGCCGCCAGCGCCTCCGGCGACTTGGGATGCCCGAAAATGCGGGAAACAATGACCAGACAGGAAAGAAGGGCGTCGTCGCGGCTCGCTCGGCTGCTCTCTCCCGCACTATCACGTTCGACCGGCGCCGGAGGAGAAACTGTTGAATCGCTCTCTGTCTGCGCCGCTACTGTCTCCATAACCTTGCTATCCCATGAACATGAATCAGGCCGGTCCAATCGGATCAGCCTGGGTCGAAATGGTTAACAAAGACCAACTTTGAGCCAATATTAAAACGTTTCCAGTGTGCCCGATTAAGGGCATGACGAGCATTCCCGCCGGTTCATTTAAGACCTTATTATAGTTAGAAATACAAGTTAATTCATCTTGTTACTTGATGATGTTAACTTAAACAATCATTTTGATGCTTTATCGTCCTTCTGAAAAGAACACGAAATACGACAATTGGTTCCCTTCTCCGGCGGCTCCCGGGCAGATCGTGGCCCGCCCCATCATCAACCGACCCGGCCGCACCACGATCACTCGTGCCTGATAGAAGCGCGCGGTTCCGGCTCGCATTTCGGCAACAATCTCGTCAATCGGCCGCGGTGACTTGATGGTGAAGTAGTGGTCAATCCGCCTTCCCACCAAATCGGCGGCCTTCAACCCCAACCACCGCTCCAGCCCGGCATTGGCATTCAAAATAATGTGGCCTTCGGACACCAGCAAACAGGGAGCCGGACAGGCCTCGACGATCAAGGCCAGCGGGGCCCCCCGGGCGGTCTGGCTGAGGGTCTTAACCGTGGCTTCCAAGGCCAGCGATTGCGCCTGCACCTGGTCAAGACAGTGGCGCCGCAAGGCTGCTGTCAACGACTCGTTCCGCTCCGCGCTCTCGGCGCCGATCCGGGCCACGAGCGCGTTGAGACGCTCGCCCTTGCCCTTGGCGAGGGCCTCAAGCTGCGACCAAACGGCTTGGTCGAGCTTCAAGGAATAGCGCCGCCCACGGTACTGAACGATACGGTGGCGCGATTTGGAGCGCCGTTTCATGCCTTGATTCCCCGCCCGGATCCCCTAGTCCAATCGACCCATGCCCCGTTTTGGCCGCCCATCCTTGACAACCAGCCGCCAACGCATGCTATCGATGAACCTGCTGTAGCGTCCAGCGGACACATCCCATGCCTTTTGTTCGACGCGATCACCAGGGACAAGTTAGCGCCGTTTTCCGCGAGCGGGAACCTAGCGCGACAGAATATTTGCCGGCCGAGCACCCCGAGGTGACGGGGTTTGTAATGCTTGGCGACGCCACCGATCCGCGCGCTGCCGATTTGGTGAGATCCGATCTGGAATTGATCCGGGTCTTCGAGGATCTGATCGACTCCCTGATCGTCAAGAAGATCATTCTGCTTACCGACCTGCCGCCTGCGGCGCAGCTAAAATTGATGCGCCGCCGAAGCCTGCGCGGCGCCTTCTCCTATATCTCCGAAGCCCTGCCGAGCGAGGACGAGGACGACCTGTCCTGATCCCGCCGATTAGAAAGGCACTGCCGGCGGCAAGTCCGGCAATCGTGCCTCGATCGCGGCCCGGGTCGGCAGGCTCGGCTGCGCTCCCTCGACCAGACAGGCCAGTCCGCCAGCGACACTGCCCCAGCGCAGCGCCACGGGCGGCTCCGCCCCCCTGTCCAGGGCAGCGGCAAAAGCACCGACGAAGGCATCGCCCGCTGCCGTGCTATCCACCGGCGTTATCGGCAGCGTGCCGATGCGCCACGCCGCCTGGCGGGTCAGCACAGCCGCTCCCTCGCTACCCAAGGTGACCACGACTCCGACGCCAGCGGCCTCCACCAGCCGGCGCCCGGCAGCGAGGGGATCGGCAGTCGCTCGTCCGAACATCTTGGCGCAATCGACCACTTCCAGTTCGTTCACAATCATCCAGTCCAACCCGGCGAGGGCACTCTTCGGGATCGCTCCGGCCGGAGCCACGTTGAGCAGCAAGCGGGTCCGACGGGCCCGGGCCCGCTCGGCAAGCGCCCAGTTTTCCTCCGTGGGTACCTCCATCTGCATGACGACGACGGTATCGGGCGTAAGTAACGAGTCCGGCACTTGCCGCTCCCGAACCGCCCTATTGGCACCGGAAGCGACGGCAATCTGGTTCTCGCCCGCCGGATCGAAACAGATTACCGCCAGGCCGGTCGCCTCCGCCCCGCTCGCCACGCCGGCAAGATCGACGCCGCCAGCCTTAAGGTCCGCCAAGGCAATGTCGGCGAATCCGTCCTGGCCTACCCGGCCGATCATGGCGACCCGCGCGCCGGCGCGAGCGGCGGCCAAGGCCTGGTTCGCGCCCTTGCCGCCGGCGACGATCTTGTAGTCTCCACCCAAGACCGTCTCGCCCGGTGCCGGCAACTTCGGCACCGGCACGACGATATCGACGTTGATCGAGCCGAAGACGACGATCATGACGGCGGCCCCCAGAGAACTTCCAGGCGCTGCGGCGCCGGCGCCGGCGGAAGGCGCAATGAAACCCCCTCCTTGGCGGCCTTGACCTCAACAGGTGTGTTGTCGAGCCTCGCGGAACGCACCTGCTCGGCGGCCACTTGCGGCAAGGTCAACTCGCTGGCGCGCACGGACGGCGGCAAAATCGCTCTCGCCACGCCGCGACCGAATTCAAGGCCCCGGATACGCCCCAGCCGATCGGTCTCCATGACGACCCCGCCATCCAACATCAAACGCATGCGGCCGCCTGATTTTTCGATCTCACCCATTCGCCCGGCCATGCGCAGGGGTCCAAGCCGCCCGTCGCAACCGTCATTCGTCACCTGCCACCCGTCCCAAGGCGTCAGGTCCGAAACCTCCGACACGGCAATGTAGGGCAGCAGGGCGCCCCAGCCATAAAAAGTGTCGGTGTCGGGTTGATCGCCGGCGACGCCGGTAATGGCGTTGTAGTTCTCGGGGCAGCGGCGATGCTCCCGCCATTCGCCCATGAACAGCCGATAGCCGTTGTCGGCCAGTCGCGCCGCCTCATCGGCAAATCCGGCCCGGCGCAAGCCGTGATAGACGAGAAAATTCAATGGCGGCCAGACACGGCCGCGCCAATAGACGTTGTCGCGGAAGGCCGGGTCGTCCCGCGTCACCGAGGGCAGCTTCCAGGTGCCGCCGAACTTGCGTGGATCGCGCAGCAGTTCGATCATGCGCGCGGCTTGCTCGGGCGTGGCGGCACCCGCCAAGAGCGGATAAAAACTTGTCGGCGCCAGGCTATGCACGAAAGCGCCGGACCACAGCCGATTGGCGAATACGCCGCGCTCGTTATCCCACAATCGCGTGCGGATGCGACCTTTAAGCGCCTCGGCGCGCGAACGCAGCCTGTCCGCCTCGCCGTCCTCGCCCCGCTCGCGCAACAAATCCGCCAACATCTCGCCATCGAGTGCAATCAAGCTGTTAAGACCCACATCCTCGCAATCGAGTGTCCAGGCCTTCGTGTCCAGGGTTGCCTCATCATGGGTCGGCGAGTTGTCCATGCTGGACTCGTCCTTGGCGGCCAGCTTGGTTCCGCGATAGAGCCCGCTGCCCACCGGCGAGGTGCCGTATTCCAAAAGCCCATTGCCATTGCCGTCGCGCACCCGCCACCACCAGTCGTGATTGGTGACCAGGGGCTTCAGCGCCAGGTCCAACAACTCGCGCGAACCCGTCAGGCGATAAAGCAGCCACAGGACCAAACCGCAAATAGGCGGCTGCGAACGATCGACCCAGGCATCGCGCCCGGTCAGGAGGCAAGGCAGGTTGCCCTCGGGCGTCGCGCCGGCAACGACGGCGGCTAGATTTTCCCTGGCGACTCCCGTGTCGAACAGGCCGGCCATCAAGCCATGGTAGAGCACGTCGTTGAGCCAGACGCCGAAGCCGCCGAATTTCTGACTGACCCAATTGCGACTCAACGATGTATATGGCCGTCGGTTGACGGCGTCCCAGACTGTGTTCCAGGCGATCACATCGCGCACCGCGTCCGCCGACCCTGCGTGCGGGCCGGTTTGAATGGTCGGCGGCGGTTTTGGCGCCAGCGCCAGCGCCTCCCCGGCTGTCCGCCTCGCCTGACCAAGGTCATCGGCAACGCTGGCGGCAAAGCGGAATGACGGCATTTCCTCCAGGTGATAACGCAGCACCGCCACGCGGCCCCGCTCGCCCCGGGAGTCGAGGTAGAAGTATCCCTTGGTTTCAAACTCTTGTTTGAGGTCGTCGAGAGTATCGTGAAAGGTCGCTTGGAGTGGCGGGCGCAGGCCCCGCACGGCAACGGCGGCACCTTCCACCTCGGCGGTCATCTCGCCGGTTTCCGGGTCGAAGCGCCACTCGGCAAGATCCGGCCGGCCCGGCTGCGGCAACCGCAGCACCACCATCACCCAGAAGCGCAGACCCCACTCCGCCATCCGCCCCGCGCGCCAGCTTCCGACAACTGTCCGCGCATCGGGCTTCCGCCACCCGAGCGATAGTTCGGTTCCGGCATGAACCGTTTCGAGGCTGATCGACTCTCCGTCCACCGTGCGGGGTCCAAGCCGCAAGCCCGGGGCGCCGGCCGGAAAGCGGGTAAATGCGTTCCGACTGCTGGCATAGGCGGCTATGCCAACCTTTAGGCCAAGAGGCAGATAGACCATCTCCGCCGGAAACTCGCTGTCCCAGCTATTCCAGGCCCGCTCCGGGGAAATATCCGACATACCCCCTCCCTAGTGCCAGGCCGCCAGAATAGCATCGGTGGTCGCCGCTTCGACCATCGGCCGCAACCGAGGCAGAAGCACGTCGAGAACCGCCCGATGCGCCTCCCGCGAGGCGCTGGTCACGGCGTCGGACACGATCACGACGCGCAAGCCCAGATCAATCGCCGGCAGTGCTGTCGCCCACACGCAGGCGTCGGTTTCGACGCCGGCCAGGATCAAGCTGTCGGCACCCCGTGCGAGCAGCGATGCCGCGAAACTGCCGCTGCCAAACGACGAGTACGTCGTCTTGTCGCAGACCTCGGCCGGCGGCGCGTAAGCAGCAAGATCGGGCACGACATCGAGCATTTCAGCCGGCATGTTATCCAGCGTCACCGACGGCCAGTGGCGATAGTAGGCCCGCCACATGCCCTGGCTTTCGTCGGCGCGGCCGGGCGTCAGAAATCGGGTCAGGATAAGCTGCCTCGGTCGATGACCCGCCAGCCGGCACAGATTGGGCATGATGTCAGCCATGTCCGGAACCTGCCAGGCGGTCCGCTCATGGAAGACGCGCTGCGCATCGACGATGGCGAGCACAGTGCGCGGGCCGAGCGGTGGCGAACCGCCGGTCATGTCTTCTGCTCCTCGACCACGACGGTGTGTTCCGCCGGCCACGTCGCCACCACCCTGTCGCCCGGCGCATAGGGACGCGCGCTACGGTTCTGCTCAAAAACCATCAACTCGCGCCCTGGGACGGCAAGGCGATAAGTGATACTGCTGCCGGAATAGATGGTGTGAACGATCTCCCCGCTCAGGCGGTTTTCGCCCTCGGTCCCAACCGGGGCGCTGTCCGCCGGCCAGAGCGAAATTTTTTCAGGTCGCACGGCCAGCGCCACCACGCCCCCGGCCGAGGGCAGCGGATCCCCGGTGGCAATCTCGATGCCGTCGCCGCATTCGATAACCTGGAACCCGTCCCGCGCCACCGCGTGGCCGCGAAACAAATTCGCATCGCCCAAGAAATTAGCGGCAAAAGTGGTGGCCGGACGTTCATAAACCCGGCTGGGCGCGCCCACCTGCACCACCCGCCCCTCATTGAAAATAGCGATGCGGTCGCAAAGCGTCATCGCCTCCTCCTGGTCATGGGTCACAAAAATGGTGGTGATACCGACCTCGCGTTGGATTTGGCGCAGTTCCACCTGCATTTCCTGCCGCAACCGCTTGTCGAGAGCGCCCAATGGCTCATCCAACAGCAGCACGCGCGGGCGCGTTACCAAGGCTCGCGCCAGGGCCACCCGCTGCTGCTGACCGCCGGAGAGCTGGCGCGGGCGCCGATCCTCCAGCCCCGACAGGCGAATAAGCGCCAGCATTTCCGTTACCCGCTGCCGCACGTCCGCGCGCTTCATCCCGCGCACGACCAGACCAAAGGCGATGTTGTCGAAAACGCTCAGGTGCGGAAACAGCGCATAGTTCTGGAAAACCATGCCGATGTTGCGTTTATGCACCGGCAAGGCGCGCACGTTCTGGCCATCAAAGTGGATATCTCCGGCCTCTGGTTCGATGAATCCGGCCGCGCACCGCAGCAGTGTCGTCTTGCCGCTACCGCTCGGTCCCAGCAGGCCAAAGAACTCGCCCTCGGCGAACAGCAGCGATACGTTATCGAGTGCCGCCACCCGCCCGTAACGCTTCGTCAGGCCGCGCACCTCGACCGTGCTCATCGTTCGCCCCCGAACCGATAGAGGCGCGCGAACAGCAGCATCAACCCCATCGAAACGACAATGATGATGGTGGAGATGGCGTTCACCTCCGGTGTAAAGCCCTTGCGGATGGCGGAATAGATCTCGACCGGCAAGGTGGATACGCCGGGTGGGGCCAGGAAATAGGAAATCACGAACTGGTCGAAGGACACGGCAAAGGCGAACAACGCTGCCGCCACCACGCCGGGCGCCATGACCGGCGCCGAAATCCGCCAGAACGTCTGCCAGGGATTGGCGCCAAGCGTTGCCGCCGCCTCTTCCAGCGCCGTGCCGAAACTCTTGAGCCGCGCGCCGACGACCACGATCACATAGGGTATCGAGAGAGCGACATGGCCCAGCAGCATGGCGTGCAATCCGCGCCCGATGCCGAGCCAAAAAAACATCACCAGCATCGAGGTGCCGATGATGAGCCAGGGAATGGTGATGGGCGGAAAGAGCAAAAGCTGCATGAGTGTCCGCCCGCGAAAACTGTAACGCTGAAAAGCCAACGCCGCCATGGTACCCAGGGCCGTGGCGATGATGGTATTGGCGATGGCGATCCACAGGCTGTTGAACCCCGCCGTCAACAACCGCTCGTTCTTGGCGAGCGCCTGAAACCAAACCGTGTCGAATACGATGGGCAGTTCGTAAAGCGGCGAGCGGTTGAAAGCCATCACGATCATCACCGCGATGGGCAGGTAAAGAAAAACCAGCACCAAGCCCAGATAGCCCCTCACCAGCCAACCGCCGACACGCTCCATTGCCGCCTCCCCCTACATCGCCTGCATGGGTCGGCGCAGCAACGGATAGGACAGCGCTAGGATCAGCAACACGATCCCCAATAAAATGAACGACAAGGCCGCGCCGAACGGCCAATTGAAGATGCGCGTAAACTGTTCCTCGATCACCGTGCCCAGCATGGTGGCGGCCCGAGGTCCGCCCAAAATGCGCGGCTCCATGAACGATCCGATCACCGGCACGAAGATCAGGACCGTACCCGCGATCAGGCCGGGCACGCTCAGCGGCAGAATGACCCGCCGAAAGGCCGTGGCCCCGGAGGCGCCAAGGCTGCGCGCGGCTTCGATCAGGCTGTCGTCGATGGCCTGTAGCGAGATGTAGCAGGTCAAAATCATGTACGGCAGGTAAGCATGCACCAGCCCGATCACCACGGCCGGATAGCTGAACAGCAGATCGAGCGAGGGGGCCCAAGGAAGCACCGCCTGAATCATCCGATCGACCAGCCCGTCGCCCCGCAAAACCATGGTCCAGGAAAACGTCCGCACCAGGGCGTTGCTCCAGAATGGCAAAACGACGAGCAGAAACAGCGCCTCCCGCCAGCGTCCCTTGACATAGCGCGCCAACGCCAGGGCCGCCGGGTAGCCCATGAGAACGCAGATCAGCGTGACATGAAAGCCGAGCTTCAGCGAAATCCAGGCCAGGTCGCGGTACAGCGGCTTGTCGATAAAGGCCCGATAATGCTTCAGCGTCAGTTCGGCCTCGCGGCCACCAAATGGGGCCACCGTCAAGAAACTGAAATAGAGCATGGCCGACAGCGGCAAGAACACTGCCAACGCCAGCCACAGATATGCCGGCGCCGTCAATCCGACGATAGCAATCCTGCGCCGCTGTTGGACGTCCACGCGCGAAACCTTTGAGAGCGGCGGGGTCGCGACGCGACCCCGCCTGGATACCTACTGAGCGAAGGACGCCTTGGCTTCATCCCACAGTTCCTGATACTTCGCCCTCTCCTCGTCCGAGAGCGGAGCCATGAATTGCAGGCGCTTGATGGCGGCTTCGTCGCTATGGATCGCGCGTCCCATATCGCCTTCCGGCAAGCCCTGATTAGCCTTCATATTGGCCGAGGCTGGCGCCCCAACCGTGGTCGCCCACTGAACATAGAACTCAGGATCGACCATGAAGTTGATGAAGGCATGGGCAGCGTCCACGTTGGGCGCGTCCTTGGCGATCGAAAGGCCGTCGAACCAGCCGATGGCGCCCTCCTTCGGCACGACAAAGCCCACCGGCAGGCCCGAGTTGGTCTTGCTGCGCGCCGCCGAACCGCTCCAATAGACCGCGATGTCGAAATCCTTGGCCGCGAAGTACTTGTTCCATTCGTCTTCCGACGACCAAAAAGTCTTGATCTGGTTCTTGAGCGCCATCAGCTTCTCACGAACCTTGTCCAGGTCGGCGGGGTGGTTCATGTCCTGGCCGGTGGCAATCGCGGCCATGCTGACGGATTCGACGGCATCGTCGCGCCAGCCCACTCGACCGGCATATTTCGGATCCCACAGCGCCTCGATGCTGTCGGGCTGCTCCGTGATCGTGTTGGTGTTATAGGCAACCGAGGTCATGCCCCAGACCCAAGCAATGCCGTACAATTTTCCATCCACCACGAACAACGGCGAGTCCCGCAAGGTCGGATTCAGGTCGCCGAAATTGGCGATCTTGGACGGGTCCACGGGCTGGAGTACTCCCTCCGCTGCCGCCGCTGCCGTAAAGGAGCTGTTGATCAGAACCACGTCATAGGTACCGGGGCTGGTGCGCAGCTTGGTCAGCATCTCCTGCTCGGAGTTGAAGTAGTCGTGGACTACTTTAACGCCAGTGCGCTCCTCGAACATCTTGACGGCCCAGGCCTCGTCGGTGCCGTAGCCCTGCCAGTTGAGAACATGGAGCTCTCCGCCCGCGTTGGCGGGTGTGCTGGCTAGGGAAGCGATCGCCATGACCGCGGCCGTGGCGACGCCAAAAATTGTACGCTTCATCTGGGTGTCCTCTCCTGTTCGTCTATTCGCCTCGGCCGGCATTCGGCCGGACAAAACATCTACCGGCATGCGGCCGAACAAAACATCTACCGGGGGCGTCCGGCGGTCAAGCTGGCCAGGGCATGGCAGGGGAGAAAGGCTGGGTGTGGCTTGCGCTTGACAAGCCCCTGGGAACCCCTATCTTGTAATCATTACCGTTTCGGTCATAATTGCCCCTTAGACCAGCCGACCAAGCGCCCAAGGATACGGAGAAGCCTATGATTCGGTTGAGTAGATTGGCGGATTATGGAGTGGTTCTGGCCGGCAGCATGGCTGCGAACCCAGAGCGATTCTACAACGCCTACGAGTTGGCCGCGACCACCCACCTGCCGGTGCCCACCGTCAGCAAGATCCTGGCGGCGCTGACCCGTCACGGCGTGCTCACGTCCCAGCGTGGCGCCAAGGGCGGCTATCGCCTGGCGCGCTCCCCGGCCGAGGTCTCCGTGGCCGATGTCGTGGCCGCCGTCGATGGACCCATTTCCCTGACGCTGTGCGCCGATCACGGCGAGTCCAATTGCGATGTCGAATCTGTCTGCCCGAACCGCCGCGGCTGGCAGCGCATCAACACCGCCATCCGCAAGGCTTTCCAGGACGTCTCGCTGGCCGACATGTTTGGCTCGCCGTTTCTGACCGACGCGGAGCGCCTGCAAACGCCCCGGCGTGTCATTGATTCGGCGGCTCCTGGAGCTTGAAAGCGAACATGGCGAAAACGAACATGGCCCCAACACCTGAGAGCGCTTCCCTCTCCAACGCCGCCGGCGCCTATAAGTACGGCTTCATCACCGATATCGAGATGGAGTCCGCGCCCAAGGGGCTGAACGAGGATACGGTCCGCTTCATCTCGGCCAAGAAGGACGAACCCGAATGGCTGCTGGAGTGGCGCCTGCGTGCCTTCCGCGCCTGGACCGGCATGAGCGAGCCCGACTGGGCCCAGGTCGCTTATCCGCCCATCGATTATCAGGACGCCTATTATTACGCCGCGCCCAAGACCGTGCCCGGCCCGAAATCGCTAAACGAAATCGATCCCAAGCTGCTCGCCACCTACGACAAGCTGGGGATTCCGCTGCGCGAGCAGGAGCGCCTCTCTGGCATCGCCGTCGATGCCGTCTTTGACAGCGTCTCGGTTGCCACCACCTTCCGCGAGAAGCTGGCCGAGGTAGGCGTCATCTTCTGTTCCATGTCCGACGCAATCAAGAACCACCCCGAGTTGGTACGCAAGTATCTCGGCACGGTGGTGCCCTACTCTGACAATTTTTTTGCCACGCTCAATTCAGCGGTCTTTACCGACGGCTCTTTCGTCTATATCCCGCCGGGCGTTCGTTGCCCGATGGAGCTATCGACCTATTTTCGCATCAACGCCGCCAACACCGGCCAGTTCGAGCGCACGCTGATCATCGCCGATCGCGACAGCTATGTGAGCTATCTTGAGGGCTGCACGGCGCCTATGCGCGACGAAAACCAGCTCCATGCCGCGGTGGTCGAGTTGATCGTCCTCGACGATGCCGAAATCAAATACTCGACCGTGCAGAACTGGTATCCCGGCGACGAGGAAGGTCGCGGCGGTATCTACAATTTTGTCACCAAGCGCGGCGCCTGTCGGGGCAAGAACTCGACTATTTCCTGGACCCAGGTCGAGACCGGATCGGCCATCACCTGGAAGTATCCAAGCTGCATCCTTCAGGGTGAGAACTCGGTCGGCAAGTTCTACTCCATCGCCATTACCAACAACCGGCAGCAGGCCGATACCGGCACCAAGATGATTCATCTGGGCCGCAACACGCGCAGCACCATCGTCTCCAAGGGCATTTCCGCCGGGCGGGCGCAGAGCACCTATCGCGGCCTGGTCCGGATCCAGCCCGGCGCCGAGAACGCCCGCAATCATACCCAATGCGATTCCCTGCTGATCGGCGACCGCTGCGGTGCCCATACCGTGCCCTATATCGAAAGCCGCAACCGCTCGGCCCGGATCGAGCACGAAGCCACCACCTCCAAGATTAGCGAGGACCAGTTGTTCTATTGCCGTCAGCGCGGCCTTTCGCCCGAGGACGCCGTTTCGCTGGTCGTCAATGGATTCTGCCGCGAAGTCTTGCAGCAACTGCCGATGGAATTCGCCGTCGAGGCGCAAAAACTCGTCGGTCTCAGCCTTGAAGGCAGCGTCGGATGAAGCCCCCGGAGAGACATTCAGCCATGACCGATAGCCCTGCTCCCCTGCTCGAAATCGCCGGCCTTAGTGCCAACGTCGCCGGCAAGGCGATCTTGAACGGCCTCGATCTCGTGCTTCCCGCCGGCGAAGTCCATGCCATCATGGGCCCCAACGGCTCGGGTAAGAGCACGCTCGCCTACCTGCTGGCCGGGCGCGAAGGTTACGAGCGCACCGCCGGCAGCGTTCGCTTCCTCGGCCGCGAACTGCTGGATATGCCGCCGGAGGAGCGCGCCCGGGAGGGCGTATTTCTCGGCTTCCAATACCCCGTCGAGATACCCGGCGTGCCGACCGCCAGTTTCTTGCGCGCCGCGGTCAATGCCGTGCGTCGCCACCGGGCCGAGCCAGAGTTGGACGCCGCCCAGTTCCTCAAGATACTGAAAGAGCGGCGCAAGCAACTTAACATCGGCGACGAGATGCTCGGCCGCGCGCTCAATACCGGTTTCTCCGGCGGCGAAAAGAAACGCGCCGAGATCTTGCAGATGCTGATGTTGGAGCCGCGCCTGGCCATTCTCGACGAAACGGATTCCGGCCTCGACATCGATGCTCTCAAGATCGTGGCCGACGGCATCAATGCATTGCGCCGACCGGATCGAGGCATCCTGATGATTACTCATTATCGACGCCTGCTCGATTATGTTTCGCCCGATCGGGTTCATGTGCTGTCGGAGGGACGGATCGTTCGCGCCGGGGGCGTCGAATTGGCGCATGAGTTGGAAAAGACCGGCTATGGCGCCGCGTCCGTGGCGGCGTGAGGCAGCATGAGCGGCGAGCGAACCAGACCCCTGGCCTATGCCGAGCGCTTTGACGCTGTCGCCGCGACTCTGCCTGGCGCGGCCCTGCCCTGGCTTACCGACCTGCGGCGCGCCGCCATTGCCGGTGTCCGCCGTGTCGGACTGCCAACGACGCGCGTCGAGGCCTGGAAATACACCAACCTCGAAAAACTGAGGCAGGCCGATTTTGGCCCAACTGTTTTTGGCCTAACCGATACCGGGAGCCTGTTCGATACCGGCGACCTTGCGAACCTAGGTGGCGGGCACCCTCGCCTCGTCTTCGTCAACGGCCGCTTCGACAAGCAGCGTTCTCGGCTCGATGGCCTGCCCGCCGGCGTGACCGTCATGAGCCTGGCCGAGGCCCTGACCGGCAACCACGACAGCTTGGTGGCGCGGCTGCGCCGCTTCGGCTCGGTTGACAAGGATCCGATCGGTGCCGTCAACACGGCCTTCATGAGCGACGGCGCCATTGTGCGTGTGGCCAGGGGCGTCGCCGTGAACCAACTCTTCCATGTCCTTTCGATTGGCGGCGACCAGCCAGCCGCCTTCCACCTCCGCAACTTGATCCATCTGGAACCCGGTTCGAGCATGGCGCTGATCGAACGCCATGCCGGCGCGGATGGATCGGCCTACTGGTCGAATCCCGTCACCGATGTCGTCTTGGGCGAGGGTGCTAGGCTAGCCCACTATCGCTTCATGGAAGACGGTTCCGCTGCCTATCGCACCGCCATAACCGCCGTCGAGGTCGCCGCCGGCGCCACCTATGAGAGCTTTGCCCTGGCCACCGGCGGCGCGCTGGCCCGCGACGAGATCCGCGTGGCCCTGATCGGCGAAGATGCCTCCTGTCGCCTTGACGGCGCCTATCTGGGCCAGGGCCGCCAGCATCTCGACACGACGACCGAGATCGTGCACGTCAAGGGCCGGACGACCAGCCGCGAAACCTACAAGGGCGCCCTGGCGGGCACGGCCCGAGGCGTATTCCAGGGCCGTATCGTCGTGCGGCCCGAGGCGCAAAAGACCGATGGAAGGCAAGTCAACAAGACCCTGCTGCTATCGGATGGGGCCGAAATCGACACCAAGCCCGAACTTGAGATTCACGCCGACGACGTCAAATGCAGCCATGGCGCCACCGCCGGTCAACTTGATCCCGACGCGATCTTTTATCTGCGCGCACGAGGCATCGGCGAGGACCAGGCGCGGCGCATGCTGACCGAAGCTTTCTTCGGCGACCTGATCGAGAGTATCGGCGATACCGCCATGCAGGCTGCCGTCGGCAAGCGCATTTCCGCCTGGCTGGTCCAGGCCGGAAACGAGGACCGGCCATGAACGCCGGCAACAGACTGGCCATGACCGACCGCTCAAAGCCGAACGCCGCGCCCTATGACATCGAGCGCGTACGGGCCGATTTCCCGATCCTGTCGCGCTTGGTTCATGGCCGGCCGTTGGTCTTTCTCGACAACGCCGCCAGTGCCCAAAAACCTCGCGCCGTGCTTGACGCCATGCAGCACTGTTACGAGAACGACTATGCCAACGTGCATCGTGGCGTTTACGAGTTGAGCGAACGGGCCACAGCCGCTTTCGAACATGCCCGCGAACTGGTCCGGCGCTTTCTTAATGCCCGCCGCGCCGACGAAATTGTTTTTACCCGCAACGCCACCGATGCCATCAACCTCGTCGCCACCAGCTACGGCGCAACCTTCCTCAAGGCTGGGGACGAGGTCGTGCTGTCGGCAATCGAGCATCATTCCAACATCGTGCCGTGGCAATTGCTGCGTGAACGTATCGGCATCGTCATCCGCGTCGCACCCGTGGACGATAGCGGGGCCTTCCTGCTCGATGCCTATGCCGAATTGATTGGGCCCCGCACGCGCCTGGTGGCCGTTACCCATATTTCCAACGCCATTGGCACCGTGACACCGGTGCAAGACATCGTCCGTCTGGCGCACGCCCAAGGCGCCAAGGTTCTGATCGACGGTTCGCAGGCAGCCCCCCACCAGAAGATTGACGTGCTGGCGCTCGATTGCGATTTTTACGTCTTCACCGGTCACAAGGTCTATGGCCCGACCGGCATTGGCGCGCTCTATGGCAAGGCCGACCTGCTCGCCGCCATGCCGCCCTACCAAGGTGGCGGCGAGATGATTCGTTCAGTCACCTTCGAGCGCAGCGAGTATGCCGATCCGCCCATGCGCTTCGAGGCCGGCACGCCCAACATCGTCGGCGCCATCGGCCTCGGCGCGGCCATCGACTATGTCGAGGCGCTGGGCTATGACGGCATTACCGCCCACGAACAGGCCTTGCTGGCTTATGGAACCGAGCGCCTGCGGGAAATCCCGGGCCTGCGCATCGTCGGCACCGCCGCCGGCAAGGCCGCCATTCTTTCTTTCACCCTGGCCGAGGCGCATCCGCACGATATTGCGACGATCCTCGATCACCATGGCGTCGCGGTCCGGGCCGGGCATCATTGCGCGCAACCGGCCATGGACCGTTTCGGCGTGCCGGGCACGGCCCGGGCCTCCTTCGGGCTCTACAACCGTTTCGATGAAATCGACATCCTGGTCGAGGGTTTGAGACAGGTAAAAGAGGTTTTCCGCTGATGTCCGATCTGCGCGATCTCTATCAGGAAGTGATCCTCGATCACAGCCGCCGGCCACGGAATTCCCGGCACCCGGAGCATCCGACTTGTTCGGCCAAGGGCGACAACCCGCTCTGCGGCGACAAGATCACCGTCTATTTGACCGTCGCCGACGGCCGGATAACCGACGCTGCCTTCGAGGGCCGCGGCTGCGCCATCTCCACCGCTTCGGCGTCGTTGATGACGGAGTTGGTCAAGGGCAAGAGCATCGAGGCCGCCGAGGCACTGTTCCACCGCGTTCGCGACCTAATGACCGGCACGGGCGAGATTTCGGATAACGACGATGAGGATATCGAGCGCCTGGCTCCCCTGGCCGGCGTGCGCCAATATCCCATGCGGGTGAAATGCGCCACGCTCTCCTGGCACACCTTGATGGCCGCCCTGCGCGAGGATCATCCGCCCGTCTCCACCGAACAAGACGAAGGTCGGACGCCATGATCGAGCGTGACATTCTCTTGGCCGGCCAAGGTGAAGCGCCGCCTGAGCCGCCCACCGGCCCCGCCGACAATCACCCCGCCAATCATGGTATCGAGGCCATTCGCCAGGGTGTTATCGCCGCCCTGCAAACGGTCTATGACCCCGAGATCCCGGTCAATATCTACGAACTTGGCCTGATCTATCGCTGCGACGTGGACGAGAACGGAATGGTCGCTATCCAGATGACCCTCACCACCCCTGGCTGCCCCGTGGCCGGCACCATGCCCGGCCTGGTGAAGGCAGCGGCCGAGGGCGCCGAGGGTGTTGCGGCCGTGACCGTCGATCTGGTTTGGGATCCGCCCTGGGATCGTTCGATGATGGGCGAAGCGGCCAGACTTGAACTGGGCCTTTACTAAACCGAAATCCGATTAACAAGGAAAGGCAGACGGAAACCATGAGCATGCCCGTCTTGACGTTGACCGAAGCCGCCGCCACCCGCATCCGCCAGCTCCTGGCCCAGCACCAGGGCGACTCCAAGCCAACCGGCGTGCGCGTGGCTATCAAGACCAAGGGTTGCTCCGGCCTCTCCTATTCTGTCGAGTATGCCCCGGCCAAGGCCGGCTATGACGAGGTCATAGAGGACAAGGGCGTCACCGTCTTCATCGATGCCAAGGCCACCATGTTCATCCTCGGGAGCGAGATGGACTATATCGAGGATAAGCTTCAGTCCGGCTTCGTTTTCCGCAACCCGAATGAAAAAGGCCGCTGCGGCTGCGGCGAATCGTTCCATATCTAGCCCAGCCGGCGGCGGAAACCGGACCGACCTGAATCCGGGCGGGCCTGAATCGGGGAGGGCCTCAATCATTGACTGTCAACGGACATTGATCCTATAATGCCCGTTGCCCGGTTGCTGTTTGAGATTGTGACTATCGCTTGATACCGCCCTAAAAAAAGGGTGGCAGGACGCCTCCCGCGGCCCCGCCCAATGCCAAATAAGATCGCCCGCGAAGATCGCATCGTTGTTCCTCGTATTTTTTTATTGCGGCGTAAAAAACACCCGATATCAATGTTCTAGCAGGCACGCAAAGCGCCACTTCGACCCCGGATCCAAGTCCAAAATAGCCCCCACTTAGCCGCCCGTCTTTACTATCCGCTTTAATCCATTGGCTGCCCTTGCCGGACAGGGGCGCCCGCGCCTAGCATTCCACGATCATGCAGGAAATGCTGCATCACCTGACACGGGATCATCGGAATCTGGCCCGGTTGCTGGATCTGGTCGAGCGTCAGGTCGAGGCCTTCGCCGCTGGTGGCACGCTTGATTTCGAGCTTCTCGACAGCATCCTCGACTATGTCCTGCACCATCCGAACCTTTATCACCACCCGCGCGAAGACTTGATCTACCGCCGTCTCCAGGAGCGCGACCCCGCCGCGCGCGAGGCCGTGGCCCAGGCGTTGGCGGAGCATGATCGCCTGCGGCAGGTGGATCGGGCTTTTGCCGACGTGATGCGGAATATCGAGCGCGAGGCGGAATTACCCCGAAGCTGGATTCTCGATACGGCCCGCACCTTCATTGACGAAACGCGGGCCCATATGGAGCGCGAGGAGTCTGATCTGTTCCCCCACGCCCGGCGCTGCCTGACGGAGGCCGACTGGCAGGAAATAGACGCCGCCCTGACCACGCCCACCGATCCTCTATTCGCCGGCGCGGTCGAGGAACGCTATCGCGCCCTGCATGAGCAAATCATGCGG
>Ga0315281_10005038_pt1 | contig 18976 bp, 15 predicted proteins | sample YL17G07_0_MG_FD_204540 | JGI IMG/M metagenome (GOLD analysis project Ga0315281, IMG submission 204540) | Sediment microbial communities from Yellowstone Lake, YNP, Wyoming, USA - YL17G07_0 | ecosystem: Environmental > Aquatic > Freshwater > Lake > Sediment | place: USA: Wyoming | collected... | reverse complement strand
TGCGGCGCGCAGCCCGAGGCCGGTGGTCAACGCGACGGATGTTGGAGTGACGAGCGACCCGCTTGCCGCGCGGGTCGAGACAGTCGGCGCGCGCCTCACAGGCACTTTCGGCGTGTTCTATCCCGGCACAGCCGAGATCTCCTTCAAGGGCCGGGGCGGCGAAGAATTGAAAGTCCTTCCGCTCGGGCGGGTTTCGCCGGAGGAAATCCTTCAGCTCGACCAGAAAGTTGAAATGCCGCAAGGCACGCGGCGAATCAACCTGACCGTTCGCGACACGAAGGGAATTAAACGGGGGGAGCTGGGGAACCTCGTCCTCGATCAGCCGTAGTCGGTTTTCGAAAGCTTCCGCCCAATCTACGCGGAGACTTTCTTTTCTGCGGCGGTAAAGATTTCCTTCAGCCTCCGCGCCACGATTCGTTCCTCGCCGGGCCTCATCATGTAGGGTGTCACGCTCAGGCCGTGCGGGTAATCTCCGGCCAGGCAGATGATGCTCGGCTCTCCGTCCTCGAGCTGCTTCGCGCACTCTGCCTGCGTCAGGCCGAAGGCTTTCTCGTCCCACTGGAAATAGACGTGCGGAACGTGGTTCGCCACTTCCGGCGTGAAGCGGCCCATGTGGACTCCTGGCACGGTGGAGACGGTTTTCTCGATGGTGGCCAGCCGCGCCTCCCAGTCCTTCCATTCCGCCGTGTGATCAATCTTCAAGTAGCGCTCGAGTGTGGCAAACATCCCGACGATTTCCTCTTTGCCGACTTTGCACGGGCGGCCGATGGTATCCTCGTGCGGGTTGTTGTTGAGCAGCGCGGCCTCGATCAAATCCTTCCGTCCCAGCATCAGGCCCGCGCACTGCGGCCCGCGCAGGCCTTTGCCGCCACTGAAGGCGACAAGGTCGAACCCCATCTTGTTGTAGTCGCTCAGGTGTTCTTTGGGAGGCACGTCCGCGGCGGCGTCGTTGAAGGTGGGCACACCGTGCCGCTTGCCGACTTCAATGAACTTCTCGAGGCCGACCCTGCCCTGATTCTGCGCGGCGTTCAGGAAATACATCATCGCGGTCTTCTCGCTGACGGCGTTCTCCAGCTCCTCCGGTGTTTCCACCACCACCAGCCTGACGCCCACGTTTCGAATGGCGTGGTCGAAGGCGTTGCGATGCGTCTTCTGGATGATGACTTCACTCTTCATCCCGGTGATGTCCGGCAGGCGCTGGATCTTCTCGGGGTCTTTGCCCGCCACGCACGCCGCCGTGCCGAGCATAATGGCGCCCGCCGCGCCGGAAGTGACCATCGCCGCCTCAACGCCCAGCATCTCCGCCATTTTCTTGCCCACCGCCTCCTGCAGGTCCACGAGGAACACGTAATGCTGCGAGGCTTCTTCCATCGCGTGGGAAACTTCCGGCGGCATGAGCGACCCGGTCAGGTACGTGTACGTGCCCTTGGCGTTGATGCGCGTGCGCACGCCGAGCCGCTCGTAAATGCCCGGCGCCTTGCGCGCGGGAGGTTTTTCGGCTTTCTGAGCCGCCAAGACCCGCGGCAAGGGAAGCCCTCCCAGGGCCGTGGAGAGCGATCCGCCCGCCAAAAACTTTCGTCGTGTGGCTTGCCAGTCAAAGATCGCCATGATTCCCCCTTTTGAGCCGGTGGTGCGCCCGGCGGCGTCGCTATCGTTTGTTCGCTGGCGCGGGCGGCGTGTGTGCCGGGCAGGAGACCTCCGGCCCGTCCACGTACGTGGCGCCCTGGTACTTCAAATCCTGCATGAGTCCAATCTCCGAGGTGTAGTAACCGTTGACGGTCGCCTCTTTGGCAAGCGCGAAGAATCGCTCCGCCGGAGTCGAAGGAGCGTTCTCGTGCTGCGCGCACATCTCCAGTAATCTTCGCCGGGCGAAGGCATCGAGCGCAAGAAGTTTCTTTCCCGCCGTGTCTTCACTCGTCCGGTCGAGCGCCGCCAGCCCCTCGCGCCACTGCTGTTGGACAGCGCGAGGAGAATTCGCCACCACGAAGTCGATCCAGTTATGCACGCCGGCGGCGCGGGCGCCAGGCGAAACTTCGTCCGTCGGAATCATGAGGTCCGCGACCACGGCGACGGCTTCCTTCTCATCGGGAGAGAAAAAATGGAGGTTGGCAGTGCCAGCTGCGGTGACCCCCGGGACCGGGACCTTGATCCCCGAGAGCCCCGGCGCAAGGCCGAGTGTCCGCGCCCGGGCCAAAGTAGCCGCCGCAATAACCGTCCCCAGGCTCTTCAGAAGTTCCCGGCGGGTTGGATGTTTTGCTTCGTTCAAATTTGTTTCATCCGATCTCAGCGGATCCTAAACTTCACCCTTTCTGAACGCCTCGGCCAGATGCTCGGCGGCGCGCATAGCCACGGCAATTACCGTGAGCGTGGGATTCTTCTCGGCGTAGGAAGTGAACGACGCGCCGTCGAGGATCCAGAGGTTTTTCACGCTGTGCGCACGGTTCGAGCGATTCACCACCGAAGTGCGCGGATCGTCGCCCATGCGCGCCAAGCCCACCAAATTCTCGCCGTCGAAATCCGGCCGGGGAGTCTCTCCGGCGCCCAGTCGCATGCCGCCGGAAATTTCGAGGATCGCCTCGGCCTTTTCGAGCATGTCCTTGGCCATCGCCAGTTCGTTCTCATGGAAGCGAAAGTGGAAACGTGGCAGCGGCAACCCGAATTCGTCCTTCTCGTTCGGGTCGAGGTCCACGAAATTCTCGGGGTGCGCCAGGATTTCGCCTGCCGCGCCCACGTAAACGAGCGCGGGATAAACTTCGCGCACGCGTTTCTTGAATTCCGCGCCCATGCCGCGCAGAGTACGCAGCAGCCCGGGAATCTGCGGTCGGTCGGCGCCGACGTAGAGGCCGTAGCCGCGTGCGAAGTTGGGGCTGTTCTTCGCGTAATAAAGATTGGCGATCGCGCCATGCGTGCCCGTGCCGTCGTCGTTGACCACCTGACCGCCCACCATCGATTCGAGATAGCCGAAGATGCCCAGGCCCATTTCACTGACCAGATTTTTGCCGAGCCAGCCGCTGCTATTGGCGAGGCCTTGCGGAAAGTGCCGGGATTTTGACATGAGCAGGATGCGCGTGTCCTCGACCGATCCGCAGGCGAGAGCGATCACGCGCGCCCGCACGCGGTGCTCCTCGCGGGTCGGCGCGTGGATGTAGACGACGGCGTGGGCGCGGTCACCCGTCTCAACCAGCTCGATCTCGCGCACGACGGCGCCGGTGGCGAGCGCCAGTTTTCCCGTGCGCAGCGCCGCGGGAATGGCGGAATTGGCCGAAGTGTATTTGGCGTCCACGTCGCAGCCGCGCATGCAGTGGCCGCAATAATGGCAAACCGGCCGGCCGCCGTGGGGCTCGGTATTGATGGCTTTGCGCACCGGAAACATCCGGTACTGCGGGCCGAGTTTCTCGAGCGCGGCTTTCTGAATGATCCGCTCGCCGCAGCGCAGGGTGAGCGGCTTCAGGAAGAGTCCGTCGGGGACGGCGGCGAGGCCTTCGCGCGATCCGCAAACACCCATGAATCGCTCGGCGCGGTCGTAGAAAGGAGCGATCTCCGGGTAGCTGATGGGCCAGTCGTCGCCCGCGGTGCGGCCCCGGAAATCGCGCTCGCCCATGCGCCAGGAGAAGGCGTCCCAGAGGAGCGTCTTGCCGCCCACGGCGGGGAGCAGCGCGTAGTCGATCTCTTCGCCGGCCGGATCGCTCGTCGAAGGGTGCGGCGAGTAGAGGAAACCCGTGTAGTCGTTCGTCCCGTGGCCCTCGCGAAAACCGCGGTAAGGAAGTTTGTAAGGCGGCACGTGCGTTCGGAAACGCGTCGGCGAGACCCATTCGCCGCGCTCGAGAACCACCACGCGCAGGCCCATTTCCGTGAGTTCCTTGGCGGCGATGCCGCCCGCCGCGCCCGAGCCGATGATGCACACGTCGAAGATTTCGCGTTCGAGCAGCATCGGCAGGTTGGGAGTGGGATCCGGCATTCGATCCTTTCGGCGGTGTCGCGAGTAACTCGCGCGGCAAGTACGGTCTTTGCGCCTCGCCGCAACTTATACGCGCGCAAGACTCCTGTCAAGCCGCGCCGGGCGTCCACAGTCAAACCGAGTTGGGGTGGGTTCTCTCTTCGTGATAAAAAGGAGTTGCGTAACGGGCCGGTCATGCACTTGGCGGCCGGGACGCATTTTCGTGCCATGCCTTCAATCGTGCGGCAACGACGCTCGTTCCTGCCCCTCGGCCGTCTGAGCAGGGTCTTGTCACTCCTGATGCTCTTGCTTTGTTTCGCCCGCGGACAAGCGGACGCGCAGGAATCCAAAGGCGCCAGCGCCGCGAAGGCGCACCTCGACCGCGCGAAACAAATGCTGGCCGCGGACAACTTCCCGGGGGCCCGCACCGAGCTCGAGTTGTCGCTCCAAGCCGATCCGAACCTGGCCGAAGCTCATTTGAGCCTGGGGATGGTCGAATACCAAATCGGCGAAACCGCGCAGGCCCTCCAGCACCTGCGCCGCGCGGTGGAGCTGTTGCCGGACTCTTTCGATGCGCACTACGGGCTGGCAATGGCCCAGCTTCGCGACCGCAACGTGGAGGACGGCCGCCGCGAGCTCGAGCGGGCGCGCGAGATCAATCCCCGCAACCCGGACGCCGTGTACAACCTGGGAATCGTTCTGCTCGGGCAAGGGAAAGCCGAGGATGCCGCCCGACTGTTTCGCGAGACGCGGACGTTGGGGCCCAACCGTCCCGACGTTTCTTTTTACGTCGTCTACGCCGAACTCGAGCGGCGGCGGTTCGACGAAGCGCGGCGGGAAGCCGAAGAGGGCGCGAAGGCGTTTGGGAAAGATTTCCAGTGGCGGTCGGGCGTGGGACGTCTCTTTGTCGAGCACGGCCAAGCTCGTGAAGCCCTCCCGCACCTTGAGGAAGCCCTCCGCCTGCAGCCCGACTCGGCGGAAATCCGCCGGCTGCTGGCGACGGCGCGCCTCGAGTTGCGGGATCCCGCTGGCGCGCTCGAATTGCTCGCGGCCCCTGCGACTGCCGAGGACCATTACCTCCGGGCGAGCGCGCTGTATCTCGAACGCCGGTATCGCGAAGCGGACCAGGAATCCCGCCAGGCACTCAAAGCCCAGCCGCGCGAGCCCAAGTTCATGCTGCTCGAGGCTCGCATCGCGCAGCGCACGGGGCAGCACCAGGACGCGCTGGAGCTTCTCGACCAAACCATCGCCAGTGCGCCCCAGTGGCCCGAGCCCTACTACAGCCAGGGAGTCAGCTATTACCTGCAGCGCCGCTACGCGGATGCGCGCAGGAGTCTCGCGCGTGCGTTGGAGCTGGATCCGTACTCGGTGCGGGCGCTGTTTCTCAAGTCGGCATGCCTCGTCAATGAAGGGAAAAATCGCGAGGCAGAAGAGGTTCTGCGCCGTGCGCTCGCCCTCGAGCCGGCTAACGCCCGCTTCCACTACCACCTTGGCGCCTTGCTGCTCCGCGACAACCGGCCCGACGAGAGCCAGCGGGAATTCGAGGAAGCAATCCGCCTGAAGCCAGATTACGCCCCGCCGCATTACCAGCTCGGCAAACTGCTGGTGCGCTCGAACCAGCCCGAGCGGGCGGTGCGCGAGCTCGAGGCCGCTGTGCAGCATCAGGCCGACCTGGCGCAGGGGTACTATCAACTCAGCCGGGCATATTCCCTGCTGGGTGACCAAGAAAAGTCGGCCGCTGCCCTGGCGGCCTTTGATAAGCTCAAGAAGCAGGAGGCTGACGATAATCAGGAACTCATGGACAGCCTGAGGCAAGAGGTAGAAGCGCCATAGCCGAGACCTTGTCCACTGACCTGGGCTCAGGTGTTGCACCACTTTTGATGCCCGTCCCTACGCCGTAACATCGCCGCGCTGGAAGTTTTGGATGGCGCGGCGCGTGTCTCTGGCCTGGGCGTGCAACTGTTCGTCGAGCGCGAGCGCCGTTGCTTGGTTGGCGACCGTGCGGCGCTGGCGCTTTCCCCATTCGTCTTTCCAGTCGACTTGCCACTTGCCGGACGGGGTGGTGCGGGTGCTCATGCGCTCCTCCGTTGACGCGGGAGTGACACTTCAACGTAGGCCTTTCGGCTGTTTTCGAGAGGGGAACGCGCTGACCGGGCAGGGTTTGCTGGTTTCGGGACAAAAGGCGTGGTGGGCAGCTTTGACGCGAGCGGGCCTCAAGATTCGCTTCCATGATCTCCGGCACACCTGCATAACTAAGCTCGCCGAAAGCGTCACCAGCGACCAGACCATTATGGCAATCGCCGGACACGTCAGCCGCAAGATGCTTGAGCACTATTCCCACATTCGGATGGAAGCCAAAAGGATTGCACTTGACGCAATTGCCGCTGAGCAAGCCCCGCTCCGGCAAGGTAACGAAAGTGTCGAGGATCGGCTGCCGAGGGTTGGCTACACAGAGTCAGCAAAAGTCTGCGAATCGATAGAGTGGAAAAGCGAGGCCGTTTAACTCAGGATCAACACGAACATGGCGCGGGGCCGGTCACCATCAGTGTTCAATATTGCATCCAACATTCCCGAGATCCATGCTCTTGATCGTCTTGCCGTTCACATCGATTGCTTGCGCCCAGAAGTCAGTCGTCATGAGGTCCGGTAGTTCAAGCTCCCAAGTATCTTCTTGCGGTGAGGTCTTAACTTTCCTCATCGGGCCTGCTTTGCCAGGGGGGTATAGACCCATTCCAGTTCCAGTCGAATACCAATAGATTTCCACTGATTTCAGGTTGCGGCCTTTGACTACCGCCTTCGCTCCCCGCCGCGTGCACTTCATCCAGCCACCCTGATATGAGGATGGCTCAATGTCCAGCAGGAAGATTTCGCCGTGGGCACCATCCGATTCTTCGCCAGCACTTTCGCCTAACATCAAGAACTCATCCCCGACCCAGCCCCCCCTGTTGCTGAGCGAACGGTTCTTGCGGACTACTGTGCCTGTTCCCTCCTCAAGGAAGATATCGAGTGAATTCACGCCCGGATTCAAAACCAGCTGACGGTACTCAAAGCGACAGTATCCCGGTTTGGAGAATACCAACGTTACTGTTGCGGTCGGGGGAGACTTCCCTTTCCGGTACGACGCTGGGACTTCGAGCGTGAACAGGCCATTGGCGTCGCTCGTGGCCACGATCCCGCTGGGCGGCGCGGTTACCCTGACGCCGGAGATCAACTCCCCGCTATCCAGGTTCTGGATGTAAGCGTGGAACCGGGTTGGATCAACCGTCGTTCTCCAATAATCCAGATCTTCGCCTTCGACATCTCGGTTATTCATGTTTACCCAGATCGTTGCCTCTGAAGCGTGCCGCAAATGGGCCCACTTGGGGATAATCCCGGGGAGAGCTGGACTATAACTACCACTCACAACTTGTAGTGCTCGCCCGCCAAGCGTCACGCTGCACGAGAATGTCTGAGGTATGCCGTTTGTCTTAACTCGACCTGCGGGGCCCGTCACGTAGTGGGCGGTCCATTTCACATCTGCAAGTTTGGTCTGTCCAAGACACATACTGCCAGGTCCGATCTCTACAGAAGCGCCCGCAATTCCTATTTCGCTGTGCCAATCTTTGACCCATAGCCATGTCGGGTGGGGTTCGCTCGCTACGCGCTGTGCGGCTTCAGCGGTGCACCCAAGGATATACAGCGCGACTGTCCCGAATACTAAGAAGGGTCTTCGCCTATGCATAAGCTCAAAGCGTGCGAAACTATTGCTCGCACACCCTCCCTTGCGAGGATAGACCCCAAGCATCGAGTGTGCAACACGGCAGCCGAAAATCGGCCATTCTTTGGCGGGTGTGCACCAAAATGGTAACCAAGTGCAAGATGTGAGGGAAAGGGCGTCCGCTAAGTGATAGATTTAGTTGGTGGGCCTGGGTAGAGTTGAACTACCGACCTCACCCTTATCAGGGGTGCGCTCTAGCCACCTGAGCTACAGGCCCGCGAAATTACCGTGGGTCAGCCGGGCTCGGCAGGAACCAAGACCCAGCCGCAACCTAGCTAGTATAGGCAGACGCGTGCTGCCGCGCAAGCCCAAACCCGTGTCAGGTATCACTTCGAACGGAGTTACGACCCGGTCGGGGCAGGAGTGGAAGTCAGCAACCGGCTAGTGGCCAGCGGTTTCTCCAGTTGAGTGCCCGGTGGCCTTTTGCCGACGCCTGTGGTAGAAAAGAAAGTCAAGGCACGCGTTCCCTTGGTTCGAGGAAGGTTCGACTGTCGGCTACATTTCCGGCGTTTCCGAAACAGGCAGATGACCAGCGTTCGCAAAGAGACCCTCCCGAATGGCCTCACCGTAATCACGGAGAGCATGCCTTCGGTGCGCTCCGTTTCGATGGGCATCTGGCTGCGTGCCGGCTCTCGCGACGAGCGCGAGCCGGAGAACGGCATCACGCACTTCCTCGAGCACATGGTCTTCAAGGGCACGAAAAATCGGACGGCGGAGGAGATCGCCCGTGCGGCGGATTCCATCGGCGGCCACTTGGACGCCTTCACCGCCAAGGAATGCACGAGCTTCTCGATCAAGGTCCTCGACGAGCACTTGCCGCGCGCCTTCGACATCTTGAGCGACCTGGTCAAGAACCCCCTCTTCCAACCCGAGCACATCACCCGCGAACGCAAGGTTATCCGGGAAGAGATCAAAATGGTGGAAGACCAGCCCGATGACCTGGTGCACGAAATCTTCACGCAGACCTACTGGCGCGGCCACGCCCTGGGCCGCCCGATCCTGGGCACCCGACAGACGGTGGGCCGCTTCGACCGGAGGCGGTTGACCGACTATTTCCATCGCCATTACACGCCTGCCAACATGCTCATAGCGGCGGCGGGGCACCTCGAGCACGCCCGCATCGTGGACCTGGTGTCCAAGGAATTCGGCGCCGCGCCCGCCGGAGGCCCGAGAAAAGAAAGCTCCGCGCCCGTTGCCAACCCGCACATCAAGCTCCGGCATAAAAAAGATTTGGAGCAGGTGCACATCTGCATGGGCGCGCCCTCCTATCCGCAAACGCACGAGCGGCGTTACGCGTGCTACATCCTGAACACCGTGCTGGGTGGAGGGATGAGTTCGCGCCTGTTCCAGAATATCCGTGAGAAGCGCGGTTTGGCGTATGCCGTCTTTTCCAACCTGAGCACTTTTCGCGATGCGGGCTGCCTGAGTGTGTACGCCGGCACGGCCACGAGCAGCGCGCGCCAAGTGGTGCAGTTGATTGTCGAAGAGCTGCGCCGCATGAAAGAGACACGGCTCGACACGAGAGAGCTCCAGCACGCCAAGGATTACCTGAAGGGCAGCCTGCTGTTGAGCCTCGAATCCACGATGGCGCGCATGGGGAACCAGGCGCGGCAGGAGATGTACTTCGGCCGCTCCATCTCGCTCGACGAGATCGCCGCGGGGATCGATGCGGTGACGGCTGACGACGTGCTCGCCGTGGCGCGAGACCTCCTGGCAACTGAACGGATCGCCCTCACCATTCTCGGCCCACTCGACGGCGTCAAGGTCACCCGCGCCGACCTGGCCTGCTAAGATTCCAGCGCCCGATTCTCCTCTGTCTCAGCCGTCTCATAATTTCCGCTCAGCGCCTTGGGGCCAAGAGTGTAAGATGTTGAAACTGCATATGTTATTCGATAATAGATCGAATCAGAGAATGTGGGCGCGGTGTGGCAAAATGCCGCACTGTTCAATATGTAGCCTATATATGTAGCTTAATATGCGGCGGTGGCGGAACGACCCTCCGCCCCCCTTCCGACGGCCCCTGTCTGTGGCGGCGATCTATGATCGCCTGTCTTGAGGAGCCACGAGTAGCGAGACAATCTTCCCTTTACAGCTGCTTATTGATGGCGGATGCCAGCGACTTGCCATTGAGGGGAAACTTGGCCCACGGATTCCCGGTCCGGCGCATCAGGTCTTGAAAGCGCGTATCGGCCTGAAGCTGGTCCGACACCATGGGCATCGTCCACTGTCGAGGGAGCCAGGGGTCGTGATTCTTGTAGGCTTTTTCCAGCCACTCAAGTGCATTGTCGCGTTGGCCGACCGCGTCGTAGATGTGAGCGACGATGGTGTAGTTCTCAACTTTGTCTGCGGACTTCTCCAGTTGTCGCGCGATTTCGAGCGCTTGGCGATGGCGGCCCGCCAACCCATACACCCAACCGCATTCGTTGGCAGCGACATCATCCGGCTGCGTTCGCCGCATAAGCGCGAGCGAGGTATCGCATTCGGAGATAGCCTCTCCGAACATGCTCTTCATTGCGAAGTCCCAAGCCAGCTCATAGTGGGCGTGATGAATCCCCGGGTTCAACTCGACCGCCCTCTTCAACGCCGCGATCGACTCGTCATAACGGCGCGCGTAGAAATACGTCCAGCCCAGAAACAGTCGCTCCGAGTAAGCCAGGGGATCTCGCTCCACCGTCCGGCGCGCGGCGGCAACTGCTCCATCGAATCCCCCAGCCATAATCAGGTAAAAAGAATTGACACCATAGTTCGGGTCCAAATCGTGAGCGCGTTGGAACTCCGCAGCGGCGCCTTCCCAGTCCCACTCGTTCAATTTCATTGTTCCCAGCGCCTGATGAGGTCCGCCTAGAGTGGGGTCGAGAGCGAGGGCCCGTTCGACGGCTGCCTTTGCCCTGAGAAGAGCGTCTTTCTTGGAAAGGTCATCACCGCGCAACCCATATCCGCTCAGGAATTCGTAGCTGTCACCCATTTCCGCCCAAGCGGGCGCGTATCCCGGGTCTCGATCGATGGCCTCTCTGAAGAATTCGATGGCTCTGTGTAAGCCCCCGTTGGTCACCTTCTGCGCGAAGTATTTGCCTTTGAGATAGGCCGTGTACGTGGCGGGATCGACTGGCTTCGCATTCGAGAGGAGCGCTTGCTCCTGCGGTGTCAGCTGAACGTTCAGCTGCTGAGCAACGGTGCGGGCGACTTCGCTGGCGAGCACGGACACCCCGCGCAGGTCGCGCTCGTAGCTGTGCGCCCAGATGTGGCGATCGTCCCGCACAGAAATCAACTGGGTTGTGACATGCAAACGATCACCCGCGCGCCGCACCGTCCCTTCCAGCACTCCCTCCACCCCGAGTTCGCGACCGATCTCGCGCAGCGGCGGCTTATCCTTTTTGTAGCGCATCACCGAAGTGCGGGAGATCACTTTCAGAGAACCAACCTGTGCCAGTTGCGTGATCAGCTCGTCGTGAATTCCGTCAACGAAATACTCTTGCTGGGGATCGCCAGTCAGGTTTTCTAGCGGCAGGACCGCAATGGATTGGATCTTGGTAAAGGGCGCAGCCTGCTTCGCCCCTACAATTGCCGCCAACCGGTCACGCAAGCCACCGAGGTTGAGGGCGAGAAGTATAACCACAATCGCAATCACGGCCCCGCCCGTTGCGATTGCGGCGATCCGCCGCTGGAGGGGCAGGCGTGCCACCAGCCCTGCGGCGGGTCGTAAACCCGCCTCTCCGTCGACCGCCGGTGCGGACACCGGCGCTACAGCGGGCGCACCTCCGTGCGCCTCTACGTCAACTGGCGCGATGAAGCGATAGCCGCGGCGCGGGAGGGTCTCGACGAAGCGGGGGGTATCGGCCGAATCGCCCAGCACCTCACGAATCTTGCTGATGGCATTGTTCAGGCCGTGGTCGAAATCCACGAAGGTGTCGGCGGGCCAGAGCTTGAGGCGCAATTCCTCACGAGTGACGACGTCGCCGGGGCGCTCTAGCAGCAACAGCAGAATTCGGAAAGGTTGCTCGGGTAGGCGGATGTTTCGTCCGTTCTTGTGGATTTCTCCGGATCGCGGGTCAATTACAAACTTGCCAAAGCGCACTTTCTCCGATAGTGGGGATGGCCTCTCCATGGGGAGCCTGCCGTGATCGGAGTGTACCACTTCGTGGGTGTCAAGAATTTAATAATCCCTTCACAGGCGAGCCCTTCCAAGTCCCGTTACTTCAGTCGACTACCCGCAGATGATGAAAAGAGCCACAAAGGAGACGCCAGGGATTGACTCCGTGTCAGTTCCAGCGCGAGAGTCGGCGCGCATCAGGATTCGAATCCGTTGTGCAACGCGGTTCGATTCTGAGGTGAAAAGGAGGACGCAATGAAAACTGAAGATCGTGTGAAATGGACTTTTCTAGCGCTGTTTCTGCTGTGCCCGTTGTCGCAGGGTGTGGCGCAGCGGTTTTCCGAGTGGTCGGTGCCGGTCAATGTCGGCCCTCCCGTAAATACGGCCGGTGTCGAAAACCAGCCGTTCATTGCGAAGGACGGCCTCAGCCTGTATTTCGTGGGCATAGAATCGTTCGTTCCTCTAGTGCAATACCTCTGGGTCGCGAAACGCAGCCCTGAATCCGAAAACTGGGGCGTTCCCCAGAAGCTTGGAACGGAGATCAACGCGACCATGAAGCAAGGTCACCCCTTCGTGACGGTCGACGGTCATTCCATGTATTTCAATGCTGTTCGTCCGGGAGGGGTGGGAGGCAACGACATCTACGTCTCCAAGCGCCACAACAAGCGCGAAGACTTCGGTCCCATGGGTTGGCGGCAAGCGGTGAACCTGGGCAGCAACGTCAACAGTCCGGCCGGTGATTCTTCACCCTGGGTCTTTGAGGACGAGACCACGGGCGTCACCTACCTTTATTTCACCTCGATCCGCGCAGGCGACCAAAACATCTACGTCAGCACGATGCAGCCGGACGGAACCTTCGGCCCGGCAGAGCCGGTCGCCGAGTTGAACTCTCCCTTTACAGATCAAGAGCCCGTGCTAAGTCGCGATGGGCTGGAAATCTACTTTGTCTCCGACCGCCCGGGGAGCCAACTGTACCCTCCGGATGATTGCTGTGGCCCCGCTGGACAACCTTCGCCGGACATTTGGGTTTCGAGGCGCGCCAGCACCTCCGATCCCTGGGGGCCGCCGGAGAATCTCGATGACATTAACGCCAGCCTCGGCGGGCCGCCCATCAACAGCCCGTTCGATGGGCAGGGACTGTCACTGTCGTTCGACGGGACGACTTTGTACTTCGGCGATCCGTTCCGCGAGGGGGGTGTTTCGATCTACTTCGACATCTGGATGACCACGCGCACCAAGCTGGCGAAGGAGCATCCCGAATAGGCAAAAGCTAGCCTCGGAAGACAATGCGCCCCGGGGACTCATCGTGGGGCGCTCTCAGGCGGACGAAGGGGGTTCCAGAAGTAACGATCCGGGCGAGCGTCGTCGCGGTCGACCCGGGACTCAGTTGCGGCATGAGCGTGACCTTTACCCCCACGGTGAGCGGTGCAAGAACCGGCAGGATCACCATCGTCAGCAACGCTCCCGCTAGCCCGTACAACGCCACCCTCTCTGGGAGGGGGACAGATTTTGCCGTCGTCGCGCAGACGGGTGAGACCACTTCCGCAACGGTGGCGGCAGGGGGAACGGCAACCTTCAACCTGCAGCTTGCGCCGACCGGATTCAGCGGGACGGTGGCGCTCGCTTGCGCGTTCCAGGGCTCGACACCGAGAGGAGCGAGTTGCTCGGTTTCGCCCAACTCGGTCACGCTCAATGGAGTCGATCCAACGCCGTTTGCAGTGAATGTCGCGACGACAGCGCGGGCGGCGGCGGTACCGCAGGTCGGCGGTCATAGACCGCCGCTACAGCCGGGGTCGTGGGCGCGGCACGTCATGCCCATGCTGCTCGCCCTGTTGGCGGCTTCGATGCTGGCGCTCAATAGCCGCAGAGTTGTAGCGGCGGCCTTTAGGGCGGCATCTGCCGGGCTCCCCGCCGGTCGGCGGGGACAGGTTCCGCCCGGCGCTACCAGGGTGCCTGGGCGATCTCAAGGGTCGCCCCTACGATGGGTGCCGCTGATGGCGACGATGCTCGCCGTCCTGCTGTGGACAGCGTGCGGCGGAGGCGGCGGCAGAACCACACCTCCGCCTACCGGGACTCCGGCAGGCACGTACAACTTGACGCTGACCGCCACGGCGGGCGGAGTGAGCAAAACTTCCACTCTCACTCTGACGGTCAACTGAGGGAAATCGCCGGGGCTCGGCGGCGTCGGGAACATCCAACCTGACCCACAATATCAGCCTGTCGCTCACCGTAAGGTGAGCGGCGCTACGAAGTCGGGCAATTGTAGCGGCGAGCTATGCTCGCCGGCTTGTCACCCTGAGCCCTTCGCTTGTCATTCTGAGCGAAGTCCGCCGGCGGCGGACAGGCGAAGAATCTGCAGTTTCCGCTCAGGGTGAACTCCGCGAAGGATCTCTGCATTCCGCTCAGGATAAACTCCGCGAAGGGTCTTTTTCATTTCAGAATGCTGAGATTCTTCTCCGCCAACTGGCGGATCAGAATGACAGACCCGGACCGGCGATCTGAGATTGCCGGTCTTCGATTTCCTCCCCCCGTGTACGCCCGTGTGGAATATAATCGGCGGTAACGTCTCGCACGGGCGCGGCGCCAATCCGTCAGTTGACCGACCGACGACGCTGGCCCGCCCGAGTGGGAAGGGGAAATTCTGAAAGGCGCGAGAGGCAACTTTTGAGCGTTCGTGTTTGCGTGCTGGGAAGCGGCAGCCGCGGCAATTCCACGCTGATTGCTACGGAGAAGACTCGCCTGCTGGTGGACGCGGGCTTCAGCCGGCGCGAGACCTACGCGCGGCTCGACGCGGTGGGCGAGCGCGCCGGCGGCTTCGACGCCATCGTCATTTCACACGAGCACAGCGACCACATCCGCGGGCTCGCGTCGCTGGCGCGCGATTCGAAAGCCCCCATCTACATCGCGGCCGCCACCCGCGACGCCATCCGCTGGGACCGGCGCCTCAAGGCCTTCGAAATGTTCTCGCCGGGCGGGAAGTTTACCATCGGCGATATCGAGGTCACGCCCTTCAACATTCCTCACGACGCCGCCGACCCCGTGGCGTTCACCTTCGATACTCAGGGCATCCGCATCGGCCTCGTCACCGACCTCGGGTACATTCCGGAACTCGTCAAGCGCCACGTCGCCGGCTGCCACTGCCTGATCTTCGAGTCAAACCACGATCTCGAAATGCTCAAGATCGGACCCTACCCGTGGGCTGTGAAGCAGCGCGTCATGAGCCGCACCGGACACCTCTCGAATCGCACCACGGGAGAGTTTCTGCACGACGGTTTCGACGGCACGGCGCAGGTGCTCGTCCTCGCCCACTTGAGCGAGAATAATAACCACCCCGAAATCGCCCGCCTCAGCGCGCTCGAAGCGCTCAATGGCCGCGCTCGAAGCGGCTCTCCGGAGTTGCACCTCGCCAGTCAGGCGGCACCCACGCCGGTTTTTCGGTTTTAGACGTAGCGCCAGGCTTTAGCCTGCCTGCGGCAGGCAGGCCCGGCATTCACAGATGCCGGCCTGAAGGCCGGCGCTACATTCGACCTGGTTCTAAGAGCGAAATCAAAAGGCAAAGGGCAAAAATCAAAAATGAGGAGTCGCTGAATTGCACGGCGGCCCCACAACTTCTGGCTTATGTTTGCCCTTTGATTTTTGACTTTTGCCTTTTGATTTGTTCTTTCCCCGCCTGTGGTACGATGGCCCCTTCGATCCCGCTTGGCGGAGTCGAAAATCCAGAATCTAAAACCCAAGATGCCATGATTCCTCGTTATACCCGCCCCCAAATGGGCAAAATCTGGAGCGATCAGAACAAATTCCAGCGATGGCTCGACGTCGAGATCGCGACGGCCGAGGCGGAAGCCGAAATCGGCATGATCCCCGCGAGCGCCGCGCGCGCCATCCGAGAAAAAAGCGCGTTCTCGGTCGAGCGGATTCTCGAAATCGAGAAGCAGGTCAAGCACGACGTCATCGCCTTCACCACCAACGTCGCCGAGAGCGTAGGCGCCGAGGCGCGCTACCTGCACTACGGTCTTACCTCGAATGACGTCGTGGACACCGCGCAGGCGCTGCAAATCCGCGACGCGTCGGAGATTCTGCTCAAGGGCCTCGCGCAGCTTGGCGAAGTACTCAAGAAGCGCGCCTTCGAGTTCAAGCACACGCCGATGATGGGCCGCACGCACGGCATCCACGCCGAGCCCATCACCTTCGGCTGCAAGCTGGCCATCTGGTATGCGGAATGCCGGCGCAATCTGGAGAGATTGAAGTTCGCCGCCGAGCAGTTACGCGTGGGAAAAATTTCCGGCGCAGTCGGGATGTACGGCCACTCGACCCCGCAACTCGAAGAGCGCATCTGCGCGAAACTCGGTCTCGCGCCCGCGCCCATCACCAATCAGGTGATCCAGCGCGACCGGCACGCGTTCTACGTGTGCACGCTGGCGGTGATTGCGGCGTCACTCGAAAAGATCGCCCTCGAAGTCCGCGGCCTGCAGCGCACCGAAGTGCGCGAGGCCGAAGAATATTTCTCGCCGGAACAGAAGGGCTCTTCCGCCATGCCGCACAAGCGCAACCCGGTCACGTCAGAACAGATTTGCGGTCTCGCGCGCGTGGTGCGCGCGAACGCGCAGGCGGCGCTCGAAAACGTGGCGCTCTGGCACGAACGCGACATTTCGCACTCTTCGGTCGAGCGCGTCATCCTGCCGGATTCCACCATCCTCGTCGATTACCTGCTCGAGAAGACCGCCAAACTCGTCGAGCAGATGTTCGTCTATCCCGAGCGCATGATCGAGAATCTAAATCAGATGAAGGGACTGATTTATTCCGGCCAGTTGCTGCTCGACATCGTGAATAAGGGCGCGGCGCGCGAGGACGCTTACCGCTGGGTGCAGCGCAACGCCATGAAGGTGTGGGAAACACGCGAGGATTTTCGCGCGCTGGTCGAGCGCGACGAAGATATCCGCAAATATCTCACGCCGGAAGAAATCGCCGCCGTCTTCAACGTCCAGCGTTATCTCGGCCACGTGGACGCGATGTTTGCGCGAGTGTTTGGTTCGTAGGGGCGACCCGGCGGGTCGCCCGCGTTCGGGCGCGGCACCGCCTCGCCCCTACCTTGGAGTGCGGGAGCCCTTCGACAAGCTCAGGGCGGTGAGCAGAGTCGAACCGCTTGCTCCCGCTTTTTTTCGGCAGAGCGTGTGGCCACATTCAAGGCGGCGGCAAGTCCGTCAGCTGACGGACACTCCAAAGGCGCAGCCCCTGTGAGGCGGGCCTGCGCCACACGCTCAATGCTTGAGGAGGACATCAAGATGAAGAAAAGCCATTGGTTCGTGTTGGGCCTTTTGATCTCCGGCGCGTTGTTGGTCGAGGCGCAGGAACAGAAATCAACTTACAGCGGCCTCGATCAGGGCATGGGGAATCTGGCACGCCTCTCGCGCGCCAAGACGCGCTCCATCAGCCCGGAGAATTTCACGGGCGAGAAGGGCAAGGGTGGCATGTCCACCGACGGCCTGGCCAAGAACGCCGCGCGCGACCTCGGCCAGGGCTGGAAGGTTTCACCTTTCATTCACATCGCGCCCAAGCAGACCTTCACGCTGGCGGCGATCCAGGGCCCCGGCGCCATCCAACACATCTGGATGACCCCCACCGGCAATTTCCGCTACTCCATTCTGCGCATCTACTGGGACGGCGAGACGACGCCGTCGGTGGAAACTCCCGTGGGCGATTTCTTCGCCTGCGGCTGGGGGAAGTACGCGCAGATCTCCTCGCTCGCCATCTGCGTCAACCCCGGCAGCGCCTTCAACAGCTACTGGCAGATGCCCTTCCGCAAATCCGCCAAGATCACCATGGAGAACCTCGACGAGGAGCAGTCGACACTTTACTATCAGATCGATTACACGCTCACCGAGGTGCCTGCCGACACCGCTTACTTCCACGCCCAGTTTCGCCGCACCAATCCGCTGCCTTACAAGTCCGTTTACACCATCCTCGACGGCGTCAAGGGCTGGGGCCATTACGTCGGCACCTACATGGCCTGGGGCGTGCACAACGACGGTTGGTGGGGCGAGGGTGAAATCAAGTTCTTCCTCGACGGCGACGACAAGTTCGCCACCGTCGTGGGCACGGGCACGGAAGACTACTTCTGCGGGTCGTACGATTTTGATTCGGGGCCCCCGGACGCTCTGCATTACACGGAGTTCTCGACGCCCTACACGGGCCTCGCCCAGGTGCTGCGCCCGGACGGCCACTATCAGGCCAACACGCGCTTCGGCCTCTACCGCTGGCACATCATGGACCCCATCCGCTTCGAGCAGGATCTGAAAGTCACCATTCAGGCGCTCGGCTGGCGCTCCGGCGGCCGCTATCTGCCGCTTCAGGACGATATGGCCTCCGTCGCCTTCTGGTACCAGACCGAACCCCACGCGCCCTTCCCGAAATTGCCGGATAAGGATTATCTGGAGATTCAATAGCGGGGCTGGATTCGTTGTTGCGGCGACTTCCCGGGGCGGTTTCCGAACTGCCCCTACATATTCATTTTATGAGCCGAACCAACATTGACCTGGACGACCGATTGGTACGCCGCGCGTTGCGGCTGACCGGCTTGAAGACCAAGAAGGCCGTCGTCCACCGCGCTCTGGAAAATCTCGTCCGGGCCGAGACCCGTAAAGGAACCCTGAGATTCTATGCCAGCGGCATCTGGCAGGGCGACCTGAAAGCCATGCAGCGGAGAAGGAGAGTGTTGATATGAAAGGCTGGATCTTCCAAGGAAATCCAACCAAGTTCAATGTTGATCAGTATCTTTTGTTGAAGAACGAGATACTCTGGTTGGTGCGACCTCAGGGATACGCGAAGCGGATCGAGCCGGGCGATATTGCATTCATTTGGCGCTCGGATGGGCTAAAGAAAGGGACAGGCGGGATTATTGCATACGGCGAAGTCCTTGATACCCCTACGATTAGGGAGGACGATGCGCCCGACCTGTGGATCAGCCCTATAACAACCCCGCGTGCCCTCCGCGTGAGGATAAGGATCCTGGATAGGAGATTGTCCCAGGTAAGCGGTATGCTGCTGCGCACCGTTTTGAAAGAACACACGTCACTGAAGGAACTATGGGTGCTCAAGTGGCACTCCCAGACGGTCTTTCCGATATCTGGCACTCAACTTCGAGACCTGATTTCCATGTGGGAGTCATCTAAAGCCGATTGATGACGCTGGCCAA
>Ga0315281_10005035_pt1 | contig 18987 bp, 22 predicted proteins | sample YL17G07_0_MG_FD_204540 | JGI IMG/M metagenome (GOLD analysis project Ga0315281, IMG submission 204540) | Sediment microbial communities from Yellowstone Lake, YNP, Wyoming, USA - YL17G07_0 | ecosystem: Environmental > Aquatic > Freshwater > Lake > Sediment | place: USA: Wyoming | collected... | reverse complement strand
GAGCGGGTGATCCCAAGAAGTGGATCAGGATATAATGACCTTTAGGTTTCTTTTTGACTTCGTAGGCGAGTTTTCGTTTTCCCCAATCTTCAACCTTTAAGATTTCTCCATTGGTTTGGGTGATAATCCCTTTGACTTTTTCGATAACCGATAGGGCCTGTTCTTCTTCGAGATCAGGATCCAAAATGAAAATAGTTTCATATTTCCTCATGTTTTACCTCCTCGTGGATTATAGCCCTAAAACAAGGTTTAGAGCAAGAAGGTTTAGAAGTTAGAATTATTAGTGAAGAATTATGAATTAATTCTGAACTCTTCACTCTTCACTCTAAATTCAATCCTTTAATACATCCTGCTTGACTACTCCTGCAATATGACCTCTATTGACCTTCACCCTCACCTTGTCCGAGATTTCAACGGTGACTTTGTCATCTTTGAGGCCAGTCACTCGACCGTAGATTCCTCCAGAGGTTAAGACATTATCTCCCACCCTGAGGTTTGACAATAGATTCTGATGTTCTTTTTTCTGCTTTTGTTGAGGTCGAATGAGCAGGAAATAAAAGATAACGAAGATGAAAATAATGGGCAGAAAACTCCAAATTTGAGACCCTTGGCTTCCCCCCCCTCCCGGCAGTGATCCCATCGCATAAGCCAGTTCTATTCCCATAAAATCCTCCTTTTGAATTTTACCCCGTCCTCAGTTGGATTGAAAATGGGTAGAAATTTCTGTTTCCAATCCATGGTGTGAGTTGTGGGATTTATAAAAATCGAGAAGACTCCCCTCTTGGATGGCTTCCCTGATCTTTAATAAAAGGATCATATAATAAAACAAATTATGGATAGTATTCAACCTCGAAGACAAAATTTCTTTAGACAGGTAAAGATGACGGAGGTAGGCCCTGGAATAATGGCGACAGGTATAACAGGCGCATGTTTCATCTACAGGCCTTTGATCCTCAGCATATTGGGCCTGTTTGATCGATATCTTTCCTGAGGAGGTAAAAAGTGTTCCGTTTCGAGCATTCCTTGTCGGAAGGACGCAATCGAAGAAGTCCACGCCAAGCCTCACGGCATCGATGATATCCTCTGGTGTTCCAACACCCATTAAATATCGGGGAGTATTCTCAGGTAAAAGAGGGGTTGTCCATCCCAGAACATCCAACATCGCTGATTTTGGTTCCCCCACACTAAGACCGCCAATGGCATATCCTTGGAATCCCATCTCCACCAATGCTTGAACACTCTTCTCCCTTAAATCTCGATGCACCCCTCCTTGGATAATGGCGAAAAGAGCAGGATCGTTTCCTCGTCTCACTTGTAAACATCTTTTTGCCCAACGGCTCGTTCGCTCCATCGAGGCCTTCACATATTCATAAGGAGAGGGGTAGGGGACACATTCATCTAAAACCATAGCAATATCAGAACCGAGGACCCTCTGAATTTCCAGCACCTTTTCCGGTGTGAGGAAGTGTGAAGACCCATCCAGGTGAGATTGAAAAGTCACCCCTTCTTCTGAAATCTTTCGAAGACTTCCGAGGCTGAATATCTGGAAGCCACCGCTATCCGTTAAAATGGGCCTTTCCCAATGGATGAAAGTGTGAAGTCCTCCTAATCTACCAATCGTTTCATGCCCTGGTCTGAGGTAGAGATGGTATGTGTTACCCAAAATCGCCTCGACACCTATCTCCACTAATTCTTCAGGGGTGAGGGATTTGACCGCACCTTGTGTTCCCACAGGGAGAAAAGCAGGGGTATTGAAAGACCCATGGTCTGTTTCAACCCTCCCTATTCTTGCCCGGGAAAAGCTATCCTTTTTGATTATCTCGAAACGAAAAGCCATAAAAATCACAAATGGAATACTGGAATATTGGAATGATGGGCTGAATACTGCCAGGTTGAGGTTTAGGTTGAGGCATCATCCTGAACAAAGCGAAGGATCTCTGACCTGCCCGCCGGACAGCAATGGCAGGCGGGGATTCTTCACGGAGCCTGCCCTGAGCCAAGAACCGAGATTCTTCTCTTCGCTCAGAACGACAGGTGAAGGGTTCAGAATGACATTTCTTAGCCTTAACCTTTTTTTATTTCCCCATTATTCCAACATTCCAACATTCCAACGTTCCATCATTCCCTATGTCTGTTAGAGGATGAGCATGGCATTGCCGTAACTATAAAATTGGTATTTTCTGCGAATGGCTTCTTGATATGCCTTCATTAATAATTCTTTTCCCGCGAAAGCTGAAACTAACATGATTAGTGTTGATTTAGGGAGATGAAAATTGGTAACCAACCCATCGATGACACAAAATCGATAGGGAGGATAGATGAATAAAGAGGTTGTTCCTTTACCGGGTCTCACCCCCCCCTTTCCATTGGAAAAGGATTCCAGGGCACGCGTCGTGGTCGTTCCCACAGCAATGACCTTTCCACCCCGAGCTTTCGTCTCCTCAATTTCTCGCGCTGTTTTCTCTGATATCTCTATCCATTCTGCTTCCATGGTATGGTCTTCGATGTCATGGGCCTTTACGGGGGCAAAGGTTCCAATTCCAATATGAAGAGTGATCGTTGTGGTGCGTACCCCGTTCTCCTTAAGCGATTGAAGCAAATCATGGGTAAAATGGAGACCCGCAGTCGGTGCGGCAATCGATCCATCTCTCTCTGCAAAAACAGTCTGATAACGTTCCCTGTCCAATGGTTCATCCCCTCGCTTGATGTAAGGGGGCAGAGGGATGTGGCCGATCTTCTGAAGGATATCCATCACCTTACCTTGATAGAAGAAGCTGATCTTTCCTCTTCCATCCTTCACCTCTTCTATTTCTCCCTCAAGTTCCTCTTCAAATCGGATTCGAGCCCCTCGTTTCACCTTCCTTGAATCCTTTATCAAGGCTTTCCATTCCCCTTTTATTCCATTCCAGGAAGGGATGAGGAGCATCTCGATCCTCCCCCCTGTCTCTTTTCTCCCAATAAGTCGAGCCGGAAGAACACGGGTATTGTTCATGACCAGGAGATCTCCGGGGTTGAGGTATTGGGTAATATCACGGAAGGCTCGGTGCTCGATTGCGCCTGTCTGGCGGTGAAGGATCATTAAAGAAGTCTCTCCCCTTTGGAGAGATGGATATTGAGCGATCAAGGAGGTGGGAAGGTGGTAATCGAACTCTTCAATTCTCATATTCAATCACCTGAAATACAAATAAAGCTCAATAAAATTAACAGAGTCTATCTAAATCTGCAAGTAAAATATTTGACACTGTGGAGTAATAACCTTCGACGGAATACTTCAGATAATGAATGCAAATGAGTTTATTCAATTTATATCCCATGTCTATCTACTCCAGAGGTCTACTCCACAGGGTTGACATTTCAGGGGGTATCGATTAATCTAAAACATATTTTGCTTTTTAAAGGGGAAGAGAGTGAAGAGGTTCTCTTACAAAGATGCAGGGGTGGATGTGGAAAAGGGGGATGCCTTTGTTCAAGCGATCAAACCGATGGTGGAATCTACATTCCGTCCTGAGGTATTGACGAAAATTGGGGGTTTTGCAGGGTGCGTCTCTCTGAATTTGGAACGTTATAAGAAGCCAATTCTCGTCTCCTCAACCGATGGGGTAGGGACCAAGCTGAAGATCGCCTTCTTGATGGATCGTCATGATACCGTTGGGATTGATCTGGTAGCGATGTGTGTCAATGATGTCGTGGTCAGTGGGGCAAAACCTCTCTTTCTCTTGGATTATTTTGCTACTTCTACACTGGACACCGAAAAAACGACGAAGGTGGTCTCAGGTATTGTCAAAGGGTGTATCGAAGCCGAATGTTCTCTCATTGGCGGCGAGACAGCTGAGATGCCAGGATTTTATAAAGAAGGGGAATACGATCTGGCTGGTTTCGCAGTAGGCATTGTAGAGAATTCTCAATTGATTGATGGATCGAGTGTGACGGTCGGGGACAAATTGATTGGGATTGCCTCCAGTGGTCTCCACAGCAATGGATACTCTTTGGTAAGAAAATTGCTTCTCGATCAACATAAAATGGAATTGGAGAAGCGGGTCGAGGAGATTGGAGAAATATTGGGTGAAGAGTTGCTCCGGCCGACCCGCATTTATGTCAAGACGGTCCTCAACCTCACGCGAGACTTCCATATTGGTGGAATTGCTCATATCACGGGTGGGGGCATTACGGGAAACCTTCCGAGAATTATCCCAAAGGGCTGTAAAGCGATTGTCCACAGAGGAACCTGGGATATCCCTCCCATCTTCTCCTTTCTGAAGGAGAAAGGAAAGATTTCTGAGGAGGAGATGCTTCGCACTTTCAATAACGGGGTTGGAATGATTCTCATCGTCCGGCCTAAAGAGGTCGAGGACATCTTAGACAGGCTCCATTCTTTAGGCGAGAAGGCCTTTATCATCGGCGAGGTGGGAAAAACAGAAAGGGAACAAGAGACCATCGAATTTATCTGATCCTTCTTTTTCTCATCATTGTATCCTCACCCTTATTTGATTAATCCAGTATCATCTTGAGATGAAACAATCAGGAAATGAACAAGAGGTGATTGTATTAGGGTCTGGCTTGGGTGGTCTGGTGGCTGGAACCTTGTTGGCAAAAAATAACCACCCCGTCTTGCTCCTGAGAGAAAAAGGATACCACCCCTCCTATGCTATAAAAGGTTACCATTTCGTCCCCTTTTCAAACTTTTCAGAAAAACGTTTAAGGCTTAATCTTTTTAAAAAAATCTCTCAAGCCTTGAACCTTCCTCTTCTGATGGGGACCCGAGAAGAAAGCAGGCAGGCTAAGGTCAGTTCAGACAAATCAAAGCAGAGAGCCGCCTTTCAAGTGGTTCTCCCTAAGGCGAGGATTGATATTTTCCCCCAGCGCCTTTTATCCCAGAAGGAATGGAAGAGGGAATTTCCAAAAGAGGTAGTTCAGATTGATGCATTTTATAATGAGCTGGATCAAATCCAGCCACTTTTACAAGTGGTGAAGGAGAAGAATTCTTCGCCATTTTTCCCCCTTCGACAACGTTCTTTCACCAAAAAATATTTTCCTTTCGATCCCTTTCCAAAAGAAGAGATGGATAAAAAGCTCTCTCTATTTTCGAGAGAGTTTAGGGAGTTCATTCAACTTCAACTGATCTCTTGGGGGAATCTTTATTCAAATCGATTACCTCTCTCTTTAGGCGCTCACATTTTATTGGATGAGACGAATGAATTGAATCCAGATTTTGATTTAGAAAAAATGGAAAAAGATATTTTAGGTCAATTTTTACGATCTGGAGGAAGGGTTGAAGAGGTCGAACGAGTGAAAAAAGTAACTCTAGGGTGGCGAAAGGGGTTTACCCTATCCATGGAAGGAGACCCAAGGGTATTTCGGTCTCAATTTCTTATTTTTAATTCCCCTCTTCATCGCGTTTCATCCCTCCTGGGTAAAAAAGGGAAAGAATTATTAAAGTGGGGGAAGAAGATCAAGCCTTTTTATGTGATGATCCCTTTATTTTTAGGGATCCATGAAAAAGTCATTCCGGTTGGGATGAATGATCTTCTTATCTCCATTTTGGATCTTGAAAAGCCCTACGGTGATGGAAATGTCCTATTCCTTTCCCTTAGTCCAAAAGGAGATGAGACCAAGGCACCGGAAGGAAGGAGGGCCCTTACCGTTGAAAGTCTGATGGATGTAGGAAAATGGGAACAAACCCTTCTGGTTGATTATCAGCAAGGAGTCATGAAACATTTATATCATCTCTTTCCTTTTCTTGAGCATTACATCGAATTTATTGATTTTCAGTGGGCCAGTGATCATGTTCCCAAGTGGTCTTATTCTCACTTTCTTTACGAAGCGACTTCTCATTTTTATTGGAGGGAAGGAGTGGTGCCCATGAGCATGTCAAAAAACATTTACTTCGTTGGAAAAGAGAATTTCCCCTATTGGGGACTGGGAGGAGAGATCTTCAGCGGATTAACAGTGGCCCAACAGATTTTGAAGAAATATTCATGATTCCCCTCTCATTACACATTGCCACAAAGACTCACCCTCCGGCACAACTTCTCTGCCTTTTGGGATAAACGATCGTGTCCTTTTTATTTGGTTAAAAAATTATAAGGCTTATCTAATCAATCCCTTACTTCAAATTCATTAGCCACCACGAAGATCGTCCGTCTATCCTTTATCAGGCCGGTAAAAAAGAACCTTGCCCATCTCAAGCCAGATTCGAACTGGGTCTTTCCCCTTAAGTCCTTCCTTCTTTCTGCCAACACACCAATGAGATCATCTTTTTTGAGTTCATTGTCTTTACAAAAGACTTTGTAGACTATCATCTCATCACCTCCTGAAAGAAATGACTTGCCCTCTATTTCCACAAACCCCGATGATTCTCCCTCGCCTCCCTGTAAGCCTTTAAAAACCTCTCTTGATATTTCAAGTTAGGGGGTATGGTCATGAGTTGAGCATAACCTGCCTTAACGATCTCCTCGTTTAACATCTTACCACTGGGTAAGTAGAGATAGGCCAAGAGCCTTCCGTATTTGTCTCTCGTCCGGGCATCAAACTCTATCCATAAAAATTCTCCTGGTTTCACTAAGGCCTTTACAAAACCCTTGGCCTCCTTCCCATGGGAGGTAATGATTTCAATATCCGATTTTGCCCTCTGCGCATCTTTCACCGCCTTCTTATTAGGCCACCTTTCAGGCGCGTCAATCCCGATGAGTCGGATGCTTTCTTCCCTCTTATGGTAAATAACTTTTACAGTGTCTCCAACCACTATTGATGAAACCTTTGCCTTCTCATAAGCCTGTGAAGGGAAAGCGAGGGTTAGTAAAATAAAAAAGGTTAACCCTGTTGTTGCATTAAATTCGGCGCTTAGATTCATCAAACCCTTACCCAGAGAGGGATGGCTGTCAAATCAATTTCGTCACCTGGATCAATCCAAGAGTGACCCTGTGGAAGAGGTTTTACATCTTCTCTGGAAAGATAAAACTCCCAATAGTGGAGCAAATAATACGTGATGCTATCGAATATGATTCTTATTCGACAGGGGAAGTTATCCTCAAAAAGGTAGAAACAGCCTTTTGATGGGGGCATGCAGTTGATTCAACCACATCTTTATGCAACAACGGGGTTAACATGAGACGTAGCTTAAGGTTTAATTGTTCCTTTCCCATTCTCTGGTCATCTCCTTGATTTCACTCTCTTCGAACGTATTGTTTTTTTGGCCATTTTTTTCGCCTTGACCACTTGGAGTTGATATCCCAGGTGGTTTAAAAATTTTATAATCGTATCAATTCTGGGGTTCGTTCCTTTTTTCAAAGATCGGTAAAGGCTGGCACGATCCATCCCCAATTCAATCGATACCCTCCTGACCGAAGACTTCTGTTTAATCAATCTCCATACCGTGACAACAAGATCTTCCATGATGATAAATATCCCACATGTGAATTAAAATATACATGAGATTATTTAATTACATGAGATGTATTTATCACATATCTATTTCAATGTCAAGAAAATAATTATTCCTTTTCCTTGGAAGATTAAAGCAACTCAAAAATGGTCATTATGCGAAGGGGTGGGAAATGGGAAATAGGAAGTAAACCCCGTTAGAAATTCCAGCGGGGCATTAAATCCCGTTAGAGATTTATCTCTAAACGGGATAAACCCCGCCCTACGGGGCGGAACCCGGAATTATTCTAAAATCTAACCCCGCTGCAGCCGCCGGCTCAGAGAGCCTCTGGCTCGGAGAGCCGCCGGCCCAGCCTCCGGCTCAGAAGAGCCTCTGGCTCGGAGAGAGGGCCTCCCTCCGGGGCATGAGCCCTTCCGGGGCGGAGCTTGGCGGCGCCGAAGGGATCAAACTCAAGGGGTCTATGAAAAGGGATTTTTGACGATGTGTGCCAGCTCTTGAAGGGTTTTTAATAGTCGTTTTGGTTTTCCTCGTGAGAGTTCCTTTTTGGAATAGAATCCAGTGGGAAGGGCATAAACGTCAACTCCTGCTTGTCTCCCTGTATCAATATCCGTGAGGGTATCCCCCACAAAAATTGCCTGTTCTGGGGGAAGATTCATTTCCTTTAAGGCGGTATGGATCATATCGGGAAAAGGTTTATTTCGTGGGACGTCCCCCGCACCGATCACGGATTTAAAATAATCTGACACCCCTAAATGCATGAGGGCACCTCTTGAAAAGCGACCAAATTTATTTGAGGCAATTCCTAAGATAGTCCCATTGGAATGAAGCGCTTTGAGAACCTCTTGGGCCCCATCTAAAAAGTGAGTTTTATCAAGGTAGACTTCTTCGTATTTCTTCCTCATGATGGGGATGCCCTTTAAAATATCCTCGGGTGTGAAGAACTGAGAAAGCGTTGTTTCTAAATCTGGTTTTAAAAATATTTTGAGATCGTAGGAAGGAAATATCTCTTTTCCGAAATATTGAAAACATTCTTTCAATCCTAAGTAGATCGCTTCGTAGGATTCGATCAGTGTTCCATCGAGGTCGAAAATAATTCCACTGATTTGCTTCTTTAGATCACCGAGGATTTCCTGAAAGTCCTTAAAATAATGGCAGGGGATATCCTGCTCGATACAATAAGAGTAGAGGGAATTCTTGGCAAAGGCGAAGTCTGCTTCCTTCGCTGCACACCTATCGGAGAAACCGTTCCCTACGAAAAAGATGAAATCGTATTCTCTCCGATGGATTTGGATGAGTTTCTTTTTACAGGTGCCGCAGAGACCGCACTCTTCCTCGGAGTGAGGAAAAGAAATATCTATTCCCCCTCCATCCCGGAAATGGGTGCAGTTGGCATAGAAGGGAATCTCTGAGAGATGATGGATTTCAAGCATCTTCTTGATATAGAAATCAAGACCATCGCTGACAATTTTGATATCGATGCCCTTTTCACGACAATATTGGTAGAAAATAGAAAAGGAGGGGTCGATGTTGGAATGCTCTTCAATAAAACGGAGGAGGGTTGACTCATCTCCATTAAGGATTTTTACAATTCGGGAGTAAGCCTCTTTTGAACTGATCTTTCCCTCGCGGAAATCCCGGTCGATCGACTCCCAATCTCCCGAGGAAAATCGAGTCACTAGGACATAGCCCATATCCCGAACGCTGATCGTTCCATCGAAATCACAGAGAATTAGTTTTTTCATCGACATTGGGTAAAGGTTACGAAGCCAGTTTGGTATAGAGTCGAAGGGTTACGTTTAAAAGATTTAAAGGACCAATAACATAACCCTTAGACGAAACGGGCATCTTAACCCTAACCTTTAGACCAAAGACTTCTGTCTTTTCCACACCTCAATCGTCCCAGCCGATCTGTTTCTTCTTAGTGACAGGGATCTTGAACTTCTCTTTTAACCGCCTGACGACGAGGTCTGGAACTAATCCTTCAACTCCACCCCCTAATCTGGCAACCTCTTTGATGGTTCTGGAGGAGACGAAAAAATAGTCCTTACTGGTCATCATGAAAAGGGTATCCAGATGGGTGTTGAGGCTTCGATTCATGGACGCCATGTGAAATTCATATTCGAAATCGGAGGTTGCACGGAGGCCCCTTAAAATCACCTTGGCATTGGTCATCGCCACATAGTCGACGAGAAGTCCCTTGAAACTATCCGCGATGGCATTGGGTGTATCTTTAAAGATGATTTTCGCCATCTGAAGGCGTTCCTCAACAGAGAAGAGGGAACGTTTTTCTACATTGTCTGCAATGGCAATGATCAATTTGTCAAAGATCTCAAGAGCCCTTTCGACGATATCGATATGACCATAGGTAATGGGGTCAAAGGAACCTGGATAGATGGCCACTTTTCCCATATTTTTTTCCTCCCCTTTCTTCATTTTTACCATTCCATTACCCCCTATGATTACCCTGCAGCAGGTAGGAAAATTGGGTTCAGGATTCTATTTCAACCTCGGTGAGCCATGATCTTCCCAAGGTGTTAAAAAAGAGATCAATGTGTCTCCAATCCGTCGCTGGCGAATAAGATTCCATCCATCCATGACAGTGGAGAGGGGTTCCCGACGGTTATGTTCGATGACCAGGATGGAGTCCTCGTGGTAAATGGGATAGGAATTCAATTTCATTAAGGTTCTTTGAATCAATCCCTTTTCATAAGGAGGATCCATCAAGATCAGATCAAAGGATTCTCCTTTCTGCTTGAGGATCCCAATCGCCCGGTTTGCGTCTTTTGGAAGAATTTCAGATCGTTCCTCCAATCCGAATTGTGTGAGATTTCTCTGAATGAGTCGTAATGCCTGTCTTCCCTTTTCAACAAAGATGGTTTTCTTAGCCCCTCGACTCAGGGCTTCAATTCCTAAATTCCCTGTGCCTGCGAAAAGATCGAGAACTACTTTTCCTACTATGTCGTCTTGGAGGATGTTAAAGATGGATTCCTTTACACGATCAGAGGTGGGGCGAAGAGACTGACTCCTTGGTGTTACTAATTTTCGCCCCTTTGATGTTCCACTGATAATGCGCATCGTTTAATCGAATTCCAAATCACGTAACACTTTAGCTCTTTGAAAAAAGAGGTCAAATCCCCCTTCATGGAGCACTTCCCGGAAGTGCTACCATTCATCCCCCTTTGCCAAAGGGGGAAATTGTTATCCCCCTCTTTGGCAAAGAGGGGCGAGGGGAGATTTTCCGATCAAACCGCTCAACATATCCGTCTTGCATCGCGCCATAAACGTTATTTGTCAGAGTAGTATTAGGTGTTATTGTAACACTCATTTTCAGAATAAATCCCAAACACTAAGATTGCTCAAATAACTCTTCGACCTTCTTTTTCATATTCTCTATGTGAGATCCTTGCCAATAAATCCGCTGGCAGGTCGGGCACTGAAAAAATTTCTTCTCCTGGTAATAGATGAAATCCGGGACTTTTCCTTCCGCCTCCTCCCGTCGGATTTCTTCAATAGGGATGTTACAGAGGAGGCACCGAGAAAAAAGGTTTTTCTCATTCAATGAGATGACTTTCTTTTGAATGAGCTCTCTCAACTGGAGAAGAGGTTTGTCCTCTCCTATTCTGATAATGCGATCCTCTGGTCTTTTAGGGATGAATTTGGTATTTCGTGTCAGGATCACCCGGTCTTCCTCACGGGCCAATTTTATCAATGGATAAGCATTCTCTCCCCGGTAATAAACGGTATCATAACCCAGCATTCTCAATCCCTTAGCCAACTTTCCCAGCATGCGATCAGCCAGAAACTTCATTCTCCTCACCCTCCCCTCCCCCCATCGTGGGAGAGGGATGGGGTGAGGGGGTTTAATCCTCATGATATATATTTCCCGATAATCGGCTCCAAATCTTTTTTCGTTTTTTCGGGGATAAACTTTTTAGCGGTGATCATGGCATATTTTAAAGCATTGGCACAAAGGCACTCTCTTTTTTCAGGAAGATGTTTGATCGCATGTCGAATGGCACTTTTTGCTATTTTAGTACTCTTTGCCAGAATTCTCAGGACCTCACCGATTGAAACATCTCCTGCCTCCTCACGCCAGCAATCGTAATCGGTGGCAAAGGCGATGGTGGAATAACAAATTTCAGCTTCCCGAGCCAGTTTTGCCTCAGGGAGGTTGGTCATTCCAATGATATCCACGCCCCAGGTTCGGTAAAGCCTTGACTCGGCACGTGTTGAAAATTGAGGTCCTTCAATACAAATGTAGGTTCCATCCTGATGAACCGTCGCGCCGACCTTTTTCCCAGCCTCGAAAAGAATCTGGCTTAGAACAGGACAAACCGGATCTGCAAAGCTGATGTGACCGACCATCCCATCACTGAAGAAGGTGTTCGAACGACCTTTCGTCTGATCAATGAATTGGTTCGGTATCACCATATCCCCTGGGTGGATCGATTCTTTCATAGACCCCACGGCACTGACACCGATGATCCATTGGGCACCCAACATTTTCATCCCATAGATATTTGCCCTGGAGTTAAGAGAAGAGGGCTGAATACGGTGGCCCTTCCCATGTCGGGGTAAGAAGGCCACCTTCACCCCTTCGAGACGCCCTACAAGAAACGAATCCGAAGGGTCTCCAAAAGGTGTCTTCAGGGAGATAGTTTTAACCTCCTCAAGGCCCTTCATTTCATAGAGTCCCGATCCACCGATCACCCCGACGATCTTTTCGGACATTATTATCCTCCTCCGTTTTATTCCAATACTGCCTCAATATTTAAATGGATGTTAATTGATTTCCTTAATACTGTCAAACTATTGAAGCGGTTCTTTCGCCTGGAGTTGACCGCAGGCAGCTGAAATCTCTCTCCCTTTGCTCGTTCGGACGATTGCCGTGAGCCCGCCCTCCATTAAAATTTCTTGAAACTGAATGACTTTCTCTTCCAAAGGCCTTTTAAATGGGATTCCGGGGGCTTCGTTGAGGGGGATGAGATTGATCTTGGAGGGGATGCCTTTTAATATTCTTAATAATCTTTTGGCATCCTGGGAAGAATCATTGATCCCTTCCACCATCACATATTCGAAGGTAATTCGATTTCTTGGCCGAAGGGGGAAATTTTTGCATAACGCTAAAAGCTTATTTAATGGATAACGGCGACTGACGGGCATTAAATAGCTTCGAGTCTCTTCCTCTGAGGCATTAAGGGAGATGGCCAGACGAAATGAGATCTTCTCTTTTGACAGTCTCTCCAACTCGGGAAGGAGACCTACTGTTGAGAGGGTGATCCTTCTTGACGAAAATTTGAAGGCATCAGGGTGATGCATCAACTCTATCGCCTTCAATGTATTTTTGTAATTGGCAAGGGGCTCTCCCATCCCCATCAAGACGATGTTGGTAATGGATGATTTTTCAGGGAGCTTTTTTCTGACCACCAGAATCTGATTGAGGATCTCTGAGACCATGAGATCCCTTTTCCATCCTATTTTTCCAGTCAGGCAGAATTGACACCCGAAGGCACATCCCACTTGGGTAGAAAGACAAAGGGTAAGGCGTGTTTTATCAGGAATCAGGACGCTTTCAATTCGGTTTCCATCTTCGAGTTGGAATAAAAATTTTTTTGTTCCATCCCTTGCCTGTTCCACGCGTAGGAGGTGGAAGGTGGAAATGAAGCTGACTTGGTTCAATTCATGGCGGAATCTCTTGGAGAGGTTGGTCATCTCATCGAAGGATTGGGCACCCTTCTGGTAGAGCCACCTTAGAATCTGGACACTTCGATAGCGTTCTTTTCCGAATGACCCAAGGAATTCGATCAGTTCAGATGGACTTAAATTCTTAAGGTCGATCTTTTCTGAAGGATTTCTCAATATTCAAACATCTCCAGAGCATTAAAGAAATATTTAATTTCAAAGGCAGCTGTTTCAGGCGCATCAGAACCGTGCACAACGTTATTTTCGACATTGGTAGCAAACTGACACCGCAAGGTCCCTTCTTTGGCCTGTTTGGGATCAGTGGCGCCCATCAATCCCCGTGTCTTAGAAATCGCACCTTCTCCTTCAAGGACCATGACCACAGAAGGCCCAGAGGACATGAAGGTGGTCAAACTCTCGAAAAAGGGTTTGTCTCGATGGACCGCATAAAATCCTTCTGCCTCTTTTTTGCCCATCGAAATCATCTTCAGAGCGATTACCTTTAAACCATGGTCCTCCAAACGTTTAATGATCTCACCGATCAAATGTTTCTGAACGCCATCCGGTTTCACAATAGACAATGTCCTTTCCATATCTCCCTCCTTTAAACCCAAATTATAAGTGTTTAATCTATCCTTCACAAATCCTAATTGTCAAGTTAGGGTTCTTCCCTTATGCATTGACAAAGTGGGCATCGATGTCATATTCTGCAATCATCTTGTGGATAAGGAGGAGTTGATGAAAGGGGGAGAAATAAAAACTTATGATGTGATCATTATTGGGGGAGGACCTGCAGGCTTAACAGCTGGCCTCTATACATCCAGATCAAGGTTCGATACTCTTCTCATTGAAATTGGTCTGTTGGGAGGACAGATGACCACCACTGAGCTCATCGAAAACTATCCTGGTTTTCCTCATGGGATTAATGGAGATGAGTTAAGCCGTTTGATGGAGGAGCAGGCGAAGCGGTTTGGGATGGAAGTGGTTTCCCAAGAAGCTGTTGAAGTAAAGATAGAAGGGGATATGAAGGTTATCCAAGCCAATGGCACAACCTATCGTTGTAAAGCCCTTATCATCTGCACAGGTACTGAATGGCGAAAATTGGGAGTTCCTGGGGAGAAGGAGTTTGCTGGGAAGGGGGTCTCTTATTGCGCCACCTGCGATGGGGCTTTTTTCAAAGATAGCCAAATCATAGTGGTAGGAGGAGGAGATTCTGCACTGACCGAAGCCCTCTATCTCACAAAGTTTGTCAAGGAGTTGACCATCATCCATCGGAGAGATGCTCTTCGAGGAACGAAAATCTATCAAGAGAGAGTCTTTGCCAACCCGAAAATCAAATTACTTTGGAACTCTGTAATCCAAGAGATAAAAGGAGATTCCATCGTTCGGTCAGCCGTCATCAAGAACGTCAAAACTGGAGAAGTTACGGAAATCAGCATAGAGGGCGTTTTTCTTTTCGTGGGACTTTCGCCAAGGACCCAATTCTTAAAAGGTTTGGTCAACCTGGATGAGGCGGGATATATTATCACCGACGAAAACGGTGAGACTTCAGTGAAAGGTATCTTTGCGGCTGGGGATTGCAGGAAAAAGTTGTTGCGGCAAGTGGCCACTGCCGTGGGGGATGGAGCAATGGTGGCCTTTGCTGCAGAGAAATATTTGGAGGCAAAGTAATAATTTTGAGAGCTCAAACCTCAAAGCTCAAAGTCAAAAAATAGATTCGTAGGGGCAGCCCTCTGCGGCCGCCTATTGAGGGAGCCCACAGAGGGGCTCCCCTACATGAATTACAGAATAGAATGAATCCAATCTTCAAGCTCCTTTCCGTCATTGGAATTTTGGCCATCCCGGTATTTGCAATCGGCCAAGAAATTAACAAAGAGGGCTGGCCCATCCCCGATTTAAAAGGTCTCATTCCTTATTCGATTCAAATTAAACAAGTGGATGGAGTGGAGAAGATTGTTGAAAAATTTTATACCCCTAATGGAGGGCATGTCGCAAGGATAAGTGGAAATGGCAAGATCTTTGCCTACGCTATAGATAGCGATAGAGAACCACCCATTGACTATCTTTTACTTGATCCTGATGGTTTAGGAAAATTTACACAAAAATTTCGATCTGAAGATTCCTACAGGATTCCTGAGTGGGTTTCCCACTAATCCCACCGCCTAAATAGGTTATCGCCACTAAATTTTTTCTTTCCCATAACAAAAAAAGTCACTTCATATCATTTTAGAAAAATCCGAAATTTAAATTAATTCTTTATAAATCAATAGGTTTAATAAATATAATTAAGTTGGCATTGAAAATGCGCCATAAATAGCCAGAATAAAATTTTTAAATCAATATTGCCGATAAAGCCAAACCACGAGTAATCGTGGGACGGAAAGCCACGCCTGCGTGCCCTGCCTTCGCCGTAGCGGCTTCGCGCAGGCAGGCGAAACGCAGGAGTGCCTCTAAGCCGAAACGCCTACCAACCCTGCCTATCGCAGCCATGAGGAGGCACTACGGCGTGCAGGCACGGGTCCAGGAAGAAACCAAAAATTGGTTTCTTACCTTTAGCCAAAGGCTAAGGGAGATCTTTAGTGGATTCGCCATTGAAGATTCTCTGGATAGCCGGGTTGCCGAAGCACCTGCCTGCCGGTAGGCAGGAAAGGAATTTTGCTGGGCCCGTAGTCTATCTTAACACGGGCTTTTTTTCAAGTGTTTCACCTTTATTAGAGGGAGGTGGTTTAGATGTCCATTTCTAGAGTATGTAAGTTTTATCGAGATTCCGGAACGATTAACATGGGCAAGGGTATCGGGTATTGCGATCTCGACTGTGACCAAACGACCTGTGAGGGGGATATTGATTTTTGCGAAAAGCCCATTTCTTTAAAAACATATCTCATCGAAAAAATGGAAAGAGAAGGAGGTTTGGAATGGGAGAGGAAAAGAAATGTCCGCTTTTCAGGAAACCAGAAAGTCTGAGCATGGGGAAGGGGATTGGTTACTGTGACATCGACAGTAGTAGCACGACTTGTTAAGGAGATGTCAAATTTTGCGAGAGACCTGATGCCTTGAGGGTATATCTCCATAAGAGATTGGAAGAATTGGAGAAGAAAAAGGATTAATCCTTTTCTCCATGACCTTTCGGCCCATTCATCACATCCCCATAGGCCCTCCACACCAAAACAAATAATACTACTATCTTCCAGACCATTTTTTCTCGATACCAAAAGCTAATAAAATCAATAATATTTTTTGTTAATAAGAATAGATATGTGTTATTATTAACAAAAGGATCGGTTCTGAAAAGAAGAAAAAGGGATAGAGGAGGTGAAAACGGAATGAGAGAGAATGTGGAAAAGGCGTTGCAGAAGATTCGGCCTGCCCTTCAAGCCGATGGAGGAGATATCGAATTGGTCGATGTGGTGGATGGAGTCGTGAAGGTCAGATTGACCGGTGCTTGCGGTGGCTGCCCAATGTCGCAGATGACTTTAAAAATGGGGGTGGAGAAAGTCCTCAAGCAGCAAGTTCCAGAGGTAAAGAGTGTTGAGGCCGTTTAAGTCCGTTCGAGGGAGGTTCGTTCTTGTCGAACTTCCCTCAAGGAGTGTAAGATGGAAACTTTTCGTCTTACTCCTCAAGCCATTACGATTTTAGGAAAAAGGTATTTAAAAAGAGATGCCAGAGGTCAGGTCATTGAATCTCCTGAAGAGATGTTCTGGCGTGTGGCCAAAAATATTGCCGAGGCAGAACGTTTTTATGGAAAACAGACCTCTATTGAAGAACTTTCCGAAACCTTCTTTCGGATGATGGCCTCTTTAGAATTTCTTCCTAACTCTCCCTGTCTGATGAATGCAGGGAGAGACCTCCAGCAATTAGCAGCCTGTTTTGTCCTTCCGGTTGAAGATTCCCTGGGTTCCATCTTTGAAACAGTAAAACAAACGGCCCTCATCCATCAAAGTGGTGGAGGGACAGGTTTCTCCTTCAGCCATTTGAGACCGAAAGACGATACGGTTCAGTCCACAGGAGGCATGGCGAGTGGTCCTGTCTCTTTCATGAGGGTTTTCAATATGGCAACGGATGTCATTAAGCAGGGAGGGACGAGACGAGGGGCCAATATGGGTGTTTTGGGAGTCGATCATCCTGATATCATCGAATTTATTAACATCAAAAAGAAAATGAAGGAAATGGAGAATTTCAACCTATCGGTAGGAATCACCAAAGCTTTTATGGAAGCCCTTGCAAAAGATGATGAATATGATCTGATGAATCCAAGGACAAAACAGTCTATCAAACGGATAAAGGCAAAGGAGGTTTTAGCGGCAATTGTGAGTGCGGCTTGGGAGACTGGGGACCCGGGGATCCTCTTTTTAGATCGAATTAATGAGGCAAACCCCACTCCTGAATTGGGTGAGATCGAAAGCACGAATCCCTGTGGTGAAGTTCCTCTTCTCCCTTACGAACCCTGTGTCTTAGGGTCGATCAACCTCTTAAAGATGTTGAAGGAGAAGGATGGGAAATGGGAGGTCGATTTTGACAAGATAAGAATGACCGTCAGGTATGCAGTACATTTTTTAGATAATGTCATTGATATGAACCAATATCCATTACTACTACCACAAATCTCTCAGATGGCCAAAGGAAATCGAAAGATTGGTATTGGGGTGATGGGATTAGCCCATTTCCTGATCCGGCTTTGCATTCCTTATAATTCTCAAAAGGCTTTAGAGGTGGTCAAAGGGATCATGAGTTTTATTCAATATCAGGTTCGGGAACGATCTATGGAATTGGCTGAAAAAAGGGGAGTCTTCCCAAATTTTAAAGGTTCCATTTACGATAAACCTGGGGGGATGAGGCTGAGAAATGCCACCCTGACCACGATCGCTCCTACCGGGACACTCAGTCTATTGGCCAATTGTTCAAGTGGCATTGAACCTCTTTTTGCCATCCAATATACTCGAAGAGCTTTAGAAGATATGGAATTTCAAATCACGGATCCCCTCTTTATCGAAATGGGAGAGAAAAGTGGATTTCTAAGTCCTGAATTAATCAAATCCCTCTCTGAAGGGGCGAGCCTTCAGGAACTGACTCAAGTTCCCAAAGAGGTGAAAGAGCTTTTTATCACCACTTTTGAAATTCCTCCAGTCTGGCACATCAAGATCCAAGCAGCTTTTCAAGAGTATACGGATAATGCCGTATCGAAAACGATCAATTTCCCACGGGATGCAACCAAGGATGAAGTGAGGGAAGCCTTTCTGATGGCTTATCAAGAGCGATGCAAAGGCATCACCATCTATCGAAGTGGAAGTAAACCTAGCCAGGTTTTAGCCTGTGGAACAAAACAAGTTTGCTAAAAAGCATAGCGCAAAGCGCATAGGGCATAGCGTTAAAATCTTTTAGGCTATAAATTTTTCAGTTTGGGTCATTGGATATTTGAGTTTGGAATTTATTTGGCATTTGTAATTTGAAATTTGGAATTGATTTGTGTTGAGAATTTCAATTTAAAATCTGCAATTTGAAATTTGAAATTTTCTTATGTATCCTGTTGTTGACAAAGACAAATGCAATGGCTGTGGAGACTGTGCGGAGATGTGTCCGAGTGAGGTCTATCAAATCGAAGAAGATAAATCAAATCTTATCCACCCAGAAGATTGTATCGAATGCTGGGCCTGCGTAAACCAATGTCCAACGGAATCAATCCAACTTCATGAGGATTGACTCCCCCCATCCTCCCTTCAAGTTTATTCTTTAAAATCACTTGAAAAAAAAGATTAGCTTTCCTATGATGAGTTGAGGATTTTCCTTCCTCAAAAGGTTGTACCTATTTATCAAAATGTGCCAGAATACCCCCCAGCTCTGCTGGGGGGATGAATGGCCTCCCCTCTCCCCTGGGGGGAGAGGGTTAGGGTGAGGGGGAAATGATCTTATCATCACCCCCACCTTAA
>Ga0315281_10005034_pt1 | contig 18988 bp, 20 predicted proteins | sample YL17G07_0_MG_FD_204540 | JGI IMG/M metagenome (GOLD analysis project Ga0315281, IMG submission 204540) | Sediment microbial communities from Yellowstone Lake, YNP, Wyoming, USA - YL17G07_0 | ecosystem: Environmental > Aquatic > Freshwater > Lake > Sediment | place: USA: Wyoming | collected... | reverse complement strand
ACCATCGCGCCGAGGACTTCATAACATGTGTCGTAGCCTTTAAACGCTTTGCCGAAATTATTTTCAGACATGGAATCGGCGAACTTCTTGTACTTGGAATCGCGCAGTTCCTTTCTTAAATCGCGAGCCATATCTGCCACCGTCTGCTTGTATCCGTGGCAGTCGCCGCAATATAGCCCGCAGTACGAAACCAGTTCCTTTTTTGCTTCGGTCATGTTATATCTTCACTTCCGGTGTCTGACGCTCTATTGCGTTCTCGATCTCAAAGAATTCCTTTGTTTTGAAATGAAAGCTCTTGGCTATGATATTGGATGGAACTGATTCCACGCGGTTGTTATAATCCCGTACATTGCCGTTATAGAAACGCCGCGCCCTCTGTATCCGATCCTCCGTATTCACCAGTTCAGCGTGAAGCTTGAGAAAGTTCTGGCTGGCTTTGAGGTCCGGGTATTTCTCAGCTACAGCAAGCAGCTGACGCAAACCGCCCACAAGTACGTTTTCATCTTTGGCCTGGGATGCCGGCGATCCCTGACTGGCAACAGCGGTGGCGCGTGCCTGGGTTACCCGCTCCAGCACTTCCCGTTCATGCTTGGCGTATCCTTTTACCGTCTCCACCAGGTTAGGTATCAGGTCATAGCGCCGCTTAAGCTCCGTATCGACATTGGACCATGATTCGGTACATGTGTTGCGGCCGCGCACAAGGCTGTTATACATAAAGGCTATCCACAGGATCAATAGTATGATTACGCCAACTATGGCTCCGATTAAAATGCTCATAAATATTTCCAACCCCCTTTGTCCCCCATACTTGGGGGATGTTATAAGGGATGGGGGACACCCCCAAACCCCCAGCAGGAGAATTCTCCTGCATCTCTTATTTCAGTTCGCGCAACAAAGACTCTGGAAGTCTATCCAAAATACCGTTCACCAGATTCAACGCCTCTTCGAATTCCATAGTCTTGAAGGTGTTATTGCGGTAGGCTATGACCTGCCTGCTGCCGAATTCGATATCGAAGCGGGGTGCGCCCAGCATGAACTCCATGGTCGCCTGGTGCAGCACGTCGTATGCCCACTTTTTGTCGGGGGATTTTACGTAGAATTTCTTGCTGAACTCTGATGACTCGAAGTCGATATCGTCGAAGCCGATGAACTCGGTCAGCTTATCGAACAGGCGCTCGCTGCGGATGCACAAGGGCTTGAGCGGTAGATTTGCTTCTACAACTACGGCCGAGAAGTAATAATGGCTGGTATGCCGCTGGCCCTTTGAATCGGTATGATGCGTCTCATAATGATAGTCGAAGGCGCGTGCCGGCCGGTTGCCGACATTTCCTTCTATTTCTATTATGTTATATCCGTAGCGGTTCTCGCCGCGCTGCAGGCATTTGAAATAGGAATAGCGATTGTCGATACCGGAGTCGCGCGCGGGGTTGAAGTTAAAACCCTTGGAAAAGGCCCATCCCGCCAGCTCCTTCTTGCGGCCCTCTGATTTCTGGTGCTTTACTACAACACCGACGATTATAATAGCTATAATCCCGACGATTATGAGGATAAAATATGTAATATCCATAGTTACCTCTCCTCGATATATGCAATAATTCTCAGGCTAAGCCCCTGGACTTAAGCAGCCTTTTCCAGAACTGCTTATATAGGAAGCTTTTCTGATCCAGACTGCATAAACGTTTAAACATCGGCCTGGTGACGGTGAACGCTAGAATATCCGATGGTAGGTACTGCCTCATGGCAATATCGGTTGTGCCGATTATAGCCTGCGGCGTTTCAAGATCGACGAATAAAGGTGCAAGTTCCATGCAGCCGGAGCCGAATGGAGCGATAACCGGCGCAGGATCATCCGAGCTGTTGTGGTAGTAAGCACCTGTTATCAGCAGGCTTAGCTGGTCCGGATTGACGAAAAAGGTAATCGTCCTCAGATACTTATACATATCTTTCTTAAGAGGGCCGATAAGGATATTTTGATGTTGCAGCTGGTACGGCTTTCTTTTATCTAGCCACTGGTTCATGAGATCATGAGAAGCCCTAAGACCCTCTTCGTCTGCTAAGAATTTAACGAATTTTTCGCGCGATCTTGTTTGAATATTAAACAGACAGTTGGCAGCTCCGCCACAGCCGTAGTTATCGGCGTTGATATGGAGTGTCTCACCCCTTAACCACGCACCATAAAAGGCAAATATACACATGTGCTTGTCCGGCTTTGGAGTGACCAGAGGTTCAAAAGATGTAGGATCGGGAGCATCATAAAATCCAACAAGTTTGGTTTTGATACCAGCTATCTTGATTAAATTAGTTGCATCTGGCTGAATCATAATTACTACTTATATTCTAAATTCATTTAGCTAAGTCTAATAAGCTGCTATCTTGACAAGGTTGAGTTTAACTACCTGATACAACAATTTAAATCTTGGTAAAGACCAGCACGCCGTTCTGCCCGCCGAAGCCGAATGAGTTGGATATGGCAGCTTTGATGCTCGACTCGCGGGCGATGTTGGGCACCACATCGAGGTCGCATTCTGGGTCTTTAGTCTCATAATTAATCGTCGGCGGGAGGATACCGTGTCGTACGGTGAGGACAGTGGCAGCGGCTTCAATAGCGCCGGCGGCGCTCAGTGCATGGCCTATCATAGATTTGTTCGAGCTGACAGGTACTCTCCTGTCACCAAAGACGCGATGTATTGCCAGAGTTTCGATCTTGTCATTGACCTTGGTGGATGTTCCATGGGCGTTGATATATCCGATGTCCTCACGGTTGAGCTTCGCGTCCTTTAGAGCTTCCTCGATAGCAGCTGCAGCCCATGTGCCTTCCGGTTCGGGGAGCGCAATGTTGTAGGCATCGGCGGTCATTCCAAAACCTTTGAGTATGGCTAGAGGCTCGGCACCGCGCTTTTTTGCATGATCCATGGTTTCGAGCACCAGCACTCCGGTTCCCTCTGCGATAACGAACCCATCGCGGTCCGCATCGAATGGGCGGCTAGCACGTTCTGGTTCATCGTTACGGCGTGAGAGAACATTCATGCAGGCATAGCCGTCGACGACGAGGGGAGTCAACGTTGATTCAGCCCCGCCGGCAAGCATGACGTCTGCCCTGCCCTCGCGCAGTATGCTGAGCGCTGTGCCGATGGCGCAAGCCCCCGTGGCACAGGCTGCCGATATCCCCATGTTTGGTCCATGAATCCCCAGAACTATCGCTGCATTGCATGCCGGCATGTTGGCAATGGACTTTGGGACAGATAGAGGATTTACAAAGCCCGGGCCTTTATCTAAAAACCTGAGGTGCTGCTCTTCTATGCTGGCGTAGTCCCAGGCGGCCGACCCGATGACGCATCCGATCCTCGCAGGGTTTTCATTCTTGATATCGAGGCCTGCATCCTTAACTGCCTGTATCGCAGCGCACGATGCGAGTTGCGAGACTCTGGCCATCCTGCGTGCCTGTTTGCGGTCGATGTAATCCTCTGGTTTGAAAGAGGTGACCTCGGAGGCTATCTGGCTTATATGTCCTTCCGGATCGAATGCCTGAATGCGGCGGACGCCGGACTTACCCGATATTAAGGCTTTCCAGAAGTCATTTTTATTGCAGCCGATGGAGGTAAAAACTCCAATACCGCTGACGACGATTTCTTTTTTATCCGGCACAATCACTCTTCTAATAGCAGCAGTCTTGATTCTTAACTGATCGCCTATATGAATAATACTTGTGCGGTCTTCTATGTGTCAAGCTTGCCCAGGTATTACATTTGCCGCACTTCGGCGAAACGGCGCCTCAATGCCTTATGATAGTTAAAAGCGGGATACCCGAATATGATGCAGATACCCGGCTGTATCTTAGCGGGAAGCTTGTATTTACGCCTGAGCTTCTTGCTGTACTTTACCGCGTACCCGGTGAATCCCAGCATACAGCTCCCCATCCCCAGCGATTCAGCGGCCAGCATGGCATAGGTGGCGGCTATGTAGAGATCGGCTGGATCGGAGGTCGATGCAGCATAAAAATAGAGGGCCAGCGGCGCATCGTAGAAGAACCAGTCCTCTCCCTTTTTGTCCATTTCCACATACGCATCCACCGCCGGTATGACGAAGGACTTGAATGAACTGTAGTTTTCTTTTCCGATGAATGGTCGCATCGTTTTCAGCATCGCCGGTGACATCATCCATTTCCAGGATTTAAGTGCATCAAGCAGGTCGTTGCGAAAGGCTTTGACCTTATCACGTCCCTGGAATATGAGGATACCTACATCGGATGGAGGGATGCCCATAGGCGCTGTGGATGCGGCTGCGACGATATTTTCCACAACATGTCGCTCTACTTCACGCTCTTTGAAGTTGCGCACGCTGCGTCGGGCTAACATGAGATCGAAAAGCTGGGTATAGGTTGCCTTACCTTCCTTGATTGGTATTTTAATTATATCGTCGGGAGAAAGATCACGGCCTTTTACGGTGATGCAATTGTTGGGGCAGACGCAGACGCATTGACCGCAGGCGATGCAGCCGAACAGCCGCGATTGATCGATGCATATCTTTCTGTTTTCCATGTACAGCGGCGCTCCCTTGCATACCTTGACGCACAGGCCGCACGAGTTGCAGTGCTCATAGTCGATGGTTACTTCCGCCGTGCCTTTGACACGCCCTACATCAAGCGACATGTTCACCTCCGATAATGAAATAGATTATACAATATATAGGTACGATAAAGCGCAGTAAACGATGAATAATCAACTACTTGTTTGGACTATCAGCCACAGAGACTACGCTTTGTCTTCTTCGGGCTGTCCAGGAGCGGATTGCCCCAGAGCATCTTGGAAGAACTGGACGATATCGCGAGCGCTCTTTTCCTGGCCTGAAGGTATCGGAACACGAACTGTGTAGCTGTCGCGTCCGCTGCGTGAGACCGCCGAATATTCGAACTCGATCATCGGCGTCAATTCTTCCATGTAATCCACGCGCTCGAGTTTGCTGCCGATGACGTTCCATGCATGGAGCTGACCGTTCAGTATAACACCGTCGCTGGCGATGAGCGTTTCGCCTTTGTGCCTCATATTGCGTCGGTATGTCTGCTGCGACGTGAGGAATGCCGTCAGCGATACAAGGACGATGAGGCCCAGCATTACAAATAGTACATATATTCCAGCCTCAGGGTCCATGATGGCGAATAATACTCCGAAGAATATGGCAAATGCCGATATGATGCCTGCCAGTATCCATCTGTGTTTTCTGTCTATCTTGTAGTCAGCCTCGGTAAACTCTCTCCACTCTGCATTGGAGTACATCCAGCGTGCCAGCAGATTTTTACTGGAAAGTATCTGGTCGTAGCGTTTGGCCAGTCTGAAGAATAGTACCGCGGTAGTGATCCCGCCTATCATTATAAGCAATCCGAAAGCCGCCAGTGCGAAACCTCCGCCGAAACCGTCCATCCAGCCGAAGCCCACCGGCCCGAACATGAGGAACAGCCCGATGAACGCTGCTACCAGTGCCCAGATCGCTACTTTTTGCTGTGGGTTGGCTTTCATGATTGATACATTATACTAAACAAATAGATAAACCGCTTGAAGTCGATGGCAGATAATGTACTCAACGATTGCGGGGATTATTCGGGTTTTCTTCATCGTTCGACCAAGCGGCGGGATTTTCCAAAATATATTGCCTGATTCTGTGCAAATCCGATTCGTTTCGAATAACGTGTTCGTAATAATTGTGCTGCCATAAACGGTCATGGAACGGTGTCCATTCGTATTGTTTGACGCCGTCCGAATACAATTTTGTCGTCCATGATTTGAGACGATGAACGATATCCGGCAACGACATTGGCAGTCCATCCGTAGGGGCAACCCCCTGTGGTTGCCTATCGTTATCATCAACGGTGAATGGTGAAGAATAAGGACGGCCACGGGGGGCCGTCCCTACGTCAATCGAATTCAAAACGATAATGCCGTGAACGTGGTTTGGCATTACAACAAAGGCGTCTATATTTACACCTTGGTATCGTTCGGGTAATTCGCTCCATGCTTTACAAACCATGTCGCCGGCAGGATTGAGGGACATCACGCCGTCCGTCAAATCGCCGAAAAGGCACAACCGATCATTTGTGCATATCGTGACAAAATATGCGCCTGATTGCGAATAATCATATCCGGGTAGACGAGGCGATCGTCTGTAACGTTTTTCGCAGTCACGCATCATTTTTTTGTTTTGCCTATTTCTTCACATCCACCGGTATCCCCGCCACCATGAGCACCACGCGGTCGGCTGCTGCCGCCAGGCGCTGGTTGGCCAGCCCCAGGTAGTCACGGAAGATGCGGCCCAGCGGATGTTCCGGCACAATGCCCATCCCCACCTCGCCGCTGACGATGATATATGTTGCGTCACCTTGCTCGTAGACGTCGATCAGCCTGTCTATTCCTGCCGTCATTTCTTGCTCGCTCAGCTTTTCGTTGCGCAACAGCAGGTTGCTGAGCCAGATCGTGATGCAATCGATGATGACCGCATCTGCATGTGCGGAGTTTCTTCGCAATACTCCAGCGATATCCAGATGCTCCTCGATGGTGCGCCACGATTCAGGACGCGACGATTTGTGCCTGGTGATGCGGCGCTTCATCTCATCGTCGCCGGCCTCGGCGGTGGCCAGGAACAGGACTCGGTTACCGAGGTCGCTTGCCAGCTGATGGGCGTAACGGCTCTTGCCGCTGCGCACGCCGCCGAGTATGAGAACCAACTGCTTGTTCATCTTCGTTTCTTCCTCTTGAGTCCACTGATTTTGTAGATCAAATCCATGTTGATGCTGCCGCGCACCAGCGCCGCTAGCTTATCGTACTCCGAGTCTTTGGAGAGCACGAATGGCTGTGTCTCGCAGTCGACGCCTTTCATTTTGTGCAGGTTGGACAGCAGGCAGCGGCGAATCGAGGCGTTCTCGAACAGGCCGTGGATGTATGTACCCATGATATTTCCATCCTCGCTCACCGCACCGTCCAGTTGGTGCGATTTGCGGTCGCCACGCCGAGTGATCCTGAATGCTGGCGACAGATTGTCGCCGAGCGTCTGTCCTATATGAATCTCGTAGCCGCTGACCTCCTCGCCGTTCATCCCGCCGAGTATGCCGCGTCTGCAGGCGCATACCGCGCGTACCTGCCATGTAGTCTTGCGCTTTGCGAATGTCGTCACAACGTCAAGCAGGCCGAGCCCCGCTACGGAATCGCAGTCGGATTCGGTGTGCGACGGGTCGTTTATGCTTTTCCCGAGCATCTGGAAGCCGGCGCAGATGCCGATGACCGGCACGCCGGAGCGCGTGATGCGCACGATGGCGTCTGCGATGCCTGTGTTCCTGATATGCGCCAAGTCTGAGGTGGTGCTCTTGCTGCCGGGCAGGATTATTGCATCAGGATGTCCCATGTCCTTCGCGTGTCTAATGTAGTGCACGGTAACGCCCTGCTCCCGCTGCAGCGGCTCGAAGTCGGTCGAATTCGATATGTGCGGCAGGTGGATTACGGCTATATCGACATCGGTCGTGGCCTTTGACGGCGTATCGCGACGCACCGAGTCCTCTTCGTCGATGAAGATATCATGATAGTATGGAATGACGCCCATCACCGGCAGCGAAGTGATGCTCTCAAGCTCATCGAGGCCGGGCTGTAGCAGCGCTATATCGCCGCGGAACTTGTTGATGATGAAGCCTTTGATATATCTGCGCTCGTCATCATCCAGCAAAGCCAACGTGCCCACCAGCTGTGCGAAGACGCCGCCCTTGTCGATATCGCCCACAAGAAGCACCGGCGCATCGGCCAGCCTGGCGATGCGCATATTCACAATCTCGCATCGTTTGAGATTTATCTCGGCCGGGCTGCCTGCCCCCTCAATGACAACGATGTCGTACTGTGAGCGCAATCGATTCAACGATTCCTCCGCGGCGTGCAGCAACTCGGGCGTTTGGAGGTAGTATTCACCGGCGGGCACTGTCATCGCCGGCTTGCCCATGAGCACCACCTGGCTCTTGGCATCGGCCTCTGGCTTGAGCAATATCGGGTTCATGTCCACAGAAGGCTCGATGCCCGCCGCCTCCGCCTGCACAACCTGTGCCCGCCCCATCTCGCCGCCGTCGCGTGTAACGTACGAGTTGAGCGACATGTTCTGCGATTTGTACGGCGCGACGCTGAACCCGTCCTGTCTGAAGATGCGGCACAGCGCGGCTACGAGGACGCTCTTCCCTACCGAGGAGCCGGTGCCCTGGATCATCAGCACTTTAGCTATCACGGTCGTTTCCTCTTGGGTCTCAGTTCACAATCCGTTATCTCAAGAAGCCAATGGCCGTCTCTTAATACTTTGTTAGCCTTGATGACCTCCAGCCGCTTCTTAAAAATGGGTCCATCGATGACCAAGGTATGGTATTCGCCAGCTTCACCGCACGGCGTAACGTTCTTCAATTTACTGAGGTCCGATATGAAGTCACGGTCGATCTTGCACCCCAGCCACTTGTCATCCATGAGTTCAGCATTTGTCGCCACTACTATCGTCTCAAACCCAAGCTCGACAAAATCCTTCAATATCTTGTTCTGGTCCATTTCCCATAGCGGCAGATGCGGTATGATGCCGCCCGCGGCACACACCCTTTCGATCCATTCCAGATGTGCGTTGAAATTGATATCGCCAAAGACGCCGGCTGTTATTCCCTCCCGTTTGAGATCGACTAGCGTCTTCTTGAACGTAGCCTCGTAATCAGCCTGTGTCGTTCGTTGCTGCATCAGCGGGATGCCGATGGCCTTCGCCTGCATGTGCAGCCACTCCGCTGCCAGCCCGTGGCTCCACGATTGTCTGCCGTCCTCGGTCACCATATTTAACAAATAGCGAATCTTCAAGCCGTCGGCAGATGCAAGGTAACATGCCAGACAGCTGTCTTTGCCACCGCTCCAGGATGCGAATGCCTGTTCCATATAACCGTCTCCTCTATGTCATCGTTTTCTATTACAATCGTTTTTGCGAACTATCGAATTGATGTCTGTTACGGCTGCTCTCAAACTATCGACGAACCTTCGGCATTCGGGCAGCGGTTGCATAGCTATGCGAATGTATTGCGGCAATCCGAACGAGGTGCAATCACGTACGCAGATTCCTTGTTTGAGTAGGGCTTGCCGCATGGATTTTGCGTCGCCGACTTTTATCAGCAGGAAGTTGGTGCCGGCAGGGACGACATCTAAACCTATATCTGCAATCGATTTCAGAAGATAGGCTTTGGCATCTGCGATGGTCTTCCTTGCTTTTACAATATGCTCCCTGTCGTTGAGAGCAGCAATGCCTACTGTCTGTGCGATAGCGTTGACGCTCCAGAAAGGCTGATAACATTTTAATCTCTCGATGATATCGGGAGGTGCGACGATGTAGCCGAGGCGTATCCCTGCAAGCGCGTAGTCTTTGGTCATGGAGCGCATCACCACGATGTTTCCACTATCAAGCAGCGTAGTAGCATCCCAGGGGCTGTCAGCGAATGGCATATATGCCTCGTCCACGATAAGCAGTCCCGGCTCCGCTGACGCTGCGATTTTTTCGACATCGCTGCTCTTTAATAAAACACCCGTAGGGTTATTCGGATTACAGAGGAAAACGATTCGTGGCGCAATAGCTTTAATCTGTTTGCATGCACTGGGGATGTTCCATCTAAAACCATGTGCCTCCTCAGCCTTAATGAACACAGGTTCCGTGCCGGCTAATCTGCAGGCTGTCTCGTATTCGCCGTATGTAGGCGAGAATATAATGGCTGATCTGTCTCCTGTGAGGAAGGCGCGTGCGATGAGATGAATCAGCTCCGTCGAACCATTCCCTACAATAATCGATGCTATGTCTATGCCCGTCTCTTTTGCCAGCGCTTCCCTCAGATCCAGACAGTCCGGGTCGGGATAGCGTGAGATGTCGACATTGGCCATAGCGTCTTTCAGATACGCCGACATCCCGAGTGGATTTATATTCGAGCTGAAGTCTATAACGTCGTTTATCTCCAAGCCCAGTTCGCGCAGCTCGGCGGGGGTTATGCTGCCGTGCACAGGCCGTTTCATTGAATCGTTTCGATTACTCATGTTATATATCACTCGTATTAAATATTGTTGAAGAAGATATGATGTATAGAAAGCAATGCGAATGTTGTCAGTACGCTGAAAGCGGCAACCCACTTCATTATGCGTATCGATTTCGTTATGTCGGCGGGCGTCGGCGGTCTCAACCCAAGACCAAGCACGTAGTACCCAGCTTTTTCGAGTTTGACACCGAGCGCACCGGCCATCGCCGCTATGGTGAGGCCTGCGTTCGGGCTCTCGGTGTGATGTCCCTCTTTGAACAATGTCTTCAGCGAACGCTTCATATTATCTCGTGTTAACGGGCTCACGGCGGCTATCGTCAGCGCCGACAGCCGCGCTGGTATGAGATTCAGCAGATCGTCCAGCCGTGCCGAAGCCTTGCCCAGGTATTCGTATTTGCCATGATAGCCGATCATGGCATCGAGCGTGTTCACGGCGCGGTAGGCAATCGCTCCCGGCAGCCCAAATATGGCGAAGTATAGCCACGGCGCTACGAAGCTGTCGGTTGTATTCTCCGCTACAGACTCGATTGCTGCCGACGCCGCCTGCTCCGGCGTGAGCTGAGTCGTATCGCGGCTGACTAGACTTATCAGCTTCTTAGAAGTGCCGGATGAATCGTTCTTCTCGATGCTTATGCGCACATCGTTGGCGCTGGTTTGCAGGCCGCGTATGGAGAAACACGTCTTGAGCAGTAGTGCAATTACTACAATATATGCAGGAACCCACAGTTCCTTTAACCACTGAGCTAGAAAGTACGCACCAGCTGCCAACGTAGCGGGAAGTAGCAATGCAATCAGCAATCCATAGACTAACTGCGCCACTCGACTTGCCTTAGGTGCGATGCGTTCCAGGAAGCTAATCGTTTTACCGATGCCGACGACGGGGTGTATAGCGTTTGGAGGCTCGCCAAGTGCAATGTCCCACGAGACCGCCAGCGCCAGAGCGGCAGCATCCATCCATAGTTCACTAAGTTCTGACATACTTAAGAGAACACCTGCCAGATAGGTTCTATCGATATAGAATGGAGAATACCTATGGCTGCTATTAATATAATGACTTCAGATAGTTCGTTGATTGCACCGTAGGTATCGCCGGTGAGTCCGCCCAGCATTCTTGTGATAAACAATCCTGTGGTTATAGCTACTACAGTCGCCAGGGCAAACAGCAGTGTTCCTGCTAAACCTGCGAATATTCCAGCAGCAACTAATGTTATTGCACCTGCCACAACGACTTGTGTCAGCTTGACTCCGCTGAAGGCTGTGCCCAATCCCTGCTCCCTGGCATAAGGGAAAACGGAGAGCGCCAGCATCATGCCCCAGCGTGAGAGCATCGGGAAAATCACAAGCACCCAAAAACGGGCTGATTCATGAGAGAGCGATGCTATCGCTGTAAATTTCAATATCAGCAGCAGCGCTCCGCCAGCCACGGCGTAAGCGCCGATGTTTTTCGTGCGCATGATCTCCAGACGCCGCTCGCGCGTGTGCCCGCCGAAAAGGCCGTCGCATGAGTCAACGAATCCCTCAAAATGGAGCGCGCCGGTAAGCAGTACCAGTAACAGAACCACTAGGGCGCTGGTCAGTATATCAGGGAATATCTTCATAAGACAGTAGTCTACGCCAGCTAGGATGAAGCCTAGCGCCAGCCCTACAAGTGGAAAGTACACCGCAGAGCCGGCGAGTGATTGGCCCTCCATAGCCCGTTTGCCGACTGGAATGCTGGTGAGGAACCCCAATGCCGCTAAGAAGTTCATTGCATCTAACTCTCACCCTTTTCTGAGACGCCAGCCTCGCCGAATGTGGCCATCTCAGCCAGGCAGCGTGCTGCTCCCTCAACGATAGTCATCGCCAAAGCCGCGCCGGTGCCTTCCCCCAGTCGCATCTTTAAATCCAGCACAGGTTCGAGCCCCATGTGTTTGAGGGCACTGATGTGGCCTTGCTCAACCGAAACGTGCGCAGCGATGATATAATCCTTCACCCTGGGGCAAAGGGTGTAAGCTATGAGCCCCGCCGCGCCGGAGATGAAGCCGTCCAGCACTACCACCCTCCTCGCTGCGGCTGTGCCCAGTATTACACCCGCCAGCACGCCTATCTCAAACCCGCCGACCTTCGCCAGCACGTCTAATCCGTCGGTAGGATCGATTCGGTTAAGTACGATAGCCTGCTCGATGACCTTGGCCTTGTGCTTCCTCTGCTCCTCAGTTATCCCCGTGCCGAGACCGGTCACTTTCAAAGGGGTCTTGCCGCAGATTACACTGGTGACCGCGCTTGCTGCCGTTGTGTTGCCGATGCCCATATCACCCGTGCCAACTACGTCGGCACCCTTCTCGATCTCTTTCGCTGCAATAGTTATGCCTTCCTCGAGACACCGTCGTGCCTGCTCCAGCGACATCGCCGGGCCTTTTGCCATATTTGCTGTGCCCTTGCCTATCGAAAGCGATATAAGCTCAACACTGTGCGGAAGATCCGATGCTACTCCGGCATCGATGATGACAACTCTTGCACCAACGTGACGCGCCAGCACATTTATTGCAGCGCCGCCTCGGAGGAAGTTTAAAACCATCTGGGCTGTAACTGCCTGGGGATAGGCACTTACCCCATCAGCAACTACGCCGTGATCGCCTGCTGCCAGAATAACCACCTTGCTTTTAATCTCAGGTACTGCCCTGCCGAAAATGCCTGCCAGCTGGACTGAAATATCCTCCAGTTTACCCAGACTGCCGGCAGGTTTGGTGAGCATGTCCTGCCGCTCTCTGGCTTTAGCCATTGCAGCCCCATCGAGCTGCTTTATATTAGCCATCGTTGCTTCAAGTGAGAATTTCTGCATAGATTGCTCCTGAACTGTTAATCATGTCAAATCAAAAGAATACGCCCATATTATTACTGGGAACTGTTTATCAGAACTCAACGCCCTTCTGCGCCTTGATGCCTTTATTGAACGGGTGCTTGATCTCACGCATCTCGGTGACCAGGTCGGCCAACTCGATCATATCGTCCGGCATATCCCGCCCCGTCATCAGCACATGTGTTCCTTCCGGCCGCCGCTTGATCGTCTCGATTACATCCTTCGAAGGTATCCAGCCCAATTTTAAGGGATAGCTTATCTCATCCATAATCACCATTCTGAAATCACCTGATAGAATCGCATCTTTACATTGTTGCCATTGCTCCAGCGAAAGGGCTATCGCCCTCTCCTTACCCTTCTCGTTCCAGGTGAATCCGGCGCCCATCGGCCGCAGGTCGAGCCCCAGCTTCTTCGCGGCGCGGTGCTCCCCTGCCGTCAGTTTGCTTCCTTTGATGAACTGGAACATCACGGCTTTCCAGTCCCATCCATATACGCGTACGAGCTGTCCGAGGGCCGCTGTGGTCTTGCCTTTGCCGTTGCCGGTATATATCATCACCAGGCTTTTGTTGCCTTTAGGATCGCTCATTTTTCACCTCTTCTTGCGCCAGTATATTTTCCAGCCGCTCGGATATATCTGCCGATACGATGCACTGAGCGTTGTTCCTGAGCGCATTATATATCTCTGTGGCCTGGTTGTCAGTGAAATCGCGCTCGGAGATGGGAATATCGTTGACAAGTATCAATCGGCGCGCCACCGATGCTGCCTCCAGGTTGCGCAGGTTGGCCCAGCCGAAGGCCACGTTCGATACTATACAGCAATCCGCCTGCGCCGCCAATTCCAGGTTGCGCTGGTGAGCGGCGTCGTCTACGGCGGCGAAGGGATATATTACAATCGCCTCGATGCCCAGCGCGCGGGCGGTGCTCAGGTCGGTATCGCCCTGGTTTAGCACGCCTATTGTCAGGCGATAACCCTCGTTGTGCAATTTTTGTATGATTCCGGCTGCGCTACCGCCGCCGCCGATTATATGTATGCGCCGATGGCTGTTATCCGAATCGGTGCGCGAGATGGCGGTGTTTACCACCAGCGGCCCGGATGCCAGGTCGCTGTAGATCATAGCGGTGACTCCGAATACATGTTTGATGTTTTCCGTGGTCATTACTTCCTTTGGCGTTCCTTCCTTGAAGACACTGCCGTCCTTGAGCATCACTAATCGGTGACAGAAGCGGCTGGCCAGCGAGAAATCGTGCAGCGCGATGGCTATGCCCAGCCCTGACCCCGCTAGGGAGGTCACCAGTTCCATGACTTCGAGCTGGTGCTGGATATCGAGGTGCGCTGTTGGCTCGTCCAGCAGCAGGAAGCGCGGCTCCTGAGCCAGCGCTCTAGCGATTACCACCCGCTGCCTCTCTCCACCGGATATCTCTCCGACGCGCCTGTCAGCCAGATGCTCGATTCCTGTGCGCTTGATGGCTTCGCAGACTATCGCTATGTCTTTCTTGGATTCGTAGCGCAGCAGGCCTAGATGAGGATAACGCCCCATGAGCACTGTATCAAGCACGGTAAAACTATCGGGTAGAGAGGATAATTGAGGCACGACACCGATTTTGCAGGCGAGCGTTTCCCTGGGTATCTTCGCTATTTCAGTGCCGTCCAGAATGGCTTGTCCTGACGATGGATGAAGCAAACCGCACATAGCTTTGAGCAAAGTCGACTTGCCTGAGCCGTTTGGACCAATGAGTCCCACAACTTCCCCGGTGCACAACTCAAGACTCACACCCTTTACTACGGTGTGCTTGTTATAGCCCAGATTCACATTGCTCAGCTTCAGGCAACTCAAGCGTATCTCCTAAAATAGCACACGTTTTTTCTGGCGCATCAGGTAGAGGAAAAATGGCGCTCCTATCAGTGCTGTTATCACTCCGACCGGTATTTCTTGTGCAGTGCCTGAGACGGTGCGCGCAAGCGTATCGGTCAATATAAGGAAGACGGCGCCTACGATAGTCGATAGCGGCAGCAGGAAGCGATAGTCCGGCCCCCATATCAGACGCACTGCGTGAGGTATGATAATGCCTACAAAACCGATGCAACCGGCGAATGATACCGCAGCTGCAGTGATGAGCGTTGCTGCTAGTAATAATATTAATTTTACCTTTTCAACATTCACGCCCAGCTGTTTAGCCTGCTCTTCATCCATCTGGATCAGGTTCAGCGGACGGCTGTATAAATAGATTGGTATCAGAGAAATGATTAAATATGGTAAGAGGACATATACCTCCTTCCACTCACTGTTTGTGAAACTGCCCATGAGCCAGAATAGTATGCCGTGTAGTTTATCTCCGGCCCGGGTTAGAAGGAATGATGTTATTGCGAAGAGAAAGGCGCCCAGCGCTACGCCGGCGAGTATCAGTGTTGTCATAGGCAGCGTCTTGCCGATGCGTGCCAGGAAATAGAGTGTCACAGTGCTGATAAGGCCACCGCACAGGGCCATCAGTGGTATGCTACCGATCACGGCGGAGTGTGAAAACGAGAGCATGAATCCGATGACTGCGCCTAGTCCGGCTCCCTGCGCTACACCGAGCAGGTAGGGATCGGCGAGGGGATTGCGAAAGAGTCCTTGGTATGTAGCCCCAGCGGTGGACAGGGCTGCACCGACCAAGCCTGCAAGAAGAATACGCGGCAGCCTGTAATCAATAACGATTGTTGATACGGTTCCAGAGATGCCGTTGTCTATATTCACCCATGGAAGCTTTGACAGGAGCACTTTCCAGACGTCGGCGAAGGATATATCGGCAGTGCCTATACTGCACGCAATACCGATGACGATCACAAGCAGCCCGATCAACCCAGCGATGCTGAGATAGCGCCTGCGCCTGTATGCCACCAGCCCGGTGGCTAATTTGTTTACGTGACTGGTTTCCAATTCCTGTAAATCCCTTAAATTATTCCAGCTGTGCCGCGAGCTCAGGGTGTATCAGCTGAAGCATCTCATAGAGCGCATCCACTATCCTTGGCCCGAATCGACCGGTAAGGTCGGTATTTATACTGAAAACCTTCCCTTCCTTACAAGCATCAGTTTCCTGGAGTCGAGACTCGTCTTGTACCCACTGCAAAGGCGCATTTGCGCCTGACCCCATGCCAATTCCCGCAATGATCACCTGCGGCTCACCGTAGAGCAGTGACTCAATGGATACTGTCGGATAACCTGACAGATTGGCGAATATGTTATTGCCGCCGGCAAGCTCAATCAACTGACCCGGCAAAGTATCGCCGCCCGCGGTCATAAGCGGATTATGCCACACAATATAGAATACGTTTGGTCGTTCGTCGTCCGATAGATTGGCGACCAGGCTTGTTACGGCATTTATGCTTGATCTCATATCTTCGATGAGAGAAGCCGCAGTCTCTTGAACTCCCATAACCAGACCTACTAATTCGATAGCATCATAAGTTTCTTCTATCGTCTTCGGCGCAAGAGCTATAACCTTAATCCCCCGGCCTTCCAATTGCGGTATAACTTGCGCCTCGTGAATAGGTGCGGCGAACACAACATCCGGTTCAAGAGCTATTATTTTTTCGATATCGGGAGTGGAGAATCCTCCAACCTGTTCTTTTTCTAAAGCTTCTGCCGGATAGTTGCAATAACTGGTAACACCGACTATTTTATCGCTAAGCCCTAGCGCGAACAGTATCTCAGTATTGGCTGGAGCTATGGATATTATTCTCTCCGGTATTTTATCTAGCGTAATTGTCCTGCCTGACTGATCTGTTATTGTCATTGGAGTAGGTGTGGGTGTGAACGTAGGTGTTACAATTGTGACTAAGTCAGTATTGTCTTGATTGCCCTGTAAGCCCAAAACAGATCCTGCAATAATTGTGCACAAGCCGCAAATTATCAGTGTAACTAGAATTGTTTTTTTCAATTTGTATCCCTCCTGAATTTCATTGAAAAAAATAGACCCCACACCAGGCAGTGAGGGGTCTATTACCAATAAAAATTCCTACCCCTCCCCGCGGAGGCATGTAGGCTGTCCTGTGGCGGGCGTTCTGGCTCCCCTTATTCAGGGTTCACAGTGGCGCGGCCGCTCCGGAATCCAACCGGATTGCTTTCCCTTTGATACTTGGATCACTCCAAGTCACCTCAGGTTCCTATATATTCAGTTGTTAACCGATTAACAATATACAGGAAGATACTTTTTCTGTCAACTAACAATCGGGTCATATAAGATCATATGTATTTCGATTTAACTATATGATTCGAAAATGTGGTTTTTCCTCGATAAACAGCTTGACTTTGTGTGCCTTAAAGCATTATTCTATCTCAGTGTGTCTGGCAAGGATAACTTACACATTTTTAGCAGCTAGATCAGACACTTAAATAATTAAGCGGCGCATTCGTCTAGGGGTTTAGGACACCTCCCTCTCAAGGAGGAGATCACGGGTTCAAATCCCGTATGCGCTACCAAAAAATTTAACACCCCTAAAAAGGGGTGTTTTATGTTTATATTTCGTATAATATATGATAGTTAAAGGATGTAATAAGTTATATAATAAGAAACTAGAAATATATGGAAAAACTTTTAAAACCTCTACTATTCTTATCATTAGTAGTCTTTGCATTCACAGCATATGTTGTTTACGAAGCCGCATATCGTCTCAGTAATACTCCATCGGAGCTCTCTGCTCAAGACGCTGCGAACAAAGCTATAAGCTATATTAACGAGCAAGTGTTGAGCGGCGGGACAAGTGCATCATTGATCGATGTAACTGAGGAAAGCGGACTGTATAAGATTCATATTATGATAGGGCAAAATGGCTACAATTCTTTTGTCTCAAAGGATGGCAATCTGCTGTTTGAGCAAGGAATCTATATGGAAGGAAGTAATACAGGTGGCGGAGGTAGTACTACGACAGAAGTTCCCAAGAGCGACAGGCCTGATGTGAAGATTTTTGTAATGAGCTACTGCCCATATAGCTTGCAGGCGGAGAAGATGATGCTGCCGGTATACGATTTATTGAAAGATAAGGCAGACATAGGTATATATTTCGTTGACTATGCCATGCATGGGAAGCAGGAACTGGATGAGAACTTGCGACAATACTGTATGCAGACAGAAAACCCATCAGAATACTTTGATTATTTAAGCTGTTTTATCAACGGGGGGGATTCTGATAGCTGTTTATCTGAAGCTGGAATAGACTTGGCGAAGCTAAATAGTTGCGTCGCAGTCACAGATGCGACTTACAATGTTACCGGCCAGTATAATGACCAAAGCACTTGGCTGCATGGGGATCCCGTATTCGATGTTCAAAAGGATTTGAATGAATTGTATGGTGTAACAGGCTCTCCGACAATAATAATTAATGGCAAGAAAGTAAATATCAGTCCAACATCAAGATCACCAGAGAACTTCAAACAAATTATATGTAATGCATTTAATTCTTCACCAGCGGAATGTTCACAAACGCTTTCTAATGAGGTCCCATAGGCCGGATTTAACTGAATCTAACTATCCTGTCCGGAGTTTATTTCTTACTGAGCTTTTTACCATGAGCTGTCTTTCGAGATTTGGTAGTCTTATTTACTGCCGGTTCCCTCAATATTGCTTTTGCCGGTGTTTTCAGATGCAACCCTACCATAGAGGAGAATGCGGTCACTAACCTGGTGCCCTCTCTTTTGCACTTAGGACACGGCGCCGGTTTATCGATTTCCGCCATAAGACGTTTAAATTCAAATTCCTTTTCGCATTTTTCGCAGTAGTACTGGTAGATGGGCATGTATACCTCCAGTTTCTGATTTATAGTAATGAGACATTTATATAATACGCCTAATCCTTGTCTAATAATATATTTACCTTAGTTGTTTCGGTTTTTAAATAGGCCGCGCCGGTGTGTATCGAATACGAATATAAGCAGGTTGCGTCGATTAAGCTTGCTGCTTTTGTCGTGGCAGGATAAAATTGCTGTAGATTTAAGAAACCTTTGGAAGAGATATGCAGGAGACTTCCTGCAGGGGGAACTGGGGGTGTCCCCCAGCTTTAAAAATCCCCCAAGAATGGGGGATACAGGGGGTTGATTAAGCTTCCTTAGAGGT
>Ga0315281_10005033_pt1 | contig 18988 bp, 19 predicted proteins | sample YL17G07_0_MG_FD_204540 | JGI IMG/M metagenome (GOLD analysis project Ga0315281, IMG submission 204540) | Sediment microbial communities from Yellowstone Lake, YNP, Wyoming, USA - YL17G07_0 | ecosystem: Environmental > Aquatic > Freshwater > Lake > Sediment | place: USA: Wyoming | collected... | reverse complement strand
CCACTATCGCTCTGTGTCCTACGCAAGAAAGGCGGTGACTGTGTATTTGTCAGCGCGATTTCGGTTGCCTGGATCCGCAAAACTCGCAGAAAATGCTCTCAGGCAGTATCTCTTTTCCACACGAAACGCAATGACGTTGGGTTGCATCATCTGCTTTTCTCTCGGATTCTCGCTCTGGACTTTTCGCGTAGACCCGAGCGATTGCATCTCTTTGCCTGATCTCGTACTCAAGCCTTAGCTTGTCATATACTTGATCACTAACTCGCTGGGAAACCTTGAGTTCTTCAAGCCGAGCTCTGTAAGTGATGTTTTGGATTATCTCAGCAAGCCTACTCATCTCAAACTTCTTGCAGACGGGGCACTTCTTGTTTCGGGAAGCGAGTTTCTCGATACATGGAAATATGCAAAACGCCGTCTCGCAGATAGGACAGCGGAGGGTCTGAAACGTGCCGTCGATGATCTTCGAATCCACGGGACATCTCTGCACCAACCCTAGGGCCGGCTCTAGGATCTCCAAGACTATTCTGTCTGTAGTGGTCAATCTACAGCACTCTGAATACTGACAAAGCTGAGGAGTTTTAGCCCTGTCGGTCTAGAAAACCTCATTTCCATCGGACCCACGCCACATATGAGCAAAACGTGGTAAAGCATGGCTAGGCAGAAGGGGCCTATTGGCAACGAGGAGCATGTTCTAGAATACTTTCTGAAGGCTGGGAACTACAGAGCTGCGAGCGTTGGAGTGTCCTCTTTAGAGATTGCTAGTGACCTGGGACTCGATATTCCTGAGCTCGTACGCGTTCTTCGCAATCTGTCAACTTCGGGGTTCATACGAGTCACCAGCCTACCGCGAGAATTGGAAAACAGCTACGTGTCCCAAGTATTCGATGATCTCGATATGCTTGATCTCCGCTACCTGGAGAACAAGGTTCCTGAATCTGAGTATGCCTCGACGCGACAGTCAATCACTGATCAACTGAAGCTGTTTCCACACCATACTGAACCGTTCTCCCCTCTCGAGGCCGCACGCCTCTTTCATGAGCTGAATAAGAAGCTTGAACGGATTCTGAGTGAATCCTCACAACTACCACAGCCGCACGAAGCGTTTGAGGGCGAGCTGCTCGCGATCCGGAGCAAGCTGCTGCCGTTCAGGATGCTCGTCCTTACGAGAATTCGCGAATTTGCATCCAAGAAAGAAGACCGATCAAGCTTCTCCAACGAGAAGCGGATGAGGATGCTTATACTATTCTCCCAGGTTGGAATGAGTCGACTCGCAACGGTAAAAGACGCGACCCAGGATCTCCTTGAAGAACTAGACGTGCTGAGAGCTAGACATCTTCTGGGAGAGATCTCCCAATCCGAACTCGAAGAGAAAGAGAAGACACTGTGGAACGATATCTCAAAAAGAATTCCCCCTCAGCTTCCAAATCACGACGCTCTGGCTGCTTGGGCACGGCATCTGACCACCAAGCTTGAGGATCTGGACTCACTTAGGCAACGCGGAGGCATCAGCGAGAGCTTCTTCCAGACTATTTCCGAAGATCTGCATGAAGACATAGCTTTGCTGAAATCACAAGGTTTGCACATATCGTGACGCATCGCCCCTGCCTGCAGGCTACCAAGAAGCCGAATGGGGCTTCGTCTTCAGGCTCATCCTCTTCGTCATCTTCAGGGAACTCTTCCTCGATGTAGGTCGCGAATCGTAGCTTGCGTTTGCATTTGCGACAGATCATTGTGGCCATGAGGTCGTTCGCCACATAGTTGACCCAGTATTTTGGGTGCATTCGCCGACTTGACCTGCCGCAGCCGGGGCATACGAGAGCTTTGTTCGCTTCCAGTTTCTGCTGGAATTTCTCGTCGTCAATGAGTTCCTGATCTATCCTAGGCTTGGCTGCATGACTCAAGTCTGCGAATATTCTTCCCATCCTGTCTCGCGTCGTAGGTTCATCACAGCTTTGATGGTTTCATCTGGAGTTCTGTGGGTCGTGTATGGGCTTCTGCGTTTATCGGTGAGGTTTTTGAGTCCGTCTTCCTCGTAACGGCTCAACCAGTTGAAGAATGTTCTGCGAGAGATCTGAGCCGCACTGCATATCTGGCTGACTGAGGCTCCCTCCCCACGTATTCGCATGCACCGGCATCTCAACTTCACGATGTCTCTATCTCTCTTCGTCTTGGCGCACCGTATCCTCTCCTTCTATCGGTGTGCCAAATGTGGTGTCATAACACACCTAGAATCTCGCGTCAAAACACAAATAGCTGGACGTATAATCCCCACCTTGGACTTCCAATGGACTCCCAAACCGGCTGCAAGTGCGGCGGATCAGCCGTATTCGACAAAACCTCAATGAGCTGGATATGTAGAGCGTGCGGGAACCATGTCTGTCCTGCTTGCGGCCAGAGCGTGAGATATGTTCTTACGGTCGATGGATGGTTCTGTGATCAGTGCAGCAAGTTTGCAGAGCCTGAGGAAAGACGGCCGACCTTTATCAGACCGGGAGTGTTCAGAGAAGGCCTTGCTGACCAATACAAGGCAAAGAGGCCTACAGCTCCTCCGACCGGCACTCTAGCGTTAACTTCTTCCAATCTAGTATTTACGGGTCTAGGTTCTGATTTGCAGGTCGAGATCCCGCTACGAGCGATACGGGATGTCAGAACCTTCATAATCCCTGAAGTCTTGAAACGAATGAAGCCGGGTGTCACTGGGGCGCAGAGCGTCGCGCACGCTTTGCTGGCAAGTCCTCTTTTCGGTACCGCGATTGGTGATACCGTAGTAGGTTCCCTTCGTGAAAACGAGGGAGGGATTGAAATCAAGTTCTTGGGCAATGATGGATCCTCGAGTGCTGCGAGGTTCAGAGTCACTGATGCCGAAAGTTGGGTCAGTCACATTAGGGCATCCTTGAGGCAGGAACACGCTTCACCGACGACTTCTGGAGCAGCGCCTCCTGCGGGGAAATTCTGCATCAACTGTGGCGTTCCGCTACCGTCGCATGCGATCTTCTGCAACAAATGCGGCTCGAAACAGTAACCACCAAGTCTTTCGGAGCGCACATGCTCGGAGAAGACCCTTAGAGCGCTTCTCACTAAACCCCACACGGTGATCAGTTCAGGGGAGACATGGTCTCAACTGGAGTGTGATTGAGTTGGTGAGTTATTGCTTCGTCCCGCATTTGTTGCAGAAGGTTGCGTGAGAGGGTATGGAGGCCCCGCAGTCGATGCAATAGACCGCAGTCGGTGCCGTCGGAGCGGGCGTAGCCACTTGAGCTGGTGGAACAACCGAGATTGCTGGTGGGACATGGGGTTGCGTGCCGCTTTTCCTTCTGCTGATGGCCAGGACTATTCCCGCTGCCGCAATTAGTACGATGCCCGAGTAGAATAGCAGGCCAAGTCCCGCTGAATGCGAGCTAACAATGATTGTATTCGTGACATAAGGGATGCTCTCTGTTGAATAGTACGTGTTTTCCGTCAACACGACCTCTTGATAAGACAGGTCAACCTTAAGGTCAACGTAGACAGACTCACTGTTCCTGTTCATGAACCCGAAATAATACAAACCGCTTGATGCGATATTCATTGTGAACTCATATGAAACTGAACCGAACCTGCTAGCTACGGCGGGCACCTTCAGGAGCAGATCACAGCTCTTAGTCGCAGTTGATTGCCATTTTTCCCACTGAGCTGAGGATAGCATCCAGAAGTCGACCGGTCCCCCAATTGAGTTGAATAATACGTGCACTTGCCCGGCGTCAATGGAGAGATATCTCGAATCATAAATTCCACAGTACTCTTTCCCGGGGGCTTCAAAGCTAATCGTCTCACTGAAGAGCACCTTTGTAGCACTCGTCGTGATGGTCGAAGTCATAATTGCAGTAGCACTAGTGATTGCGGAAGTGGTGGTCAATTGTTGTGTGCTCGTTACGGTTGCAGTCTGCAGGCCTGCTTTGTACCCCGAGTACGATAGGCCGGCTCCAAGAACCGTCAACAATACTGTAAGTGTGGCGAGTACATTGCTCAGTCTCATTGCTTTGAGCCACATTTGTTGCAGAAGGTTGCACGTGCCGGCAGCGGAGCCCCGCAGTTCACGCAGAACTTTCCGGCACTTGCTGCAGGACCTGGCGAGACGACAGCGCTTGCCTGAGCAACAACAGGAGCTGAGGTGGGCGGTTGAGCCGTTCTTGGCGCAGCGTTCTTCATTCTGCTGATCGCTAGAACGATTACTGCAACGGCAATCAGACCGATGCCGGCGTAGAACAGCAAGCCAAATCCCGCGGGGACTACGCTGGAAGTCACCTTCTCAGTAACGTACGGGCTTTCCTGAGTTGAAAAGTAAGTTGTCGCCTTCGTAATCGTAATCTCACTCGTCTGTAGTCCCGCGTCAACATTCAACGTGACGGTGATGGGATAGTTGTTCTCATTCATGAATGCGAAGTAGTATGTTCCTGCGGAGCCAATTCCTGTCGTGAATTCGTATCCGCTCTTTCCTAGCTTGGCAACAAATGGCTTACTATTGCTTTGGTAGCTGAGAATGTCTGAGCAGTGGCGGAGATTAGACCATCTTGTGTAATCGTCTTCATTCATCATCCAGAAATCTACGTGATGATATTCGCTCTCTGTGGAGTATGAGACATGTACTTGTCCAGTCTCAAGGTACACATGTCGAGAATCCGTGTATCCACAGTACACCTGAGTCTGGCCCGCCGGAATGGCGATGACTTCATCTTGCAGAATCCAATTCATGCTGCTAGTCGTCATGAGAACCAACTCACTGCTCGTACTGGCAACCGTGACCGTTGAGGTGGCGGTCATGGGTTGGCTGCTCGTCACCGTCATAACTTGGCTCCCATTGTACCCTGAATATGATAGCCCAGCTCCGAGAACCGCAAGAATGATCGCTAGTCCGACAAGTGCAGTGGCGGTCTTCACAATAAGCTCCCCAAGCACATAGCTCGATCATCCACGAGATAACGCTTCCCACGTGGTCGTTCTCAAAGGCCCTTTCGCACCCATCTCGACAAATGCAGAGCATCAGAATGGTGGAGCTCTTTGGAGGGTTGCATAAGCGGTGTCCGTTGCATTCACTGTCAGGATTCCGGCTGCCTAGATCCACAATGTTTGCAGAACATGCTTTTCGGCAAGATCTTTCCTCCGCATGAATTGCAGAGACGTGGTGCTCTGCGATAGATGAGAAAGAAGACCACAACTGCAACAATAAGGCCCACTCCTAGGCCAGCAAGATAGTACAGTAGTATCTCGCTCTTCGTCTCGGCGAGTTCTTTCCTTGTCTTGTTGAGTGAATCTTCGAGGTGCCCTAATATCTCTCCAGGTGGAACCAAGGTCGGGCTGGTCTCCCGTGCGAGGTCGTACGCCGCAAGTGCCGGCTGCAATGCCTTTTCATATTCCATCCTCGAATATTCTGAATCGACCTGGGTCAGTTTGTCTCGTACTTGGCTGACTAACCCTGCCACTTCGGGATTCCCGCTTACTTCAGCAAGTAGCGTTTGTGCTTCAATGTATACTTGGTCCACATGAGCGCGTTGTATTGCGTCTTTGTCTGTCTGTCCGAACTTGTAGTCATCGGTGAAGTATCCCATGGGCGAATAGATGAAGTCGCCTATGTCACCATATTCGTGTGGGTGCATTAGACCGAACTCGTGGCCGACTTCATGGATGATAGTCTGAGTAAATCCATCACCCCTCCCCGGCTGTGGCGGATCGACCTGATCACCCCGAGTAAACTCCCATTGGTTGAAAGAAATGAAAACGGATTCTTCGAGCGCAATTCCAAGAAGCGCTCCGGTCTCCCAGTCAGTTTTCCCGATCGACCATTTGTAAGTATAAGTGAAATACGTTTCGCCGCTGAAGGCGAAGGCGAAGACAGGAATCGTGATCGTATCCGGACCAATGCGGGCTCTTGGCTCAAATGACCCCATATTCTCCAATATGTATTGATAGATCGGTCTGAGGTCAACAACCCCATAGCGCTCAGGCGAACCGAAAATGCTGCCCTCGATCCATGAATCACTGTACTTATAGTGCGACCTGATCAATTCGTGCAACTGCTGAGTGACTTCTGGAAAACTAAGGTTCACGGTGACTGCTGAGTAGGGCACCAGATCTCTGAAAGCCGACGCGACCATGTCCTTGTTCACAGTACCTTGTATCGCCACTTTAGCCTTCTCTGCAGAATTGCGGTCATCAAGTACAAATATATCGATCTGGTAGTTTGGCGAGTACCGTGGATAGTAGACGAAGTTCGGCGCAATGAAGTTGTAAGTCGCTTGCCAAATGTAGTCGGCCAAGTACTCCGTGATCCACTGCTTCCCAAAAGTTGAGGAGAGGTCGAAGTTGTTGTCACCCAAAGCCACCTGCAGCGGGAGGTCCTCCCACTCTGAGTTGAAAACCGGCCCCGCACTCAGATCTACGAACCATAATCTGTGATGGCCACCCCATGCGTTCATGAAATCTCGGTATCGTGATGTGTAGCCGAGATCCACGTCCATGTGCGCCATACCGTAGTAATGGGGCGTCGACTTCAATGGCTGACCCCCGTTGGTTGCCTTGAAGGCTTGAACATCCGACCAAGAGACTGAAGGAAGCTCTGGCAAGTAGGCGACGATTATGGTCCACCCGGCTTCAGGATAACCACCAATGTCTTGCGAATGATTCCACAACCAATCTTCAACCGAGTTTGCGTCGTAAACTACGTAATCGATTGCGGTGGGCACGTAAACGTAGTAGTCTTTGTTGTTCTTGTCCACTTGATATTGTCCGAACCAAGGATTCTTCCCGTGGGCTTTCTTCTCAATTGAGCGTAGATAGCTGACGAGATCGTCTTTGAAGAGGCTTGGGGCGAAGCTGCAACTGTACTTCGGCCGGAAGACAACACCAGTGCTGTTCCCACTTGTAAGATCGATATTGGTGATCGAGTTCGGCAGATTCTTGTTAGATCCGCTCCATGAAAGGTATGTAGTATCAACCTCCTGTTCGTTGAACCCGACCAAGACAACTTTGACCGGTACACTCACCGAACGACCGACTTCGACGGACGCCTCTGTCCGAGGAATGCTCACAAGACCGGGCGCCAACAGACTCAGAGTCATAACGAGCATGACTATCCGCGAAGGCCAGAAAGGAGCTGACATGTCTGAAGCACGGGTTGTTGTATGCCGTCGTATCTTCAAAAAACCTCCCATTCCTGACGGAAGATGGTCAGACGAGAAGCTGGAGCATTACCAGTTCGGCAATTTGGGAAAGATAAAACCCACACGGCATTCCAAACGTTCAGTGTGTGGGGTTCTCACGACGCGGGCATTTCTCTTAAGATCGTTTCTTTGATTCCTCAACTTGAACAGAACTGGAGGTGTAGCCTATCCAGGACTATCGCTAATGGCGGCTGAGTCGTGAGCATCAGGGAGGGCTGCTGACGACCGTGGAGACTGAATCCCTGACAAGGCAACGCCCGTATGGCGCGACCTTGCAGCGCATACGCCAACTCGATGAGTGATAAGTGATGAGGTTTTCTCAGAGCATATCTGCCTTAAGACATTCGCAATTCACTGTTTCGAACCGCATTTGTTGCAGAAGATCGCATGCGACGGTAGCGGAACGCCACAGTTGATGCAGAATTTCCCGGCAGGGGGCTCTGCTCTCGACTGGAGAGCCTGCCTTGTGGCAGACGGAAAAATAGGAGGCGTTGGAGCAATAGGGGCCGGTTCAGTCCCGTATATCGCTGTCCTTCCAAGCAGTCTAGCGCGTCTCCTTTGCCTGACGAAGAACACAACGGCCACCAAAGCGACTATTAAGACTAAGATTGCAATCCTTACATAATCGACTCGCCAGTTCGCCTGCAAAGTCTTGGGTTCATTCATAGTGACCGTCACGTCGGGGTTGTTTGACTGCACGTCTCCGGACCAACCATCAAAGATGAGCACGAACATGTAGGTCGAATCGACATGAACATTCACCGATTGCCCTTCGTCGTACCAGCCTGACCCAATTGGATTGCCGTAAGACGAAGCAAGGTCCAGTTGGTGCTGTCTCTTGAACTGCGCCACATATGTGCCAACCTTGTCGGCTGCTACGGTCCGCGTCAGATCTCTGCTGCCGTCATCCCACCCTGTAAAGACCAATCTCGTGCCGCGCGTAACATTGACCATCGGTGGCACCACAATCTTGTGAGATGAGCCCCACTCCCAGACCTCCAACGTGGGTTGATCTGCCGTCCCTAAGTTGGTTCCATCAACCGTCACTGTCGCTTTCGGGTTCGAATCAATGATGACGTAGTCTCCCAGGTCGAACCCAACTGATGTCACTTTGGAGTCCGATGAGAATGTTTCATCCCAGCCCCCTCCGCTCCGCTGGTACGAGAAAGTACCTTCTGCATGTGATGCCAATTGAACCCCTGTTGACTCATCAAAGTCGAAGGTGCGTGTGAGCTGACCCTTCGACCAGGATTGCCCAACCTTCCAATTGCCCGTGGAAGACGCGGTGTGACTTGCCAAGAAAGCCTTGGCAGTCGTTCCGGCAACTGCAAGCGTGTCTTCTCGAACGACATCATACGAAACAGGTCGATACTCGTTGTTCTCATCGTACCACCAGAGAGAGACTTGACTCCCCACAGCTAACCCTGTCGGATCAACAACCTCACTTATCTTGTGGCCAATATTGGCTGACGCAAAGTCACCTGAGACATCCGTTTGTATGAACGAGGTCCGATCGACGGTGATTGCTCCGGATCCTGTCCATGACTTCGTCACAGTACAACCATTGCACGTTACGTAATTTGACGGCTTGACCCATGATCCTGAGGCAGTTTCAGTGTCATCGATGCTCCAAGATTCGGAGATTGTGAACGATCTGGCTAAGACCCGCGTCATCGTGTAGGTAGTTCTCCATTCGGTTACCTTATTGTAGCTTCCCGAGTAAATTCCGGTTCCTTGAGCCGTCCACGTCCACTTCGCTTCATCTGACCAGGACTTGCCCTCAAGATACGGAAGTGCAGAGAAACTTTCAGCAAAGGCTGGGACCACTGACATGCCAAGACAAATCGCTAGAACGAGATAGACTAGGACGTGACTTCCAAGACGAGTCACGATACATGCACTTAATCAAAAGATCCGACGTAGTCAGCTTAAGGCTTGCGGCAAGATACCTCAAACCAAGAAGACCCAGCCCCATGAAGCTCATCGGCCCACCCGTATGGAAACGTATGATCCAATCCTACAGGCGAAACAGACACAGATGGATGAGACACTACCATAGACGATCAATGGCCGAGACAGCCTTCTCAGCAATCAAACGAACCCTAGGCCACCGACTAACCTCAACAAGAAGAGACCACCAGAAACTTGAACTCATGACCAAAGTAATCGTCTACAACATCACAGTCCTCATCAAAAGCACCCAAAGAGGAGTCTAGAGACGGAGCCGTAAATGGGTTCAAATCATAACGCCACATCTGTTAGTCACAGGACACCAAGGCACAACAACTATTCTCACGGCTACGGGCCGGAGAACTCACGTTCGCCTTGATAGGCTCAACTATTAACTCCTACTTCTGGCAGCTTCTCGCTTGAGGTAGTCTTCGAGTGCTGCGATCACCAGGCCCGTAAGTCTGCCATGTAGTCTTCCATCATACTTCTGGACCAGCAGTCTCCTTATCTTCCCCTCGAGGTCATCAGGAATTATGATTGTTATTTTGCCCATGCCGAGAATCTTGCCGCTTCCGGTAGATATGCTTACCTGATTGCCGTATATACCTAATTCTTATGGCCGATCACAGAAGGATCTGATATACGGTAATCTGACATGAGCGAAACCATGCGAGTGCCGGTCTTCCATCCATTCAAGGATGGCCTCGTCGACGAGGAGCACCTTCTCAAACTCTTCGTAGACGCCTTCCACGTTGCTTCTGGAGGGAGGAAACGCATTGACCTGAGAGAGCTCCAGTTGGCACTCCTCCGTCGGGGATGGCATCCATGAAGGGTGGACTTTCCCCCTCCTCATTATCGAGGAAGATCATCTGCCCCGCCTTCGCTCCAGCCCCTTTCGATCCTGCCAGTAGACTACGTTTCCAAGCATTTCATTCGATGGCGATGCTGAGAGTCATCAAGCGTCATCTTCTACTTGGGTTCACATTGAAAGCCATCGAGGCGCGCAACGGCAACGGGTTTCGAAATGATTTGTCATTTGAAGATCCTTGTGGCAAACTTCGTGTTGTCGAAGTGAAATCGGCGAAGCAACTAGTAGAAGTCCACGCGATCCAAGCAGCGCTGTACTGGATCCCGAACTGTGACATCGTGCTCTCAAACGGGAACGAAGACAGAGTCTTGAGTGAAGACTATGTTCGCACAGTTCAGAATAAAGCTCAGATGACTCGCCAGCTCTTGAGAGAACATCCAGAAGTCGCGGGTTCAACGTTCAATCCAGTACCCGAAGTCTGCCGGATATGCGCCAACGAGCACTGTCCATTCCTACCACGCGAACAGGACATCACCCAAAGGAGTGAGTAAGGATGGCGGGTTCAAGGATGCGCAGGCTACGCGGAATGGAGATCCTGTTCAAGGGAAGACAAGTCAAGCAATTCTCGGAATCACGCTACATGGTCTACTCCCAACACGGCAACGGCGCATACAGCGTGAGGCGAAGAGGCGAGACGTGGCTTTGCGAATGCCCCGACTACGAGAAGAGAAAGGCTCACTGTAAACATATCTTCGCGGTTATTCTGCTTCTTGGGCTCCCGCAAACTCTCGCATCAAATTCGGAGGTACTTGCCAGCTCACGTGGGCCAGCCGACCGCACACGGTCCTCCATTTCCTATGAAGGAGCCTAGACCGCAATGATGGCACGCCACTCCGCAGTCTCATCTCCGGAAAAAGAGGAGAAGACAGCTCCAAGAACTGACAGAAGCAGCAGACCTCGACGCCAAAGACGGAGGACCGATGCACTACGGATAGCAGGGCTAGCCATCGCCCAAGAAGGATTGGTCAAACGCGTATCCAATGATAGTTACCTAGTCCAGTCACGAGGAGCAGATACGACATTCGAAGTGCGGTGGATTCGTGGGAAGTGGTGTTGCCAATGCAGCGCAAGCTTCACTCGCCGCGCGCTCTGCGAGCATATACATGCGGTCAGCATCACCAAGAACCCATCGAATCCAGATGGCGCGGAGGGAAAGAGACTGTGTCCTCGATGCGATTCCACCTCACCATTCCACGTACGTAATGGGGTTAGAGACAACAAGTACGGAATAGCGCAGGTATACAAGTGCACACTCTGTGGTCTTCGATTCGTGGACCGACCAGGGTTCAAGAAGATGCGCTCCAACCCGCAAGCGATCATGGCATCCCTGGATCTCTACTTCAAGGGCGTCTCCCTGAGCAACATAAGCGCGCACCTGCTAGACTTCTACTATGTGAAGGTCACTCCGACAAGCGTTTACAATTGGATACGCAAGTACATGACATTGATCGAGGAGTATACGAGGCATCTTCACCCTGCGGTCTCGGATAGATGGCATGCCGACGAGACGAAAGTCAAGGTGAAGAAAGGGCAACGGCACGCCTACCTTTGGGACCTAATGGACTCCGAGACTCGCTTCATCATAGCCAAACATCTATCGTTCAGTCGTGGATCCAAGGAAGCTGGAGAATTGCTGTCCGAAGCCTTAGCGAAGGCCCAGAAGGAGCCTGAACTCCTCATTACCGATGGTCTACGGTCCTATGGGTCGGCCATAGATGAGAAGCGAGAGCGGGGGCTACTGAAATCAATGGATCACAGATCAGGGGTCGGCCTGCGCGACGGCAGTAACAACCCAATAGAAAGAGTGCACGGAACATTGAAGGAACGAACAAAGACACTTCGAGGCCTCGGGAACATCACATCGGGTCAGGTGTTCACTGACGGACTCGTAGCATACTACAACTACATTAGGCCCCATTCAGCGTTGAGCTGGGGCACCCCTGCTGAAAGCGCTGGCGTAGGCGTGAACGGCCCAAACCGATGGCGCTCTCTCATAGAAGCCGCATCACGAGGAAAGAGGCGACGACGACATCATCGTGAAGAGCGCTTGCGCTCATGACCACCAACCAAGTCTGTCAAGATCTGTTCGCTGAGCAACGACAAACTGCTGGTGACTGAAGACGGTGGCCACTGCCTTCCTGCAGGTGGCTGCTGCCTCACGCGAAATGGAATCCGAGTCCTGAGTTTGGATGACGCTCTAAAGGAGCTGTGACGAACTCCTCGCTATTGGTATGCTCGGAGAGGCACTATCAAGTCTTTGATCCCGATAGCCTCTCGTTTTCGTGTAACCATCCTCATCTCCCAAGGGGAAGGCAAAAAAAGAATTGTGGAAGGTCCCAGCTACTGTTCCACCCCTTTGGTTAAACGGGTTGAGGGAATAATGGGCAAGTCGTGGAGCTCAGCTCTCATCGTACAGCAAAGCGTTTAGCTACATCACGCGGAGGAGAAGAACTGAACCGCGATGAGCAGCAGCCCAACAGGTAACGTGACCAAGCCGGGTGACGTCGGGAAATGTCCCCACTGCTCGGAGAAACTCCGATTTGAGGATGCTCTGTATGGGATTTCACCGAAGGGAGTGGCTGGCGGTTACCAGGGGCATTCCTCTACTTATGACTGCTTCGTGCATGGGGCGAGGGAGATCGTTCAGGTGTTTGCGGTGGGTTGCCCTGGATGCGGCAAACCCGTAATCTCAATAGGTGGCAAGTCGGAGCAGTGGTCCGCGTATCCGGCCTATCCGCGCTCTCCCCTCCGACCTGTCCCGGCGGAGGTGCGCGCCGAGGACAAATCGGTTACAGGGGATTATGAAGAAGCGGCGTTGCTTCTTTCGTTGAGCCCGAAGGCTAGTGCTGCCCTCGGGCGTCGGTGTCTCCAAACGCTGCTTGTGAAGAAGGCCGGTGCCAAGCCGGACGATTTCCTCAACACTCAGGTTGACGGTGTGCTGAAATCCAAGGCGTTGCCCGAGTACATTGCCGAGAACCTTGACGCGATACGACATTATGGGAACTTCTCGGTGCACCCTATGTTCACAAAGGTCGGAGAGATTGTTGACGTGGAACCCGGGGAGGCGGAATGGACCCTGGGAATACTCGATGATCTTTTCGATCATTATTACGTCAAGCCTCAGCGAGCAGCGAAAAGGCGTGATGATCTTAACAAGAAGCTCAAGGAAGTCGGGAAGCCCCCGATGAAGTCGTAGCATAATGTCACAGAACTTGATGCCTCTTCCAGCCTGCAGCCAACTCTCAAACGCCAGCGGAAATGTCGCGAAATCGAGTGGTATACAGAAGAACACGAATGTCATGACAATTAAAGAGAGCCTGCACAGGCTCTTGTTAGGTGTCACGACATTTGCTGCTAACGATGGTGATTTTCAACTTTGTGACATTCTGGCAGGCCCGCGCCCAACGTGTCTGCAGTTGCCGGAGTCTGAAGTTTCGTGGCATTTTCCGTTTCACTTGGTTTCTCCGATGGTGGACTTGATGGTGGGCTCGCTTCGTACGTAGTCATCTCCCTGAGGGCTTTTGCGTCTGGGACGTTGACTTTCAATTGGTAGTTCTTGAACTTCTCTAGCTTCAGGATTTGTTCTAGGGTTGCGATCTTCTCCCATTCGAATTCTCCCAAGTGCAGATCTACTTCGTTGTGCACGGCGCGGGTCTTCCCTTCGAATTCAGGGACTGGTTCGATGAAGATGTATTGAACCATGAACCCGTCCAAACGTGTCTGTGCTCTGTCTTCTCCGAACCATGGCTTGAGCTTGTCCGCGACGGTACCGAGGCGGCTGTTGAAACCCTCAATCTCATTTATGCAAGAATACACGTCCTTCTTTGAGACTTGTATGAGGTGTACCTTCTCCGGGTCTATCTTACCTTCTTTTACGCCTCTGCGGTATGCAAACCTGTACTTGTCGAGATCGTCGCACCAGAGGTGTATTTGGCCCTTCAGGGGGCCATCGTCCGGCGGAATGGCCTTCTGGAGTGTGGCAAGGATTAGTTGGTACGCGTCGTTCAGTCCTCTTGTCTTCCGTATGAAACATTGAAAGGGCGTCTTTCTTACTGTGTCATAACTACTCCAGATCCACCATTTCTGGCGCCAGGTGTAGCCCTTCTTTGATGTGTGAAGAACACAGCGATACTTTTCGTCCAGATAGATGAACCCGGAGGTCCTCATAGGAAGCGAGAGCAGATACTTCCTCGCACGATAGATGTTGCCGAGAACCCACCTTCTGACCGTCTGTCCCTTGACGTCGATATCATGATCGTGCTTCAAGGTTGCGGCGATCTTGTCGTAGTAGGCACCGTCTAGAGCTTGTAGTGTGGCGGATGCGTAGATTTTCGGGGGGTAATGTCTGTAGCGCTCGTTAGGATACAGCGGGAATGATACGTCGAGTTTCCTGCAACCTGACGCCTCGTTTCTGCATCTCATCAACACCTTGATTCTCCCGCCAATTTTGGTTGGTCGTCTCCAACTTTTTCTGCTCACAAATTCAGTGCATCCGCATCTCGGGCACGCAGGAATCTTAAGGGACTCGTTGAAAGCGAAACCGCATTCTCGACAGTTGTGCCGTTTGCTATGCGTTATGTCCTTGAGGATCTTCTTTCCTGCGCAACGCGGACACATCTGATCGTTTCGCGGGGAATTCGATGGAGAAGACGCGGTTGGATTCTCTGCACTCGATGGAACAGGCCGCGACGGCTCGTTGTCAAGCTTTGCTTTCCCTGTCGCTTCTTCGAGAGGAGGGCAACCTGCCTCTGCCACTAATGGTGAACGAGGAAGGTGGACAGGATGCTCAACCTTTTCGGCGACAAGCTGCGTTGAGACACGGTCAACCTTAGGCACGGTGGTGGCTTTCGCATCATCTTTGCCGACGTCCCTCGTGACTGGATGCGGTCTCAAGTCTTCCGACGGCTGTTCAATAGACGTTTGTTGGTCCGCCGGAGTGTCGAGCTTCCCCTCGGTGAGATCATTGTTGCCTTTGCTGTCCAGATCCGTCTGAGATCCATTCAACAGTTCGTACGTTTCGTCATCGTTCTTGGTGATGAGATCCTTGTCGCGCAATTGTTGTAAAGTTCGACGCACACTCGGAGGTTTAAGGCCAAGACCCACTGCAATCTGTTTGGGCCTGCGTTTGCCTTGTTCGCCAATCCAATTCAGCACGGTTCTTTCCATTTCGGATAGGTGAACCTTCGCGCCCTGCTCTCTTTGACTCACCCTCCATACCTCCGCCGGGGAGCCCGCAGATGCAGGTCAGGCAGTCTCAGTGAACCGAGCTCCTGTGGTAGCGACCCGGTGTTCATCAAGAACCAAATGAGCTGCCCCAAATCGTCGGTTTGCTCTAGTAGCTTGGATACTTCGCCCTCGCTGAGGCAGTAGCTCCGATGAAGGAGTAAGGCTCGAATTCCCTTGGTTGTGGCATGACCTTTGCAGTCACGCAGGGCTGGCTGTGTCATGCGGAGCTTGTGAAATCTGTGCAATCCATAAGAGTCGAAGGAGGGCCGCATCACAGACACCTAACCCTGATCGGGTCGGATTCGTTGTCTGTACGTAGGATCGCGATGCGTTCTCCGGGTCTTATAGAACGAAGCAGGGCGGTGGCCGAGGAGGGCAGGAGTAGCTGGCAGTAACTCTTGAGCAGCAGTACCACACGGTCTTTGCGTACTTCAAAGGCTGCGAACTCCCCAACATTCTCTTCGAATTCGCGTGGTTCTCTCGGTTCGTAAGTGGCCTGACTCGTATGACCGCTGTCAGCTTCTGCGCGGGCTTCGCCAGCCGGGTGCTCAGCCGCGCCAGCTTCGAGGAAAAGGCATGGGCCTTGTCCGACTTCCGCAACTCGGGCCCGGTGTCCCAGCTTTCGGGCCGGATCAATGCGCGGATGATTGCGCATTGCTTCCAAGCCCTTCTTCCTGCTTGGGTAAGGCATGGCTCCATCGACTTGCGAATGATGATCGGAATGATTTAAGTACCGGTGGAGTACCATGGTACGATATTGGGGTACACCTATGAGCGAGGAGCGAGCACGTGCTAGACGCGGGAGAAGGCCGAAGCTAACTCGGGACGCAGTTATCGCGGCACTCTCAGAGGCCGGACCTGCAGGGATGTCATTTAATGAGCTGTTCAGCAAATTGGGTAAGAAGGGTAGCAAGACCACTCTTTGGAAGATACTGAAAGCAATGGCGCGAGAATGGGTCGTTGAGCGTGACCTCGAAGCAAGAAAGTATATTCTGAGCGATCCTGACAGGAAAGAAAGAGGAGTTACCGTTCCTCTGAAGCTCAGCGAACGTATTCTTGATCTTGTCGACTTGGCGGTATCGAAGAAGCTAGCGCCCTCTCGCAGCGAGCTTGCTGAAGCGGCGTTGGTTGATCGCTTGTGCATGCTCGCCGAGGAGCGCAAACTAGGAATGAGCGTAGAGCGGCTTCAGAGGAAGCTTGGAACAGAACTTGGGTTGGCAGGTCATCTTTCCAGGACGCTAATGAGCGTGGACAGGCGATTGGGACAACTCGAAAAGCGCGCCGGACTTGTCAAGTAGACGACGATTCACGAGCTTCTTACAACTATGCACTTCCGAGTCCAGTAGGAATGACTGCTCCACCTAATCGTGTTGAGCGCGTTCAGCACCTGTACAGGGTCAAACCCAAGCAACCTCTTGCTCAAGATCATATTCGTCTGACTACTATCTACTGAAGTCCTAGCTTGAGTCAACTTTTTCTCGCGTTCTCCCTCCTGCTTATTGGCATGATCGAGCATTCATCCTTGTCACAGACCTGAGCGGGCCTCGGTGACGCAGGCCATAAGAACAGAGTTGTCGTTTTGTCGGAATGTCGGATTGACGGATGTGTGCTTTCCACAAATGGGCCCCTGCCTGCCAAGAAAATCCCGACAATGGTCAGATTCAAACAGTTCCTCAGAGCAGAAGACGGAGCTGACTCGACGACCTAATCACTTAATTCAGACTGTGCACTTCGGCTGCAAGAGTCGTCACCTCTCGGCGGCTTCGATGGCGATCCAGCGTATGTGATAGAAAGCTGACGATCGGTTTCCTCCACATCTTCGGTTGCTGCTAGTGAGAATTGGTAATCTGTGAGCAACTTTGTAAAGACACGCTTTGCTCGCATCGGTGATTACATATTGATTCTTCGTTTCGGCAGCAATAGGGCTATCGAGCTTCAGATAGTATGACGCTTGTTTCGTGTTCTTTCTGTTCAGGATTGACAACTGACATGATGCGCCTCTCCCTCAGAAGAGATCGATTCTGTTGTAGTCGCAGCAGATCGAAGAAGAAAAAGTACTCATCGTCATCATGATGACGTTTTCACAAATCGATACATTTTATTCGGAATCGCGATCGTTCTTATCCGCGGGACGAATATTGGTCAGACGTGAGGCGAGTCTTCTTGCTTCTTCCGTGGTCCTTGTGATTGTGGGTCCCCTACTTCTGTTGACCCATACCATCGTTTTGCCTAGCCGGGGTCTGTTGGTGGATGCTCTCAACCTCACCATGAGTTTGACAAGATTCGGTCCCGCTTTTGCCATCACACTGCTATCGTCTCCTCTTGCATCAGCGACTTCCCTTTTCTTGAAGGTGATGGAATTTCTGAGAACACTGGTTCCTTTGCTGGAGTGGTTGATGTTTTTCACAATCGTTGTGACCGTGTGGTGGCCTGCTCTCAAGCGATGGCGGCGTGCACCAAGGGCTCAATCATTTACAGTGACTATCTAGTTTCCCTTGTCACTTGTCCACCATTCACCCTTGGCCGTCTCTCGTTCTTTCCCTGTCTTACTACATCAACCACCGCTCGTCTTTCTCGGTCCGGCTTCACGTTCTGCCGTTTTCCTCTTCTCTCAAGCGCCAGCAACCTCATGACGACTTGCCGGAGCCTTTCGATGCCGTCCAGCACTCCCTGGGAGGGCGGACTATCGCTCCTAGCCACATCGATAACATCGGAGAAGAAACTCACGACCTCCATTTGTGTCTGTGTTCCAAGGAGCGGGAGGTCTCTCCAGAACGTCGCTAGAAACTGTGTGGCTGGGTTGAAGAGGTTGCCTCGACCTACATACGATGAAGAGAGCAGACCCGCAGTGCATGATCTGGCGGCCGAATCAATGGCATCAATGAGAAGCCTTCGTCTTCTTCTAACCTCGATCCAGTCACGGACGATCCAGATGGCTAGGCCACTCGCGATTCCTATGACGCCGCCAGCTAGGGTGTTAAGAACGCTCTCAGGTAGCATGAGTCTAGAGCATCGGCCAATATAGAAAAGCTTGCGACTGTGCGCAGTTTCGACCAGGTCTCTCTTTGTGGTGTTGACTTTCCCCCAGCGCATATGAACGATACGCAGTATATGGGTGGGCTATGGAACCTCTCGCCTCTCAACCTCCGGATCTCATGGAGATCACGATTCCCCGCTGGGTCTACAATAGAATCGTCACACTACTGGTTGCCGTGCAGAGCGGCACAAAGCCTGAGGACTACATCGTCGCGGTCCTGGAAGGGCACGTGCGGAGACTCAACCATGAATGATTACGCAAGAGGCGCATTGGAGGCTCTGGCTTGGGTCGAGTCTCTTCTGAGGCGCCTGTTGCACCAGTTGCAGAACGATAACCGGGAGATATCCAGCCCCATTCGGGTTCGGAACTCTACCGTTCTGGGCTCCAGACCATCCACAAGAGTGTGAGTGTGCGTTGCGAAATGTCAATCAAACGTGTACTGCGAGTTGACAGTGTTAAACGCTCGAGCGAAATGATAGAGTGCTGAAGTAAGGAATACGCGAAACTTGGACTCTCTCACCGGGCCAAGATGGGAAACAGCCCTGTCTTTGGATTCTATGATGTGGGCCGGGAGGGATTTGAAACCTCGACCTCTGCCGAACTCACCATCTTAGGATGTGAGGACAGCGTCACTTAACCGAGTTGGACCATCGACCCATTCGTGCAGTTACAGTTGCCCGCAAGAGACGACGCGAAGTTGGATGCATTCAC
>Ga0315281_10005032_pt1 | contig 18989 bp, 17 predicted proteins | sample YL17G07_0_MG_FD_204540 | JGI IMG/M metagenome (GOLD analysis project Ga0315281, IMG submission 204540) | Sediment microbial communities from Yellowstone Lake, YNP, Wyoming, USA - YL17G07_0 | ecosystem: Environmental > Aquatic > Freshwater > Lake > Sediment | place: USA: Wyoming | collected... | reverse complement strand
GCTCTCTGAAGCTGAGCATGGCAGTAAATTTCTTTTTACATTTCGGGCATCGATAGTCGTAGCTGGGCATCCTCTTTCCCTCCTTTCTCCAAAAAATCAATTAACTCTAATATAGAAATTTGGAAGGTGGCTGTCAATACCCACCCTTCGTTTTTAACCGCCACATGATCAAAGGTCCCACCAATCCTCCGAGTCCAAGCAGGGCAAAGGCCCAGCCCCAATTGGGAACGTATCCGAGTCGGCTTAGAGCATCCGGGGGATTGGTCAGATCCAGAATATATCCAAAGAGAATGGGCGAGATGGAGGCCGCTCCGAACCCAAGCAGGGACTGAAGTGCCATCGTTCTGCCCAATCCCCCTGGATGGGCTAATTCTGTGACTCCAGTGGAGAGCACAGAGGACTCACCTGTTACCAAAAAACCATAGAGGATGGAAAGAATAAGAACCAGGGAGAACGGGAGGACCCTCGTCCACCCAATTAGAACTGAGAGCAAACCACTTCCTAACATCACCACAATGATGGTATTCTCCCTGCCGTACCGATCGGAAAGTGCGCCACCCAATGCATTTGAAATCGCCCCAACCAAGATGACCACTCCAGCGATAACAGCACCCAAGCTGACTGCTTTTTGAAAATCGACCTGAGCCGTCAGCAGACAGGCCGTAAGAAATGCCACCATCCAACCTCTCATCCCAAACATTTCCCACATATGGGCAACATAACCTCCGATCATCATTAAGACGGGTCGGTTTCGTAATACCTCACCGAGAGATACCTTCTTCTCTTCTTCTTTTATTTTTGCCATCTCCCCTAACTGAAAGAATGCGATGACCCCTCCTCCAATGGGTCCTAAGGAGGTAAGGAAGAATGCCCATCGCCACGAAAAAAAGGAATGGATAAAGCCTGTCAGGAACAGAGATAGGGAGACACCGAGGGAAAAAACCCCTACATAGATCCCGACAGTCCTTCCTCTCTCACGGGGAGGGAATTTTTCGGAAACCATCCGGAGTCCAGGCATATAGGTCCCCGCGAGGCCGATTCCTGTCAGAGTTCTTAGAATCAATGCCGATTCGAATCCCTCTGCCCACACTGAAAATAGAATCCCAGATACACCTGCCCAGAAGGCGGTGAGGATGTAAATATACTTGGGAGAGGTATAATCGGTAAGAGAGGTCAAGAAGACGACGGAGAGGATATACCCGATTTGATAAGAAGAAAAAATCCAACCGGCTTGTCCATTGGTAAGGGACCACTCTTTTTGAAGGATGGGAAGAAGGGCGGAATAATTTGAGAAGACCAGCATCGTCCCGATTTCGCTTAAGGACATCCATATCAACCATCGATACCGGTCATCGAGCCGCATTTAGAACCTTTTTCTGCTCCAATCTTCGTCTCCTGTGTTGGAGAAGTTCGATCTCTTTTTGTTGATGGGATGGGATAAGCTCTAATGCCTCATCCACATAGGCCATTGCCCTATCCCAATCTTTGAGCCGATGCTCATGATATTTTGCCAATTCAATGTGAGGGAAAGCATCCTTTTTGTAAGGCCAGCCCAACATCTCTTCCCACAGGGATCGGGCCTTCTCGCCCTGCCCTGTCTTCTTAAAAGCCATGGAGAGCCATTTCATCACCTCCCAGGACAGATCCTCATTACAACGCTTTAAGGCGATTTCAAAGCATGGGATAGCCTTCTCCCGCTGACCATGTTCCCAGAAGAGTCTCCCCAATGCAAAGTGTTCAATCCCCTTTCTGGGTCGGGCTGCCTGAGGGTCATGATAGACAAGATGGATTCTCCCGGCCAAGGCAACCATGGAGAGGATATCCATCTGGTTGTGGTAAAAAACTTGTTGAATCTTCCGCGCATCTCCGGTCTTTATATAATCAAAATAGAGATAGGGAATCCATTCCGATGGAATATCATCCGTTCTTTCTACCCCCAAAAGCTGGGATTCAAGGGTGACCAGCCGGCAGTTGTCGTAAGCCCCTTTCCAAATCTTCCTGGAGGGATAGAGGAGATCAAAATTGGGCATCTCCCGTACCTTTGAGGCCTTACGAGAGAGAATGAATCGAGTCTCAAGCAGAGGGATGTCATATTGCCGTCCGTTAAAGGTGACTAAAAATTGAAAGGATTCAAGCATTTCTTTGAGCAGAGAGAGTGAAGCCTTCTCCTCAGAATAGTCCCTCATAAAGAATTGGCGAATTGAAAATCTATCCTCTTGGAAGAAACCCAATCCCACCATAAATGCGAAGGTTCCAGTCCCTCCGGTCAGACCGGTCGTTTCGGTATCGAGAAACAGAGCCCTTCGGAAATCCAATTCCTTAAGCCGTTCATCTCTCGAAAGAAGATGGGCAGGATAAGTGGGAATGTTGAGGATATCCGCCAGGGCCATCTCTCCGTATCGAAAGTGAGCAGGGAAATATTCTTTCGTCAGGAAGGTCTCCCCTTCAGGAGTCGAAATGATCTCTCCCTTAACCAGTTGTTCGATGGGAAAGGTCTCCTTCTTCCGATAAGCCCTTTTAGGTTCGAGAAGCCTATCCAGCCTCTGCCTCAAATCGCTGAGGATCTGGGATTTTTCCTCTGGCTGGCTTTTGGAAACCGAGGTAAGCCGGTTTAGTCTTTCTTTGAGATCCATGATTTTTGCTGATAGCTAATGGCTTATAGCTATCGGGGAGAATTCCTTTTTTTCCGCTATCGGCTATTAGCTATTCGCTATCTGCTATTTGCTATCTTTACTTTAATATTTCCCTCAGCAGCACCAATGCTATTTCTTTTGATTTTTCGCCGACCTCCTTCGTAGGACCCACGCAGGATGGACAGCCGCAGCGGCACTCGCACTTGGAGATGAGCTTCATCGTTTTCTCAAGAAGCACCCGCGTATCATCGAAGAGTTGGGGGCTGAAACCCATTCCTCCTGGATAATTATCATAGAGGAAGAGCGTCGGCTCAAAGAGGTCCATCCCCTCCAGAGGAATTTCATTCGGGGTGTTAAAGGAAGAATAAATCCCTTTTGAATCCCTCGAAAGTCTCAGGAACCACTTTGCCCCTCGATCTCCGACACATCGGTTGAGGTCATGAGGATCGCACATCAGGTGAAGCGCTGCCATGGAATGAAGGGCATAGCCCAATCCTAACACCCCATCAATCACATCTAAACGATTATAAGGAAGCCGTTCAATCAAACCTCTCTTGAAAGTGATCCAATAGGAAGTGGTATGAAATTGAAGATCCGGAAGCTCAATTTTACCGTAACCTAAATTTTCGAGGGTATAAAATTTGATCTTTTTGTATCCGACCACACGGGTAGCTATTTTTACCTCACCATGTTCGAAGATCGTGGCCTCTCCCGGCTTTCTCTCAAACCCTTCCAGGATGGAGACATCGGTGTAGTCAATCGCATCGGTGTAGTAATCGCCTTCGGTCTTCCTGACATAGGCTCTGCGGTTGGGGTAATCGAGCCTCTCCACCGTATAGAGTTCTGATTCACAGAGATAGACCGCCCCTTCATAAAGAGTCGTATGGGCACCCGTGAAGTCGACCTCTGCGATCACCTCCTCTTTTTTCTTTGTGGTATCAATCACTACAAAATTTTCCTCCGAGGCGGATCGAAGGCTGACCTTCTCCGCAGGATAGGCATCCTGCGTCCAATACCAATTTTGACCTACATGATGAAGCGTCCCTTTCTCTTCGAGGTACTTCAACATCTCATTCAAATCTTCTCGTCCGAAGCGTTCCCCATCCCTGAAGGGAAGCTCAAACGCGGCGCACTGAATATGGCTGAGCAGGATGAGGAGGTTATCCGGATTGATCAATCCATGCTCAGGGGATTGTCCGAAAAAGTAGTCCGGATTTTCGATGATGAATTGATCCAGAGGTTGGCTTCGTGCGACGAGAACCGCCAATGACTTTTCTGATCGCCTCCCCACTCGCCCTGCCTGCTGATAAGTGCTGGCAATGGTGCCGGGATAACCTGCGATCAAACAGACTTCAAGATCTCCAATGTCAATCCCGAGTTCAAGGGCGTTGGTGGAGACAACCGCTTTGACTTCTTTCTCTCTCAATCCTTTTTCAATCTCTCTCCGCATCTTTGGGAGATAGCCTCCGCGATATCCTCTTACCTTTCCTTTATCCTCCAGCTTCTTCTCAAAGCGATCCTTTAAATATTTAGTCAAGACCTCGACATAGAGCCGACTGGTAGCGAAGAGAATGGTCTGAATCCCTTGCTCGATGAAGGGTGAGGCGAGCCGCCTGGCTGCATGGATATGGCTTCCACGAATCCCCAATTCTTTATTGACGATGGGCGGGTTATAGAAGATGAAGATCTTCTCCGGCGAGGGGGCACCGTTTTGATCAACCAAGGAGACTTCCCTTTCAAGGAGTTTTTCGGCTAACTCTTTAGGGTTGGCAATCGTTGCTGAACAACAGATGAATTGGGGTTTCGATCCATAAAAACGGCAGATACGGTTCAGCCTTCTCAGCACATTGGTCATATGCGAACCGAAGACTCCTCGGTAGGTGTGAAGTTCATCAATCACCACAAATTTCAGATTCTGAAAGAAGTTCATCCACTTCGTGTGATGGGGGAGGATACCCGTATGAAGCATGTCAGGGTTTGTGATCACAATATCCCCTTGGGTGCGGATTGCCTGTCGAGCATCCTGGGGGGTATCTCCATCATAGGTGAAAGTGGTGATTGGTTTTTGGATCCGTTGAATGAAGCTATGGAGTTCGAACATCTGGTCCTGGGAGAGGGCTTTTGTGGGAAAGAGATAAAACGCCTTTGAAGAAGGCCCTTCCAGTTTTGTGTTTAACACAGGAAGGTTATAACAAAGTGTCTTCCCAGAAGCGGTCGGGCTGACGACTACGATATCCCTTCCTTCATGAACCGCCTCGATCGCTTCGACCTGATGGGAATAGAGTTGCTCGATTCCCTCTGTTTCCAAAGCTTCTCTGAGCACGGGGTGGATGAACTTCGGAAAAGGGCGATATTGCCCTTCTCTCTTTTTAAAAATTCGCAGATCCGTGATACAAGGTGAGATGGCGCGTGAACGTTTCCAGGACTCAACGATTTCAACGATTGACATCCGACTTCCTCTCTAAAAAGTTAACCCATTCGGCGGCGCTAAGCTCCGCCCTTCAGGGCGGTGAGGAGAGCGCCGCTCAGGGTTAACCCTGAGCAAGCCCCGGCATTTATGCCGGGGAGTCGAAGGGTTAACTAAAACTCACTAGGTCACTAAGTCATTAGGTAATTAGGTCATTGAGTCATTAAATTCGGAATTTTTTTATTCAAACGCCATGCGGTATGCCCTATTCGCTTTGCGTCTCTATATTTCTCCTCTCTGATAGGCCTCGAAGAAAGCCTTCACCACTTCCTTGTCAAATTGTGTCCCAGAACATCTCTTGAGTTCTTTGATCGCCGCCTCCTTCTTCATCGCCTTCCGATAAGGTCGGTCCGTGGTCATCGCATCATAGGTATCAGCGACAGCCACAATCTTTGCGAGGATGGGAATTTCTTCTCCTCTCAAGCCATCCGGGTATCCCTTGCCGTTGACCTGCTCATGATGATATTTCACCCCGGGAACGATCTCTTTAAGCTGCCGGATATGCTCGATGATCTTCGCTCCTATATTAGAATGGCGTTTGATCATATTAAATTCCTCAGAGCTCAACCGTTCTGGCTTTTTAAGAATATGATCCTCAATCCCGATCTTCCCGATATCGTGAAGCACAGAAGTAATCTTTACCCATTTTCTCTCCAAGGGTTTCAATTGAAGGTACTTCGCAATGGTTTGACTATATAAAGTCACCCTCCGGGTATGCCCTCCTGTATAGGGATCCCGCTGCTCAATGGCATCGGCTAAGGAATCGGCTGTTTGAAAGAACATCTCCTCCAATTCCTGATAAAGCCGGGAGTTGTCCAGTGCAATGGCCACCTGATCGGCTAAGGAGGTGAGAAGGGAAAGGTCTTCCTTATTAAACCTTCCTTTTTTTTGTTTATTGATTGCCTCCAAGACTCCGATTGTCTTTACTTTGACTTTTACAGGAACACAGATGATATTGCGCGTTTTAAACTCTGTCCTCTTATCCACCCCCTTAAAAAAACGAGGATCTTTCTCAGGGGAATTTACTATCAAAGGTTTCCCATGCTGAGCCACCCATCCTGCGATCCCCTCTCCAAAATTGAGAGATATCGTTTTAATATCCTCCCCCCGGTCACCCAGTGCCACTTCAAAATAGAGTTGACGTTTTCCCTCATCGACGAGGAGAAGGGAACCCACCTCTGCTTTCATCAATCGAGTGGCTGCTTCCATTGCCCTCCTATGAATCTCTTTATGATCTAACGTGGAGTTGAGAATTTGACCTAATTGGGAGAGCAAGGCGAGTCGTTCAACTTTCTCCTCGATACGTTTCAACTTATCCAGCCATCGATCGATATCAATCTTTTTGGCCGCCATCTCCCACCTCCCATTCACGGGGTTAACCAATTCTATTCTCTTTGTCAATAAAAATCTACATAAGAAAAACGAATTAGAACGAATGGCATCGGATGAAACGAATATCATTCATTCCATTGCCATTCGTTAAATTCGTTATCATTAGAATAATTTGCTTATAATCTCATGAAAAAAGTTGATATTCAAAACTATTCCTGATAATAGTAAATGAAGAAAGGAGAAACCGTATGCCTTTGCGGGCCAATAAGGAACTGCTAAACCTTGCTAAAAAGGGGGGGTATGCAGTGGGTGCCTTTAACATGAACAATTTGGAAATCCTCCAGGCTATTGTTTTTGCAGGGGAGGTGGAAAAATCTCCTGCCATCATTGCCGTCTCGGAAGGAGCCATCCAGTATGCAGGGTTGCCTTTTATTGTTTCCATGGTTCGAACAGCCTCTGATCAGACCTCGATTCCTTTATCCCTCCACCTCGACCATGGAAAGGACTTGGACATCATTCAGTCTTGTATTGAGAACGGATTTACCTCGGTCATGATTGATGGATCGCATCTTGATTTTCAAGAAAACATAGCGATGACAAAAATGGTGGTGGATTGGGCTAAGAAGAAAGCTGTCTCAGTAGAGGCGGAGTTGGGAAGGTTGAAGGGAATTGAGGATAAAGTCTCTGTTGAAGAAAGGGAGGCTTTTCTCACCGACCCACAGGCCGCAGAAGAGTTTGTCAAAAAGACAGAGGTGGATGCCTTGGCCATTGCCATCGGGACATCCCATGGTGCTTATAAATTCAAGGGGGAAGTCAAACTTGACTTCGAACGCCTGAAAGAAATTGCGCGGAGGGTGGATATCCCATTAGTGCTTCACGGGGCTTCGGGTGTTCCCCGGTCCGTCCTCGAGAAGGCAGAACGATTTGGCGCAAAGCTCCCTGGAGCAAAAGGGATTCCGGATGACGCCATTCAAAAGGCGATCTCATTGGGTATTGCCAAAATCAACATTGATACTGACCTGAGACTCAGTTTTATCGGCGCCATTCGGGAGGTTCTCGCCAACAAGCCCGAAGAGTTCGACCCACGAAAGATTCTGGGCCCTAGCCGGGAGGCGATCAAACAAACCGTCCAGTCCAAGATGAAACTTTTTGGAAGCTCTGGGAAGGCAGTGTAGATGCGTTATAAGGATGGAACGCTGGAAAGATGGAATATTGGTAAATCCATCATTCCAGTATTCCAGTATTCCAATGTTCCAATTAGGGGGAAGCTCTTACTCTTTCATTTCTTTTTGTACCAATTCTTGATCTTTTCTCTCCAGATCTCTATTCGCTCATGGTGGTGGGGATAACGCTCCTCAAGATGTTTCAAAAAACGCCTTATTAATTCGCTTCGAGAGGAAAGAATAGCAAGACCAATCAGAATAAATAGAATACCCTGCAGAATTGGGAGGAAGAGGCCAAGAATCCCCAAGACAATAAAAAACCAGCCAATGATCAGTAATCCAATCTTTTTAATGGCACCCATTAGCTAACTATTCCCGAAATAAAAACGGGTTAAACCGTGTGTCAGTGTCAAAAGCATCCAACCCTTCCCTCTTCTTAAGAAAGTTCACTACTCCGTAGGTCAGTGGGGTGGCAATGGCTTCATAAGCTGATTTGAAGAGCCACTGAACCATGATGGCACCTGCGAGAACGGTTAGAGGGATCGTCCCTACAAATGCCAGGGTCATGAACACCATAGAATCCAATCCCTGGCCGACAAGAGTCGATCCAATCGTGCGGGCCCATAACCAGCGCCCTTTTGTAGCAATCTTCATCTTGGCCATGACAAATGAATTGGTAAATTCTCCAACCAGATAGGCCAGAAAAGAGGCCACCAGCAATCGGGGTGTGTAGCCCAGGATTCGTTCGTAAGCTGCCTGCCCATCCCAGAAAGAGGCGGCAGGCAGGATCTGTCCCAGCCATATTGCCACCACTGCGATCAGGTTGCAGAAGAATCCCAGCCAGATCACCTTTCTTGCCTGGTGATAACCATAAACCTCAGTGAGCACATCACCAAAAATATAGCTGATAGGAAAGATGATGGTACCTGCCGGCAATACCAAACCAAAAATAGTGACTAACTTGACCGCTATGATGTTGGAGGTAATCAAACAAGTGATGAATATGGAGGCAACCAGTAAGAACCAATGGGAATATCGGCCATGAGCAGATGTTTTTTGCTTCGATGTTAACATCCTTCTGTGAACTCCTTAAAAAAGGATGCCTATTATTACACTGAAATTCCGCATCTTTCAATAAGAGATTTCCGAAAAAACCAGGAATCTCTGATGACACAGATTAAATATCGATTACACAGATAAAATTACGATGTTAAAATCTGTGTAATTAGTCATAGCCGCTGGCCACCCCTGCCTGCGGCAGGCAGGCACGAACCATGAAAATCAGTAATCCCCCCTCTCTCCCCCTTTAGCAAAGGGGGGTTGGGGGGATTTGTAAAGTTATTTTCTACGTAATCAAATCAAAATCAGCGTAATCAGAGAGATCTAATAGTTTTTTAGAACTCTCAATAATTCAATAATAATGATGGACAATTGGGTTACAATGAATATAATTTTACGGGAAAGTCGACTGAACGCCCCGCCTTGTCGGCAGAGGGCTTTCATATTTGAATATTTTAGCTTATTTATCGTCTAAAAGGTAAAAGATAGTGAATCATGAAGAAACCGAGATGATCTCCAGATGTCAACAAGGAGATCAAGAGGCATTGAAGGAGATCTTCGATAAATATCATAAGAAGGTCTATCGAATCGCCTACGGTGTGGTGAGACAAAGGGAGGAAGCCCTTGATATTGTTCAAGAAGTTTTTATCAAACTATTTCGTTCTATTAAAAATTTTAAAGGGAGGTCAAATTTCTATACTTATCTCTATCGAATGGTAATGAACACTTCCATTGACCATACAAGAAAGACGGGAAAACATTTTATCTCAAGCCTCGATGATGAGGGAAGTTTCGAACCCTCTGATGAAGTTGAAAAGGGGCCGGAAAGGATCCTTCTCCAAAAGGAGTTGGAAGAGAGGGTGAAGTGGGCGATGGAGAAACTCCCTGCTGAACAGAAGGCAGCCCTCATCTTCAGGGATGTGGAAGGTCTTTCCTACCAGGAGATGGCAGAAGCAATGGGATGTTCTATCGGGACGGTGATGTCCCGTCTTCATTACGGCAGAAAAAGAATTCAAGAGTTGTTGAAGGATTATGTGGGGCTCCGAAACCAAAGCCGTGGCGCTTCCACTGTTTTAAAGGGGCGGAACCCACCGAAGCTTTAGCGCAGGTGGGGGAAAATAGGGGTGAGGTAGATGAAAGATTCCTGTTCCTCAGTATCAAAATTTTTAGAAAAATATTTCGACCAAGAGGTCACGGACAAGGAAAGACTCCTTGTAGAAGGCCATCTTCAGGACTGTCCGGCCTGCCGGGATGCGTTGAAGTCGATGGAGGAACTCAGGACATTAATAAAAGTTCCTGTTGAAGAGGCTGTCCAGAAGGAGGATTTCCCTTGGGTGTGGCAGAAGATTGAGAGGGAAATTCGTTTACAGGAGAAGCTAACCTGGTGGCAATCCCTTCGCTCCTGGCTTGACATCTCCCCTCTTTTTAAAAAGAAGGTTTGGATTCCTGCTGTCGCAACCGTCGCAGTCCTTCTATTCATAACGGCCCAAATTATTTTTAAAGAAACCCCTTCCTATCCCGATGCATCTGTTGTAGAATACATCGAGAGTGAGACCGATAATGTCATGGTCTATCAGTTAGAAAAGCCTGGGGTAACAGTGATATGGCTATTCGAGGGACCGGAGAGGGAACAGCCCACAACGTGAAAAGAACAGCTTTCCTCCTCACCGCCTTTTTTATTTTTTCTTTCTTTTCTCTCCCAACAGCTTTTGCTCAAGTCCAGGTTCGAATGAGGGTAATCCTCGCTTCGAACGCCGGGCAGGACATTGATCCATCCTTAAGGGATGTTTACAAGGATCTGGGATCCCTTTTTAGCTTTACTTCCTATCGTCTCGTCAGGGAGGAAAGTCTCAATCTCTCCCTTAACCAGCCTGCCAGAATCACAGGTCGCACGGGAAAAGCGTTCCTCGAGGTCACTTTAGTGGGACAGCATAAGAATGTGGCTGAATTAAGATTAAGAGTTGTTCGTGAAGGAACGGAAATTCTTAACACTCAGGTCAGGCTTTTCTCCCGAAGGACGGTCTTAGTTGGTGGTCCAAGATACGGTGAGGGTGTAGTTATCTATGCCCTCTACGGTAATTTCTGATTTCAACTCTTTTCTCCAACCTTTAAAATTAACTTGAATAAATCCCCTATTCCCTCCGTCTAAAAAAGTGAAAGAACAATAGATACATCCGAAAGGAGGGATCTTTCATGTGGAAGAAATTGGCATTGATAATCATGGTTTTGGCCTTAATCTCTGCTTTCACCATCCCCTCTGCTGAGGCAGGAAATCATCACAATTTCTGGAAAGCAGCCGCCGTGCTAGGCCTTTTGGCCGTTTTTTCTCCTCCACCTCCAGTTTTTGTGTCTCGAGCGCCGGAACCTTATTATTATCCCCCGCCACAGGAATATGTTCCGGGACACTGGGAAACAACTCGTGAATGGGTCCCAGGAAGTTGGGAAAGAGTGTGGATCCCTGGTCATTATGATCGTTGGGGGAATTGGGTGGCAGGACATTATGAGAATCGCCAAACCCCAGGATATTATGGGGAGAGAAGGGTCTGGATCGAAGGGTATTACAGACCTTATTAAGTATTTCAATCTGAATTAACCCATACCATCAGGGCGGGGCTCAAACCCCGCCCTTAGCAGCATGCTTGCTGCACCCTCTTTACTCTTCCGGTATAAGGCTTCTTCCAAAAGCCGGCAGATATTTTCACACTTTGACTATTATCCCTTTTGCAATATAATACTATGCATCTCTGTTATAAAGAACTAAAACCCTTTAGAGGGACAGGTAAATATGGGTACGATAAAAAACAATTCAGCGAAAAAGATAGATCGAAGAGAGTTTTTGAAGATATCTGGACTAACCACTGTAGGAATTCTTACAGGCTTGCCAAGCATTGAAGCCTCAACACCTACTGCTGATTTGGTCTTGACCAATGGAAAGATTATTACGGTGGATTCAAAGGATTCAATTGCCGAAGCAGTTGTGGTTAAGGACGGAAAGATACTTGACGTAGGAAGCAAAAAAATGGCTTTACAGTATATCGGGAGTAGTACCAAAATTGTTGACCTCAAAGGAAAGGCAGCGACCCCTGGCCTGATCGATTCCCATGCCCATCTTCCCATATTCGGTCAGAGAGAAAACGGCTGGTTTGTGAAGCTACATGGGCTGCAGTCAAAAGAAGAAATCATGGAAAAGTTGGTCCAAAAGGCGAGAAAGACACCCAAAGGGGAATGGATATCCGCATGGGGGGTGGAGAGTATGTCTCTTTCCTCTTTCGATAAAGACGACCTGGATCGGGTGACAAAAGAACATCCTATGTTGGTAGTCCACACTACAGGCCAATGGGGCTTTGTCAATAGTCTTGCGTTAAAGATAGCTGGCATTGGAAGAGGCACGACCGCTCCTCCGGGCTGTAAGGTAGAAATGAATCATTTTAAAAAAGAACCGACGGGGCTCCTGATACATTATCCCGCTTTAGACCTTGTAAGAAAACATATGCCTGTTCCCGACGATGAACAGGCGAAAGAGGCCCTCTCATTTGCCACAAAACTCTATGCCGCCGAAGGGGTTACTACGGTTCACGATAACTTCTTCTCGCTCCCCCAGTCATATTTTCATAAGGCATATTTTGAACTCGTTCAGTGCGAAAAAATACCTGTTCGGATAAAGATATGGCCCTACTTCGCTAATTTCGACGTTGCCTCTCGGGTATTTAAAGCCCTATTTGAGTCTGATGAGTTGCATCCAGCGTCAAGAATTAAGGAGCTAATCCTTTTTAAAAAAGAATTTCCTCCATTATTTACTTCCCTTTGGGGTGGATTCAAGATGGCTGTGGATGGTGTCTCTCTCTGGCATGCTAACCCACAGGGCTTTCCGATGCACAAAACCGAAGAATTACACAAAATGTTTAAGCTTTTTCACCGGGCTGATCATCAGGTCAGTATCCACGCTTCTGGAGATCGGGCAGTTGATCTCATCCTGGATGCCATCGAGGCTGCCCTTAAAGAACATCCCAGACAGGATCACCGTCACCGTATCGAGCATGCTCTGTGTCCTCAACCCAACTCTCTGGAGCGTATAAAGAAATTGGGAGTAGTCGTCTCCACACACCCTCAATGGTTTTTTGCCTGGGGGGACAAGTGGAGTGGCCTGAAAAATATGACAGGAGTAATACCCCTTAAGAGTTATTTAAAGAAAGGTATCCCTCTGGCTTTTGGGGCTGACCCACCTGCTTTCCCGGTATATCAGCCTCAAGTAGCGCTCTGGGAGGCAGGAGCCAGAATCACCCAAAATGGATACCGTTTTGAATCAGCAGAAAGCATATCCATCAGGGAAGCGTTAAGGGTGCAGACAATGGGGAGTGCGTATGCGGCCTTTCAGGAAAAGGAACTTGGTTCCATCGAGAAAGGAAAGTTGGCTGATATGGTTGTCTGGAACCATGATTTTTACACCATCCCCAAAGATCAAATAAAAGATGTAAAAGCAATATTAACCATTGTAGGTGGAAAAATTGTACATGAAAAAAATGAGAGTTAACCTTCCTCTATAACCTCTTTTGTATTTTTTTTGTCTACCCTATCCTCCACTCTATCTTGTGGCTTGTCAAAGGAATGCGATTTTCCTATTTCCCAATCTTTTAAGGTTTGGTATGTTAATAATAGAAAAGAAACGGAGGGTTGAGAAATGAAGGCCATGGTGCTCAAAGAAATTTCTCCGATAGAAAAAGAACCCCTGAAGATGACGGATTTACCAGATCCTGTTCCCGATCTTAAAGAAATTTTAGTAAAGATTTCTGTCTGTGGAGTCTGCCATACAGAACTCGATGAAATCGAGGGAAGACTTCTTCCCAAACTTCCGATTGTCCTGGGACATCAGATTGTTGGAAGGGTAGAAAACTTAGGTCCAGGTACAACAAAATTTAATTTAGGAGATCGGGTGGGAATCGCCTGGATCAATTCAGCTTGTGGAAAGTGCCATTTTTGCCGAGAAGGAAATGAAAATTTGTGTTCAGAGTTCCGAGGCACTGGATGCCATGCCAATGGGGGTTATGCCCAATACACCGTTATTTCGGAAGACTTCGCTTATTTAATCCCTAAAAGATTTTCTGATGCAGAGGCGACTCCACTTTTATGCGCTGGCGCTATTGGATATCGGGATTTAATCCTTTCCAATATTAAAAAAGGCCAAACCTTGGGGCTTTTTGGGTTCGGAGCTTCTGCCCATATCGTCATTCAGATAGCGAAATATTGGGGTTGTGAGGTATTTGTCCTTACAAGAAGCGAGGGACATCGAAGTCTGGCTATAAAACTGGGAGCCTCCTGGGCAGGAGGACCAGAAGATGAGCCTCCTAAGAAACTCCATTGTGCCATTGATTTCACTCCTGTCGGGGAAACAGTGCCTCACGCCTTGAGGGCTTTGGATAAAGGCGGGAGGTTGGTATTAGCCGTCATTCGAAAGAGGAATCCAATTCCACCTCTCGACTACGCTCAGCTCCTTTGGGATGAAAAAGAAATAAAAAGTGTTGCCAATATTACTCGAAGGGATGCCCAGGAATTTCTACCTCTGGCTGCTGAAATCCCAATCATCCCCAAAGTCCAAGAATTTAAGTTGGAAGAGGCGAATCAGGCTCTCATCCTGTTAAAGCAGGGGAAAATACAAGGGGCAGGTGTTTTGAGGATGCCTGATTAAGAGGATTCAGTAGGAAGTAGAATCATTCGATGGGGAGAAAAATTAATTTTTTGAATCAGGTTAAAGGGTATGAGCAGTTAATAACGCTCAACTTAATTTCGATTCTGAATTTTTTTCTTTCTGTGCTTTCTCAATCCGCCATTTAGTAAATGGATCGATCTCATCATAAAATTGATCACTTCTATCAAAGTTAGTCGATTCACAATTGAGATCGCAACAACCCCCTTTAAGAATACATTTGGAATCTTGGTAAAATTTGCAAGATTTCTCGAAACTCATAAACATCCCTCCTTTGCAAAAAAAATCCCCTTAAATAAAAATCCCGTGGTGAAGATAGACCACGGGTTTTGCAAAATTTCTTTTGCTTCGGCAACTCGGCTATCCCAGCAATTTGGGACCCGTGGTTTTCCGCCCTCCAATTGCTTGGAGTTTGGCTTTATCGGCAATTTAAATACTACACAGTATTATGGGCTACCTTAAACAATGCAATGCTTATGCCAATGTATTGAGTGTAGAAACTTATTGAATATCAAGATATTTTTTAATGCCGAATTTTTAAAAAGCTTCGAACTGGAATCTTTATAACCAGGGCGCACAATTTTGAACTAAGGAATTATGGGAGCATAGGATATTTCAAGTAATGAGCCCCCGAAGAGAGATTAGAATGAGGAAGACTTCTTCCTGAAACAAAAAGAGAGAAAAATGAACAAAAGGTAGACTAATTTTCAGGGGAAAGTGTGATTTGTAAATTCCTTCTCGAGATGTAATATTTCAAGTAATAATCGATGAGATAAAGTTACATATTCCCCCTGATTCACAATCATTGAATTTCGATTATTTCTTTGTTATTCTCTTTATCAAGAAACAGGAGAAAAAGGACGAAACCAATACGGTTGGAGATTGTTACCAATGTGATTACCTATTTCATCTTAATTAATCATTTTTACCTAATTTCCAGCGATGCATACTTATAGGGGATCGAATCCAATCGAAAGGAGGTGAGGCGATCCCAACCCACTCCGGCCAATTTGAATAGGAATGGGTGTCCAAATTACTTATCAAAGGAGGTTGATCATGGCTAAGAAAAGTTTCAGCATTTTCATTTTTATCATCTGTCTCGGACTGTTTTTGACAGGGTGTCCCAAGAGAACAGTAGTCGTTCATAAAGAGCGGCCATCTGTCCAGAGATCGGAAGAGGCAGGACGGCTTGAAGCTGAACGGGCAGCAAAAGAAGCTAAGGAAGCAAGAGAAGCTCAAGAAGCAAAAGAAAGAGAGTTGGCAAGGATCAAGGAAGAAGAGGCTAAGAAACCGATAGGAGGAGAGCTCGAAAAGAGTTTGGTCGCTAAAAAAGAACGAGGGATCGAAGGAGAAGTCTTCGAAAGTAAACTGCTTAGAGACATCCACTTCGACTTTGACAAATATGACATTCGTCGAGAGGATGAGGAAATCTTAAAAGAAAATGCAGCCCTGTTGAAAAAAAATCCTAAAATGAAGATCCAGATTGAAGGTCATTGTGATGAAAAGGGAACCGTGGAGTACAACCTCGCTCTGGGGGAAAGAAGAGCCAACGCTGCAAAAAGATATCTCGTCTCCCTTGGCATTAATTCAAATCGTATCTCTACGATCAGTTATGGAGAGGAGAGACCTTTGGACCCGGGCCATAATGAGGAGGCATGGGCTAAAAACCGAAGAGCTCACATTGTCGTGCTATCCAAATAATTTAAGTGTGCCCATTCGTAGGGATCGTTGATCTTCCATGAGGATTGACATTCGAGGAGGATAAGTTGAAAAAATTCGGCAGGATGAAAACATGGATCATTCTTCCCATCGGGGTGTTTCTATTGGGATGCGCAAGCATCAGAGACGTACGAATCCTCGATAGGGAGATTGATAAACTTTATTCGGAACTGAGTGCGCTTCGAAAAGAGAATAAGTCTTTAGAGAATAAACTTTATTCAGAACTCAGCGCCTTTCGAAAAGAGAATAACTCTTTCGAGAATAAGATCTCCGCCCTGTCTGATGAGAACCAGAAGCTTAAGACGGAGTTTCTTTTCCGACTCGAAAACCTTCAATCTGAAATTCGAATTCTCTCTACGGGTATTGAGGAATATAAGGATTATCTTAAAGGGCCCTCGAAGGAGATTGGCCGTGTCAAGGAAGATGTCGAGGTTCGATTGAGGATTCTGGAAGAGAGGAGAAAAAACCTGGAAGAGAAAAATAGAGCCCAGGAAGAGAAAATAAGAGAAATGGAGGACCGTCTCAAAGGTGTGGAAGGAAAGATGAAGCAGGCGGAGTTGGAAAAATCGAGTCCAGCCAAAGAGGTTCTTTCCGAACCCAAAGGGCTCTCGGCAGCGATGGGGGACCTTTATAAAGACGCCTATGAGGCCTTTCAGAGGGGAGACTTTGAGGGAGCCCGAAGAAAATTTGAAACATTTCTCAAACAGTACCCCAACACCGAGCTCTCTGGCAACGCCCAGTTTTGGATCGGAGAGACTTATTATCAAAAAAAGGATTTTGAGAAGGCCATCTTGGAATATGAAAAAGCGATCACCAAGTATCCAGAATCGGGTAAAGTTTCAGCGGCCTTATTCAAACAGGCCCTCGCTTTCCTGGAATTGGGTGATAAGACGAACGCCAGAAACCTTCTCAGAAAGGTCATCGAACGATTTCCAAATTCAGAGCAAGCGGAAATGGCAAAGAAGAAACTGGAAACAATCAAGTAAATTTCTGGTAATTACAGAGTAAGGTCTGTATTTTATACTGGGAAAAAAGTCATTATCCACTCTTTCAATCGGAAATCATCAGCTCTTTTTCATTGACGATATTGAAGACTTGTAGGTCAAGGCGTTAAATTAGCCTTGTGGTCGGAAGGATTTGGGAAAAATGAGGAGTCCTTCCTGAAAGATAGGAGCCGCTATTCCGGCAAAACATGCTTGATTTGAATCGGTAATTGAAGAGGGTTCCACAAATGCAGTTGAAATCCTTTACCTTTTTATGATATATATTTGAATAGTCGTAGAGGTCGAGCAAGAAAAAAGTGAGCCGGGCCCTAACTCGATACGCCTTTCCAAGGATAAGCTTTTCTATTTTCTCTTACCACGAAGACAAAAGAGTCACTCCTCCGGTAAGGTCGAGGATGTTTTCATCATGAGTCGGCAAGGTTAATGCATTCGGTTGAACGTGACTCGTGGGCAAGACTCAATCCACATGGCTCAGGGTTTTCGGCAGAGCCAGATGAGAGGAATTACTGGTGTCTATCCTCCTAAACGGTTCTGGCGTTGCACAAAACAAAATTAAACAAATGGAGCAACCGCTGAAGAGTGGGTGCTACCCATCAAACGGCGTCGGACAAACCGACGCAGAAAAGGAGAGGTTAAACATATGGCTAAAAAACTATTTGTTGGGGGGCTGAGCTGGGACACGAAGGATGAAGGTCTACGCCAGGCGTTCGCGCCTTACGGGGAAATCACCGAAGCCAAGGTCATCACAGACCGGGATACGGGGCGCTCCCGAGGTTTTGGATTCGTAACCTTCGCTCAGAATGAGGATGCTAAATCAGCGATTTCCAAGATGGATGGAACAAGCCTTGACGGCAAAACCATTAAGGTGAACGAGGCGCAGGAAAAGAGTCCTCGCTCAGGTGGCCGATCCGGGGGTGGTTTTGGGGGCGGTCGTGGCGGCGGCCGCGATCGCTGGTAGCCTATCTCTGAACAGGAAAATGATTTTAAGAGTACCGAAAAAACTGGGCGAGGCTGATTCAAAAGATCTATGAGGTTGATCCCTTAACATGCCCCAAATGTCAAGGGAGGATGAAAATCATCAGTTTCATCGAGGATGAGGAGGTCACCCGCCTGCCTGGCCTCTTCATGGCATGAATCGGTTGCGAACCTTGGGAAATGGAAAGAGGGATCAAGCTCTTGATAGGGTTTCAAGGGCAATGGCGGGCAGGTCGAAAAGATCCTCAAAGCATCTTGGACTCTGGAATGTGAAGGCCAGACCTCCTCCCGAAGTGAAGGTGCCCCCTGTGAGGACCAAAATGGATTACTCCGATTCTCAGGTCTCCTCCTCTGAGTGATTCTACCCGCATCCGGATTACCCGGTCGATTTCTATACGAGATCAAGACTCAACCGAGCTTTCTATTCAACATTTCAATCAATAATACTCACGTCCAAGCCCTACCCAAAAGTCAACCCTTCGACTCCCCGGCATAAATGCCGGGGCTTGCTCAGGGTTAACCCTGAGCAGCGCTCTCCTCACCGCCCTGAAGGGCGGAGCTTAGCGCCGCCGAATGGGTGAATAGTAGTACGTGTAATCGCAAACTCTATCAGGCATTTTCTGTAAACCAGTATGAATCTTTTTCTACGATGGAAAGCCGCGGTATAACCCTTCCTATCCTTTCCAGATTAAAAATAACAACGCAACGCGGGGATTACATATTATTATTCGTTGTATTTCTCTTATGGATATAGCCAGCGTCTGGCAGCCTGGACCACAGGTGCGGCGGGATGCCGGCGTGCCCGAATGACTCATCGCATACCGAGCGGCAAGGGGGACCGCAAATTAGGCATAGATTTTGCCGCTGGAAGTTAGTTATACTGGAATTCGGTTCTACGTAAGCCTTGACGGTGGCTGAAGTCGACCGTTATGGTCT
>Ga0315281_10005031_pt1 | contig 18995 bp, 20 predicted proteins | sample YL17G07_0_MG_FD_204540 | JGI IMG/M metagenome (GOLD analysis project Ga0315281, IMG submission 204540) | Sediment microbial communities from Yellowstone Lake, YNP, Wyoming, USA - YL17G07_0 | ecosystem: Environmental > Aquatic > Freshwater > Lake > Sediment | place: USA: Wyoming | collected... | reverse complement strand
AAACTCTTCGTCCAAAAGGTTGAGCGCGTTCTCCATGTCAAACCCCCTGCCGAACGCCTTCACAACCTCCTTTATCCTCATCATCTTTATCGGGTCGTCAATATCAATGACAACATCCTCTTCAAGTCTTATTTTTGCCTCAGACAAGTTCTCCAACTTTTCTTTTAACTTTGGATATTTGTTCAGGACCTTCATCCTCTCTTCGGGTATGCGAATATATTCCATCATTTCAAATACACCTTCAGCTTGTTGAAAAATTCTTCCGGATCCCTTACCTCGGCACCAATCTTTTTGAAGTACTTGTTTATATTTTTTATGTCCCTTATTAAAAACTCCTCTGCCTGTCCATGGCTGACAGGCACGGCCTGGCTAAAGTCTATGATGTAAGGCTTGCCTAAAATTAAGATGTTGTACTCGCTCAGGTCGGCATGCACCAAACCGGCCGATAAAATTTTTTCCATGTCACTAACTATGATGTCATAAACCTCTTGCGCGTCCTCCTTTTCCAGTTTGACGCCAATAAGCTTGGGCGCAAGCCTTCCTTCCTCGCCTACAAACTCTTCGACGAGGATATTTTCATTAAACGTAATTGGCTTCGGGCAATTCACACCCGCCTCGCTGGCGATTGAAAGGTTTTTGAACTCCCTTCTGCACCATGCAAACACAACGGACAGCCTTTGTTTTTTCAGGCCGAAAAATCTTGGATCGCCGGCAAGGTACTGCCACATGGTTTTGAAATCCGACTCCACGCGATATACCTTCAGTGCAACCCACTTGCCCCCGCTGTCTTTTGCAGAAAGTACCACAGACTCCTTTCCTTCCATAACCATGGATTCAACCGATTTTATAACTTTTTTTGTCAGCAGCTTGTATAAAGCCATGAGTGTCCTTTCGTCAAAAACACCGTGCTCTATCTTGAATTCTTTCACATCTTCCAGTCTTATCTTGTGTTTCATGCCATCAGTGCTATATATAAGAATTGTAACGATTAAAATATGAAAATGAATGATTTGGATTTGGCAAAAAAGGAACTTGGAGTGAATGTGAATATAGCTTTTGCAAAAGATGGAAAGATTATTTTCTCCAGCAGTGACGACGGCATAAAAGGATTTATCTCAGCAATCAAGGAATTTGGTGGAAAGTTAAATGGCTCGTCCGTAGCGGACAGAATCGCCGGCCGTGCGGTCGCTCTGCTATGCATCCATTCAGGAGTAAAATCTGTTTTCGCGGAGGTTATGAGCGATGGCTGCAAAAATGTTTTTCAAAAAAGCGGGGTGGCTTTTCAATACGGCAGGCTTGTAAATAAAATATTGAACAAATATAAAAATGATGTGTGCCCGCTTGAGAAGTTGGTATTAAAAATAGAGGACCCGCAAGTTGCATTTGAAAGATTGGAAGAGTTCCTCAATCCATCTGTATAGCCCTTACAAATCCTTTTCTTTTCAGCCAGCCCGCCTGTGTTGATGTGTAACGGAAAATAATGTCAGCACGCTCGTTGGTTTGCACCTTCCACGGCTCTACAAGAATCAAATCCCCTGTTTTAATCCACACCCTTTTCCTCAACCTTCCGGGTATGCGGCATATCCTAGTATTTCCATCATCGCACTGCACCCTCATCTTGTCAGCGCCAAGCATCATCTCGACAACACCAAGCACTTCTCCTTCTCTAGGTATCCTTATCCTTGAAATCTCAAGTTCCTCCATCGGTATTTCGAACTTCTTTTTTCCCACGCAATCACTTTATTGAAATGAGTATAGTATCTCTATATACTTTTTTGCCACTTATATAACCGCCCAACTTTCTAGAGATTTTTATGCTGGCATTGTATCTTTTCTTCAAAGTTTTTGCAATCTGCATGGCTGCAGACTTTGAGCCGATTAAAATGTCATACCCGCCCTTCACCTTTTCTACGGATGATATGAATGCAAGCTTGTCATGCTTGTTGATCGCACCTGCCTGCTGTTCTATCTCGCCAACAATCTTTTCCAAGTTTCCAGGCGCCCTCAACTGCAGCTTGGACCTGTAATATTTTACAGACTTCATGGCGCAGTATTTGCATGTTATACTTTTCCTAACAATCCTCATATTAATTTTTTCGATCCTAGTTGTATCACCGACTTTCACGCTCACCGTTATGTAGGCCACATCGTTGAAAATCCTGTAAGAAGCGCTCTCTATTTCAGGCATGTCCAGAATTGTTGAAAGAAAATTATCTATCGCCTTCCCAACCGTTTCTGCGGATTCTCCTTCTGAAAAAACTTTGCCGCACATCTTGCATGTTTTTACAACAATACTAGTTGGTAGTTTGTCTGAAAAGGAAATGCCTTTTGAAAAGCACTCTTCGCACAATACTTTGAAAAATTTTTCTGTCTCCTTGCCGCATTTCGGACAGAATTTCTTGCCCATAATTACTCTTTGTATTTACAACTCTAATTCTTTATCCTGCGTATATTTCACGCCATGCTTTATTGCAACATAAGCCTTCTCCAATTCCTTGCCAAGGTATGCCGCATGCTGATGCAGCGATACAAGGCCCTCGCTTATGATCTGGCAATAAACCTCCTCAGGCGTTTTTCCACGGAACGCATACTGCGTCTTATCTTTGCCGGAAGTGAAATGCTGTGCGACTATGTCACAGCCTTCTGTGTAAATGTAGAAGGAGCCGCGCCAGTCAAAAAAGAATTTTTCAGGTATTCCCGTATAGTATTTGTTCAATATTTCCTTAGTCCTTATCCAATTGTTTTCGTATACGTGAGCCGAATGTGAAATTATCGTTAGCGGCCCGTCTTCAATACCAATTCTATTTGCTATTTTTTTATGCAGCTTCTTCAGCGCAAAAACGTTCATCGGCCAGGCCACGAAAATATCATGGCTTCTGAAATAAACCGTTTGGTATAGTTTCTCGCTGCGTATGGACCAGCAGATTTGCGTCAAACAGGGAGGGTTGGAGGATTTGGAATCTATCTCGACATTCCATGTAAATGCAATGGCCCTTCTTGTGTGTGGGGTTTTTTTCAGCTTTTCTATAGCATTCTCAATTTGATCCAGGCTGAGGCTGTCCGAATACTTGTATAATCTCTGGCCGTATGTATAGCTAACGCTTGCGGGTTTCTCTGCCGTAAGAATTGACGGGCAGTAGGCCTCCAAATCCTTATCGCTGAAGGGGAAGAAGGAGGCAAGCGTCTCGTCTTCCTTGTCAATAACAGCCATCAAATTTATTATCTCCTTCTGCCTTACATGCTGCTCGGTATCTTTCACTTCGCCATATTTCATAACCAGGCTTAAAATCTTCAGCCATGCATCTGCAATGGTTTCGCTGCGCACAAGAAAACCGACATTCTCCGAAGGTATGGTTTCAACCTCTGCAACGGCCTCATGAAAAAACTGCGGCTCTGAAAAGGGTTGCAACCTTTCTTTGCCGAGTTCATTCAACTTTTTCAGTATTGCAGTTGGATTTGTTACATTTCTCATGTCTACTGCATTCACATTTTTTCTGAAAAGGTCTATCTTCTCCCTTGGTATTTCCCTGTCTATGGCAACATTTGTTTCAATAATTTTCCAGCCGTTGTCAATACCATTCCCAATCAATTTTAAAAAATATTCCCCGGTGTTTGACAAATCCTCGCCGCAAATTATTATATTCCTTATAGCCGGGTTTGCAAAGACATTTCTTATAATGCCGTTTATTCCTTCCGCGGAATAAAGATTGCCGCATGCGCAATAGTTATCCCCAGGAATTTCGTTGCAGATTTTTTCCTTTTCAGTCCATAGGCACAGAATGGCTGTGTTGCTGGAAGGGTCGCCGAGGGTAATGGTTTCTTTATAAAACAGGGGCCATTGCTTGTAATCAGCAGAACCCATCCATCTTACCTAGTTTGGTGGCTTTTATAAGATTATTTGATGTGGAAGGCATAGTTCTGAAAATATATGTTGTTGATTTACTTCCTTAGCAGCACAACCTTACTAGCAGTATCCTCGTCCCTTATTTCATATCCAGTCTCTTCAGAAATCCTTTTTGCAAATTCCCTCACGTCATCCATGAACGGCATGGCGGATTTTTTCATGGTCAGCTGCGAACCGCCAATCCACATGTATCCCTTCACCTCTATGAAATCGCAATCAGTCTTCAGAATCAGTTTTGCATACTTTTCCGGTTTCACCATGTTCAAACCTTTTGCCATCGTCATCCTTACCACAGTCCTGCAGTCAAAGCTCTTCATCAGCTCCAAGCTCTCATTGAGCCTTTTCCAACCATCCTTTATCAAAGGTGAGTGAATTTTTTTGTACGATGCTGCGTCTGGTGAACATAGGCTGATGTATAGCTGCGTAGGTTCGGTTGCCAGTACTTTCAACCTATCAGGCCTCGTGCCATTCGTAACCAAAAATGTTGTCATACCTCTCCTGTGAAATTCTTCTATCAATTCAGAAATCCTTGGATAAAGTGTCGGCTCCCCTGCCAAACTTATCGCAGCATTCGTTGGTTTTATTGCCTCGTTCCATTTTTCATTTTCAACTTTCATATTGCCCTTGAAGCCTGTTAGTAAAAGATACCTTGCCTTTACGCAACTGTCTATTATGTCAGCTGGCTCATCGGGTTTCGGCTCGCCTTTTTTAGTGAACTCAAGCGGCCTCCAGCAAAATGAGCATTTGTGGGTGCACCATATCAGGCTGGGCGTCATCTCAAGACAGCGATGGCTCTTGATGCCGTACCACTTTTCCTTGTAGCAAACCCTTCCTTTCCGCAGGCTTTCCTTCGTCCAGTGGCATATTTCTACAGCAGAGTGGTTGCCAACAATCCTGTAGCCTGCTTTGGTAAACTTTTCTCTAGCTTTTGCAGGGATTTGAGATTTTTCCATAATCAATACCCCATAAATAGACATAACTATACAAATTCAAAATCTTTTTATAATATAAGGTTTGATAATAGATTTACCTTTGGATGAGCCCCTATAGCTCAGTTGGTAGAGCACCTGACTTGTATGATGCAGGAAATCAGGTGGTCGTGGGTTCAATTCCCACTGGGGGCTTTCATTCATAATATTTAAATCCTAATTTTTTAGGGTAGGTTATATGACTGATGAAAAAGATATGTTAACATTAGTTGACTCTGAAGACAATCCAATAGGCGTGGCGACAAGGGAAGAATGCCATACTGGCAAAGGAAAGATGCACAGGGCTTTGTCAATTTTTGTTTTTAATAGCAAAGGCGAGATTTTGCTGCAAAAGCGGAGCAAGGAAAAGCAATTGTGGCCTTCGTTTTGGACTAATACTTGCTGTACGCATTCAAAAAATGGAGAAAGCGTTGAAGAGGTTGCACATCGCAGGCTTGAGGAGGAGATGGGATTTGATTGTGGTTTGAAGGAAATTTTTTCATTCGAATACAGAGCTAAGTATGAAAATGTCGGCAGTGAGAATGAATTTGATCATGTCCTCTTTGGAAAATATGACGGGCATGTGTTCGCAAACCCGAAAGAAGTTGAGGAATGGAAGTGGGTTGATGTAAAAAAATTAAGGGACGACCTAGAGAAGAATCCGCAAGATTACACGCCATGGTTTAAGATTGCATTAAAAAAACTGGACAAGGTGGAAAGATGGATGAAATAATTTTAATCAAGCTTGGCGGGAGCATTATTACTGATAAAACCAAACCTTTCACAGAGGATTTGGCTGCGATAAGAAGGCTCGCAAAGGAAATACACGAAGCGCATTGTGAGAAAAAATTTAAAATCATTGTCGGGCATGGCGGCGGTTCTTTCCCGCATACACCCGCCCACCAGTTTCAAACACAGAAGGGTATAATAAATGAAAAAAGCTATGAAGGCATTGCAAAGGTGCAGGATGCTGCTGCCACCCTTAACAGGATAGTTGTACGAGAGCTGATTGGTGCGGGCGAAAACGCAGTTTCCATAAACCTTTCCAGCAGCTGCATAGCAGAGGAAGGAGAAATTAAAGGAATGTTTTTGGCCCCGGTAAAAAAATTGCTGGACTTTAACATGGTACCGGTGCCGTACGGGGATGTCTGCCTGGACTTGAAAAATGGCTGCTGCATACTGTCAACAGAAAAAATTTTGAGTTATGTTGTAAAGGCATTTCACCAGTTTGGAAAAAAATACGAAATATCCAGAATTATAATATGCACGGATGTGGATGGTGTTTTTGACATGGATCCGAAAGAATACAAAAATGCAAGGATGATTCCTCTGATAACGGAGGACGAACTAAAAAAAGTCGATCTGTCAAGCTCCCATGGAGTGGATGTCACCGGAAGGATGAAGCACAAAATAGAAACCATGGTAAAACTGGCCAAATCAAATGTAGAAATAGAAATTATCAATGCAAAAAAACCAAACATCCTGAAAAGATCTTTGCTTGGTGAAAGAGGCTTGGGAACAATTATTAAATAAAATTAGCTTTTTCCTAAAAAATCCATGTTCAATAATCCCGATAGGCTTGGTATTCCAAGATATCTTGCAATATCAAATACGAGTGGTTCGTCACAAATTGCTGAAAATATTTTTTTAAAAAACAACCCTGTTCTAATCGGCCTCGCAAGCTCGTCTTTCCATTTTTTGTCGTAATTTTCCAGGAAAAATTCCTCTGAAAAATTATTTTGCTCGAGAGCTTTTACGCAAGCTTCACCAGCATACCTTGCCCCGATCTGGCCGTAAACCAAACCACCGGCCGAGAACGGTTTTATCTGGCAGGCAGCATCACCCACCAGTATAGTATTATCAGAGCAAGACTTTTCTATCAAACCATATCTCACAAAATCTCCGAATCTATCACGCATCTTAACATTTCCCACAGTTGTTTTGACAAATTTTTCAAAATATTTCACAGTGTTTTTATACGTCATCAAGCCTACCTTTGCAATATATTCATCCTCAGGCACAATCCAAGCAAAAAATCCTGGCGCAACATCAGAGCCAAAATGCAGTTCGACTGTATTTGAATCAAAACTACCTTCCAACCTTGCCTGCATGCCTGAAATGAAATTTTTCGGCAGTTGAATGCCTTTTGCCTTTGCTACAGAAGAATTCGGCCCGTCAGCCCCGACCAGTATTTTTGCCTCGTACTCGCGGCCGCCCGCATGGATTTTATTATTTTTCAAACCATGGAATCTTGCTCTCAGCTTGAATTCAACGCCAGAGCTTCTTGCCTTCGTAGCTGTGAACCTGTCAAAGCCGGCACGGTCTATCGCATACGCCTTTTCTTTAGATTTAACCTCAAAACAGCTTTTTCCGGAGCAGAATCTTGCATTTTTTATTTTGTTCAAAATTATTTTTTTAGGAATCTTGCCTATTCTACTGCTGACAAGCCCTGTGCATTGTGTAGGCTTGCCTATGGCCTTATGCTCCTCGATGACGAGGGTATTGTAGCCCTTGGAAGAAACTATTTCCGCAGTTCTGCAGCCAGCAGGTCCCGCACCAATCACAACAATGTCATACATAAGTATACCTTGAAACCCTTGAAACTTTAATATTCTCGGTTTACCATGAAATCGGCAAATTCTTCTAGAATGCATTTCAATTCCATGTTATCAATTTTTGACAGCAACTGCTTTGCTCCTTCTATCAATTCATAGGAATATTTTTTGGCAAAATCAATCGAACCATATTTTTTTATTAGCTTCATTGCAACTATGGCGTCGTCCTTTGTAACAGCCTCCCTGGATTTTTTCAGAATTTCCAATAGTTTTTTCTTTTCATCATTGTCGCAACGGGACAAGCAATGGATAGTTACGAGTGTCCTCTTGCCTTCTTTTATGTCACCACCGATCTCTTTTCCATATTTTTCCTGCTCGCCAACAAGGTTCAAAATATCGTCTTTAATCTGGAATGCTATGCCAATTTTCCTCCCATATTCTTTCAAAATTTTTATTGACTGTTCAGGGGCTTCAGCTATGGTTGCAGCCCCCACCAAAGATGCTGTAATCAATGTGCCGGATTTTTTCCAAACCATCTCTTCATACTCTTCTGCAGTAACATCGCTCCTAGTCCTGAAGTTGAGCTCCATGTTTTGGCCTTCTACGACTTTTGCCAGCATATCTGTAAATATTTTTGAGAGCTCTACTATTTTTTGCGCAGGCAATTTTGATTTAAAAAGAGATTCGTACGCTTTGAAATACATGCCGTCTCCGATGTTTGTGCTGTGGGGTATTCCGTATTTTGCCCAGATGGATGGCTTGCCTCTTCTAACGGCATCACCATCTTCTATGTCGTCATGAACAAGCAGCGCGTTGTGCGCTATTTCTATGGCAACCGCAAACGGCAATGCATCTTCAAAATCACCGCCCAGAGAGTCGCATGCAGCCAAACACAATATCGGCCTTAACCTCTTACCACCCGTATCGAAGGCATAGAGCATTGCATCGTACAGGTTTGGATAAGAATTGTTCGGTAGGATTTTTTTAATCTCATCGTTTATAATGTGCAAAAATTTATCAGAGTATCCGCTGAAATTCAAAACTACACCTCATTGTCCAAAATTTCTTTTTTGCTGGTCAAACCATCTTATGGCCTTTACAAGATCTTTTTTAGAAAAATCCGGCCAAAGTGTTTTTGTAACATATATCTCCGCATAGGCGGACTGCCATAAAAGAAGGTTAGACAGCCTGGTCCTGTTTCCAGTGCGGATTACCAGATCAACGGGCACGGGTACAAGCAAATTCGCTTCTATGTCCTTTTCAGTTATCTCTATTATTTTGCCGTTTTCAATAATTTTTTTTGCCAATATCTTCATGGCATTGGTCAACTCAAAATGAGAGCCGTACGCAACGAGAATATTCAGAACCTTTTTCTGGTATTTTGCTGTTTTTTCCATGATTTTTCCCATCAGTTTGACAAGTTTCGGTGGTAATCTCTCGAAATCACCCACGAATTTTACTTTAACCTGGTATTTTTCAAAAAAACTGGATTTTTCTTTTAGAAGCCTTTCCAAGTAGTCATGGTATATTTTGAAAAGCTCCTCCACTTCCTTTTCAGGCCTGTCAAGATTTTCTGTCGACAATATATATGCAGAAATTTGTGGCACATCCAAATCACAACACCACTCTAAAAAGTTTTCGAAATTTTTAGCCCCTTTCCTGTGGCCCATCCAAGGCACCATTCCTCGCTGACGAGCCCACCGGCGGTTTCCGTCCACAATAACTGCCAAATGGTTTGGTATTGTTAGATTATTTTTCAATTCAACACACCTTTAGTTTCGATACTAAGAGATTAAAGGAAATATATTTAAACAAGTGTGTGGACGTATGGTTCATATTTTTTCACCACTGCAAGGTTTTAAAGAAAAATTCATCATTATAGATATATGGCAATAGTGGACGTACTCAACGTTTACGCATTATTATCGGGGATAATGTCAATATCTTTGTTTGTTTTCACAATGTTCTTTGAAAAGGATAAGAAAAAATCCAGGATTCTTTTTATATGGTCTGTTTTATTTCTGGCCAGTTCATTCGGAGTTAGCGAATACGCGCTATGGACAGAAGGCTATAATCTTTTCGAAATGATTTTTAAATTCAACTTTCCGCTGATAGCATATTTCTGCATATGGTTTGCCTTTTTGATATGGCTGTTCGAATCGAGGGGTGAAAGAAAGGTTTGGGTAGCACTGCTAGTAATTTTACTGGTAGTAATTGTAATCGCTATGAATTGCATGAATTGCATAAGATTTTAAAATCGTTGAGGGGCATATGTTTAAATATTCTAGTTGAAAATGTGTTAATATTCAGAAATTGGATATGCTTAGAGGGGGTTGTAAGATAACCTGGTTAGTCTGGCAGGCTCCAGTTCCAAACATGGAGCTTTGATAAAAAGATGATAGAAGAGACCTGTACATCTGGGTTCAAATCCCAGCAACCCCATCACACTTTATAGCCAAACTTGCCTTTTAATGGAACGAATACAAACGAGCCGTTGTAGATATTTTTCGATTCAAACTTGTCCTTGCCAACCTTTTTTACCACAATCATCTCCTGCTCGTTCGGCATTCCCATGGGCACTACCATTATTCCTCCGACCTTTAGTTGGTCCTTTATCGGCTGCGGTACTTCCGGGGTTGCAGCAGTAATAATAATTTTATCATAAGGTGCTTCGCTTTCATATCCCAATGACCCGTCCTTGTTTATTATTTTGATATTTTTGAAACTGAACTTACCAACATTTTTTTTTCCAAATTCTGCAAGGTCCTTGTCTATTTCCAAAGAGACTACCATGCCGCTTTCTCCAATGCAGTAAGCAATCAAGCAGGACTGCCAAGCACTTCCGGTACCTATTTCAAGTATCTTTTCACCTTCTTGCGGATTCAAAGCCTCTGTCATTATTGCAACTGTAAAAGGTTGTGATATCGTGGAGTCCTTCAATGTTTGTAGAGCTACATCCGCATATGCAGCACCAACATATTCTTTTGTAACAAACTTGTGCCTAGGTAATTTTCTAAACGCCTCAATTATCTTGGGCGTTTTCAAAACTCCTTCATCAATTAATGTTTTAATCGAAATTTCTTTTTGAATGTTAAGCTCTTCCTCGTTCATCAATCTTTAATTGAACGCAAGAGAATTTGAATTTATGGATGTTGTAGAAAAGACTGTGGAAGATATAAAAACTATGAGGTCGCAGGGTGCAAGAACTTCTGCCATAGTTGGGCTGAAGGCCATAAAGGAGGTTGTTGAAAGGAATGGTTTTGGGCGCGAATTTGAAAAGGCGTGCAAAGAACTTGAAAGCTCAAGGCCGACTGCTGTGGCGTTGTATAATGCGATAGAAAAAATAAGAAAAGAAAAGAGTCTGGACAGCATAAACAAGATGATTTATTATTTTGAGAACGTTGCACAGCTTATAGCTTTCAAAGGCTCGGATATTGTAAAAAATAATTTTACTGTTTTGACGCACTGCCACAGCTCTGTTGCGATAGAGATAATGAAGCAAGCCCATGAAAAAAAGAAGAAATTTTCTGTTATTGCCACGGAGACAAGGCCTTTGTATCAGGGTGAAAGAACTGCACGTGAACTTTCCGAGGCCGGCATAAGGGTAATCTACGTGGACGATTCTGCGCCTGGTTTTTTCATAAAAGACATTGACATGGTTTTAATGGGCATTGACGCCATAAGGAAGGAGGGTGTTGTGAATAAGATTGGCAGCCATATGATATCTGTCCTGGCAAAGGAAAACAAGGTTCCTGTGTATTTTGCAGGTGAGCTGATGAAGCTGGACAGAAGGAAAAAAATAGAGATTGAGGAAAGAAATCCTGAAGAGATTATCAATCCCAAAAAATTACCTGGAGTGGAGATAGAGAACCCTGCGTTTGACATTACACCGTGGAAATATGTCACCGGCATAATAACAGAAAAAGGAATATTGAAGCCGGGAAAGATTTTAAAGTTATTGGAAAAACGCGCTTAACTGTTAAGTTACATTTGCACTGTTTGTGTTGTAGAATATACGGAATTGCTTTTATCGCATGTCAGTGTTACAGCATAACTGCTGCCCGTGTTAAGATTTGAAAAACTAGTGCTGCCTATCGGATTTGTTATTGCAATGGATTGTGCAGTGCCGCCAACAGAAAGGGTGCCTGAATTTGAAGCAGATACAGTTGAAGGGCAAATCCAAACACAGATCATATTCGTAGGGTTGCTGTTGTCCTTTGCGCACTGCAAAGATACAGACTGCTGCACAGCGCCGCCACAAGGCGGGTTTGGACCAAACTTTGCTATCCTCCACCAGTTCTCGTCATCCTTTATTGAACAAGTACCAAACCCAGGAACCAGTTCCATAACCTTCGTACTAGCCTTGCTGACGTCGCCACCATAAGCATCAGTCCAGGCTTTGCATAATACTTGCCTGCAAATAGATGCATCTATTTTTTCGCCATCTGTTGTTTCGCAATCTGCTACATGAAAACAATAAACTGCATCCTCGCACATCGACAGCACGCTTGTATCAGATTTCAGTATATCTACAAGATGGTTGCCATTCAAATCTTTTTTGTTAAGTTTTTTCGAACAGTATTGCGCAATTTGCCCTTCAGTTCCCTCTTTGCACATGCTTTCGCAATCTGATTTGAACTGTCTGTATTCCAAATCCTGTTGCCAGTTGTTCATCGATGTGAACTCTTTAATTTTGTTCATGAACAAGCTTATAATGACTGCAGCTACAACCAGAAGAATCAAAAGCCCGATAATCATTTCCAAACTCATCTGAGCTTTCATAATATCACTAGTTTATTGGCCTGCATTCCTGCCTTCCAATATTCAGGGCAGCCCACACATTCCAAACAAGCGGCTTCAAACCCTTCGACGTTGGAATATTGTATTTGCTATCAGTCAATTTTATTTTCAGGTTTATGCCGGCTACAGTTGCACCCTGCGCCTCGACAATCTTGCCGCTAAGGTTATCTAGCACATTTCCGAAAATATTCTGGCCTGCAACTGAGGCAGTATTGTAACAAAATTTCTGGTTGAACTGCGACCGCGTGCAATCAAAATTAAGGCATGAAACAGGATTTTCTGTGTTTATGCATTTTATCTCGTACTCGCACTTGACATACTGTGGTATTTCCTTGAAAAGTTCTTCATAATGCTTGCAAGCCTCTTTTATCGCCACCTCAAGCTTTTGAGTAGTTGTTTCCGGCCCAGTGCATTGGTCCCTTAAAGAGTCTGATATAACACTCAAAAGCATATTATCCTTCGTATCATCGTAAAGTTTGTAATACATCCAGTAAAACCTGTTCGAGTTGGCATTGGCATCCAAGTTGCCTGAATAAGTGGCTTTTGCAGGCGTTTTTATTTCTATGGTGCCGCCTTGAGTGGCCGTTGTTTTGAACGATTCGCATTTTTCAGAAGTGCCAATACAGTTAGCCTTGCCAGGATCCGTAACAGCAGCGCAGCCATATTCTGTCACGCTCAACTCCGATTCAGCTATCTTGCTGTCCTTCAATCCCTCAACATAGGCGTTTAAGAAAGATTGACTCAAATTTCCTAAAGCGTAATTGACCTCGTCAGATGTTGGTGGTGTGGGATCTGTGCAATACCAGTATGTTGTCCCCTGCTGCGTCCCGCCATTGGCTGCTATTTCCAAGGAAGCTTCCTGCGATGAAAAAACTAGGTCCTGCGTCAAAAACCTTTTAGCGATTTCCAGATTAGCGTTGGCAATATCCTCTTTTGTCCTTTGCTGATATGCAAAACTATATCCGCCGCCTGTGGCAAGCTGGTTGTAAGACCACAAAGAAAGCATCAGCAATCCTATAAGGGCGACAATCACAACTGTGGCATAGGCTATACCCTTCATAATATCTTATTAGCCTTTTATCGTAATATAAATTTATTAAAAACGGTCAAGCCCATTGCGTAATGTATGCCTTTGTGTAAATGCCTGAGACGGATACTGGTATGAGGACTTCAACAACGCGCGTATTCTTTAATGAAGGCACTGCGCTGCCCGCCTCTAGGTTGGGTTTTCTAACAGGCTTGGCTCCCGTTATTATTTGGTTTATTTTGTCTATTATGTCTGTGGCTGATACGGAATCGAGTGTGAAGGCTTTGCCGCCAGTGGAAGAAGCCATCTCCTGATGATACTGTGTTACCAAATCTGTGCATTGGCACTGCGGGGATGTCAAGTCCCCATAAGAAAAACCTCCAGGGCAGTTGGAACCGGGAGTACATTTTTGGCATATCGTAGCGCATTGTGTTTTACTGCTGTCCGTGAAATCTATTTGTTGTATCGGAAATATTGGAATTTTATTTTCCTTTGCAGACTTTATGCCTGCCTCCAAACTGCTGTGCTGTTCAACATAATCCTGGCCGGGGCAACAACCCAGCCCTGCATTCATGAAACACTCGCTGCCTTCTGGCAATTCGTCTGAAATAACTATGCCAAGTTTTATAGTCAGCGGACTCCATTCCTCCACGGGTCCTGCCTCAATGGCGCATGCTATGCCATGCCCATAATCTTCATCGGTCTGTATGACCACGCCCAATTGATTTCCTCCCCTAGCAAGTTTTGTCACGCATTTGGTCTCTATGTCATCAATCTGTCTGCAATGAAAATAGGATTTTTCCGGAAACTGGTTTGAGCATTGCAGTTTGTATCCATTGCAACAGTCGGCTCCGCCAGGCAAAATGTACAATGTTGCTGAAACTTTTTTTCCTGATGCTATGAAGTTTTCTATCAATGCCGGCATCTTTTCACTGATCTCCTTGACAGCGTAACACATGCTAGCAGATGAATCCAGCACCATGACAATCTGCACATCCGGCGTTATATCCGGGTAAGGAACTGTTATGTGCCAGTGGCCCTTGCCATACAAGCCGTTCATCCTCCATTCCAGTTCCTTTACAACATCAACATCCCCAACACCCGGTCCAAAGTTTATTGTATCATTCCCCGTATACGCAGCTATCCCGACAAGCTCCATCAGGCTTCTACCAGATTTTTCTTCTGTCATGAAAAATATGGCATTAACACCAGCATGCACCTCTTCGTATACGTGCCTCTCGGCCATGGCCATGATTGTTTTGCTGTAACTGCCAACCAAAAAGTATCTTATCAGCACTATAATGCCTATGACTGCTATGGCAAGTATGAGGAAACCGAATATTTCAAAGATCTGGCCCTTCATGTTATCGCAACCCTCCCGTTAGAGTAGCTGAGTGAAAGCATGTGCTCGCCAGGCGAATTTAGACCAGCAAAGTCAAGATGGCAAACCATCTGCCTGCAGCTTTTCTTATTGCTTCCCGAAGGTATGAGGCATAGGTTACTTTTTGCTGCGTCATAAGAAACTGTACCATGTATGTATACAGAGAATGAAGACGTTATCATCCTGTTTCTTTTTCCAAGTTCGCAAGACCAGTCTATATAGCCAGCGATCTTTTCCAACTCGCCATCAACAAGTTTAACCTCCATCTTTCCAGGTGTAATTAATTTTTCAGAGCGCCTTATTGCAACTGGCATGGATAACGTTATGCTATCTTTCAATGCAGCACCTGTGGAAAATTCCTTTGTGCCGAAAGACCAGTTGGCTCCAGTTGGCAAAGAGTTTTTTCCAATCTCATAAACGTTTGCACGCCATCCGAACTCATAACTTCTCGCACATTCAGGTTCTATGACATCATATTTTTTTGAAAATTCCTCAAGCCTGGCTAAATCCAACACATTTGAATAGATGCTTTCCGTATTGGTGCGATAAGCCAGGCAGTCGTAAGAATTGGACAAAATTAACAGCACGTCGGTAGTGCTTGCCACAACATTCAAGTTCTTCTGCGCCTCTTTTTCTTTTGCAGACGTTTCTGATATGGATTGGTACAGCAAAAACAATAGTACTATAATCATCACTAGTGTTATCGGCTTTATGATGTAAGATAGTTGACCTTTCATCTAGGGCACCACACAATCTATACCAAAGGGGGTTTTGCATAATCTGTCATAGATGCAAAGCGATGGGTCAAAACCTGAATGTGGTATGCCGGGGTCAAAGGCATATCCCCTGGTTGCATCTATCCTTCCAGCAGTTTGCGCATAAATTCCCTGGTCGTTCCACATCAGACATATCGTTGAATATGAGCTTTGGTCAAGTGGTCTTACAAAATGGCCTGTGGCATCTATGGACAGCCATTTACCCCAATTACCATTGCACTCTAAGGGTTTGCGATTTTCAGGCTCAGTCTCATTACATTTAAATAATACCCATGCATGTGCGCTGTCGGCAGTAAGCTCGAAAACAGAGTAAACATTATTTGCTGGGACGCCCAAAGTTCTTAGTATTGACAATGCAGCAGTAGAGTGATCTATGCAAAATCCAACACCAGAACATTCCGGTGTATATTTTGCTGTACCGCAAGAGGCACCTTGTATACCGCAGCAACGTGGAATTTCACTAGTGTACTTTTCGTTTGATAAAACAGTGACCGAATTTTTCTGAATTCTGTTGCATGCATCCTCATACCTGGCAGCATCCCATGCCCATGCCTCAGGTGTTGATGTGGGATCAGTCCAAGTTTTTATAACTTCTTTTATATCCCAATTCCTCCTGTCCAAAAACTTTTGTATCTCTGCATTGCATACCTCAATTATGTTATCCCCCCATACGGGATCAAATCCTGTGAATACTCCTTGGTTGTCAGTCAGGGTTATGTAACAAACCGATTTGGTAAATGAACCGCCGCTTTGGCAGGCAGCTGGCTTCGTACCGGGATTGGTAGTGCAATCCTGCGAGCAGGTGTAGAATGTCTCCCATCGCGTCTTGTTTCCTGGCCCCCAGCCGTTTGTTGTACCAGGTCTGCCCTCGCATATTCCGTTGCCACAGCACACCAAAGAATTATCTTTTCTGCAAATGTTATCACCGGGACACGCAACCAAGCCTTCGCAGCAAGGGTATTTTTCTGCCTTCTGGTTTTCTTCCGTGCATTTTGTTTTGCATGGCTCTGAATTCTTACAGTCAGGATCGCATATTTTCGAATTTTCAGCATTGCAGTCTGTATCGCATACGCCGTCACGCTTCAAAATCAGAACACCGTCATTCCGTGTGTAATTGGAACAACCGCTATAACACTTGCCATCAGAAACTTTTGTTTGAACACCATCCACTGTTGTTATCACGCTCTTAGGTGGGCAGTCTGCATCGCACACACCTGTCTTCCCATTTGAATATGTGTTGTAGCAGTCCATATCACATATCCCTTTCTTTACGTTGCTGCAGTCAGGACTGCATACTCCATCAGTCTCACCTTCTTTAATGCAATTTTTTTCGCACACACCACTATAATCGTTTGTGTAGCAATTCTTGTCGCATAAAGCTGGAAAAACATTGGCGCAGAAGGGATTGCATGTGCCGCTGACATCATTCATGCACTTTGTATCACAGACGTTTTTCACAGTGCAGGCAGGATCGCATACATTATCATTCGAATTGCAAACGCAGCTGCTGTTCGTAATTATTACCCTGTTGTCATTGATGCTCTTGGCCATGCACAATGTTTTAGGACTTTCAAAACTGTAAGGCCCGCTATGCATATTGGCTATGAAGTAATTTTGTACAGAATTGTCAGAATATTTTATAACAACAGATTTGTAATCTATGAAAAGGTTGAATTTCAAACCTTTGGTTAGGTTTTGCTGTATGTACATCGAGCCAGAAGAGGCGGCAACCCTGTCTATGGCTATTGATATGTCACGCGCCATGGATTGGAAGGCAGACTCGTATGTTTTCGTGGTCTGTTGCGAAAAAACCATATTCACAACCAGAACGATCAGTATGAATGAAATCAAAACCCCGGCAGCTTCAAGTATAGTTTCAGATATTATTATGCTCCCTTTCAAATATTCACCGATAGTTTTAATTTGAGGAAGAGTTGTATATATTCATTTTTTTTCATGTCAGCCAATTATGGGCGTCGCCCTTGCAGTAACAAAGCTAGTGTTCGTTTTGTTGATGAACACGTTGTATTTGTATGTTTTGTAGACAGAGCCTTCGCTAACCAGGCGTGTTACCATGCTGAAAATGCTTGGTTTTGCAGACGGCGCCCCCATATAGGTTATATCCAAAAGGCAGTCGACGACCTCGCATTTTGGCAGCTCGTCACCAAAATAATTTATGCATGCGTATTTTCCCGTAGCTGAGCGGTTGTTGGATATGTAAACGGATACTTTGTCAGGAGGTAGTTGGTCGCTCTCATTTGCAGAATAAACAGCCTTCACGGTTTCAGGAACTGGAAAATTTTTGTAGTAGTAAACCTCGCCCAATCCGCCCTCTATGCATGTTCTTTTGATCTTGCCTGTGAGGTCGTAAAAGTTGTCCGAAGCAGTCTGCTTCAGCTTTACCTCCAACTGGCTGAAGAAAATCGTAGAACCTATGATAAAAATCGTCAAGCCTAGTATAAGGCTGCCAATTATCCAAATCCATGCAGCTATGCCCCTCATGCTATCTAAAAACAATTAATGTTTTTTAAGTTAAAAACCAGATATAGAATATGAAGAATAATGTGATTCTAGCAGTTATTGCTGTAATTGTTGTCTCTTTTATCCTGGTTCTTTATTTCACTAGATCTACCACAAAAAAGCTCAGTGGCCTGGAAATTGCAAAATTGTCTGTGAATTTTTTTGATAAAATGAAAAGAGATGATGGAACGTATGACTATTCAATGAATTGTACAGATGATTCAGGATGTGTAAAGACTCAGGAAAATTATGTCCAGTCCGGGGCATGGCCGGTTCTTGCATATGCCGGCCTTTACGGAGCGACCAGTGAACAGCAATATTTGCAAAAGATGAACAGCGAAGCGAGTGACTTGTTAAATTCATGCAATGGAAATGATGATGAATGCATGTGGATTCTTACCCAGGTGATTAGGGCATACAAAATTTCAGGAAATGTGGAATACTTGAATTTTGTCAAAAAACTTGGAGACCGCTTGTTGACGGATAATAACAATACGGATGCCATGATGACTGGGATGGAGGCGCGGGAGTTTGCTTTGTTGTATGAGATGACAAACGACCAGAAATATTTGAACGAGGCCAGGGTGAGGCTTGAAAGATCGAAAGCAGCATGGAACGTAGCAGTAGATGAATTTAATCAACCTGTTTATTCCTCTGGATCATTCACCCTATACAGGTTTGCATGTTTGACAGAATTGGGAGAAATGGAAATAGCAAGAGTTAGCAATGATAACCAAGCGCTTGCAAACGTCATCAATTTCTTCAATCAAGCGAATATCGAAAGTAATTATATAAATTTGCAGCAGCTGACAGCAATCCAGCCTTGTGTAGAAACTCTTTTGATTCTGCATGACCAAACAGGAGATGTTAAATACTATGATCAAGCAAAATCAGCAATGCAATATATTATTACATACAGATGGGACTCGCCTTTGCAGATAGCAACAAAATACAATGGTGATGGAGCATATTTGTTTGATCCCTACATGGGTGAAAATCTAAAGACTACTACAGATACAGGATATATGATTTATCTGCTCTCTAGGATGCCGAAAGAACAATTT
>Ga0315281_10005030_pt1 | contig 19000 bp, 12 predicted proteins | sample YL17G07_0_MG_FD_204540 | JGI IMG/M metagenome (GOLD analysis project Ga0315281, IMG submission 204540) | Sediment microbial communities from Yellowstone Lake, YNP, Wyoming, USA - YL17G07_0 | ecosystem: Environmental > Aquatic > Freshwater > Lake > Sediment | place: USA: Wyoming | collected... | reverse complement strand
ACGGGCGTGGCTGTTACGGTGACGGGGTATACGGCGCCGAGCGGAAACTACACGGTCAGTCAGCCAACAGGTTTAACGGCGAACATCACCAAGGCAGCGTTAACGATCACGGCAGCAAACCAGACAGTAACGTTTGGTACGCCCGTGGCAACGGTAACCGGAGCAGGAACTTATGTAGCGAGTGGATTCGTAAACTTGGAAAACTCTTCGGTGATCAGTGGAACGGTGACGTATACAACCACATACACAGCGACAACACCAGCATTAACTTCAGGAGTAACGATTACTCCTGTGGTCACGGGGTTAACGGCCACGAACTACAGCTTCACGCCCGCCAATGGGGTCATCACGATTAGCAAAGCGGCGTCTACCATAACGGCAACGGGAGCAACAAGCTTCACCTATACGGGTATAGCGCAGGGTCCGTCCACATCGACCGTCACCGGATCGGGTGGAGCGGTGACCTATAGTTATTCTGGCGTGACGCCGACAGTGTATGGTTCAAGCGCAACAAAGCCGACTAATGCAGGCACGTATCAGGTAATCGCGAGCGTTGCAGCCGATGCGAACTATAATGCTGCATCATCGACTGCGTTAGCATTCACGATTGGCAAAGTAGTCTTGACGATCACGGCGGGAAGCCAGACAGTGATTCAAGGCACGCCCGTGGCAACGGTTACCGGAGATGGAACTTATACAGCGAGTGGCTTTGTGAACTCAGAAAACTCTTCGGTGATCAGTGGAACTGCGACGTATACAACCACCTATACTGCGACAACACCAGCATTAACTTCAGGTATAACGATTACGCCTGTGGTAACGGGTTTAACTGCAACGAACTATAGCTTTACGCCCGTCAACGGAACGATTACGATAGAGGAAGGGGTTGCCGTGCAGCTAACAGAGTTCGTGGCTGTTTCTGAAAGACTCAATGCACAGCTCTCGTGGAAGACGGCAACAGAAATCCAAAACGCGGGATTCGAGATTGAGAGGCGCTTTGTTAGTAAGTTGAATTCAAATCAAGCCAATCTTGTCGCGGCGTGGGTGAAGGTGGGATATGTGGAAGGAGCAGGAACCAGCAATTCACCGAAGGAGTATTCATTCACGGAGCGTGGTCTTGAGCCGGGACGATATGCCTATCGTTTAAAGATGATCGACAAGGATGGAACGTTCGCTTATTCGGCGTCAAGTGAAGTCGAGGTTGGCGTAGCTCCGAAGGATTTTGTGTTGAATCAAAACTATCCGAACCCGTTCAACCCAACGACCACGATCGAGTTCACACTCCAAGAAGATGGACACGCGCTGTTGCGAGTCTATAATATGGTCGGACAGGAAGTGGCGACGCTGGTGAATGACGATCTAAAGGCGGGTATGTATCAACAGATTGTCTTCAACGCGAAGGGTTTGGCGTCAGGAATCTATTTTGCACGGCTGGAGTTTGCCCCAAGTAATGGGGCTGCGACTGGCAGCGGAGCAAAGGCATTGATGAAGAGGTTGGTGCTGCTGAAATAACTTAACACCGCACGGCGCTTCGCGCCGATTGCCCCAAGCGCGCTCGCGATTGTACAGTCAAAAGGGATCTCGGAAGAACCGAGATCCCTTTTGTTCTATCTACTGCTCGTGGCGGGCTTCGGGCTGAGAATCTCTGGCGCTATTTCGGCAACCCGTTCTTCGCAACCGTGGTCATCACGTCCACGAATCGGTCGAGCTCCTTTAGCGTTGTGTAGACGCTCGGTGTAATTCGAATGCCTTTGAATTCATCGTGTATGATCGGCGTGGTGAAAATCTTGTGGGTGCCCATCAAATAGCTGCCGATCGCGCCAGGGTCGATCCCTTCGATTTCAATATTGGCGATGCCACACGATTGGTTCGCCTCCCACGATGTGTGGAACTTGACGTTCGGCAGGTCCTTGAGTTTTGTCATCCAATACCGTGAAAGGTAGCGGAGCCGCTCCTCTTTTCGTTTTGCACCGATGCCATTGTGGAATAGGAGGGCTTCGCCGATAGCAAGACGCGGCGCGGCGGGGTGTGTGCCGATTTCTTCAAACTTGCGGATGTCTCCCTTTTGCGCTTTGTCCGCCGCCATTAAGGGCCAGAGTTTTTCGATCTTCTCTCTCTTCACGAACAATAATCCGGTTCCCTTCGGCGCGAAGAGCCACTTATGGAGGCTCGTACCATAGTAATCACAGCCGAGGTCTTTCTGCTTGAAATCGAAATGCGCAAACGCGTGTGCCCCGTCGACAATCACTTCGATGCCCTTTGCGCGCGCAATATCGGTGACACGTTTGACAGGGAGAATCTGTCCGGTAATATTTATTACGTGCGACATTAAAATGACGCGGGTTTTCGGTGTGATTGCTTTTTCAAATTCATCTGCAATGTCGTCAAGACGCTTGGGGGCGATGGGCACTTTGATCATCTTGAGAGTCAAGCCTTCGCGCAATTCTCGTTGGCGCAGCGTCGTGAGCATTCGGCCGTAATCCTGTGTCGTAGTGAGAACTTCGTCGCCGGATTTCAGATCGAGTCCCATCAGCAGAATCTCCAGAGACTCGGAGGCGTTGCGTGTGATGGCGATTTCTTCCTTATCCACGCCGAAGACATCCGCAAGTCCTGCGCGGATCGTCTCGGATTGCGGCTCGAGAATCTGCCACATCGTGTACGCCGTAACATCTTCCTGTTGCCAAGTGTAGCGGCAGTACGCTTCGGTGACAAGGCGGGGAGAAGGGGAAACACCACCGTTGTTCAAATTGGTAATCCCGCGAGTGATGCTAAACGAGTGCTGAATCTCGAACCAAAAATCCTCATCCATCGCAACGGCTTCGGGCGAAAGTCCCTCGACTCTCTTCGTTGCTGCGTTGAGTTCGCCGAATATCGCAGCAACAGCCGACGAGGTGAGTGTCGCGAGACCGAGTCCCTTCCCGGCGTAGTTAAGAAAATCGCGGCGGTTAATGTCTGAATACATGTGAACCTCCTTGTTTGATGAGTTCAATCTGTGAGTGTACACGATGGATGATAGATCGCAATTATTTGGCACCTGGCTGTTTGAGTGTTTCGATGCCTGCCTTCTTCTTGTCTTCTGCAACCAACCGACGCACATCGGCGAGCAATTTCTTTGCATCGTAGACAATTCCGTCTTTGACTGTGTAATTGACTCCACCAACACGGTAGGCTTTGTTGTTGTCATCGACTTTGATTGCGCCGGTAGCGTATAGGTATTTGAAATTGTGCAACGGATTTTGGTCGATGATGACGAAATCCGCCAGCTTGCCCACCTCAACGCTGCCGATCTGGTCGCTGAGCCCAAGCGCCTCCGCGCCCTTCAATGTTGCCGAACGAATGACTTCCAGCGGATGGAACCCGGCTTCCTGCAATAATTCCATCTCCCGGATAAGCCCAAAGCCGTACAGCTTATAGATGTATCCGGCATCGGAGCCGGTTGTGACCCGCCCGCCGCGATTCTTAAATTCATTCACAAAGGTCATCCAGAGACGGTAGTTGTTCTTCCATTCAATCTCGTCCTGCGTTGTCCAATCGAACCAATACGAGCCGTGCGATTCCTTGCTCGGCTCATAGAATTTCCAAAGCGACGGCAAGGTGTATTCTTGATGCCACTCGGCCGTGCGCTGCGCCATCAGGTCGCGGTTTGCTTCATAAATCGTAAACGTCGGGTCGATGGTGAAATCGAGTTTCAGTAATTCGTTCATCACATCATTCCATCGTTCGCTGTAGGGAGCGGCGGCTTGTTTCCACAGTTTCCCCGCGTTTGAGAAACGGTCGTATTCGTCATTGTAGTTGTAGTCGTCGGGATAGTTCTGGACAGTCTTGTCGGTGAACAAGGCTTCCGGCAGGCCGTACCAATGTTCCATCGATGTCAGTCCTGCACGCGCCGTTTGAAGTGCGTTCATCCGGACGACGCCGAGTTGCGCGTGATGACACGCTGTTCGCAATCCTTGCTTTTTTGCTTCGTCGAGCGCCGCAACGAAAATATCCGGTCGCGCTCCAAAGAATTTTATCCCCTCTCCGCCTCGTTGTTTCAATTCTTGAACCCATCTGCGCGCTTCCTCGGGAGTGCGGATTGGAGATTTTGCTCCGCTTCCAAAGCCGACATACACGTTCAACCGCGGTGCGGTGATTTCATTTGCGTCACTTTTTTTCTTTTGGTCGAGCATCCATTCGAGTCCGTTGCCGCTTCCCGGGTCGCGCACGGTCGTAATGCCGTGTCCCATCCAAAGTTTGAAAACATATTCCGCCGAAGTTACTTGATCGGTTCCTCCGACGTGTCCGTGCATATCTACAAATCCCGGAAGGAGGTACATCCCAAAGCAATTTAAAACCTTGTCCCCTTCCTTTGATTTTGTGAACCTGGATGAATCGAGCGGCGTGCCGGGTGTTCCGATGCCGCGGACGGCGACGATACGATTCTTCTCAACAACGACATCCATCGGCCCGAAGGGAGGAGCGCCTGTGCCGTCAATGACGGTAACGCCGCGGATAATGAGTCGCGCGAAAGGCCCATCTCCTTCGGAACGTGGTGGTGCTTTCAGAAGCGATCGATCTTGCGAAAACAGAAACGTTGTGAGTAGAACTCCTGCAAACAAGTGTTTCATTAATCAATCTCCACGGTTCGTTCGAGTTTTCGTTTTTGGATTAGGCGCCATTCAAAATCCCGGATGGCGTAGACATTCAGGTCCACATACCGGTCGTACAGAAATTCTGCGCCGCGCGCGACGCCCTCAAACTTCAACTCCAGTCGCTCAATGATAGCGCAGCTTTTCGGATTCTCTGTCGCGCAACGAATTTGCACTCGGTGGAGTTTCCATTCATCAAACGCATAGTCAATCATTCTTTGACACGAGCGTGTGACGATTCCTTTGCCTTGAGAGTTCTCTTCGATCCAGTAGCCGAGTTCGACATTCTTGTTCATCCAGTCGATCTTATGAAAGCCGATGACTCCGCAAAGCTCTCTGCGAAACCAAATCCCGCAGGCCATTCCGAGATTTTGTTCACGCTGCTCGATCGAGAGTTTAATGAAGCCCCGAGTGTGTTCAACCTCTGTGTTCCCATCAAGCCACGGCAACCACTGACGTAAATACGCACGGTTCGCATCTACAAGGGCGAACATTGGTTTCGCGTCTTCTTCGACGACAGGGCGGAGCTCGATATCTTCGCTGACCTGGAGTGTCATCGCAACGTGCGACTATTCCAACACCCCAATTGTCAGATGAGTCGGATATTTATGCGAGCGATAGACGCGCTGAGTTGTCTTCTGAAAGTCCGACTCCGTTGCCTCGTAGATATCCACGAACTTGCCCGGATTGCGGTCAACGAGAGGGAACCACGAGCTGTGGATCTGCACCATCAACCGATGGCCCTTTCGAAAGGTGTGGAATACATCCTGCAGTTCAAACTCTACCTTCGTTGGTTGATTGGGAACGAACGCCTCGGGTTTCGAAAAGCTGTTCCGAAATTTTCCCCTCATCACATCGCCGCGGATTAACATCTCATAGCCGCTCATTTGTTCCTCTTCGCCGGCCTCCGGGAAGACGTCGATGACTTTCACAATCCAATCCGCATCCGTACCCGAAGTCGAGACGAAAAGAGATGGTATAATCGGCCCGGCGATGGTCAGATTCTCTTTCAACGGGGCAGTCTGAAAGACGAGCACGTCGGGCCTTCGTGAAGCAAAGCGTTGATCCTCCACCATGTACGTTTTTGGGAATCCTGTCGTGATCTGCTTTGTAAACGGAACAGGGTTCATTGGGTCGCTCACATACTCATCGTGGACATTCGTTTTTCCTGCGGGTGGGTTGAAAGATAGGGATGATAGTTCGGCAAGATAGAGGTTGCGGAGAGTTCTCTCTTTGGGGGGCCACGCAGCGAACGTTCGCCATTCGTTTGCACCCGTTTGGAACACGGTAACTTTCGTATCGGGATGCGGCTGAACGCCGCGCAGATGGTATTCAAAGAATGGCTTCTCAATATTCTGCTGAAAGAATTCTGCCGTGTTCGAACCGAAGCGGGCGTCGCCTAATTTGCTACCGTCGCTGGAGGCCCACTGGCCGTGCGACCAGGGACCCATCACAAGTCGCACTCCCGTTGTCGGGTTGTTCTTCACCAACTCGCGGTACGTTTTGAGCGGGCCGTACAAGTCTTCGGCGTCAAACCACCCGCCGACAATGAGGACGTTCGGCCGAATATTCTTGAGATGTGGGAGGACGTTCAGTTTTTTCCAGTAGTCGTCATACGTTCCGTGATTCATCATATCATTCCAGTACCCAACGCTGTCGTGGAAATAGAACTTGTTTGCGTTGGATAGAGGACCAAGCTCGAGAAAGAATTTGTACCCATCCAGTGTGGGGAACTTGAATCGTGACGGGTACTCGGTGAGCGGAATCGGGCGTGGCCAGCCGAAGTGCGCGTAAAATCCGAACGCCGCGGTCAGAAACAATGCGCCGTTGTGGTGATCGTCGTCGCCGATGAAATCGTCCGCGATCGGCGCTTGTGGCGAGACCGCAAGCACTCGCGCGTGCGCGTCGATGGTTGCCAACGATGCGTAGAAGCCGGGATAGGAAATTCCCCCCACGCCGACCTTTCCGTTGTTGCGCGGAATGTTTTTCAACAACCATTCGACGGTATCGTACGTGTCGGAAGACTCGTCGGTCTCCTTCGCGCTTCGCTTGTTTGGATTGTGGGGACGAAGTTCCACCCAATCACCCTCGGACATGTATCGCCCGCGCACGTCCTGATATACAAATATGTAGTCCGCATTTTCCAACTCGCGCGGATACATTCCTCCGCGGTAATTTTCCTCACCGTAGGGAGCGCAGCTGTAAGGCGTTCTTGTCAAGATGATGGGATAAGCCTGCGAAGCATCGCGCGGAACATAGACGGTGGTGAACAGCTTCACGCCGTCGCGCATCGGAACTTTGTATTCGTGCTTCACGAATTGCTCTCGTGTCGTCAACTGCCGGGAGGCTGCGGCGTGAACGAGAATGCCGACGAGCGCTAAGAACAACCTTGCTTTCTTCAATCTTCGTGTTTCTCCAATTTGAGCACGCCGAACGTGATGCGGGATGCCATCTTTGCGTTGCGGTAGACGCGTTGCGTAGTTTTCTGGAAATCCGAATCCTTTGCCTTGTAGATATCCAAAAACTTTCCAGGATTCCGGTCAATCATCGGGAACCACGAACTCTGCACCTGCACCATCAACCGATGTCCTTTCTTGAATCGATGAAAGGCGTCCTGCAAGACGAAATGAATTTCGGTTGGCTTGTTTGGCGTGAACGGTTCAGGCTTTTCGAGGCTGTTCCGGAATTTACCTCGGAGCACGTCGCCGCGAATCATCATTTGATAGCCCCCCAGCTGCACGCTACGAGCTTTATGGTTTGGCGGGGTCGAAGTGGAATCCGGAAATACATCTATCACTTTCACAATCCAATCGCAATCCGTGCCGGAGGTTGAAGCGATCAGGTTCACGTTGATTGGTCCGGCGATTGTCAAGTCTTCGTTGAGTACTTCCGTTTGATACACGAGCACATCGGGACGTCGTGAAGCAAAGCGTTGGTCCTCAAGCATGAAGGCGGCGTTGTACCATTGCCGAGTTTCGTTCGTGTAGGGAACGGGCCGGTGCGGGTCGTTGACGTATTCGTCGAACTCGGTTTTGGTCTTGCGCGTTAGCTCAAATAAGAGCGATTCATGCTCGCCCAAATACACATCCTTCATTTCGACATTCTTTGGTGGCCACACATCGAACTTTTTCCATTCATTCGCCCCCGTAAGAAAGACATTTGCCTCTGCAAGGTTTGGGTCCGCCGCGCCGTTGAGATGATGTTCAAAGAAGGGCCCCTCGATATTCTCGGTGTACCATTGGGTCGTCACCGAACCGAACTTGATATCTCCAAGCGAGTCGAGCCCCGGACTGTTCCACCAGCCGTGCGCCCACGGGCCCATCACAATACGATTGTTGCTTGAAGAACTTTGTTTTTCTGCAGCCTGATAACTTTGAAGGGCGCCGTAGAGATTTTCCGTGTCAAACCAGCCGCCGACAACAAGTGTGGCAGGCTTGAGGTTTTTGAGATGGGGAAGAACTGATCGTTCCTTCCAGAAGGCATCCCACGTTCCGTGCGTCATCAACTCGCTCCAGGCAGAGACGCTATCGTGGAGATAGAGTTTGTTGAAATTTGGCAACGCGCCTGATTCAAGAAAGAATTTGTACCCGTCGGGAGTCGGAAAATTGAAATGCGAATCATATTTCTTCACGAGGCCAGAACGGGGGAAACCAAACCTTGCATAAAAACTGAAGGCATGTGAAACGAGAATTGCTCCATTGTGGTACCAATCGTCGCCACCCATCCACTGCGATACGGGGGCTTGCGGCGATGTAGCCTTTACCGCCGGATGTGCGTGAACGGTGCCGGTCCAAGAATAGAATCCCGGATAGGAAATTCCTTTGATGCCGACGTTTCCGTTGTTGCCTTTGACGTTTTTCACCAACCAATCAACCGTGTCGTACGTATCCGTCGTCTCGTCGATATCGACATTGGAGCCATACGTCTCCTTGATCGGTCGAACATCGACGAACTCGCCTTCAGACATGTAGCGTCCACGTACATCCTGAGTCACAAGAATGTAGTCCCGACGTGCGTAATAGCTTCCCTGCTCACCAACGCCGGTTGGAAAATTCTCGACGCCGTATGGTGAACAACTGTAGGGAGTACGCGTCAACAAAATAGGATGAAGCTTCGTGGTGTCCTTTGGAATGAGGAGCGAAGTGAAGAGTTTCACTCCGTCACGCGTCGGAATCTGGAACTCCTTTTTGAAGTAGTGTTCTTTGAAGAAGTCCTGGTTCACGGACTCTTGAGCGGTGAGGAGAGAGATTGAAAGAAGGTACATTAAGCTTAGAATTCTCATACAACCTCCGCTTGGCGGTTTGGTGGGAAGAGGAAAACCGCAGAAAGATAGTGTGTGGAAAGGGGGGAAGCAATACGAAAAAAAGCAGGCTGGCGGTCGATGCACAACCGCCCGCTTGAGAGAACAGCTACTTTAGTATTCCCAATTTCAAATGGGTCGGATATTTTCTGGAGTGGTACACCCGCTGTATAGTCTTCTTGAAATCCGAATCCTTTGCGCTGTAAATATCAACAAACTTCCCGGGATTAAGGTCGACGAGCGGGAACCAAGTGCTCTGGATGTGGACCATGATCTTATGCCCTTTGGTAAACCGATGCAGCTTGTCCGACAATTCGAATGAAATTCTTGTCGGCTGATCCGGTTTCAGGGGCACTGGGTTTTCTAAGCTTTTTCGGAATTTTGCCCTCATGATATCGCTTGCGAGCATCATCTGCGCTCCGCCCAAAAGCTTATTGGCAGGATTCGGCTTCGGGTCGGGAGTACTTCCCGGGTAGACATCAATTAACTTCACGACCCAGTCGCAGTCAGAGCCGTTGCTCGAACCAAACAATTCGACCTCTATGGGTCCAGCTATGGTCAAGTCTTCCTCGAGAATATCAGTTTGATAAACCAACACGTCAGTGCGTGAAGAGGCGAAGCGCTGGTCTTCAACGATGTACAGATTGCCCATGGCAGTTGTGATCTCGTTGGTGAACGGCACGGGTTTCTTTGGGTCGCTGACGTACTCATCGAATGCACTGGGAAGCTTGTCCGCAGGAAGCTCGAACGATAATTTCCCTTGTGGATGAAGATAGAGATTCCGCCGAATTGCCTCTGCGGGGGGCCAAGTTGTGAATGATCTCCACTGATTAGCGCCCGTCATAAACGCTGTGGCTTCCGGGAGTTTCATCTCGTCCTTGCCCTTAAGGTAGAAATTGAAAAAGGAGAGCTCGACGCTTTCTCTGTAAAAGAAGCTGGTTTTTTGACCGAAGTTCAGATGACCGAGCGTATCTCCATCCACGCGAGCCCAACCGCCGTGTTGCCATGGCCCCGCCACAAGAATGTTTTGGATATTAGGGCTGGTCTTTTCAATTTGATGATACAAATGGGCGCCGCCGTATTTATCCTCAGTGTCGAACCAGCCAATCGTGGTCATCACGGCGGGTTTGACGTTCCTAAAATGCGGCAAAGTATTGCGGCTCTGCCAGTACGAATCGAACGTGCCGTGCTTCATGAATTCCGTCCACACCGGCACCGAGCCGTTGAAGTAGTTCTTCTCCACGTTGGAGAGAGGTCCGAGAGAAAGAAAAAAAATATACCCGTCGGGCGTTCCATATTCGAACGGCTTGGGCCGGGTGTTCAACGCGGTTGAATCTGTGCGAAAGGGTGCGGTGCCGCTCAGCCAGCGAAAGGCGTGGGCAAGAAAAAATGCGCCGTTGTGATGGAAGTCGTCTCCTGTGAACACATCTACCATTGGCGCTTGCGGAGAGACAGCCTTGACAGCCGGATGCGCTTCGATGGCGCCCATCGAGGCTTGATATCCTGGATACGAAATTCCCCAGATTCCAACGCGCCCGTTGTGCCGCTTCAGATGCTGCAACAACCACTCGACCGTATCGTACGTATCGCTCGGCTCATCGGTATCGCGGCTAGATTTTTTAACGTCGACGACGTGTCGCATGAATTCAAACGTTCCTTCCGATTTGTATTTGCCCCGCACATCCTGATAAACAAAAATGAATCGCTCTTTGTCGAAGAAACGCGATGGACCGAGCAGGGTCCGGAATTTATCTTCGCCGTACGGTGCGATGCTATACGGCGTTCGGTTGAGCATGATTGGGAAGCGAACTTCTGTTGAATCAATTGGCGTGTAGATGGCAGTAAAGAGCTTCACGCCGTCGCGCATCGGAATCTGGATTTCCTGCTTCGTGTAGTTCATTTTCAGGAATTCCTGATGGGTTGGTTCTTGCGCTAACAGGAAGGACGAGGAAAAAAGGAAGGAAACAACAATCGACTTCATGGGAACCTCCTGCAAGTGGTGGGCAGTCAAGAAAAACCGTAGGAAGATACAGCGATCTAAGGGGCAAAGCAACATGAATAAACACCTCGCCCGTTGCCAATTCTCGAGGACGGCGCATCGCGCACGTATCAAATGAAATTGAGCGCCTGGTCCAAATCCCAGATAATATCCTCTGCAGCTTCGACCCCCACCGAGAGTCGGATCATCTTTTCCGAAATACCGATTTGTTTTTTCAGCTCGGGATTCACAGCGATATGCGTCATCGAGTAGGGATGCTCGGCAAGCGATTCGGTGCTGCCAAGGCTGACGGCAAGTTTGATCAATTTCAGCGCGTTCAGGACTTTGAAAGCCTCGGGCTCGCCCCCGCGCACATCAAAGCTGATCATCGCCCCCGGACTCAAGCATTGCCGCTTGTAGATTTCGAATTGGGGATTATCCTTTTTCAAAAGTCCGAGATAATGCACTCGCTCCACCTTTGGCTGCTGAACCAGCCACGCTGCCACCGATTGAGCATTGAGCGTTTGGAGTTTCATCCGCAGCTTCAAAGTCTCGAGACTTCGAAGGAGAAGCCAGCTTGTCCACGGTCCCGCCATCGTTCCGAGGAACGCACGCAAGGATTTTACTCGCTTGATGAGCGAGGCGGAGCCAAGACAGGCGCCGGCAATGACATCGCTGTGCCCGCCAATGTATTTAGTAGCGGAGTACAGGACCAAATCCATTCCTAGCGCGAGCGGGTGTTGATACAAGGGTCCCAGAAAGGTATTATCGATTGCTGTCAGCACTGGTCGATCTGGCGTCGAATAGAATTTCGCGAGATCCGCGACCATCCGAATATCGATCAGATCGTTCGTAGGGTTTGCCGGTGTTTCGATGTAAATCATTTTGAGGCGGTCTTTCGCACCCGTCGATTCGACGAGCCGCTTCACGTCGGAGAGAGTATCCCCGACGCTGAAACTCGTGGTCTTGATTCCGTATTTCGTTAGGAATTCTGAGAAGAAATGATCTGTGCCGCCGTAAACCGGCTCGCTGAAGAGCAACAAGTCGCCGGGTTTCAGGAATTCCATCATTGTGGTGGCTATTGCGGCCATGCCGCTCTCAAAGACGGCACACGCCTCAGCATCATCCCAGAGCGTAAGGCGATCTTCCAGAATCTCCAAGTCGGGGTTGTTGATGCGACTGTAGATGAGTCCGACCTCTTCCTTTGGTCCCTGATCGCGCAGCCCTTACGCGACCTCGAAGAAGGCTTTTCCCTCCTCGGCAGTCTTGAATACAAATGTGGAAGTTTGAAAAATTGGCGACTTGACAGCGCCTTCGGAGAGTTCGGGTTTGTATCCGTAGCTCATCATCAGGCTTTCGGGCTTCATCGTCTTCTGAAACAGTTTGGTATCCATGGAATATTCCTTTGAAGAAAGAAGACCACGTTCGTCAACGCCGCAGCATCGTGGAGAGGCAAAACCATTGAGGCGTCAAAGAACAGAATTCGTGGATTGAAAAGTTGGAGCGAAACTTACGAAAGAGGAGTTAGAAGGGTGGCGAAGTGCCGGCGGAAAGATATCCGGCTTTCGAGGAGAGTACTTCGTGAGAAGAACGATGGTCCATCGCCAAGTGATTCCGCATGAAACGTACTACACATTTGTAGCGGCAGCAAGAACCAATTTTGAGAAGGATGGCACGAGAAGAATCGACGAATTCCAATCGCGGCTACTTCACCTTCGGTTTTGGGTTTGCCTCTTCCACCAATACCGTAACGGAAGAATTGAGCGCGCCGCCACGATAAACCTGCTGCGTTGCCTTCTGGAAATCTCCTTTCGTGGCTTTGGGAATTTCCATGAACTTCTGCGGATTGCGGTCGACCAGCGGAAACCATGAGCTTTGCACGTGTACCATCACCCGATGCCCTTTTCTGAATGCGTGGTAAACGTCAGGCAGATCGAAGTTGATCGACGCCGGTTGACCAGAAACGAACGCCTCTGGCTTGTCGAATCCGTTGCGATATTTCCCTCGGAAGGGTTCACCCCGCACCAATTGTTGATAGCCGCCCATCCGGACAGCGTTACTAGGAACAGCCTGTCCCTGCGGGGGTGCGGGTGTCGCAACATTGCCTGGATAAACATCGATAAGCTTCACGACGAAATCTGCATCCGAGCCGGTGGTCGACACACTGAGTTTGACAGAAATCGGGCCCGCGATAATCATATCGTCGTTCAGCGGTTCCGTTTGATAAACTAATACGTCCGGCCGCTGGGAAGCGAACCGCTGATCCTCCGTCATGTAATCCGAGGTGAACCCTTGCGTGATGTAGCCGAGATGCGGAACTGGTCGGTTCGGATCGCTCACATACTCGTCGAACGTGTCCGTTGATTGTCCAGATGGCGGCAAACTCTCCAATCTCTCACCCGCCGAAAAATAAAACGTCATAGGCTTCGTGTTCTTTGGCGGCCAAACTGCGTGTCGGCGAAATTCGTTGATGCCGGTCAGGAAGACGTAGGCTTCTGGCAAGTCGGTTTTCTTGTCTTTCAGGAACTGCATGAAGAATGGAAACTCAATTTGCTCGCGATAGTACGCTGAAGTCTTCATTCCGAAACCGACGTTGCCTAACTTTTCACCATCGCCGCGCGACCAGCCCCCGTGTGACCAGGGTCCCATCACCAGCAAGTTCGTCGTTGTGGGGTTGTTCCTTTCGACCGAGCGGTACATGTACAGCGGGCCAATCGGATCTTCTGCATCGAACCATCCGCCGACATTGAGTACGGCGCACTTGACATTTTTGGCGAACTTCCACAGCGAACGCTTTTGCCAGAATTCGTCGTACGCGGTATGGTCAATGATTTCCTGCCAATAGCCTGCTTGATTGCCGAAGAGGCGCTCGTTCGCAGATGCCAATGGTCCGACGTTTAAGTAGTAGTCGTATCCATCCGGTGTGCCAAAGTCGAATCGGTCTCGCCCGCTTGGCGGCGCGGGAGGACCAACGCGCGGTCTGAAGCTCGAATAGAACCCAAAATTTGCCGCGAGCATGAAGGCGCCGTTGTGGTACACGTCGTCTCCCAAATAATAATCAGCCGTCGGTGCTTGCGGCGAGGCGCATTTCAAAGCTGGATGCGATTCGATGATGCTTGCGGCGACGTGGAATCCCGGCTGGGAAATCCCAATCATGCCTACCCGGCCATTGTGGTTCGGAATATTTTTCAACAGCCATTCGATCGTATCGTACGTGTCGCTGCTCTCGTCGACTTCCTGGGGTGAATGTTTGTTTGACACGTTCGGGCGAACTTGCAGAAACTCTCCTTCGGACATGTATCTTCCCCGCGCATCTTGATAAACGAAAATGAATCCTTCCTTCTCAAAAAATTCCGAGGGGCCGACGCTTGATCGATAGTTATCAATTCCATATGGGCCAACGCTGTAAGGCGTGCGCGTCAAGACGAATGGATATTTTTGCGAGGCGTCTTTTGGTGCGTAGATGATCGTGAAAAGCTTGACGCCGTCGCGCATCGGAACAGCGTATTCGTACTTCGTGTATCGCGCGCGGACATTTTCCACTCCCTGAGCGGCCGCCATCGATGCGATAAATATAGGCACGAGAAAAGCGTGAAGAGACTTTTTCATCGGAGTTCCTTCGTTGGAGAACAGATTGGTTGTCGAGTGAACACAGATTTCATTTCTACATTTTCTTTTGCATCGCCGTTGACACTTTCTCTACAGCGCGCCAAACGCGCAACAAATTCCCGCCCCAGAGTTTTGCAATATCGTTCTCTGAATAACCGCGTCGGACGAGTTCCACGGTTACGTTCATCGTTTCGGCTGCGTTGTTCCAACCGGTAATGCCTCCTCCGCCGTCGAAGTCCGAGCTAATCCCGACGTGGTCAACGCCGATGAGTTTTACTGCGTGGTCAATATGATTCACGAATTCAGCCACCGTCACGGGCGGAAGAGGGTAGAGCGAATCGACCTCGCGCATTCGCCCGCGAAATTTCGTTAGCTGCTCCTCCGTGAATGATTGCATCGCCTGTCTAAATCCACCACCGCGACCGCCGGTTGCTTCGGGTAAACCAAATTCTTTCCGCAATGACGAGAGTGCGGACTGCCGTTCCGGAGAAACGGGACGGGCTTTGACAAACTCGCCAAGTGCCACACATTGAACAACTCCCTCATTTTGTTTGAGCGCGAGGAGTGTTTCGTCGTCGAGGTTGCGGGCATTGTCGTTGACGGCGCGTGCGCCCGAGTGAGAGGCAATCACTGGAGCCTTTGAAAGCTTCATCGCGTCAAGCGCCGATTTTTTTGAGATGTGGGAAACATCCACCATGATTCCGAGTCGATTCATCTCAGCGATAACCTGTTTACCGAACTCGCTCACGCCGTGATGCTCTTCGGCGGGTTCGCCTTCGCCCGGATTGGCCGAGTCGCAGATATCGTTGTGGCGATTGTGTGAAAGGGTAATGTAGCGGCCGCCGCGTGTGTGAAACTCCTTGAGTTTCGTCAAATCCTTTCCGATGGGCCAGCCGTTTTCGATGCCGATGCAGGCGACGAGTTTTCCGCTTTTGACGATGCGCGCAACGTCGTCGGCTTTGTAAGCAATTTCGATTCTATCGGGATACATTTTTTCCGCCATCCGATGAATAGCATCAAACTTTCGAACGGCCTGCGTGTACGCGGTATCGTATCCGGCCGGAGTCCGTTCGCCCTGTCCCACAAAGACGATGAAGAATCCTGCTTTCAATCCGCCCTCTTTCATCTTAGCGAGAGTGACTTGGCGCTTGTTTTCCGGAGCGCCCGGATCGTCCTTTTCCGTCGCGAAGTCGGTCGAGATATCGTCGTGCGTGTCGATATTGATAAGTCGCTCGTGGATTGTCCGCGCCTTTGCGATCAATTCCGTCTCAGACGATGTTGCGTTGGATTGTCGTGCGACGACTGTGTTGAATGTCCACACAGGCGCGAAGGTGATGAGCACACTGAGTACTCTTTTCATATCAAAACTCCTTCTGAAATTGGAAAAACGATGCGGACAAAATAGGGAACGAGAAAGTGAAAACCAAAAACGAGTGGGAGGTGTATGGATATTCACATATCGTTCAGCCACCAGGCCGTTGCGAGCACTTCTTATGCCGACAAGTTGGGAACCCTGAACCAAAGTTGAACTTCCTTTGCCTCTGAGCGACTGCGCCCTTCACGAAACGGGTTAAGTGTGGAGCATCTCTTTTCGTAAAATGATTTGAAGGCGTGAACTCACCCCCTGACGCTACATTGTAAGCAATGCCGTAAAGAGTTCGATGCCATCCCACAGGTTCTGGATTCTCAGGTTCTCATCGAAGCTGTGTTGGTTGTTGTCGTGGTTGGCAATGGGAATGACAATCGTCCGTGTGCCAAGAGGGCGTTCAATGTCGGCCAGCGGAAGGCTTCCCCCCATGCTGGGGAGCTTCACCGCCGAACCCCGTACGCTTTCCACAACTCGGATGACTTCCTGAGAAATGGGCAGGTCCATTGGAGTACGAACCGCACCAAACCCGGCCGATCCACGATCGACCCACACGACCTTGGGATGCGCCTGACGAACCTCAGCGCTTGGTGCCTTGTCAACGACGAAGAAGCCTTGATTCTTGATATGATTGATCACCCTATCTTGAGTTCGAAGAGGATCCATCCCTTTCACCAGGCGTATGTCTATGGATGCGATTGCTGAGCTCGGAACGACATTGGAAGCCTGAGCACCAATTCGAGCACTTGCCATTCCCCGAATGTTCAACGAAGGTTGATTGATAAGGTCAAGTAGTTTGCTGGGTGCGCCCTCCGTAGAGCCAAGCCAAAGTTCGTGCATGAGTTCCTGGTCGTTGTCTGGAGCGTCTGCAATAGCCTGCTTTTCTATATCACTCATCGGTTCGATGTCGTCGTAAAAATGGTCGACCAATACGTGACCGTTTTCATTCTTCATGGAGACGAGCAGCCGCGCGAGCAGCATGGCTGGATTCGGAGCCCAATTGCCGTAGTGGCCGCTGTGCAATTCGTTTTTTGCGCCGTAGACTGTCAAATCGAGCCGGACGACATCGCGCGCACCAAAGGCGATCTGCTGCCGGCGTGTTTGGTGAACCGGGCCGTCGCACATAAACCAGACGTCTCCCGAAAACAAGTCTTTGTTGGCGGCCAGGATTTTCGTCAGGTTGGCTGAACCGGCCTCCTCCTCGCCCTCGAAGGCAAACTTGATATTTGATTTCATCTTCAGTCCTGCAGAACGAATCGCATCCACAGCCGACATGAGTGCGATGATGGGCGCTTTGTCGTCTCCCGTGGAACGAGCGTAGAGCCGCGACTCAGGATCGAATGGCGTGCCCGGCGGCGACAAGGGGATGACGCGACCGCCTTTTCCAATCGCCTGGCTGCGGAGGGTCGGTGTAAATGGGGCGGAGGTCCATTCTTTGGGGTCGAGAGGCTGGCCGTCGTAATGAGCGTAGAACACGAGTGTGCGAACAGCACCCGGAACTCGTATCTCACCGAAAACTACCGGGTTCGCACCTTCAACGGTTACAAGTCTGGAAGGGATTTGACGCTTCTCCATCATCTTCACGATGCACTCAGCGTTGCGGCGTACATTCTCGCGATCATGAGAGACGTTCGGGATTTTCAAGAGCTCCACAAATTCGTCTACGATCGCCCGTTCGTGTTGCTGTCGCCACAGGCGTGCCGCCTGTGCTGCTGGATTCGTTTGCGTGAAAAGAGAGATTGGTAACAGACCAGCCAACATTGCCAATAAATATCGATTCATGCGTTTTCCTCTGTTGATGCGGATTGAATAAAAGTCTCAGCAAAGTGCGTTCGATTCATCTCGAGTACAACTTTCGAAGGACCACCACGTAGCGGCCAGCCGCATCTGAACAACTCATTCAGGCGGCGAGACGCAATGAAGCGCTTGTTTGCCGTGCTTTCGCGTTGATTGCGTCCGCCCTCTTCTGGACGAAACTTTTGGCGAAAGTATTTACCCCGATGTTTTTTATCGGGGCCGGTTTGCCGTTTGTTAGACGTAGCGCCACCGTGATCAATGAATATGAAACTTATACGACGCGCCGAGCCAATAATCGAGCTCACGTTCCATTTGATCGTTTTGGATACCCCGCAATCGGAGCACTTCGAGAATGACTTGTTCCGATGTGAGAAGAGCATCGATTGAATCCTTGACGTTAAGTTGATCGTACCTTGAGATGTCCGACATTCCTTGGAAGGTGATAGTTTCCTGAGTAAATGTCTCGTGAGTGGTAGTAAAGTGCATTAACCAGTTGCGCGTATCCTTAAGCTTGATGAATGCTTGCCCGACCCCTTTACCGAAATCGATGCCAGCGCCGAAGAATCGCCTTGGCCATTCCTTGATCTTGAAGTCTAAGGAGCTCTCGTCAAGTTCCTTGAGCACTTGATCTCTCAGGTGTGAGAACTTAGGCTCTTCGATCAACAGGCGGAAAAAGACGTTGAAGAAGGCTTCAACAAGCGCGACCGATAGGATGATGCAAATAATCGCGATGTGATTCTTCTGCTCAGCATCGGTCGCGTGCTTTGCCAGCCTGATTTGCCATTTGATTGCATCGTGGAAGTTCCAGAGCAGGGTGTTTGGGCTCGCGAGCAACCGTGTAATCGGTTTTTTGGGCATGGTTCCTGCGTGAAAGTACTGATAAAGAAGGCGCCGTTACACCTAACGTCTGCAGGCATTACGCCGTTTGTTTTGCCGCTATCAGATGACCAATAGATCTGCGGCAAAACAAATGGAGCGACCACAATAATTCCATTACAAAGAGTAGGAGCGTCGTAATGCCTGCTGTTATGTGCCGTTTGCCGAACCCGGAGTATTGTCATTTCAGTTTTAAGATGAATTCTTGAAGGATCTTATTAAAACCTTCTGGATTTTCCATCATGACGAAATGCCCTAATCCCTTCATAGTAACAGCCTGAAAACTCGGATGGTATTTTCTGAATCCGTCAACATCGGTGATTTTCCTATCAGAATTAATAGCTAAGACTGGAACATTGCGCGACTCTTGCAACGCATTCAGAAATTCATAATTCTGCCACCGGAGATAAGAATTGGAAGTTCCGAGGGCCGCCGCCGGATCATTG
>Ga0315281_10005029_pt1 | contig 19001 bp, 17 predicted proteins | sample YL17G07_0_MG_FD_204540 | JGI IMG/M metagenome (GOLD analysis project Ga0315281, IMG submission 204540) | Sediment microbial communities from Yellowstone Lake, YNP, Wyoming, USA - YL17G07_0 | ecosystem: Environmental > Aquatic > Freshwater > Lake > Sediment | place: USA: Wyoming | collected... | reverse complement strand
CCGGTCTTTCCGCAATGGTTCCGGCCCCTGCCGATCCGATCTTGGATTGTGCATACCCCGTTGCTACCGCACCCGCAAAGAATGCGATTCCTGCCCCGATGGGTATTCCCCAGTCTACCATAGTTCACATCACCAACTTTTACTCTTGGATACAGTAATTCTCTATATTAACCTTGCCATAAATCCTGTGGGATATTGGCTTTCAACCATCTCTTAGCTTGTGTGGTCCCACTAACAATGAAACCCCAACTGTATCGTCCTCTTCGGAAGTGAATTCCACGATCCCGGCATCCCTCTCTACGATCACGGGGGTAATCCGTGGTTCCGGTCGCCCAGTACCCCCGCATTCATCACAGGAGTGTACCGGGGGTGCACCTATTCACTCTTCCCCTGCTTCTCCTTCTTGAACGGGGAATACATTGTGCCACCCCCCTCGAAGAACTTGGAGTGGAACTCCACCGCGTGGAGACGGAAGGAATGGAGGAAGGGGCTGAACATGGCAAGGATGATGTTCAGGATGTGCAGCATCACGGTGATGAGGATCCCGACGAGCACCACATCCATCGCGCCACCCAGCTCATTTGCCACGAGTGCGAGGATCACGGAGGCCATGCCGATGGCCATGATGCGGGCGTACGAAAGGATGTTGCCCACCGTGGACATGATCTCGAAGACCCCGAAGAATCCGCCGCCATAGATGATGAACGGGAGCCCCACGAGGATCAGGACAATCCCGAGGTTCACCAGAATCCCGGGGATGATGCCTCCCATCGCACCGACGGTAACGAGGAGGCCCGTGATGGCGATGATCATCCCGCACTTATCGCAGACATGGTGCCTGTCTCCCTTCGTCAGCGCATTGAGGACCCCGATGGAGAGGCCGAGGAAGACGTGGAAGATCCCGATGGAGATGGCGAGGATGAGGAGCGGGATAATCACCTCAATACGGTTCCACGTGATGCCCAGGAAGTGCATCGGGTGGATCCATCCCATATTCTCGCCGATATTCCCGAAGAATTCCCCGAACAGGATGCCAAAGAAGATGCTCGGGATTGACGAGATGCTCAGGATATTCATCAGGTACTGGAACCACTCATACATTCTGTACTTCCACTTCATGACGGTTGCAAACGCAAGGATGACCAGGCCATAGCCGATGTCCCCCACCATGAGGCCGAAGAAGATGGGGAAGAAGAGTGCAATGAGGGGACTCGGGTCAACCTCGCGGTACTTGGGCGGGCTGATCAGCTGGATCAGGAACTCGAAGGGTTTTACGAACCAGGGGTTATCGTAGAAGGTGGGCGCCGCGTTCATCTTCGCGGGTTCGACATCGATCTCGTTCAGGAAAACCCGCGCGCCGAGGGCATCGGAGAGGGCCTTCTTTGTCTTGTTCACGTACTTCTTCGGGACCCACCCCATGATCACGAAGGTGTACTCAGTCTGCCCGAATTTTGAAAAGACGCTCAATTCCGCGTTCCTGTCCTCGAGAACCCTCTGTAATGCGGTCAGTTCCTGGTGCCAGGTTGTCGCGAGCTTCTGCAGCTGCTCATCGGCAGCAGCTATCTCCTTGACAGCCTCCTTCTTCCGCTCCCCGATGAGCGCCAGGATCTCATGGAAGGGCTTGCCCATGTATTCGGGGGGCAGGCGCACCTCGTTGACGTTCTGGGAGAAGACGAAGGAATGGACCTGCTCTGAGTATCGCTTATTGAAGATGAGTACCGTGGCGAGGGTGGACGCGTCCACATCGGCTGAGATGAGCTCGAACTGGTTTCTCGTTATCTCCCGGAGAGCGGCCTGGATATACTCGAGCACCTCCCGGAACTCCTTCTGGATCAGGAGGACCGTGACTTCAAACCCTTCCAGCACGGGGAGCTGGCTCTCCAGGGGCTGGATCTTCTCGATGATCTTCTCGTAGCGCGTGAGGGAGGAGAGGGTTAAGTCCAGGTCACTCTTCTTCGCGGCCAGGTCGCGGGTCGTGGACTCGAGCTGGTCGATCACCTGGCTTGCCCTCGCAGTCAGCTCCTCGGGGTTCTTTCTCTGGAGATCCTCGGCAAGACGCGCCTGCTTCTCCGCATCGCCCTCGGTCTTCGGCAATGCGAGGATGATCCCGCCGATCTTCACCAGCAATGAGGCTGTCTCACCCCCCTTTACCATCTCAAGCCGCCTGAGGATCGTGTCGCCGGGAGTGATGGTCTTGGAGATGTCTTCCAGGTGGACGGTGCCGGTGTGGTACAGGATATCCACTACCGTCTGCAGGTCCTTCTTCGGTCCAACCACCTGGACTTTGGTCATCTTCTGAAGCATACCTACTCCAGGGCAACAACTTTGGTGATCTTTTCAACTGCCTTTGGTAGATTCCGCTCTCCCTTCTCCTTCAGGGTCTTGATCTCGCCAGCTCCTGAGGATCTCAACGCCTCAATCTCCCGGGTAACGGTTTCCATCTCTCTGCGGGTGATATCCTGCGCCCCTGCCTTTGCATCGGTCTCCGCGTTCTTCAGGATCGCATCGGCATCCCTGCGCGCCTGGGCGATGATCTCCTCGGCCTCTCTCCTCCCCTCGTCCACCTGGATGTTGATCTCCAGTTCCTTCTCCCGTATCTTCTGGAGTAACGACCGCTCGGTTGTCACATCATCCTCCCTCACAGGCCCCGAAGCCGTTTCAATGCATCGGTGAAGCGGGGCGGTTCTCTCTGGATTCCCGTCTCACCGGATCGGTTGGGACCCCGGTCGATTCGCCTTGTCGCCGAGGTAATCCGCTCCCTGCAGCGGTCTACCGCACTCTGGACCAGCCTCTCGATGACAATGTTCTTGGCCATGATGGGTTGTCTTCATCCCTTCCATTGGACGCTTTTTTATCGCTTTGAACTACGATAAAAGTATCGTTATTCCGGGTCTCGTATGGGATGGAAACATGCTTCTTCCTATGATAACAGAGGCAGATGACCGGCCAGGATGGGGATTCGAGTGAAATTTTAGGAGAGATGTAGTGGTTAATGAATTATCTTCCCCCCTGCGCGCTCATCCAGGTACGAGACCCGGACGCCGGAAGGGATCCCATCTAGATCCACCCCCCCTTTCGAACCCTGGAGGGTGATCCCGGCAAGTTCATCTGAGGAGCAGATCAGGTGCTGGTCCGGGTGGGTTCCCCGGCGGATGCTGCAGGAGAGCTGGAGGGATTCGGCAACGGACACGACCAGCGAGAGCCTCCCCGACCCCGGGTGATCCTTCGGGAGGACGAGGAGGGGGAGGTGGTACCGCCGCACGAGCTCGAGGAGCATCCTCGCCGGTTCCGTCTCCCCGCCCTCGGGCGCCGAGACGACCACGAGGTCATCGGGTGAGACTCTCTTGCGGTCTTCACCGTCGAAAGATTCGATGAAGAGGGGGAAATCCGAGAGCGCCCTTCCTGCGAGGAGAAAAGAGTGGTCCCCCTGGACGAGGAGGACCCGGTCGCCAAGCGGGTATCTCATTCCGCGGCGATGTCGTCAGACTGGCAGCTCGGGCAGATGGGGTGCTTCCCGACCCCCTTGAACTTCTCCCCGCAGCTTTTGCACTTGTAGTCCTTCCCCGTTACCCGCTCCTTATAGTCGACATCCATGGGCCCGCCGACCGAGCACATCCTCGCATCACCTCACTACAAGGTTCCTGTGGAATTATTTAACTGTAATGGTGGCCCCGTTGCAGGGGCAAGAATATCCCTTTTCCCCGGGTGCAGCCGAGAACCGCCGGGTTCAGATGAGCGTATTGAAGACCACGATGGCGATGATGAGCAGAATGCAGCTGTGTTTCACGCCGTCAGTGAGGGAACCCTCTCCCATGTACCCTGCAAGGAGCCCGGAGAAGAGGGCCTGGAGGAGGCAGGCATGATAGACGAGGATGCCAAACGTATCGCCGCTCACCATCTGGGCGCCTGGCGCCCCCCGCATCGCTGCAATCTGGCCCCCCTGGTTGACGAGAAGGGGGAGGAACATGGTGAGGATGACCCCGACCACGAAGAGGAAGACGCCGAAGGCGAGGTACACGATGACCAGGTAGATGAGCATCGAGGTGATGCGTTCGCGCTTCAGGATCTCGCTCATCCGCGCATCGCTCGCGGCAATCGATAGGATCTCCCCGATATCCCCGCTCATGTAGCTCGCCTTGGTGATGAGGGTGACTGTCCTCGCGATGGAAGGGGTCCGGATCCGGTGCTCGAACCGTACGAGGGCGTCTTCGATGTTGGCCCCCCAGTCCAGGTCCCTCTTGATCCTCTTGATCTCGTAGGAGAGGACCCCCAGGTTCGTCCTCACCATGAGGGCGAGCCCCTGGGCGATGGTAAGCCCGATCTCGTTGATCCCGGCCATCCGCTCCAGGAACTCGGGGATGGCCGCCTCGATCCCCATCACCTTTCGTTTCCAGAGCTGGTGGAAGATGGCATAGGGGACAAAGATGATGAGCCCCGCAATCACGATGTGGTCATCCAGGATCATGATCTTCGTCTGGAAGTCCAGATACGTGGGGACCGAGAAGAACGAGAGAAGTGTATAGAGGATCGCGACAGGGATGGTCACGTAGAAACTGCGGTCTGGGATGAGGATGAAGGCGGCGAAGGGGTTCCTCAGGAAATCACGGAACTTCCTGATCCGGTCATAGTACATAAGCTGGGCGAAGGCCGCCTCCTCATCTTCCTTCTTCAGAACCTTCACATCGAAGAAGACATCGAGGACCTTGGTCTTGATGTAGCGCTCGACCCCCTCGACCTTCTCCGAGATCATGGAGAGGAAGACGATGAAGAATACGGAGCCGATGGGGATGAGGGCATAGCAGACCACCGAGAGGGCGGTGAGCCCCATCCCCCCGATGATCCCCATAACGATCATGATGATGATGAGGAAGAGGGGCCCCGCCACGAAGAGGGTCACGTAGGTCTCTGCCACGAACTCGAGGGTGGCGATGAACTGCTTCAGCTCGAACCGCGCCTCTTCCTGGTAGATGCGCACCCTCCCTGCGAAGAACTCCCCCTGGCCCGCGCCGCTGTCGATGACCGAGAGGAGGTCCTGGAGGAAGTCCCGGAACTTTTCAGACGGGGTCGTCTCACCGAGGTGCTTGATGGCCGAGACCAGATCGTAGCCGAAGTAATCGATATCCCTCATGAACTGCCTGAACTCGATGGCCACCTCGCCGAAGATGCCTGCGTTCTCAGCGAGAGAGGCGAAGATGGTGGAGAGCTCCGCACCCCCCCGCTGCATGGCGTACATGTAGGCAACCGCGCTGTGGAGGGAGAGGTTGATCCTGGTGCCGCGGTGCCCCTTGAGGAGGGACGGGAAGCTGATCATCACCTGGTAGCCCAGGATCGAGCCCCCGATGAAGGCAACGATGGTCAGGACAAACCTGAAGATGAGGATGGGAACGAACTGCGGGAAGATCCGGTTGACATTGAAGACATCATAGATCCTGTTCGAGAACTCCATGCCCGCGATGGTATCTGCAGTGATATATCCCGCGAGGGCGCAGAAGATCCCCGAGATGAGGGTGATGACGTAGGTCTGGAAGAGGTAGTGATCGATGGTGACACCCGATCGCGCGGAGACCAGGTCGTCGTGGAGCCAGGTGTAGTTATCCCGGTGCGTGCGGACCCAGTCAAACAGGAAGGCTTTCGCGTTCATCCGGTCAGCCTGCTGAGATCGCCCAGGTTCTCCATGACCTCCTCGGGCTTGATGGCATAGGCCTGGAAGATACGGGAGACGGCGATGTAGTCCTTCACGCCCTGCTCCTTCATGGCAAGGAGGATCTTCCCCCGCTTCAGGATCTCCTTCTCCAGGTCTTCCGTGCTCCAGCCTCTCGATGCCATGATCTCGTTATACACCTGGGACCTCCCCGAGAAGGAGAAAGTATCGGAGACCGGTTCATAGGAGAAGACCGTGTTCACCTGGATGTTCTGGGTCGCCTGGTCGAGCCCAATGATCTCCACGATCTCCTGGCACTTCCTCACCCGCTCCGTCCCCCTGTAGATGAGGGCCTGGATGGAGACGATGTCCAGGGCCTGGAGCATGTTCCTCGGGACCGCGAGGGGCTCGTTCTCCAGCCGGTGGACGGCTGCGTCCACGTCTGCAGCGTGGAGGGTGGAGAAGGTGGTGTGGCCGGTGTTCATGGCCTGGAAGAGGGTCTGGGCCTCGGGCCCCCTCACCTCGCCCACGATCAGGTACTCGGGCCGCTGCCGCATCGCAGCCTTGAGGAGGTCGAACATGGTGATGGACCCTGAACCTGCATCGCTGGCGGCGTCACGGGTAACGGACGCGATCCAGTTGTCATGGTTCAGGGTGATCTCCCGGGTATCTTCGATGGAGACCACCTTGGCAAGGGGCGGGATGAAGTGGGAGACCGCGTTAAGCGATGTGGTCTTCCCGGATGCCGTGCCGCCGATGAAGAGGAGGCTCTTGTTGTTCTCGATGGCGAGCCAGAAGTAAGCCATGGCGTCCACCGGGAAGGTCCCGCGCTCGAGGAGCTCGATGGGGGTGAAGGGCTCCTCCCTGAACTTCCGGATGGAGAAGGAGGTCCCGCGGCTCGTGACAACGGTGGAGAACGTGAGCTGGAGCCGGGAGCCGTCCGGAAGGGTGGCGTCGAGGATGGGGGACCCGACGGAGATATGCTTCCCCGACCGCTGGGCAAGGGTGATGGCAAGGGAGTTGAGGGGCTCCTCCTCGAAGACGATGTTTGTCTTCACGTTGTGGAACCTGCGGTGGTAGAGGAAGATGGGGATGTTCATCCCGTCGCAGGATATGTCCTCGATCTGGGGGTCCTTCATGAGGGCATCGATACGGGACCATCCCAGGAAGTTGCGGACGAGGTAGTACTGGAGCCGGAAGAGGGACGGGAGATCCAGGGAGACCCCGTACTCGGAGAGGAGTTCCTCCACGAGTGAGAGGAGGATCCGTTTCTTGTCCCCGCGGATCTCCTCCTCATTCAGGAGGAGGACGTCGCGAAGATCCTCGTAGACCCGCTCGAGGAGTTCGTACTCGAAGGGGGTGAGGGCGGGTTCGAAGAGGACGTACTCGTTCTGGTGGTTCTTCTGGTTGAGCGCGATGCATACGAGAGAGAGCCCCCGCTCGATCCAGTAGACATCCACGATCTCGAAGCCTGGCTTCAAGTCGGGCGTCACCAGGATGCCGTGGCGGTCGGGGTCATAGACCTTCTCGCTCTCGCGCCAGACCCCGAGCCGCTTGCCAAAGAGACGGTAGGCGTCTTTGAGCCGCAGACGCCTCAAAACCTCTGGAAGTTGCATGCCGGATCCTGCAAACGTGGGGGAATGAAGGAGTCTCCCCCGAGACCAATAAACATTTTGCTGATACGCTATAAATATTTTCTCTTTGGTGCTTCATTCAACATCGACTTTGATTATATTTTGGCGCAATCTTTTAATGCTTTGCAGGGAAATACCTACCTGATCTATGGCAGTACAGGTGTCCGGGAGGATGCCCACGGGCATCAGCTCCCTTGATCCGGTGCTGGACGGCGGGATCCCTCCGGGATCGGTCGTCCTTCTCGAAGGGGAGGTCGGGGCAGGGAGCCAGGAGTTTGTCTACACCTCCCTCATCTACCTCTCGATGCTCAAGCAGAGGCAGGAGAGCGGCCCGGGTGCGAAGATCCCGGACAGCATCAGCTATATCACCTTCACGAGGATGAAGGAGGATATCCTCTCTGAGATCGCGCTCTCCTTTGCGCCCAACCTGGTCCAGAACGTGAACGGCTCTATCAATTTCTCGGACCTTTCAACCCACTACTTCGACTCGAGCGTGGTCCCTTCTGACTGGTATTGCAATGACGGCAGTGAGGAATGCGAGAAGAAGCGGAATGCGTCCCCGGAGAAGATGCTCAACGAGCTCTCCACCCATATCTCGCACGGACGGAAGAATACCCTTCTCCAGCTCCTCTATGTCACCCTCTCCCACTCCAATCCAAAGAAAGGGAAGACTGGGGGTGGGTCCAGCCTTGTCATCCTGGACTCCCTCACCGACCTCGCCACCCAGTACTCGGAGCCCGAGCGGTGGAAGGAGCTCACCGCCTTCCTCCGGGGGCTCCAGCGGGTGACAAAGACATGGGACTCCACCATCTACCTCCTCCTGACAAAGGGCGTCCTCGAACCCTCCCGGGAGAAGGAGATCGCCGACTGCGTGGACGCGGTCGTCCTCTTCGGGTGGGAGGAGACCGCTGCCCAGCGGCGGCAGCGGACCATGTTCTTCCAGAAGTTCCGTGGGGTCATGCCCCACCTGGAGGAGCGGGACCTGGTCAAGTTCGCGGTCCGGATCTCCCCGGGGAGCGGTTTTGAGGTCTCCAACATCAGGGTGGTGGTGTGACCACTTCCCGGGTCTCCCTCGGAATCGAAGGCCTCGACGGTATGCTCGAGGGCGGGCTCATCAAGCCCTCCATCTGCGCCCTTATCGGGACCTACGGGACGGGGAAAACAACCCTGGGCATCCAGTTCATCGCCGAGGGGCTCCTCAAGAAGGAGAAGTGCATCTACATCAGCCTCGACGAGCGGGTGGACATGATCCAGGAGATCATGAAGCAGCGGGGCCTGGACGTGGCACCCTACATGAACAAGTCCCTCTTCCTGATCAAGCTCGACCCCACGAACTTCAACCTCATGGTCAACAGCATCAAGGAGGAGCTCTTCGAGCTGATCGAGAAGACGGGGGCAACCCGGGTCGTCATCGACCCCATCTCCCTCTTCGAGGGGACCTTCTCGAGCTCCGTGGACCGCCGGCTCGAGCTCATCAGGTTCATCGAGATGATGCGGGACGAGCCCTGCACCCTCCTCATGACGAGCGAGACCGAGTCGAACAACCCCCTCATGAGCCGCTACGGACTCATCGAGTACCTGGTTGATACGGTCATCCTCCTCCGCTATTACCGGCCCGCGGACATGATGACGCCCGTCCACCTCGCTGTCGAAGTGGTGAAGATGCGCCAGTCCAGGCACTCCAGGGAGATCAAGCCCTTTGAAATCCTGCAGGACCAGATCCTCGTCTACTCGGGCACAAACGTCTTCTAAACGGTTTTTCCGGCTGGGTGAAGGCCTTTGAGATCCTCCAGGACCAGATCCTCGTCTACTCAGGCGCAAATGTCTTTCAAATGGGTTGCCCGGCCAGGGTGAGGAGGATGAGAACGATCGCCCCCGGGATACCCCCGAAGGTGCAGACGATGATCGTGGCGGGGCTGATACCGATATTCGCCGCCCCGAAGTAGCCCAGGAGCTGGAACTGGTTCACTATGAAGAGGGTGACGAGGCCCGTAATGGCGTTCACGACAAGGATTGCCAGCCTCTTGAAGAGGTAGATGATCGCCACTGCAACAGCGATGGCGAGGATGATGACGAGGATCTCCGATACCATTCTTGATCACCCGATGACCTGCATCTTCTTGAACCTTACGCAGGGGAGGATGGAGTTCCCCACGATCCGGGAACCTGCACCTATCCCCCCGATCCCGCGGAGGGCATCGAAGAGGTTCCCCGAGAGCATGGCCTTGCGGACAGGCTCCTGGAACCCCCCGCCCTCGACCCAGATGGGGTTCTGGCACTCGACCGAGAAGTCGCCGCTCACCGGGTTTGCGGTGTGCGCCCCCACCACGTCGTGGATAGAGAGGGCCCGATCATAGCCTATCTTCTCCCGCGGCCCGTCCAGGACGAGGTTGTGGACCCCGATGGCAGGGCCGCCGGAGAACCCGCCCCTGACCGCGGAGCCTGTCGGTTTCGCGCGATAGCGGTACGCTGTCTTCAGGTCATAGGCAAAGGAGGAGAGCACCCCGCCCTTCACGAAATCGAACCGGGCGGCAGGAACCCCCTCGGCATCCCAGGCTGTCGCCCCCATCCCCCGGGCAAAGGGATCGTCACAGAGGTCTATCCGCCCGTCCATGCACTTCTGGCCAAGGAGGGGTGCGAGGCGCGAGCGCCCTGCATGGACTGTCCGGCCGGAGAGGGCCGGTACGAGGATATTCCCGAAGAGCTGGGCGAGGGCGACAGGCGAGAGCAGGATGTCGAACTGCCCGGTCTCCATCGGCAGACCCTTTGCAGAGTGCCCGGCAAAGAATGCAGCCCGCTCCCCCACCCACAGGGGATCGATCTCAAGGAACGGGGAGTGGGCAAACTCGGATCCCGTGGACTGGCCGCAGATAGCCTCAAGGCTACAGCTCACCTCGGTCCTGGGGGCGGTGTAGTGGACCCCATGGGAGTTCGCGATGGTGACCTCGGAACGGGTGAGGGATCCCGACCCGCTCGTGATCCTCGATTCGGGGTGCTTCCTGGCGCCCTCAAGCATCAATGAGAGGAATTCCTGCGCAGCCGAAGGTTCCACAACCACCCGTTCGTCATACGAAGGCGCCGGCCTGCGGAGATCGGCCGGTTCGGGGAGGCCATGCCACTCCTGGGGGGTGGCGAGGCTCATGGAGGAGAGGGCTGCATTCAGGCACTCCTCCCATTTTGCCGGGGAGGATGTCGCCGAGGTCCCGATCTGCCCCTTATCGATGGTGCGGATGGAGAGCCCCCATTCCCGGGAACCGGTGGCCATGGCCACCGCCTCGCGCTTCAGCTCCGCGGAGACCCCGGTACCCTCCACCAGGTAGACCTCAACTTCCTGTGCAGATCGCCCTCCTGCCGCGAGGATCTTCTCAATCAGCTCCACTGCCACCCACCACCGCATCTGAGAGGAGGATATGGGGCGCACCATCGCTGACGGGGACTGACTGACCGCCCTTGCCGCAGAAGCCCTGGTGCATCTCACGCTTATTTCCGCAGAGGAGGATCCCGTGGAGCGTGGAGAGGATCTCACCCGAGAGGGAGACGTCCCGGACCATCCGGGTCCTCTCGCCCTTCTCGATGAGGTAGCCATACTCGGCATTGAACTGGAAGACTCCCCTTCCGGGGTCCACCTGCCCGCCCCGGGACCCGACGAGGAGGATGCCATCCCTGCACTCCGAGAAGATCTCCTCGAGGGTGGAGTCCCCCGCCTCGATGAAGGTGTTGGACATCCGGACGAGGGGCGGCTCCCCTCCCTCCGCCCTCCCGTGTCCTGCGACGCCGTTCCCGAGGGCGGCAAGGGTCTCCCGGGTATGGAGGTAGGCGTTCACCCTCCCCCGGCTCACCACCTCGGTCCTGACGGTCCGGCACCCTTCCGCATCAACGGGCTCGAACCCGAACTCGGGCAGGCTGGGGTCGTCGACGATGGTGAGGATGCCTGGCCCGATCTGCTCTCCGATCCTCCCAGCGAGGACCGAGGACCCTTCCTTCACGAGATCCCCCTCGCTCGCGTGGCCTACCGCCTCGTGGGCGAAGACTCCCGCGAGCTCCGGGTCGAGGACTGCCCGCATCTTCCCGCCCTTTGCCGCTCCGGCGTCCAAGAGGGCGAGGGCGGTCTCACCGGCCTTCACCCCCATGGGCTCCTGGTGCCGGAGGTTGAAGCCATGGATGGTGTGCCGGCTCTCCCTCCCCATCTGGGCATCCCCGTTCCTCTTCGCAACGGCAAGGACAGAGAAACCGGAGCGGGTGATGGTGAACTGGTTTTCGTACCCGGAACTGTCGGTGTAGAAGACCTCCTCGGTCCGTTCGATATAGGTGGCGCGGGTCGAGGTTATTCCCGGGATCTTTGCTGCTTTCTCGATCCCTGAGAGAACCCGGGTCTTCTCCTCGAGGCTGAGGGACCGGGGGTCCTCCCCGGGTGCGGGCACCTTGTGTTCTCCCCGAGGGGGTTCAGCGAGGCTGACCGGATCCTCGGTTATCCGGGCGAGGGCGAGCCCTTCCGCAAGAATTCGATCCAGTTCCTTCTTTGACGAGAGATCCAGGTTATTCACCGAGATCATGCCCCACCCGCGGGGCCCGAGGACCCGCACGAGGGCAGTATCAGAGAAGGAGGTCCCGGCCGATTCGACGACCCCGTTGTCGATATCGATGTGAGTGGAGGTGGCCCGGACACACCTCACGTCGGAGAACCGGATTCCGGGGAGCGACATCAGACCAATGGGTTCGGGAGAGCAGAGTCCAGGATCTTCACCGGTGCGGTCAGGGCCATCTTCTTGATCTTCGTGAGGTATCCCTCTTTCTGCCCTGTCACCAGGGCATGGGTGAGCACATCCTCGATGGTCTTCACCGGGATGATCTCCACCATGCCCCGGTACCTGTCCTCGATGAGTACGTCGTCAACGTTGGCCTTGGGAATGAGGACCTTCCGGATACCCGCCTTTGCTGCCGCCTCGATCTTGTACGTGACTCCCCCGATAGGGAGCACGTCGCCCTTGACCGAGAGCGAACCGGTCATGGCGACGTTCTGGTTCACCGGGATCTTCTCGATCGCGCTGATCACAGCCGTCGCAACGGCGATGGAAGCGGAAGGGCCTTCCACTCCTGCATATTCGGTGCCGATGAACTGGATGTGGATATCGATCTCCTTGATGTCCTTCCCTGTGTATTTCTTGATGATGGCGCTTACGTTACTGATGGACTGCTTTGCCATCGATTCCTCGTCCTGCATCCAGGGTTCCTTTCTCTTCTGGATGATTCCCGTTACGATGACCGATCCCTGCTCCTTATTGATTGCCGGGGTGACTTCGGCCACGATGGGGAGCACCGCCCCGCTGTCGCCGCTGACCGAGAGGCCGTTTACCCTTCCTATCTCGGTTCCTTCGACAATCGTGAGGTCGTAATCCCGGCTGCGCCGGATATACTCGTCCGAGATCTGCTGCTCGATGGACCGGGCGGTCTCCTTTGCCTTTACCACGTTGGCCGCGGTCGTCACCTTGGCCCCTTCCTGCCGGGCCAGGTCGCCTGCAACCCGTATCAGCCCCCCGATGTCCCTGAGCTTCAGGGTGAGGTGGCCCTTCCGGTTCGACCGCCGCCTCCCTTCGCGGATGACTTCCTCGATGGCAGCGCGGTCGAAGTGGGGGATCTTCCCGTCTTTCTGCACCTCCTGGGCGATGAACCGTACGAACTTCCTCCGGTTCTCTGGGGTATCTTCCATGGAATCGCGGAAGAAGATCTCGTACCCGTAGCCCCGGATACGGGATCGAAGGGCCGGGTTCATGTTCTGGATGGCGTCGACGTTACCGGCGGCCACCATGATGAACCTGCAGGGGACGGGCTCGGTGCGGACCATTGCCCCGCTCGACCGTTCGGACTGGCCCGTGATGGGGAAGATCCCTTCCTGCAGGGAGGTAAGGAGGTTCTGCTGCGACTGGGGTTCCAGGGAGTTGATCTCGTCGATGAAGAGGACCCCGCCGTGGGCGCGGTGGATGGCACCCGCCTCGACCCTGTCGTGGGCAGGGGTCTCAAGGCCGCCGCTCTGGAAGGGGTCGTGCCTGACGTCGCCGAGGAGTGCGCCGGCATGGGACCCCGTGGCGTCGATGAAAGGGGCGGTGGCCGTCGCGTCATTGGAGACGAGGAGCTTCGGCACCATGAGGTCTTCCCGGGGGGTGGTGTAGCGCAGGGCCATGAAGACGAAGGCAGCGGCGATGATGCCCATGAGCCACTGGTAGGTGATGAAGGCAAACGCCACGATCCCGAAGATGAAGAGGAGGATGAGAGTGTTCCGGGTCTGCGTCCTCCGCTTTGCCTCGGCCTTGTGGGCGGTGACGATCTGCTTCCCCCTTCCCGCGGCGACTGTGCGGATGATGGGGTTGTTCGAATCCTCGGAGTTCGGATAGACAAGGATGTCCTGGAGTTCCTCCTTGGGGAGGAGCTCGGCCATGGCCTTCGCGAGCATGGACTTTCCGGTACCCGGGGAACCGATCATCATCACGTGGCGCCGCTGGATGGCCGCCTTCCGGATCACCTCCACGGCATGGTCCTGGCCGATGACCTGGTCGATGAGAGTCGGCGGTACCTCGATCTCCGAGGATACCGCAAGCTCAAGGCCCCCGAGCACCTGTTCCTCGTCGTTCCGCTCGTTCTGTGTCTTTTCCATCCCTTGAGTGCCCCTCTCGGCACAATTAAGTAGTTATAGTTCTGTCCCTGATCGTTTAAGTACTTTCAGCTGATGGTGGTTGACGGATGAAAGTTGCCTGTACAGGGCGATCCTGGGCCCTTGGGACCAGGATTGCCGAGCGTCTCGGGGCCGTGCTCGTGGAGACGAACTTTTCCAGGTTCCCGGATGGCGAGATCTACCTGCGGACCGGACCCCTCGACGAGACAACCGTCGTGGTCGGGAGCCTCCTCTCCAGCGATTCCCTGGTGGAGCTCCTCCTCCTCATCGATGCCTGCCACCGCTCCGAGGTCCTCCTCGTCATCCCCTACCTGGGGTACGCCCGGCAGGACCGGGAGTTCAAGCCCGGGGAGCCTGTCTCGGCCCGGGCAATGGCAAAAGCCCTCTCCCACGGCGTCTCGCGGGTCCTTTCGGTGAACGTCCACAAGGAGAGCGTCCTCTCCCACTTCGCCGTGGCGGCATCCCAGGTGAGCCTCGCCCCTGAGGTGGGAGACTTCGTTGCGGGGCTCAACCTGGAGAACCCCCTGATCCTCGCACCCGATAAGGGCGCTGTTCCGTTTGCCACCGCCGTCGCTTCCCGGGGCGGCTGGGAGTGCGATCACCTGGAGAAGACGCGGCTCTCGGGGGAGGAGGTGAGGGTGGAACCAAGGAAGGGCGGCCCGTGGACCGGTGACGTGGTCCTCGTAGATGACATCATCTCGACTGGCGGCACCCTGGCGACAGCGGCCCGCATGCTCCGCGCCCAGGGGGCAAAGGGGGTCCACGCGGTCTGCGTCCACGGCCTCTTTGCCAATACCGCCCTCACCCTGCTTCGCTCCGCCGGAATCGGCCAGATAGCGGCGAGCGATACCATCGAAGGCCCGAACAGCCGCTACTCGGCCGCAGGACCGCTCGCACAGGCGCTCTCCCGATGATCACCATCGATGGCTCCCAGATGGAAGGGGGGGGGCAGATCCTCCGTGGCGCCGTGGCCCTCTCGGCCCTCTCCCGCACGCCGGTCGAGGTCGTGCGGGTCCGTGCTCGGAGAGGCAAGTCTGGCCTCGCACCCCAGCATATCGCGGCCATCCAGGCCGTTGCCGCCGCCTGCGATGCCGGCTGCGAGGGGCTCCGGCTCGGGAGCGACCGGATCGTCTTCCGCCCTCAGATACCTGTGGCCAGGGACATAAGGATCGACGTGGGCACCGCGGGATCCGTCGCCCTCGTCCTCCAGGCCTGGCTCCCGGTCGCCCTCATGGCAGGAGGGTCCCTCACCGTGACCGGTGGCACCGAGGTGGACCGGAGCCCGAGCATCGATTACCTGGAGCAGGTCCTCTTCCGGGTCCTCTCCCGGCACGGCGCAAAGATACGCACCGAGATCCTGAAGAGAGGGTATTACCCGGAGGGGGGGGGGGAGGTGCGGGTCTCCGTTGAGCCGTCCCGCCTCTCGCCCATCACTTTCCATGACGAGAAGCCCGAGTCCTGCGGCATCATCTCCTGCTCCTCCAACCTCCCCGACCACGTGGCCGAGAGGCAGGCGGCTGCGGCAAAGAGGCTTCTCGCCGACAGGCTGGGGATCCCGTGCGAGGTCAGGCTCGACCGGAGGAGGGGGGCCTCGACGGGCTCCTCCTGCACCGTCTGGGCTGGACCAAAGGGCGCAATCGGACTTGGGAAGAGAGGCCTCCCCGCGGACCGGATCGGGGAGATGGCGGCACGGGCCCTCCTTGAGGAGATCACGAAGGGGGGACAGGTGGACAGCCACCTCGCAGACCAGCTCCTCATCTTCCTCGCCCTATCCGGTGGACGGTTCACCGCACCTGCCTGCTCGCTCCACGCTGCCACCATGTGCTGGCTCCTGGAGCGGTTCGGTTACCGGGTCCATTCCCGGACGAACGGCGTGGTGGAGTTCTCCACATGAAATATGCCATCGACACCTCCTTCTTCTTCTCGGAAGCGACCTTGGAGGGGGAGATCTTCACCCCGCCCTCGGTGGTGAATGAGGTCACGGATGTACGGTCCCGGTGCCGGCTGGAGGTACTCCTCGAAAAGGGCCTCTCGGTAGTCTCCCCGTCCGCGGAGAGCGTGAGGAGGGTCGCCGCGGCGGCCAAAGAGACAGGCGATCTTATCCGGCTCTCACCGGCCGATACGGATCTCCTCGCTCTCTCCCTCGACCTCGGGGCCGTCACCGTGACGGATGACTATGCCGTCCAGAACGTTGCGCAGAGGCTCAGTCTGGGGGTGAGGGGAATCCTCCAGCGGAAAGCGCGCACCAGGAGATGGAAGTTCCGGTGCCCAGGTTGCAACCGGAGATATTCCGCGGCCGGCACCTGCCCGGTCTGCGGTTCGCTCCTGAAACGAACCCTTAAGTAGGATGCTTTCGTGAATCTCCTCTTATGTCCTCTCTCGATGACCTGATCCGGCGGGCACGGCTGCTCCACGCCGAGGGGCACAGCCAGAGCCAGATCTCCGATGAGCTGAACCTCTCCATGGAGACGGTCACCTACCTCCTTATGAAGGAAAAGGAGGGGGATGTCCCGAAGGACGTACTCATCGACTGGACCTCGGTGAGCGGGAGGGCCGACCTCCTCGATGATCTCGCGGCCCTCATGATCGGCCGGTCGCGTTCCCCGGGTGGCATGCCTGAGGAGCCGCAGCCTGATGCATCGGCAGTTGTGGGGATCGCCCTCTCCGGGGTACCCCTCGCGACCCTCATCGCCCTCCAGGAGAACCTGAAGCTCGCGGTCTACTTCCCCTCCAGGCATTCCGCGGCAGACCCGCCGGTCGGCTCCCTCTCCGGGAACTTTGCTCCTGTGAACGGGGAGGCCTGTGTCATCGTGGACGATGTGATCACCTCGGGAAAGACCCTCAGGGAGGCGGTGGAGTACCTGAGGGGGCATGGAGCGAGCCCCGTCTCCATCTGGGTCATCTTCGACAAGCGGGGTGTGCGGGAGATCGACGGGGTCCCGGTCCAGGCCCTCTTCCGGGTCTCGAGGCTCGACTGATCTCACCGAATTTGTTATATAGAAGTTTAAATCCATGAATATTCACGCACAGTGAGGTTACTTCATGCTTTCAGGACAGCCAATCATCATTCTGAAGAATAACGTCGAGCGGTCGCGGGGCCACGATGCCCAGCGGTCCAATATCATGGCCGCGAAGGCAATTGCCGCCGCGGTCCGCACCACCCTCGGCCCCCGGGGGATGGACAAGATGATCATCTCCTCAACCGGGGACATCGTGATCACGAACGATGGGGCAACCATCCTCCACGAGCTCTCCGTCCAGCACCCCGGCGCGAAGATGGTCGTGGAGGTCGCTGAGACCCAGGACGACGAGGTAGGGGACGGGACCACAACCGCCTGCATCCTCGTAGGAGCCCTGATGGAAGAGGCCGAGCGGATGCTCGAGCAGGAGATCCACCCCACGGTCATCGCCCAGGGGTACCGGATGGGCATGGAGAAGGCCCTCGAGATCGTGAAGGGCCTGGCCATCACGGTTGCGCCTGATGACGTAGAGACCCTGAAGAAGATCGCCGACACCGCGATGACCGGTAAGTCCATCGAGCAGGTGAAGGCCAAGCTCGACGGGATCGTCGTCGATGCCGTCCGGGCCGTGGTCCAGGAAGTCGACGGGAAGCTCATGGTGGACGAGGATGACGTGAAGATCAAGAAGCACGTCGGCGAGACCATCGATGACGCCGAGTTCATCCGGGGCATTATCATCGAGAAGAAGCGCGTCTCCGAGGAGATGCCGAAGAGTGTCAAGAAGGCGAAGATCGCCCTTATCGCGACCCCCCTCGAGATCACGAAGACCCAGGTGAAGTCCAAGATCAAGATCACCTCCCCCAACCAGCTCATGGCCTTCGATACCCAGGAGAAGGGAGCACTCCGGCAGATGGCCGACAAGATCATCGAGAGCGGGGCGAACGTCCTCCTCTGCCAGAAGGGGATCGCTGACTCGGTCCAGTACTACCTGGCCAAGGAAGGCATCATGGCCATCGAGGACGTCCCCGAGAAGGACATGCTCTTTGCCGCCCGGGCCCTGACCGGATCCATCGCGAACAAGCCCCATGACCTCACCGCGAAGATGCTCGGGCAGGCCGAGCTCGCAGAGGAGATGGAGGGGGTGGACCTGGTGAAGATCTCCGGCTGCAGGAATCCAAGGGCGGTGACCATCCTCGTACGCGGCTCCACCCAGGTACTCATCGATGAGATGGAGCGGGCGGTCTACGACGGCATCCGCGTCGTGATGGACGCCATCGAAGACCAGAAGTACGTGGTCGGGGGCGGGGCGGTGGAGACCGAGGTGATGCTCAGGGTCAGGGAGTACGCCGGATCCGTCGGCGGGAGGATCCAGCTCGCCCTCGAGGCCTTTGCAAACGCCTTCGAGAGCATCCCGAGGACCCTTGCCGAGAACTCGGGTTTCAACCCCATCGACAAGCTGGTGGAGCTGAAGTCCGCCCATGCCAAGGGGAAGAAGCGGGCCGGCCTGAACGTCTACACCGGGAAGATCGTCGACATGTTCGACGAGAACGTCTTCGAGCCGATGCGGGTGAAGATCCAGGCCATCCAGTCGGCGGCCGAGGCCTCGAGCCTCCTCATCCGGGTGGACGACATGATGATCACCCAGAAGAAGGAGCTCCCCCCTGGCATGGGCATGCCACCGGGCGGAATGCCCCCCATGGGCTAAAATCCACGGTACGGGAAAAATACAAAAACTCCATCCTTTTCCATCTCTTATCGATGGTAAATCTACAGGGCGACGCTATCCGATAAAATTATGGCTGTTGGGGCGAAACGCTTCTCCTCTCCTGCCGGGGTAGTCTAGCCCGGGAAGGCGGTGGCCTCGAAAGCCGCTGTTGCTTGGCAACTCGGGAGTTCAAATCTCCCCCCCGGCGTTCTCATCGTTCCATTTCGCATGCGACGGCCTCGAAACCGTGTTGCTAGCCCGGCGCCCCCATCCTTTCCGGTTCACAGTCGTCGGCCTCGAAAGCCGCTGTTGCTTGGCAACTCGGGAGTTCAAATCTCCCCCCCGGTATGTTCTTTTCCCGGGGAGCTCTTTATTCAGAAAACCATTATATTGC
>Ga0315281_10005028_pt1 | contig 19001 bp, 16 predicted proteins | sample YL17G07_0_MG_FD_204540 | JGI IMG/M metagenome (GOLD analysis project Ga0315281, IMG submission 204540) | Sediment microbial communities from Yellowstone Lake, YNP, Wyoming, USA - YL17G07_0 | ecosystem: Environmental > Aquatic > Freshwater > Lake > Sediment | place: USA: Wyoming | collected... | reverse complement strand
CCCAGAGCATGCCCTTGGCACCGCCCTTGAAGCGCAGCATCACATGCGCGTTGTCGTCGAGCCGGCGCCCCGGCACGAAACTCGTCAGGTCCGCGCTCAGGCTTTCGAGGGCGAGCCCGGTCACGAAGCAGGCCAGATGAAAGGCATGCGTGCCGATGTCGCCGATGCAGCCGCCGGCACCCGCCCGAGCCGGATCGGCGCGCCAATCCGCCTGCTTGTGACCGCTTTTCTCAAGCTCCGTCGTCAACCAGCCTTGCGCGTATTCGACCTGAACCACGCGAATGTCGCCCACCTCGCCCGCCGCCACCATCTGGCGTGCCTGGCGCACCATCGGATAGCCAGAATAATTATAGGTGACGGCAAAGACGACCCGTTTTTCCTCGACCAGCCGCGCCAAATCCTTAGCTTCGACCGAACTGATCGTCAGGGGCTTGTCGCAGATGACATGGATGCCCGCCTCAATGAAGGCCCTGGCGACGGGATAATGCAGATGATTGGGGGTGACGATGGCAACCGCCTCGATGCCGTCCTGGCGCACCGCCTCGGCACGAGCCATGGCCTGATAATCCGCATAGATGCGGTCTGGGTCGAGCCCCAGCACCTGCCCCGAGGCCAACGATCGCTCCGCCGAACCGGCAAGGGCGCCGGCCAGAAACACATAGTGGTCATCCATGCGCGCGGCCAGCCGGTGCACGGCGCCAATAAAGGCGCCCTCGCCGCCGCCAACCATGCCGAGCCGGACTCGTTGGCTAGGTGTAGCGATATGTCGTCCCGAGAAGGTCATGCCGTCTCCCTTTTTGAGCCAGGGCCGGGGCTGCTTACGCCCCCTCATCGTCGATCTCCTCTCGTCGAAGACCAAAAGACACCGACACGGTAGCTTACGTTACTGTCCGATGGCCGGGGAGTGGCTCATTTTCGCTCGATAGGGAAATACGCCGGGATGCATACTCAGATTCTATGCCCGCCCCTTCGACCGCCGTGTTAGTAGCGGGGCTTGGCTGCCCCGAGCAACGCGAGCAACGTAAGGGCGGATCCCGCATGCATAACGACCGCTTCGACTCCCTACCGCCGTCTCCCTTTGCCACTCGGCTGCCACGGCTGCTGCAGGGGCTGAATCCTCCCGCGGAAATGCGCCCCATCGATATGTCGATCGGCGAACCGCGCCATGCGGTTCCGGCCATGGTCCGAGCCGAGCTTGTCGCGCATCTCGACACCCTCAACGCTTACCCATCGACGATCGGCACGCCGGCCCTGCGCCAGGCGATCGCAGGGTTCCTGGAACGGCGTTACAGCCTCCCCGCGGGGACGATCGATCCGGACACGCAAGTGCTGCCCCTCTCGGGCACGCGCGAGGGCTTGTTCATGGCGGCGCTGGCGGCGGTGCCCGAGCGCAAGTCGGGAACCAAGCCCGCGGTGCTGATCCCCAACCCGCTCTATTACTGCTACGTTGGCGCGGCGGTCGCGGCCGGCGCGGAGCCGGTGTTGCTACCGGCCACGCAACAGACCGGGTTCCTGCCGGATTATCTGGGATTACCGGAAGCTATCCTGGCCCGCACGGCCATGGCCTATCTCTGTTCGCCCGCCAATCCACAGGGGGCGGTTGCCGGGCCTGCTTATCTCGCCCGTCTTATCGACCTTGCCCGTCGTCACGATTTCATCCTCGCTGTCGACGAGTGCTACAGCGAGATCTATCCGGACACGCCCCCGCCAGGCGTCCTTGAGGTCTGCCGCGATCTGGGCGGCTGTGCCAATGTTATTACCTTCAACTCGCTCTCCAAACGCTCCAATGTAGCCGGCCTGCGGTCAGGCTTCGTGGCCGGCGATCCGGCCTTCATTCGGCGCTTCACGCATCTGCGCAACTACGGTGCGACCGCCATGCCCACGGCGGTCGTCGCGGCATCGACGGCGCTGTGGAAGGACGACGAGCACGTGCGCGAGAACCGCGCCCTCTACCGGGCAAAGTTCGACCTGGCGGAGCGTCTCCTCGCTGGACGTTTCGGGTTTTATCGTCCCGCCGGCGGGTTCTTCCTGTGGCTCGATGTCGGCGACGGCGAAGCGGCGACGCGGCGTTTGTGGGCCGAGGCGGCAGTGAAGGTCGTGCCCGGCGCCTACCTAGCACTTGATGACCCCCACTTCGGCAATCCGGGAAAGCCCTATATCCGCGTCGCCCTGGTGCATGACATGGCAACGACGGCGGAGGCCTTGGCACGGATCGCCAAGCTCGCCTGACGCCGGCTTAAGGGCAGCGCCTCAGCGGCCGCCGCGCGGGACCACCGGCGGCGGCGCGAACTGGCTCGGGAACAGTCCAAGCGCCGTCATATCCACTTCCACGAGAGCTGGGCCGTTGACGCCAAGGGCGCCGCCCATGGCCAGGGCCACGTCGCCCAGGCCGCCGATGCGGAAATACGGCAGGCCGGCGCTCTGCGCCAAGCGGTCGAAGGCGGGCAGGGCAAGATCGGCGTAGCAGCGCCTGCCGTCGTATTGCGTGTCCTGGATATTGCGGATGACGCCATAGCCACGGTCATTCATGAGCAGCACCACGAGATCGGCGCGCTCCTGTACCGCCGTCCACAGCTCGCCAAGGTTGAGCATCAACCCACCATCGCCGCACAGTGCGACCGTCTTGCGATTGCCGGCGCCCATCGCCGCACCGACACCAAGAGAAAGCCCCTGCCCGATCCCGGCACCGACCGGATAGACGTTGTCGCGCGGCGCCTGGAGCGGGAACAGGCGGTTGCCCCAGGTGCTATTGCTGAGCGTGATGTCGCGAACCCAAACCGAGCGTCGTGGCAAGGCCGCGCGCATGAGATCGGCGAACTCGGCATAGATCCCGAGCGAGTGCCGATAGGCCTGCGTCGCCTTAGCCCGTGCGGCGGCCAAGTCACCCGCGAAGGCGGGATCGGGAGCAAAGCGGCCCGCCAGCCGGTCGGCAAGGCCGCCGAGGGCCAGTGCGGCGTCGCCGCAAATAAAGCTCTCGCAGGGATAGGTGCGGCCTTCCGCCATCGGATCGACATCGATCTGGAACCGGCGTTTCGGCAAACGCAGGCCAAAATCGCGCGTCTCATGGCCGCGCAGCCGCGAGCCCGCGACGATCATCGCCTCCACCGTCTCGTAGAAGGACTCGATCTCCGGGGTCGCGTTGAGCGCGCCCAAGGTCATGGCATGGTCTTCGGACAGCACACCCCGGCCATGCATGCTGGTAACGACGCCGATGCCCATCTCGGCCAGGCGGGTCGTTGCGTCGCCGGCACCAATGGCGCCGCTCCCCAGCCACAAGAGTACGCGGCGAGAGGCCAAAATATCATTGGCGAGGCGGTCGAGCGCATCGGCGGCAGGCGCCCTCGCCAAACCGCGCGATGGTTTGAATTCGTCGGTTTCATAAGCCCGTGACAAACGCGCGCCTTGGAGGTCGATCGGAATCTCGACGCTGACCGGGCCCATCGGCGCCGTCAGCGCCTCCGCCGCCGCCGTCGCGAGGATGCCGGGCGCCGCCTCGGGCGACAGAATGCGGTAGGCCGCCTTCGACACCGCTCGCAGCATACTGAGCTGGTCGGACGTGTCGTGCACGCAACCGCGGTCCTGGTCGAGATGCGGGGTCGCGGTTTGACCAGTGACATGCAGCACCGGCGTGCCCGCGAATCGCGCTTCGAGGAGCGCGCCGGCGGCATTTGCCGCACCCGGCCCCGTGCTGGTGACGAGAGCGCCAAGCCGCCCGGTAACCCGCGCCCACCCGTCCGCCATGTTGCCCGCTCCGGCTTCGCCGCGAGCAGGAACGAAGCGGATCCGGCCGCGACGACTGACAGCGTCGAGCATCGGCATGTTGTGCACCGAGATGACGCCGAAGGCCGTATCGGTGCCGTGGGCATCGAGCACAGCAGCGACGGCCTCGGCGACCGTCAAGGCAGCCGGGGGCGCCTGATTAGGCGGCATGAGGCGACAACCCGCGGCGTTGCAGGAATTCGGCCGCGACGGTGCCATTGCAAATAAACTCTGTCGGTCCGCCCAGAACCACCCTGGTGAATCGCTTTTCCTGGACCGTGAAGGACACCACCAGCCGATCCCCTGAGCGCACCTCCACTGCGGTCGGGGATCGACCGCGATCCAACGCGGCCGCGATCACGGCGGCAGCGACGCAACCGGTGCCACAGGCCTGGGTCTCACCCTCGACACCGCGCTCATAGGTGCGCACAACCAGCCGGTCGGGCCGCACGGAGACGAAGTTTACGTTGACGCCCCGGGGCCCAAAGATGGGGTGGTAACGAATTTTTCGCCCAAGGCCGAGCACATCCGCCTCCTCGACCCGGTCCTCGAACAGGACCACATGGTCCACGCCAGTGTTCACCCTGTGCCCCTCGATAGTCCGACCCTCCAGGTCAAGGCGGCAATGGAGGTCCAAGTCCTTCGGCTCGGGCATGGTGAGATCGACCCAAGGCCCATCTACTTCGGCGGCAACCGGCCCGGCCAGCGTGGAAAACACCATGCTTAGGCCCGCCAACCCGGCGTCCAGCGCATAGCGCGCGATGCAGCGCCCGCCATTGCCCGACATCTCGGCCTCGGTTCCATCGGCATTGGCGATGCGGGCCCGAAAGTCTTCACTGCCCCGCGATGGTTCAATCAACACAAAGCCATCGGCGCCGATGCCGGAGGTGCGATCGCAAAGAGCGCGGGCCAGCTCGGCCAAAGACGCGGAACCAGTCGCATCGCTGGCTTCAACGATGACGAAGTCATTGCCGCAGCCGGCCAATTTCATGAAACGCATGCTGTATGATACTCGACTATGCCAGGAGTGGGACGGTGTACGGCGTAGGTAGGCCGATATAGCTCAGGCACGGCTCGCCGCCCATTCGACGACGCTCCCGACCAATGCGGCATCATGGGTGGCAAGTTGCCAGGCCCGATAATAGCTTCCAATGATGCTCACGATCTCGACTTGCGATGGGCCGGAGCCTCTTGCGCTGGGCCTGGAGTCATATATAATTTTATTATAGTAAGTAGCCTGACAATAGTCGGTTGATATGGGCAATCCAACCATGATGAACGTTCGGCAACTGCGTTATTTCGTCAGCATCGTCGAGGAAAAGAGCTTCGGCAGGGCCGCCGCCCAGCTTCGCATTGCTCAGCCCGCCCTGAGCCACCAAATCCGCAAGCTTGAAGAGGAACTCGGCGTCTCGCTCCTGGTTCGTCACGCCAGGGGCGTCTTGCCGACCGAAGCCGGCCAGACCCTGCTCGATCACGCGCGGGTCATCCTGCGCCAGATGGAACTGGCGCGGCATGACACCATGGAACGCGCCGGGCGCGTATCGGGGCATGTGGCCCTCGGCCTGACGCCGTCGATCTGCCTGGCGTTTGGCGGTCGCATTGTCGAGTATTTCCTGCGGAATTTCCCGGACGTTTCGCTCAATGTCAGGGAGGGGTTTACCGCCTATCTCGGGGACTGGCTCATGCATGGCACCATCGATGTGGCGGTCATCTACAACCCTTCGCCCATGCGCCTCATCGAAACCGAGCGACTGGTGGACGAAAACCTTGTCCTGGTGGGTCGGGCGAACGATCCGAGGCTTCCGGCCGGCCTGCCCGACCTGGAGTCCATGGCGGATTTACCGCTGATCCTTCCCATGCGCCCCAACATCATCCGGCAGATGATCGACAGCGCCAGCAATCGTCGGCAGACTTCATTCAACGTGATCCTCGAAATCGATACCCTGCCAACCATCAAGGATCTGGTCATGCGGGGGATCGGCTACACGATCTTGCCGCTCATCGCCGTTCACAAGGAAATACAGGCGGGCATCTTGCGCGCCTGCTATTTCGCCGACCCGGAGATGACGCGGACCCTGGTTCTGGCCTGGCCAACCGCACGCCCCATGACCCGCGCCACCCGCGAGATCAGCAGTTCCCTTCGTCCGCTGTTGGAACGCCTCTACGCGGAAAGCGGCGTTGGCGCGCGACCTCAGGTGGCGGCCAATCCGGTTTCGAGATCGCGGCGATAACGCCTTTGCCGCTGACGGGTACCGGCCTGATGCCTAGCATGGGACGATAGGGGCGAGAGGAGCGCGATGACCGATCCAACCGTATTCGACATCGTCATCCGGGGCGGCACCATCGTCGATGGAAGCGGCGCGGCGCGGTTCATCGCCGATGTGGCGATCGACGACGACCGGATCAAGGCCATCGGAGCGGCGTCGCCGTGGCGTGGCCGATCCGAGATCGATGCGACCGGCAAGGTCGTGGCTCCCGGCTTCATCGATGTCCATACCCATGACGATCGGCTCCTTTTGTCGAGCCCCGAGATGAACCCGAAGGTCAGCCAGGGCGTCACCACGGTCGTCACCGGCAACTGCGGCGTCAGCCTGGCACCGCTGCCGGGCGGATTGGAACCGCCACCCCCGCTTAACCTGCTCGGCGACAGGCAGTGGTATCGATTCGACGGCTTTGCCGACTATCTGCGCGCTCTCGACGAGGCGCCCGCGGCCACGAATGCCGCCTGCCTCGTCGGCCACTCGACGCTGCGCGTCGGGGCGCTGGGCGGCGAAGTTGCGCGTCAACGCCAGGCAAGCGCGGGCGAAATCTCCGCCATGCGCCACTGTCTGAGCGAGGCGCTTGCGGCTGGCGCGATCGGTTTTTCCACCGGTCTCTTCTACGATATCGCCTTCCCGGCCTCCGCTTCGGAAGTAATCGCGCTGTGCGAACCCTTGGCCGAGGCAGGCGGCATCTACACCACCCACATGCGCGACGAGGGCGACGGCGTCCTCGACTCACTCAAAGAGGCGCTCGATACGGCGCGGACCGCTGACGTGCCCATTGTCATTTCCCACCACAAAGTGCAGGGACGAAACAATTTCGGACGAACCCTGCAAACCCTTGCCATGATCGACATCGCCCGCCGTACGCGGCCGGTCGCGGTGGATGTCTATCCTTATGCGGCCTCTTCAACCGTGCTGTCGGCGCGCAGCCATCGCAACTCCACCCGCACCGTCATCACCTGGTCGAAGGCGCGGCCCGACCTCGCCGGGCGGAGCCTGGACGAAATCGCGAAAACCCTCGGCTGTAGCGAGGACGAGGCCATCGACCGGCTGCAACCCGCCGGCGCCATCTATCATTCGATGGACGAGGCCGACGTTCGGCGCATCCTGGCGCACCCCGACGTCATGGTGGGTTCCGATGGCTTGCCGCATGACGCTCAACCCCACCCCCGGCTCTGGGGCACGTTTCCCCGGGTGCTTGGGCATTATGTGCGCGGTGCGGGGCTGTTCGGCCTGGAGGAAGCCGTGCATCGGATGACCGGTGTGCCAGCCCGGGTATTCGGGCTGACAGGACGTGGCAGCATCGCCGCGGGTGCGTATGCGGACCTCGTTATCTTCGATCCCGATCTGGTTGCCGATCAGGCCACCTTTGACGACCCCTGCCGACCTGCCGCCGGCATTCACACGGTCATGACCAACGGCCGCGCCGTTTGGCGGGGCGGTGCCCCGACCGGCGCCCGCCCAGGGCGAGTTCTCCGCCGGCAAGCCTTGCAACAAGCGCGGGGCGAGGCCGGGCGGTCGCCCGGCCGCGAGCAGCGATGACGGTCTGCGACTTCCTGATCATCGGCGGCGGCATCGCCGGCGCCTCCCTGGGGGCCGAACTGTCGGCCCATGGAAAGGTTATTGTCCTCGAGCGCGAGTCCGCTCCCGGCTATCACAGCACCGGCCGGTCCGCCGCCCTCTATATCGAAAACCGCGGCAGCCCCATCGTGCGGGCGCTGGTTACAGCGAGTGGTTCATTCTTCCGCAATCTCCCGGATGGATTCTCCGACCATCCTCTGTTGCTTCCTCGCGGCATGCTGATTGTGGCTCGCGAGGACCAGCTCCCACTGCTTGAGAAGCAGGCGATGGCCATGGCAGCGCCAGCGTCCGCGCGCCTCGACGCGGCTGGCATCCGCACGCTCCTGCCCGTCGCGCGCGATGGCTACGCCGTTGCCGCGATCCATGATCCGGGGGCATGCGACCTAAATACGGAATCGACCTTGCGCGGATACTTCCGCCTGCTGGCGCGCCGTGGCGGATGCGTTATTTGCGACGCCGAGGTAACTGCTGTTGCCCGCGATGGGAAGTCGTGGCGGGTCAACACACGGCACGATACATTCGATGCTGGCGTCGTCGTCAACGCCAGCGGCGCCTGGGCCGACACGCTGGCGTCGCTCGCGGGCCTGCCGCCGCTCGGGTTGACGCCCCTGCGGCGCACGGTCGCGTTGGTGTCGCCGCCCGAGGGCGTCGCGGTCGAACACTGGCCGTTGGTCATCGATGCCGGCGAACAGTTCTATTTCAAGCCAGAGGGGGGCCGGGTTGCCATTTGCCCGTGCGACGAAACCCCGTCGCTGCCGTGCGACGCCCAGGCCGACGAGATGGACGTGGCCATCGCCGCCGATTGGCTCATCCAGGCAACGACCATCGACGTCCGGCGGATAGCCCACCGCTGGGCGGGGCTCAGGACTTTCGCGCCGGATCGGGCTCCCGTGGTTGGCATCGACCCTCTGGCCGAGGGCTTCTTTTGGTACGCCGGGCTGGGAGGGTACGGTATTGAGACCTGTGCCGCGCTCGCGCGCCTGGGTGCGAGCCTTCTCGTCTCAAGGGCGATACCGGCCGATCTAGCGGCCCGGGGCCTGACGACCGAGGCGTTACAGCCGGCCCGCCTGCGGCCTGGCTGATCGTTCGCCAAGCGCCTGTTCCCGCAGCTTCGAGAGAGTCGTCCGGGTGGTAATGGCCTCGGGATCGATGCGCAACTCGATCACGCTGACGCGCTTGGCGGCAAGGGCCCGGTCAAGGGCAGCCGCGAACTCGGAGGTCTTCTCCACGACCTCGCCATGCGCGCCAAAGGCGCGCGCGAAGGCCCCAAAATCGGGATTCTTCAGGTCGGTGGCGATGACGCGGCCGGGATACTCCCGCTCCTGATGCATCCGTATGGTGCCGTACATGTTATTGTTGACGACAAGAATGACGGGCGCACTGCCGTATTGAAGGGCCGTCGCAATCTCCTGTCCGGTCATGCCAAAGCCGCCGTCACCGACAAAGCAGACCACGGGACGCTCCGCGTGCACGAGTTTGGCGGCGATAGCGGCTGGTACGCCATAGCCCATGGCGCCGCAGGTGGGGCCGAGCTGGCTGCGATACCGGCGATAGCGATAGAAGCGATGGCTCCAGCCCGAGAAGTTGCCGCCGTCCGTGACGATGAGGCCATCTCGGCCGATCCGCTCGGCTAGGAGGCGGACGACGACGGCCATGTCGAGCGGGCCCGGCACGGGATCCGGTTTCTGCCAGGCCTCGTAGTCGGCCCGGGCGGCCTGCGTCCAATCGCGCCATGGAGCCACGGCGGGCGGCGCCATTTCCCGCAGCAGGGCCGCAAACTCGGCCATCCCCGATGCAATCGGCAGATCGGGCCGGTAGACGCGCCCAAGCTCGTCCGGGTCCGCGAACACGTGAACGAGCGTCTGGGCGGCCTTTGGCGGCGATGGCAGCGTATAGCTCTGCGTGGTGGCCTCGTCGAGCCGCGTGCCGACGGCGATGAGGAGATCCGACGCGGCGACACGGCGCGCGAGGGCCGGATTGATGCCGATGCCGACATCGCCCGCATAGCAAGGATGGTCGTTGTCGAAGAGGTCTTGGCAACGGAACGCAGTTCCCACCGGCAGGCCGTGAGATTCTGAAAACGCCCGCATGTCGGCCACGGCAGTCTCGCTCCAGCCGCCGCCCCCAAGAAGGATAAAAGGGCGGCGCGCCGCCCCCAGCAGGGCCGCGAATTGTTCCATCCGCCGGGCCGAAGGCGCCGGACGTACCACATGATGCGGGCCCACATCCGACACCGCACAGCACTCCGTGAGCACGTCCTCGGGCACGGACAGCACGACGGGGCCGGGGCGCCCGGAGAGGGCCACATGGAAAGCGCGGCTCACGAACTCCGGCAGTCGGCGAGGATCGTTCACCTCCAAGGCACTCTTGGCAAGACCGCCGAACATTCTCACATCGATTTCTTGAAACGCTTCCCGGTCGCGCGTGGCGCGGTCGATCTGGCCGATGACGAGTACCATGGGCGTGGAATCTTGGCGCGCCGTATGGACGGCAATGCTGACGTTGCAGGCGCCCGGTCCTCGCGAGACGAAACAGACGCCGACACGCCCCGTCAGCTTGCCATAGGCTTCCGCCATGAAGCCGGCGCCGCCCTCGTGGCGGCAGGAAATGAGGCGGATCGCCGATCGCGCTTCGTAGAACGCATCGAGCCCGGCGAGGAAACTCTCCCCCGGGACGCAGAATACGGTGTCCACCCCCTGAAGGCGCAGGGCATCGACAAGGATCTGGCCACCTGTCCTCGTCCCCTTCGGGTCATCCGTCATGGAGTCCTCGCCTATCTAAGCAATGCTCTCAGTGGCGGGCGCGGCGCCCGCAAGAGGCAACAGGCGGGGCGCCGCCTCATGGACATTATGCCGCACCGGCTCTATCTCTCATGCATGGTTAGAGCGGCACGGTCAATCGCGGAAATAGGGAAAAGGGATCGCTGGCATAGGGATATTGTATTCCCTCGGTCGCCCGCGCAGAGATGACACTAGCTTGCCTTTGCGGCTCCGCGCCGCCAAACTAGGAATAGCGCCGCCATGCACATACCCGAGGCCCCCGAGATCGCAGCCGTTCGTGAAACTGTGCGACGGTTTGTTGCGAGCGAAGTCTCGCCGGCCATCGACGGTTACGAACGAAGCGGTGTGTTTCCGCGCGACCTCATTGCTCGCATGGGAGCCATGGGCTTCTTTGGCGGTGCCTTCCCGGAGCGCCTCGGGGGCAATGCCATGGGTTTCGGCGCGGTTGCCGCGATTGCCGAAGAACTGTCGCGGCTGGCGCCTGAGCTTGGCTATGCCATGAACATGCAGGCGATGACCTGTCCCTACACGATCTACAACTGGGGAACCGAGGAACAGGTCAATAAATTCGTGCCGGACCTGATCGCCGGCAGGAAGATCGGCATGTTCGGCCTCACGGAACCGGGTGGCGGATCGGACGCGGCCGGGTCCATGCGCACGACGGCGCGGCGGGACGGGGACGTGTACCGCCTCAACGGCAGCAAGCAGTGGATTACCTTTGCCAATGCTTGCGACACCGGCCTGCTCTTCGCCAAGACGGATCCGAACGCCGGGCACCGCGGCATCACCGCCTTCATTGTCGAACCCAAGGGTCGGCCGGGTTTCACGGCCCATCCAATCGACATGCCCGGACTGTCGAACTGCCTCAGGAGTTGCAGCGTCTTTCTAGAAGACTTCGTCGTCCCCGTTGAAAACCGGCTTGGCGCCGAGGGGGCGGGATTCAAGATCGCAATGAACGGTCTCGAATACGGCCGGCTCACCGTATCGGCGCGACTGCTAGGGCTTGCCGAGGCCTGCCTTGAGCTTGCCGTTGCCTATGCGCGCGACCGCAGCGTAGGCGGCAGTCCCATTGGACGCTACCAAATGGTCCAGCATCAGATCGCGGACATGGTGGTCAATATCGAGGCGGCGCGACTCATGATTGCTCGGATTGGCGTGCTCATGGATGACGGCGAACGCTCGACCAGGGTGTCGTCCCAAGGCAAGTACTTCGCCGGCCTTACCGCGCGTCATGCGGCGCAGGCGACCGCCGATATATTCGGCGCCTATGCCCTGGCGAAGGAATATCCCATCAACAAACTCACCGCCTACATTCAGATGCTGTGCGTGGGCGAGGGCACCCCGAATATCCAACGCGTGCTCATCGCCGAGGATGCGCTTGGCTATAAGGACGCCGATCGGCACCCGCCACGAAACCGGTTTTTCGACGAGTCGCATCAAGGGGACGAGACGTGACCGCCGTTCTCGTGCGCGAAGCGACGGCGGCCGATGCCAAAACGCTGGCGCTGTTGATTGGAGAACTGCTGACCTATCATGCCATGCCGGTGCCGGAGAACTTTGAAGCGGCGCTAAAGCGCGACGGCTTCGGCCCGCGACCGCACTTCCGGGCCCTGATTGCCGAGGTGGATGGCGAACCCGCCGGCATGACGCTGTTCTATCCAACCTATCGTCCGAGCCTCACGCGCCCCGGCCTGCTCATGGAGGATCTCTATGTGCGCGAAGTCGCCCGCCGAAAGGGGGTGGCGCAAGAGCTGCTGGCTCGCCTCGCGGCGATCGTTTGCAAGGAAGGCTACGGCTATATTGAGTGGACCACCGAGCGTGAGAACACCGGCGCTCACGAGTTCTATGTCCGGGTCGGCGCCCGCCGACGTGACAACAAGGTGTGCTACGTCCTCGACGCGGCGGCGCTACGCGCGCTGGCAGCAAAGTTCGACTAAGTCGATGGTCGTGACCATCGTGTCGTCGCCCCGCAGTGGCGACAACACGATGGGTTCGACGATTTAGACGGCCTTGAGGTTTTCCGCCGAGGTCTTGCCGCGCTTGGGATCGCGCTGCTCCTCGTACGAGATCTTCTGGCCTTCAGCCAAGCCGGACATCCCGGCGCGCTCAACGGCCGAGATGTGGACGAACACATCCGCGCCGCCATTGTCCGGCAGAATGAAACCAAATCCCTTGGCGCTATTGAACCACTTAACGGTACCGACAGGCATCTCATTACTCCTATGATAAGGGTGGCGATGCCTCGTCTATACGACGCATCCGACCTTCCCTCGGTTATTCGTCTTCCAACGCATCAGAACTATGCCACCGGTTCGTACCACGCTAACCCCCAAACCGGCCTCGAAGAAGCCCGCTGAGTGACGCGTGGTAGAGAGCGGCATGACGACCTCCGCTGTCAAAAAACGGCACAGTATAGCCGAACCAATCGGCTCTGGCTTGGTGTTTTTGCTATTATCGCCATTTATCGGCGTCCCCACCCCGCCGGCCCGCCAGCGTCGGGCGTGTCAAAAAAACCTAAATGGGCGTCATTTCCAGCCGATAACGAAGGATAACTGGCGCTTCCGGGCTGACCGCGACCGTGGTGGAAAAACCTTCTCTATTCAGTGGATTATCGTGGCGGGACACCTGGTCGGAAAAGTCAAAACAGCTGGCAATCGGCTCGATGCCAAGACCCCTGAACCGGCCGCCCCAGGGGCGCGATTGCAGGGCCCGATCGCCGACCCAGATCGAGGCGTGCGGCAAGATTTTTCGATCCCAATCGACGATCAAACGCGCCCGGTCCTCGACAAGATCGACGCTAATCGGCCCCCTGACATTGCAGAGTTGGACCACATCCTCGGTCGGTTCGGCGACCGGCAGGCGTGAAAAATCGATCCTGCCGCCGGCACGGCCGGGAACGGACGCCAAGCTTGAAAACCTGCCGCCCGGCTTGGTCAGCATCCGATCCGGCTCGACGATGGCCGGGTAGCAGAAGCCGGCCGCGAATTCGGCGCTCAGTCGAATATCGCCGACCGGCCGATCAAGCGAGACGATCGGATGCAGCCCGACCGGCACCCGGTCCTTTTTGCGGGCATGAATTTCAAGGCTCAGATTAAAGGCGGCGGCATCCCTCGCCGCCACTACCCGGCGAATGAGATAGGCAATGCTGTCTTCCGGCGGATAGTCGATCCGCAATTCGACCGCCTCGGCCGTGCGGTCCACCAGCGACCATTCCTCATTGGCGGCGGTGCCGTGATTGGGCTGGGTGACGCTGCCATCGAGCGTCGTGCGCCATGCCGGCGTCACGCCGCGAACCGGCCCGCCGCAAGCGAAGGGCAGGCAGGGAAACTCGCCGCCCAACCAGCGCATATGCCCGGGTAAATCCGCCATCTCCAGACTTCCTGCCCAGGCAGCGGCAGCGAAGGGCTTTATCCATCGGCCCTCGCCAAGCCGGAACGCGGCGGCGCTCAACATGCCGCCGGTGCTGAGGATTTGCGCTTGCGCATGGCTGGAGGCGATGGACCAGCGTTGCGGCTGCGATGTTGCTTGATGGCCGTTCATAGCGCTGTCCCTCCCGATACCTGGAGTCGAGCGCGGCGGCGGCGCGGGGCCGACGGCGGCGCGGTCATGGTTTGGTCAACAGGCTGGCGGCGTCTTCGTCGCAGACGACCGTGACCCTTGGATGGAGGCGCAGCGCGGAGGCAGGGCAGCAGGGGTCGATCGGGCCCTCGATAGTGGCGCGCAGCGCGTTGGCCTTGTCCTTGCCCACGGCAATCAACAGGGCGGCACCGGAGTCAAGAATAGTGCCAATCCCCATGGTGAGGGCGTGCGAGGGGACGCGCTCGCCGGCCCCGAAGAAGGCGCTGTTACGTTCGACCGTCGCTGGCTCCAGGGCGACAATCCGGGTCCGAGAGCGAAAATCGGACATCGGTTCGTTGAAGGCGATGTGGCCATTCGTGCCGATGCCAAGCAATTGCAGGTCGATGCCGCCGGCCGCCGCGATGGCGCCCTCGTAGCGGGCCGCCTCGGTTTCCCGGTCGATTGCCGCCCCATCGAGCTGATCGATCCGTGCCGGGTCGGCATCAACTCGATCATAGAAGTGCCGATGCAGAAAGGCGTTGAACGAGGCCGGATGATCGGCCGCCAAACCCAGATACTCATCGAGGCTGAAAAATGCGGCCTTCCCGAATGATACCTCGCCCGCCGCGTGGAGGGCCACGAGTCGCGCATAGACCAGTTCCTGCGTCTGGCCGGTGGCAAGGCCGAGGACTGTCTGGGGTCTGGCCCGCACTTGCTCGGCAATAATCCGCGCCGCTGTGTCCGCGACGGCCCTGGCATCGCCTCGTCTCAAGACGGAAATCATGCGCCCGCGACGGCCAACATCAAACGGCCGGCATCAATAGGTGCATGTGAAGCCGCCGTCCACGACCAGGATCTGTCCGGTCACATAGCGGCTATCGTCGCCGGCGAGAAAAAGGATCGGCCCCGACACATCCTCGGGTTGGCCGGGCCGGCGCAGCGGCAGGCGGCCGTATTTGATGAATACGTCCTGGAACCAATCGGTACGATGCTCGTGCGTGCCGTCTTGTTTCTGCAACGCCATGCGCGTGTCGATATAACCGGGCGCCACGGCATTGACTCGAATGCCGACGGGCCCTAAATCCACCGCCATGCAGCGGGTCAAATTGACTACCCCGCCCTTGGCGGTCGCGTAGGCCATCGAGTGAGGTTGGCCGCGAATGCCCTGCGTCGAGGCAATATTGATGATGCTCGCGACCGGGCTTTTTCTTAAGTGCGGTTCTGCCGCGCGCACGCAATAAAGAACGCTGTCGAGATTGATCCCGAGGATATAGCGCCAGCGCTCATCGCTCAATTCGGCGAGCGGCGTATCGTCGGAAATGGCGGCGTTGTTGACCAGGATGTCGAGGCGCCCCCAGCGCCCGATGGCGGCGTCCAGCATGGCCTGAACAGCGTGCGGATCGGCGACGTCGCCGACGAACGTCATGACCTCAAGTGACGCCTGTGTCAGCGGTCGGATCGCCTCGGCCAGCACCTCGGCGTCAATGTCGCTGAGCAGCACGCGCGCCCCCTCGCGCGCCAACCGCTCCGCCGCCGCCAGCCCGATTCCCCGCGCCGCCCCGGTCACAATCGCCACGCGATCGCTTAGCCGCCCTTGCACCATGTGCCGTCTCCGTTCCGTCCTGCTGTCAGTCGGGCCATTTCAGCCTCGCCTCGATCGCGCGGCCCCGCCGTTGGGCCAGCGTCACCGCGTGGCCATCGCCTCGACGGCGCGCGGCGTCGATCATGGTGCGGATGGCGGCGGCAACGACGGTGTCTTCGCCTGGCTTCAAGTTGCAGGGATCGAGAAAGAAATAACCGTGCTCGATCAAATCGTCCCGCACCCGAATCGAAGGCTCGCCAGCGGCGAGACGGTCCGCCAGCTCCCAGGCATGGAGCCCGGCCTCCTTCGCCATCACCGTCACCTTGAGCCGATCGATGGGGTTACCGGTCCAATCCGGGACCTGTTCGACGGCAAGGCCCGGCACCCCAGCCAGGGCCGCCCGCCAGCCGGCGACCACGGCAAGCTCGCGCGCGCGGCAAGCGGCATGATCGCGCCTCGACCAGGCCTCAAGGGCGGCGAGGGTACCGAGGATGCTCTCCTTGCCGACCTTCATATGCCGCCCGAGGCCGCGATTCTGGAGATAGGCGGCGCGGACCAGATCCTTGCGGCCAGCGACAATCCCCGCCGTGGGCCCGCCCAGGAACTTGTGCGCGCTATAGACGACAAGCTCGGCGCCCAGCGCGATCGGGCCGGTGAGATCGTATTCGCTCGCCATATCCACGATCACGGGCACGTTCCGCGCCTGGCACAGGACGATGAACTCGCCGAGTGCCGTCTGCCCCTCCTGAACGACATGGTGGGAAACGACGAACAGGGCGGCGGCGGTGTGCTCATTGATGGCGTTTTCGAGGTGATAGGTTTCGACCTGTGCCGCGCTGCCGGCCGCGTTTACCTTGGCGCCCGTGATGCGGATCGCCTGGTCGATGGGCGCGCCGTAGTTGATGAGATGTCCGGCCTGGATAACGACCTCGTCCTTGAGCCCGGTCGTATCGGGTAATTGCTCGATCCGCGCCAGGTCGGAACCGGTCATGGCGCCGGCGATGCCAAGCGCGATCCCGGCCGCGCTACAGGCCGTGATGCAACCGCTTTCGGCGCCGGTTGCCGCGGCGATAACTCGGCTGGCGCGGGCTTGCAACGCGTCCATATCCACGAATTGAGACTGGATCGCGGCGCCGGAGGCGATGGCCTCGGGCACCGCCAGCGAGGCGCCCAGAGCCGTCATGGTCCCGGCCACATTGATGATCCGGGACAAACCATAACGCGCCATGATGTCGTCGTCGTTCATGCGCCACCTATTGACCGTCCGCCGTTCGTCGTCAACCATTGTCCTGAAGAATAAGGGAAGTTCGGCGCATGACGGTGGATATTGTGGCCCTGGGGGAACCCCTCTATGAGCTTAACCAGCAGGCCGATGGCAGATTCCAACCCGGCTGCGGCGGCGACACCTCGAACGTGGCCATCGCCGCCCGGCGTCTGGGCGCCAGCACGGCCTACGTCACCCGGCTTGGGGCCGACAGCTTCGGCGACGCCATTCTGGATACCTGGCGGCGCGAAGGGGTGGATGCAAGCCAGGTGAAGCGGGACGGGTCGGCGCCGACCGGCCTCTATCTGATAACCCATGACGGTGGCGGCCATCGCTTCAGCTATTGCCGGGCGGGGTCGGCGGCCAGCCTGATGACCCCGGCCGATCTGCCGGAGGCATTGATCGCCTCGGCCAAGTACCTCCATGTGTCGGGCCTCAGCCAGGCGATCAGCGTCGGCGCCACCGAGACGGTGGCGCAAGCCATCGCCATGGCCGTTGGCGCGGGGGTGCGTGTTTCCTACGACACCAACTTTCGTCAACGCCTGTGGCCCGTCGAGCGCGCGCAAGTGGGGGTCTTGGCCGCTGCGGCGCAGGCCGACATCCTGAAAACCTCGCTCGACGATGCGCTGGCCCTGAGCGGCCTGACGGAACCCGATGCCATCGCCGACTGGGGCCTTGCCCTGGGTGCCGGCGCCGTTGTCGTGACGCTGGGTGCAGATGGTGTCGTCGTCGCGACGCCGGACCGTCGCCTGCGGCTGGCCGGGCACGCGGTCGAAGCCGTCGATGCCACGGGAGCCGGCGATGCCTTCACCGGCGCCCTGTTGGCGGAGCTGTGCCGGGGCCATACGTTGTTCGTCGCCGCCCGCTTCGCCAACGCCGCCGCCGCGCTTTCGACCCAGGGCTACGGTGCGCTTGGCGCGCTGCCCCGGCGAAGCGAGGTCAAGGCGTTCTTGCAAGGAACGTCGGCGGCACCCTGACTGGGATTGGCCACTGCCTCAGATCATTCCGGCGGCACGCGCAATTGCCGTGGCCCCTAACGCCGCGCTGTCGCCCGGCGCCTCGATGAAGCTTAGACCGAGGATCTCCCCTGCCCGGCGATAGCGCGCACAGAGATCGGCTGCGCCGATGAGCGTTACCTGTTCGGCCCCGGCGCCGCTGGCGGCGCGAATCTCGGCCCCGATAAGCAGGCCCGACAGATAGTCGGCCAGGGCATCCGCCGGCACCTTGTCGAACAGCCCCAGCGTGCGAACGGTAAAGAGCATATGCAACAGATCGCCGGCGCCGGGCGCGTCGCCCGAGGCCACGACCCCGGCGCGAAAGCCGGCCTCGTTGCCGGCCTCGGCAGTCATCAGGCGGCCGAGGATGGTGTGATTCCTGAGCGCGGCAAAGACCTCACCCGTCATGTAGGTGGCGAAACTTTGGATGCGACCGTCGGCGACGCGCAGCCATTTCGAATGCGTGCCGGGCAGTAGAAAGAGGCCATCGCCACGGCCGAGCACCGCCAGCGCACCCATCACCTGCGTTTCCTCGCCGCGCAGCACGTCCGGTCGGCCGTGCGCGTCCTCGGTCCTGAGGCCCGGAATAATGGCGACGACGGCGGCGCCGCCAGTATTCACCGCCGTCAGCTTGGCCGCCAGTTCCGCCAACCCCGCCGGGGTCGCCACATAGGGCGCCTCGATCCAACCCTGGCGGCTGCCGATCATGCCCGACAACAGGATCGGCAAGCCATGCGGCCAGCCGGCCGTAACGGCGGCGAGGGCATCGGCAAAGGCGCCATCGGCAATGGCAAGAATCCCCTGTGCCGCCTCCCGCCTGGCCAGGATCGTGCCGCCGGCGCCGAGCAGGTAAGCGCGACGCGACGAGGTTCCCCAGTCGATACCGATCAGGGCCGCCGTCATCTGAGGCGCCTGTCCGCCGCCTGGTTACTGCACCAAGCCGCGGGCATCGACCTTTACCGCTCCCAGCACCTCGTCACCGCGAATGAAAACGACGCGGTTGTAGAGATTGGAGACGGGGCAGGCGTGATTGGGCGTGATGCGGACCAGATCGCCGACGCGCGGTTTCTCCACCACCGAGGAAATATCCAGATAACCGTGCTCCTCGTTGACGTCGTAAACGCGCGCGCCCTCTAATTCCTGCACGATGCCGTAGCCCGGCAGGCCAAGAAGATCGCTGGTCAGGGCCTTCGAGCCGGCGTCGATGATGGCGCGCAT
>Ga0315281_10005027_pt1 | contig 19002 bp, 16 predicted proteins | sample YL17G07_0_MG_FD_204540 | JGI IMG/M metagenome (GOLD analysis project Ga0315281, IMG submission 204540) | Sediment microbial communities from Yellowstone Lake, YNP, Wyoming, USA - YL17G07_0 | ecosystem: Environmental > Aquatic > Freshwater > Lake > Sediment | place: USA: Wyoming | collected... | reverse complement strand
TTTGCGGAACCACGAAACGAAAGGTTGACTTAAAATGCGTCCTCTTGATTTTACGATAGGTATCCACAACCATCAGCCCGTGGGCAACTTCGGCCATGTGTTCGAAGAGTCCTACAAAATGTGCTACGAGCCGCAAATGATGACGCTAAAGGAGCATCCAGGCGTGCGGATGGCCATCCATCACTCCGGCCCGCTGTTTGAGTGGATAGAGAAAAACCGCCCGAAATATTTCGACACCATCGCAAAAATGGCGGAGAGCGGACAGCTTGAGATACTTTCCGGCGGGTTCTACGAGCCGATCCTTTCATCCCTCCCGGAGGATGACGCCATCGGCCAGATAGCGATGATGAACGAGTATATCGAGAAACGCTTTGGCGTCAAACCGTCGGGGATGTGGACTGCGGAGAGGATATGGGACCCGCGCCTGCCGATGCTGATATCTTCGGCGGGGCTTAAGTACACCCTGCTCGACGACACGCATTTCTACTACGCCGGGCTTACAGCCAGCGACATGTTCGGCTATTACATGACGGAAAAACACGGGGCTACGGCGGCGGTTTTCCCCATTGATAAAAACATGCGGTACTCCATCCCGTTCCACATGCCGGACACGATCATTGATTATTTCAAGCGCCTGCGGGACGAGGGGGTGACAGACTGCGTGACATACGGCGACGACGGCGAGAAGTTTGGCGTATGGCCGGGGACTCACAAGTGGGTGTACGAGGAAAAATGGCTTCACAACTTTTATTCCGCGCTGGAAGCCAACCAGGACGTGGTGAGGACCGTTCATTTTTCCGAGTTCATCGCCGCAAACCCCGCGCGCGGCAGGATATACCTGCCGATGGCCTCCTACGAGGAGATGATGGAGTGGTCTCTGCCGGTGGATGCTGGGTTGAAGTTCGAGCAAGTCCTCCACCAGATCGCCGATTTGGGGAAGAAGGAGGAATGGAAACCATTCATCCGAGGCGGGCTGTGGGACAATTTCCTGACCAAGTATGAAGAATCCAACCGGATGCACAAAAAGATGATCTACGTCTCTGGCAAAGTGCGCCAGGCCGCCAAATCCAAAACCGGCTCGAAAAAAGTTTCGCAGGCGCGGACGGAACTCTACAGGGGGCAGTGCAACTGCGCCTACTGGCATGGCCTGTTTGGCGGGTTGTACCTCAACTATCTTCGCCACGCCATTTACCATCATTTGACGGAGGCGGAGAAACTGGCGGATTCCATCACCCGCAAAGGCTCGTCATGGGTGTTCGCAAAAGAGCTGGACTACGACGCGGACGGGGCAGATGAAGTCGTGATGGAAAACCACTCGCTCAACGCCTGTTTCGATCCAGACATGGGCGGATCGCTACTGCAACTGGATTACCGCCCAATCTCGTTTTGCCTCAGCAACACATTCACGCGAAGGCGCGAGGCCTATCACGAGAAAATCCTGAAACACACCGGCGCCGCCACAGACGCAGGCTCGCAACCGGTTTCCATCCACGACCTGGTCAAGCTTAAGGAGCCTAACCTCAAAGACGCATTAATCTACGACCAAATCCCCCGGCGGAGCTTCACCGACAGGTTCCTCCCGCCGGACACGGACATTGAGACGTTCAGGACATCGCGTTTTAGGGAGCTGGGCGATTTCGCTTCGGGCGCGTTCGAAGTGGAGAGCCTGAAGGTGAAAAAAACGTCAGCTTCCCTCTTCCTTTCAAGAGTGGGGGAAATAGGCGGTTTGCCCGCGAGGGTCGTTAAAAAGTTCACGATGAACGGCAAGGACGCCGCTGTGCTCGCCTCGTATGAAATCGTAAACGAGAGCGAGGAAAAGATAGAAGCTCTTTTCGGCGTTGAGTTCAACATGACACTGCTGGCAGGAGACGCGCCGGACAGGTACTGGGTCGCGGATAAAACAAAGGGAAAGCCACGGCTGATTGAGACCCTTTCGCGCACCGGAGTAAAGAGCGTGGGCATGACGGATGGGTGGGCGAGGTTCACCGTCCGCATATCTTCGAGCGATAAGTTTAGCGCGTGGATGTTCCCGGTGGAGACGGTATCCCAGTCGGAGGGCGGATTCGAGCGCACGTACCAAGGCTCGTGCATACTTATACACAACGCGATATCCATCCCGCCGGGCGGCCATGTTATTTTCCCCATAGACATCACTGTTGAAAAGCTGAAATGAGGATAGACTTCTGTAGCGGCGGGGGAGGTTTAATTTGTCCTTGAGGAAGTATTTTAAGCGATAACGAGGGGATAATGAATTAAACCCCCTCGGCGCTTCGCGCCACTCCCCCTTGTTAAGGGGGAGAAAATGTTTGGGCAACAGCCCGACCATGCCACGGTTCTTTCTTCTGTTGTAGGGGCGATTCGTGAATCGCCCAATCGGGCGACCCAGCGGGTCGCCCCTACAAAATGACCTGATTTCTGGAATCTATTTTGGACAAGAGTGATGAAGATAATAAAAAGCGGCGAGCCGTCGTTTGACCGGATCGTAAAAAGGCTGGAGAACCGTTTCGCGGAAGGCCCTGCTGGAATAGGGAAAACGGTTTCCAAAATAATAGCGGACGTCAAACGCCGCGGTGACTCCGCCCTTTTCGCCTACACGAAGAAGTTCGACAACCTTGCCCTCACCCCTGCCACGGCGCGCGTGACGGATAAGGAAATACGCGATGCGGAAAAATCGGTCAACCCCATCGTGTTAAAAGCGCTCAAAAAAGCCGCAGGCAGGATACGCTCGTTTCATACCCGGCAAAAAGAAAAGTCCTGGACGATGACGCGGGGTGGGGAGACTTTGGGCCAGATCATACGCCCTCTGGATTCCGCTGGCGTTTACGTCCCCGGCGGCAAAGCGTCTTACCCAAGCTCGGCGCTGATGAACATCATACCGGCGAAAATAGCGGGTGTGCGGCGTGTCGTAATGGTTTCGCCAGCGCCTGGCGGCGTGATGAACCCGGCTACCATCACAGCGGCGAAGATCGCCGGAGCCGATGAAATATGGCGGATTGGCGGAGCGCAGGCTGTGGCGGCGCTGGCGTTTGGGACGCAGTCGATAATCCCTGTGGTCAAAATCGTCGGCCCCGGCAACGCGTATGTCGCAGAGGCCAAACGGCAAGTCTTCGGCAAAGTGGATATTGACATGATAGCCGGGCCAAGCGAGATACTGGTCTTCGCCGACGATAGCGCCGATCCTGTTTTCATCGCCGCCGACCTTTTGTCGCAGGCGGAGCATGACGAGCATGCCTATCCCCTGCTGGTCACCACGTCGGCAAAGCTGGCGACCGCCGTTAAGGTGGAGATTGCGAAACAGGCCAAAGAGCTTGGGCGATCCGAGATCATACGAAAATGCCTCGCCAGCAACTGTTACGGGCTGGTGGCAAAGAGCGTCTCAGAAGGTTTTGATCTGTGCAACCGCCTCGCTGTGGAGCATTTGGAGCTTTTGTTGAAAGACGCGGAAAAACATATCGGCAAAGTGAAAAACGCAGGCGCGCTTTTCATCGGCCCGTGGACGCCAGAGGCACTTGGTGATTATATAGCCGGGCCAAACCACGTTTTGCCGACTGGAGGCGCGGCGCGGTTCCACTCTGCGCTGGGTGTTTATGATTTCATCAAGCGCACAAGCCTTCTGGCGTACACACGCCGGGCTCTATCGGCCCTTGCTCCCGGAGCCGTGGCCATCGCCAATGAAGAAGGCTTGACGGCGCACGCCAACGCGGTTCTCGTCCGTATGCGCTCGCCGAAAAGGTTGTGATAACATTTCCGTCATGGACAAGGATGTGACTGCAAACCCAACAGCTTTTATACGGCGCCGGATCGGGGATATTTCCGCGTATCATGTAGAGCCTTACCCGGCAGACGTGATACTGGACGCCAACGAGTCCCCCTACCCTCCCCCGCCAGCGCTTGCCGGACGGCTCCGCAGGATCATGGGCGAAGTGGCGTTGAACCGCTATCCCGACATGAATGCGGTGGCGTTAAGACGCGCCATCGCCAAAATGGAGGGAGTGGATGAAGCGGAAATCCTTCTTGGCAACGGCTCTGACGAAATCATAAGCTTTCTCATACAGTCCACGCTCGACCCGGGCGGGTGGATACTGACCCCCTCCCCCACTTTTTCCATGTACAAACACACGGCGTATTGCCTCAACGTGGAAACGGCGGAAATCCCACTGTTGGACGACTGGTCGCTGGACGTTGCGAAGACACTTGATGAGATCAAAAACAAAAAGCCCGGCGTAATTTTCCTCGCGTCGCCAAACAACCCCACGGCCAACTGCGTTTCGCCATCCGCGCTGTCCGCCATTATCGAAGCGGCGCCTGGGATTGTTGTCGTGGATGAGGCGTATGTGGATTTCGCGGATTCATCCGTAGGCCCGCTGTTTCACGAACGGCCCAACGTTGTCGTCCTTAAAACGCTGTCGAAGGCCGGTTTCGCGGCCCTGCGGCTGGGTTACATGATGGCGGACAAGCGGCTGGTTAGCGGAGTGAACAAAACCAGGCTTCCGTACAACATTAACTCGCTGACACAAGCCCTCGCCACAGAGGTTGTCAATAGTTGGGGTGAACTGCTACCGCTTTTCGGCGAGATAAAAAAGGAACGGGAACGGATGTTCACAGCTCTTTCGGCGATTCCGTTTATGGAGCCATACCCGTCGCAAGCCAATTTCATTCTGGCGCAAGTGAAGCAAGACGCGCAGAGAGTGTTCGGCGCGTTGTTGAAAAGCGGCGTGCGTGTGCGATGGTTCAAGGAGTCGGCGCGGCTCGGAAACTTTTTCCGAGTCACCGTAGGCTCGCCAGTGGAGAATGACAAGCTCATCAACGCTCTCAATGGTATGTCATGAATGATAATTCCGCTTCAAAAAGTGAACCGCCGCGAAACCCTTACCTCACAGTGGACATTGTCATAGAAGTGGACGACAGCATCGTCCTCATCGAGCGCCGAGACGGGCCGGAAGGATACGCGCTTCCCGGCGGATTCGTGGATTACGGTGAGACTGTGGAATCTGCGGCGATCCGCGAGGCCAAGGAGGAAACAGGCCTGGATGTGACGCTGGTGCGGCAGTTCCACGTCTATTCCGACCCGGCGAGAGACCCCCGGCAACATAACGTCACCGTCGTGTTTATCGCCAGGGCGGACGGAAAACCCGTCGGCCAAAGCGACGCGAAAAGCGCCGCGCTGTTCAACCGAAAAGCCCTGCCCGGCGGCAACATGGTTTTCGACCACGCCAGGATACTGGACGACTGCCTTTGCGACAGGTATTAAGTTTAATACCGCTATCACAGATAGCCGGTCGTCCCCCGCCTTGCTTCCCCGTGGTCGCCTGACCACGGTTCTTTCCGCTCTGCGTGGCGTTTTTCGCCCAGCAGTCCTGACGGATAGTAGACGGGGCTTCGGGGTCAAGAGAACCACAGACGAACAAAAGACCGGGGTCAGGCGACCCCGGCGAAGCTTACGATTTGCGAGCGATGGCAAAGCAATCTCGCCGTAACTTCGGAATCCGGGTTAATGTGAGGTTATTGTCTTTTCAGGACGGCGGAGTGAAAAACACCCACGCCGAGCGTTTGGGAGAGACAGCCCGAAGGGCCACGGAAAGCGATTGTCACCCTGTCCCTTCGAGAAGCTCATGGTAAACTCCACGAAGAATCTCACCCCCTCGTCGGTTTTCGGGGTAAAAGTATCTTTTTTTTGAAACCTGCCCCCGATGACCAGCCTTAATACGCGTGTTCGTTGACGAAACCTTTCCAGACCGTAAGCCACAGTATCTTGATGTCGAACATCAGCGACCAGTTTTCGATGTAATAAAGGTCGAATTCCAGCCGTTTTTCCAGCGATGTCTGGCCACGTAGCCCGTTGACCTGCGCCCACCCTGTTATGCCAGCTTTCATCTTGTGACGGAGCATATACATGGGAACGGTCTTGCTGAAATCCTCCACGAACATCGGGCGTTCCGGCCTGGGGCCGACCAGGCTCATGTCCCCCATCAGCACATTGAACAACTGCGGCAGTTCATCCAGGCTGGCGCGTCTGATGAATTCGCCGACTTTCGTGCGGCGGACATCTTCTTTTTGCGCCCATATTGCGCCGGTCTCGTTCTCCGCGCCCTGACGCATCGAACGGAACTTGTATATCGTAAACCGCCCGCCGCCAAGGCTCATCCGCTCCTGTTTGAACACGACAGGGCCTTTGGATTCCAGCTTTATGAGTGTCGCGACAATCGCCATCACCGGCGACCATAGCACAATGAAAATGGACGAAAAGAGGATATCGAACACGCGCTTGAACACCCGGTTCCACCCGTACATCGGGCTTTCGGAGAGCGAGACTATGGGAATGCCGTCGAAATCCTCCACCCCGGCGTTGAGCCGCATGAACTGGAGAATGTCCGGCGCAAGCTTTATGTCCACATATTCTGAACCCAGCAGGTTAAGCGTTTTTTCCAACCGCTCGTTTGCGTGGCGGGGGAGGGCGATGAATATCTGGTCAATACTCATCTTGTCTATGTGGGAGCTCACGTCGTCTATGAGGCCGATCACCTCGCAACCGTTGTATTTCACTCCGACTTCCGAAGGGTCGTCCGTCAGCATTCCGACAAGCTTAAGCCCCGACTCTGGATGACGCGCAAAAGCGCCAGCGAGCGTCTGGCCTAAATCGCCCGTGCCGACGATTAGCACATAACGCAGGTTATACCCCTTGCTCCTAAGCTTGCGAAGGATGGCCCGGACAGTGGTGTGGGAAAGGATGAGAAAGAAAGAGCTGTAAACCCAAAACAGCCCCATCACGGCGCGGGAGTAAGAATATTCCCGATAAAAGAATGTGGCGGCCACCACCATGACGGAGCCTATCGTGGCGGCCTTTAAAATCCGGTAATACTCGTTAAAACGGGAATCCGACCGCATGGGCGAGTACATCTCGCCGAACCGCAAGGCGAAAAACCATACCACCAGTATCACCGGCAGGAGGTTTATATAAATCCAGACAGGCGGAACGCCCATAGGCGTGGAAAAGAAATCGAAGTAGAACCTTGTGTAATATGCCGCAAACCACGACGCCGCGACCATGACAAGATCGGTGACGATCATGAGGGTGAGGAAAAGCTGATTGTGCTTCTTTAACATCACAGGCCGACCTGATTGATTGCCAATCCCCGCATGAGCCAATTTTTCAGAATTATAGCCCAAATATAAAGAATCTTACAGCGCCATCCGAAAGCCGGGACCGGACGTTACCGTGTTGGATTTGCGCTGGCTGTATTCCTTCCGCAAGTTATGCCGGAAGGTTGATGACGCCTCTTTCGGCAAGCAACCTCATAACCATCGAGACCGATTCGTCTACCGAAAGCGAGCCGGTTTCCACCGCAAGCTCCGGATTGATCGGCTCCTCGTATGGAGACGAGATGCCGGTGAATTCCGGGATTTTGCCTTCCCGCGCCTTTTTGTACATACCCTTCACGTCGCGGCTCTCGCAAATCTCCAGGAGGCATTTGCAGTAGACCTCCATGAAATCGCCGTGCATGACGAGGTTGCGGACGCGTTCCCTGTCCGACCTGAACGGCGAGATGAACGCCGTCAGGACGATTACGCCGCTCTCCAGGAATAACTTCGCCGCCTCCCCTACCCTGCGTATATTCTCCTCGCGGTCTTTGTTTGTGAAACTCAGGTCGGAACACAACCCGTGGCGCACGTTGTCGCCGTCGAGCACGAACGTCTTGCAACCCATCGTGTAAAGGCGGTCTTCCAGGGCGTGGGCGAGCGTAGACTTGCCCGCCCCGGATAGCCCGGTGAACCAGACGATGGCGCTCCTGTGCCCATTCTGAAGTTGGCGAGCCTCCCTTGTGATGGTGGCCTGGTGCCATACAAGGTTTTTTTCCGACATACTCACCCCTAATGCCTTTTATGCCAGTACAAGGAACTTGAACAATCTTACTCCCAAACCCCGGGTCAGGCGACCCCCACTTTTTTCCGGTTTTTCTTGCGGTCTTCCTCGTTAAGATACTTCTTCCTGATACGGATGGCGCCTGGGGTGATTTCGGCCAGCTCGTCATCGGCAAGGTACTCCAGGGATTGCTCCAGCGACAGTATCTTCGGCGGGGTGAGCTTTACGGTGTCGTCGGACGAGGACGTGCGCATGTTGGTGAGCTTCTTGCCCTTGGTGATGTTGATTATGAGGTCGCCCCCCTTGTTGTTCTCGCCTACAATCATTCCTTCATAGACTTCGGTTCCCGGCGGGATGAAAAAATAGCCCCGGTCGGACAGTTTGTCCAGCGCATACGCCGTGGCTGTTCCGTGATCCTGGCTTATCAACGAACCGTTGCGCCGGGTTTCAATCGGCCCGGCCCACGGGATGTAACGGTGAAACGAGTGTGTGATGACCGCCGTCCCGCGGGTCTCTGTCAAGAGCTCCGAGTGCATGCCGATCAACCCGCGCGCGGGGATCGTAAACTCCAGGCGCACACGTCCCTTTTCCATGTTAGCCATGTTTTTGAGAGAACCTTTACGTTGGCCGAATTTCTCGATAACCTTGCCGGAGTGCGTCTCGTCAACGTCAACAATTGTGAACTCCTCCGGCTCCACCGTCACCCCGTCTATCTCGCGGGTGATGATCTGGGGCCGGGAGACGGACATCTCGAATCCCTCGCGCCGCATCGTCTCGATAAGGATGGCAAGATGCAACTCGCCCCTGCCGGAAACCTTGAACCCTTCTCCGGTCTCGTCGCGTTCCACCTGGAGCGCGATGTTGGAACGCAACTCCTGGTTGAGCCGCTCTTCCAGATGCCGGCTAGTCAGCTTGTCGCCCGACTTTCCGCAGAGAATGGAAGTGTTGATGGAAAAGTTCATGGAGATCGTCGGGTCGTCTATTTCTATCGTAGGCAAAGCTTCGGGTAACTCCCGGTCGGCAAGTGTCTCGCCGATGTCCAGGTCCTTGAACCCGGCCGCAATCACGGCGATGTCGCCTGCGGCTACGGAAGCGGCCTCCGAACGGGCAAGCCCGAAAAACGTGAAAAGCTTTTGAATCTTGGTGAAGGTGATGTTGCCTTCCCGGTCTATACGCGCGATCATGTCGCCGGAGGACACCTTGCCCCTGCCGATTTTCCCGACCGCCATCCTGCCAAGATAATTGTCGTACTCCACGGAAGTTACCAGCATCTGGAAAGGCTTGTCGAGAGCCACGAGAGGCGGCTCGATGCCGCTGACGATGGTGTCCAGCAGAGGGGCCATGGACACGCCGGGAACGCTCAGGTCCAGCGTTGCAAGCCCGTGTTTAGCCGAAGCGTAAACGGCTATGAAGTCCAGTTGCTTGTCGGTGGCGCCAAGGGCCGAGAAAAGGTCGAACACCTGGTTGAGGACCCAGTCCGGCCTGGCGTCGTGCCGGTCTATCTTGTTTATCACCACAACCGGGCAAAGGCCGATTTCCAGGGCGTTTTTCAAGACATATTTGGTCTGCGGCATGGGGCCGTCCACTGCGTCCACCAAAAGCAAAGCGCCGTCCACCATCTTCATGATGCGCTGGACCTCGCCGCCAAAGTCGGCGTGGCCAGGGGTGTCCACGATGTTTATCTTCACGCCCTTCCAGTTGACCGAGGCGTTTTTCGAAAAGATGGTGATGCCACGCTCCCTTTCCAGGTCGTTGGCGTCCATTACACGTTCGTTTACCATCTCGTTATCGCGGAATGTGCCCGCCTGTTTGAAGAGAGTGTCAACGAGAGTCGTCTTGCCGTGATCAACGTGAGCTATCACGCAGATGTTCCTGATATCGTTTCTATGTTCCATAAGCGCCGTGTTGTTTCCGAAAAAACTTAAATTATAGCATGAAATAGCGGATATAGGGAGGGGAAATAAATGTTTGCTGTCACGAGTGTTCTGATATGGCCTAAAGGACGGCAAAGACCGAAGTGATGCGCCCCATTAAATCTTACCCCCCTCCATGTTATTGTTTATTTTCAGAAGGCATTTTCTCACCTAATTTTTTAATCTATAGCCTGTTATACTGCAGGCGCACTATGCCCCCGCCTCATTTCCTCCCAATAATCAAAAACACCGGGTATTCCCGCTTCGCCTTGCCTTCGATTCCCTTCATGACCGTTGCCGCTGTGACATCGCGGATATCCCGGAAACCGGTCTTCTCAAATAGCCCTTTCAGGCTACCGCGTTCAAAGCCAAAGTGGAGCACACCTTTGTTATCGTCGTGGAAAGCGCCGTCTTCCTTGTCGAGATCTGCGACGCCGATGATCCCGCCGGGCGTCAGAAGGTCGTACAACTGTTTCAGGAAATCGGCGGGCTCCTGAACATGGTGCATGGTCATGCTACTTATGGCCAGATGGAACTTCCCCTCCACCTTCCCCCCATGCTCAAAATCCACGAACTGGGTATGGACGTTGCGGAGTCCACGGTCTTTCACCTTCTTCTTTATGACCTCAAGCATCCCCTTTGAGCTATCCGCGCCGGTGACGCTTTTTACTAAGGGCTGTAGCCGAAGGGTCACAAGGCCAGTGCCGCACCCGTAGTCAAGCGCGTCCATCTCATGTGTCGGCGCCAGTTCCCTGATGATCGTATCCGCCACGTCATTGGCGAGTTTGACCCGCATCGGGTTTGCGTCCCACTCGGCGGCCATTTTGTCGAAGTCTGTTTTGTTCTCGCTTGCCATTTATACCATTATAAATAGGTTGAAGTTTTAACGCAAAACCATCTGTATTTATTGGCGGAAGATGAAGGGAGTCGAACCCTCCAAAGGCGTATTACACCTCAGTCTGGATTTGAAGTCCAGCCGCGTCACCGGACACGAACATCTTCCATCGTATCAAGAATCTTAATAAAGCTGTAAGTCGAGAAAGGGCGACCCGGCTGTGATCGGCTATTGGAGTCCCCCTGCATTGCTATTCCATGTGTATGGGCCGGAAGCGCAATTGGGTTGGCCCGCCACCGCCGTCCAGGACGCGGCGCCGCCGGTTGAGGAGGAAGGCGTCACAGCCCCCGTCCATCTGAAGTTGGGGATATTGCTTGTCCCGTCGGGATTCCGCGTCACAGCCAGGTAAATGTGGTTGTCAGCAAAATATGATTCCTGGTGCGCCGCCAGATTGGCGAGGTCGGACTTGACCTCCGCGCAAAAGGCTCGATCTTTATACGCGATAAATTGCGAACTGGCTATGGCGGCCAAAATGCCGATTATCGCAATAACGACAAGTAGCTCCACCAAGGTAAAGCCGGACTGACACCGAACCCAACGCCGTCCTGTAAGCTTTGATCCGTTTGACGGGTCCGCAAAAACGCGGCTAAACAATCCTCCGGATTTTCTCAAACCGCCTCCAGCCTATTGTTGGCAATCATCATTGTGGAATAATATAAATCCTGTCAGCGGCTTCCGCCCTATCGTTGGTAAAAACCATGAATGGGTTGTTGACGGAATAATCAACGTTTGTACAAGCCTAATATGTCTAAACACGATACAGGGTGTAGCTCCCAGCTTACAGCATCACGGGATAATACACTAACAATGCCTGTGTGATCCAGCGTTTTAAGCGGCTTTCACCGGCTATTATTGATGGCGATGGTAAAAATTATACCCGGATGTCATTGCTGGCGCTTCAAGAGAGCCTCACCGGAGCAGACATGGCCTGAAAGGTTCAAGGTAACCTTTCGAGTCGGGAGACCAAAGCGCGCCTCCTTTGATGGGGTTATTCACGACAGCCGCTTGCCTTAGAACGTCAAAACAACCATTAGATTGGCTCTTTGAATAAATATTGATTTAAAAATAATTTCTAGTACAATAGGGTCAACATTGATTGATTATTATAGGTGGAACTTATCATGGAAGCGACTGTTTTAGGCGATAAAGCGATTATAACCTCTGAAATCACCGATCTTCTGCGAAAACATGGGATAACCTCCACGCTCCAGAGGGTGGAAATAGCCCAGGTTATGCTCGCGAAGTTGCAACACCTTTCTGCAGAGCAAGTGCTTGAAAAGGTCAACCGCGGACGGGGGATTGTTTCAAAAGCCACTGTTTACAACACCCTTAAGCTTTTCGTGAAAAAGGGGTTGATAAAAGAGGTTATCGCTGATCCTACGAAAATATTTTACGAGCCTAAATCCGTGGACCATCATCACTTTTTCGATGTGGACACTGGCGACCTTATTGACTTCAGCTCCGACTCCATCAAGGTTGAGCATATCCCCCAGCCTCCCGTGGGGTATTCCTCGCTTGGAGTGGACGTGGTGGTGCGGGTTCGGGCCATGAGCGCTTAAGGATTGTTTTAATCTGAATTCGTGAAGACACTGCAAATTCACGAACTCGCCGTTCCCGCTATTGGCGCCCTGCGAAGCTAACCGTATATGAACCCTGCGTCGCTCTGGACGCAGGGGCTCCTTCCCTGAATTTTTATTTGGCAAGGACAGCCGATTTTGTATAACATGTAGTCCGCAACGCCAACTAAAGAAAACACTGGTTGTTCTTGTTATCCAGTATCGCAGGAGAGACATGTACATACATGATGTGATAATTGTCGGGTCTGGCCTTGCCGGCCTTAGGGCCGCGCTGGAGCTTTCCGGCCATCTGGATGTCGCCGTCCTTACCAAAGTCTATCCCAGCAGAAGCCATTCTGGAGCCGCGCAAGGTGGCGTGGCCGCCGCGCTGGCCAACGTGGACAAAGACGACTCTATTGAGGCTCACATCTACGACACGGTGAAGGGTTCCGACTATCTTGGCGACCAGGACGCCATCGAGATAATGTGTTCCGACGCGCCCACCGCCATATATGAAATAGAAAAGCTTGGTTGCCCATTCTCCCGCACGGAAGAGAACAAGATCAACCAGCGCGCTTTCGGCGGGCATTCGTTCAAGCGCTCCTGTTTTGCGGCGGACAGGACTGGCCATGCGCTACTGCACACGCTGTTTGAACAGTTGATGAAAAACTCGGGGAAAATTCAGGTTTACGCCGAGTGGCATGTGCTTAAGCTCATTATGGAAGACGGCGTGGCCAGGGGTGTTGTGGCCATGGACATAAAGACCGGCAGGCTGGAGGTTTTTCGCGGCAAAACGATACTGTTCGGCACTGGCGGATACGGGCAGGCCTACAAGATTACATCCAACGCCTACGCCAATACCGGCGACGGCATTACAGCCGCGTACAGGGCCGGCGTGCCGTTGATGGATATGGAATTTGTGCAGTTCCACCCTACGGGGCTGTACAGCCACGGCATCCTGCTTTCCGAGGCGGCGCGTGGAGAGGGTGGCTATCTGCTAAACGGCCTCGGCGAGCGTTTCATGTCCAAGTACGCCCCTTCAAAGATGGAGCTTGGGCCACGGGACATAGTGTCCCGCGCCGAGCAGATGGAAATCAACGAAGGACGCGGCGCCGGGCCGAACAAGGACTATGTCCTGCTTGACCTGCGCCACCTTGGCAAGGACAAGATATTGGAGCGTCTGCCGCAGATATACAACATCGGCAAAGACTTCCTCGGCGCGGACGCCATAACCACGCCAGTGCCGATCCAGCCTACGGCGCATTACTCCATGGGCGGCATCCCGGCGGACAACGACTGCCAGGTTTATCTGGACGAAAAAGGGAATCGCGTCCGTGGCTTTTTCGCGGCTGGGGAGTGCTCCTGCATATCCGTCCACGGCGCCAACCGGTTGGGCACTAACTCGCTATTGGAAGCATTGGTGTTCGGCAGACGCGCCGGGAAAAAGATGCTGGAAGTCACACGCGACACCGACTGGTCGCCGGTTAACGAGAAACGGGAGATTGAATCGGTCCGCAGTGAGCTGGATAAACTGCTCAACACCTCGGCCAAAGAGAACCTTGGCAAGATACGCGACGAGATGAAAGAGACCATGACCTACAAGGCCGGGGTTTACCGCGATGGGGAGAACCTGGGCCTGGCGTTCAAAAAGATAAAGGAATTGCAGGAGAGGTTCAAGCGGGTGCGGGTGGACGACAAGCGGAAGAACTTCAACACGAACCTGCTTGAGGCGCGCGAGCTTTCGCACATGCTGGAGTATTCCGAGCTTATCGTGGACGGAGCCATCGCCCGCAAGGAGAGCCGTGGCGCCCACGCCCGGAAGGATTACCCTACACGCGATGACGCAAACTGGCTCAAACACACGATGGCGTTCAAGACGAAAGATGGTTTCGAGCTTCGCTACAAACCGGTGACGATGACACGGTTTAAGCCCGAAGAGAGGAAATATTGAGGTTGCGCGTCCGGTCAACAACGATCACGGCATTGGGAAAATAGCGTAATGGCGAATGTGACTTTCAGGATATTCAGGTTCGACCCGGCCAACGACCCCAGGCCGAGACACCAGGATTACGAGATGGAGCTTGAGCCGGGGATCACCCTTCTCAACTGCCTTAACAAGATCAAGGCGCAGATGGACTCCTCCCTGACATACCGCATGTCCTGCGGCTCGGCGATATGCGGCTCATGCGCCGTGCGCGCAAATGGCCACGCCATACTCTCGTGCAAGACACAGGCTGATTCGCTGGTGAAGGATGGGATGATACAGATAGACCCGATCGGCAACGCTTCCGTTATCCGCGACCTGGTTGTTAATTTGGAGCCTTTCTGGGCCTCCATCCGCCAGGTCAAGCCGTGGCTCATGCCGGACGCCACCGACAACCCGGTGAAGGAGCGGCTCCAGTCGGAGAGTGATTATCAAAAGATAGACCACTCCACCACATGCATCATGTGCGCGTCGTGCTGGTCGGATTGCAACGTGCTGGAAGTGGACAAAAAGTTCATCGGCCCCGCCGCGCTGGCCAAGGCGCAGAGGTTTATATACGACACGCGCGATGTGAAGAAAGGCGACAGGCTCGACGAGATCAGCGCGCCTCACGGCGTGTGGGACTGCACCCATTGCGGCGAGTGTTCGACGCGATGCCCTACCGACGCAAAACCGCTGGGACGCATCGAAGAGATCAAACAGGCGGCGATGGCCGAAGGCGTCCACTGCAACAGCGGCGCGCGGCACGTTTTGGCTTTCCGGGAGACTGTGGGCAAACGCGGGATGCTTGACGAAAACTACGCGCCGGTGCGGAGCGTAGGCTTTTTGAACATACCAGGCCTGATCGGGCTTGTGCCGGTTGGGTTGAGAATGTTCTGGAGGGGCAAGAACCCGCCCATAATACCCCATTGCGTTGACAAGGTGGAAGAGGTAAGAAATATTTACTCCCGTTCCGAAGAGTTCAGGAAGTAGGAAACTCGCTCCTATGCTGGAAGTGAAGTCACTATGGAATGTCCCAAGTGCGGCTATGAGCAACCTGAGGGGCTGAAGGAATGCCAGAGATGCGGAATCATATTTCAAAAGTGGCTGGATCGCCAGAACAGGCCATCGGCCACGGCGCCCATACCGCCAACGATTTATGTGCACAGCAAGACGGAAGAAAGCTCCGGCGGCTCGCTGAAGATTGTCAAAATCCTTATCGCCGTAACCATAATAGGCGGAATCTGGTGGTCGTGGAACAAGGACGAAACAACGTGGAGAGAGCTGAAGCCGGAGGGAAAAGGATTCTCCGTTTTGCTTCAGGGTACGCCCAAAGAGTCCGAAAACTTCTATCAGGAAGGTCTCGTTTCCGTGGCGATGCTGATCTATACATCGGAGCCGCACTTCGGATTTACCGGCGTAGTTTACGCCGCGTTAGTCGGTGATATAAGCTATCCCAATTTTATGACATTTGATGAAGATAAGGGTTACGAGGGGGGGCTCCAGGCCTTAATGAAAAAACTGCCTAACTCCAAGCTCGCTTCGCAAGCCAGGATTAAAGTCGCTGGATATCACGGCAGGGAATTTGTGATTAGCTGTAGCAAGGGACTTGTTACATCCAGGATGCTGAAAAAAGGAGACCGGATATATCTTTTGATGATGTTGCATCCGGAGAATAAAAACTACTCGTCACAGAAGGATAAGTTCTTCGGCTCGTTCAACCTGCTGAAAAACTGATTTCCTGTAAGGCCATATGAAGACAACCGCGAAGCGTCGCGCGCTAAACGAGGGGGATTGAAAATGAAGTACGCTCTTTACACCGGTTGCGTCGCCAAGGGCGCTGGGCGGGAATTGCTTGCGGCCACTTATTCGGCGTGCGCCAGGCTGGGTATCGAACTCGTGGAAATGACATCAGCGGCCTGTTGCGGCGCGGGGGTTATAAGCGAGGACAACCCCATGCTGGCCGATATCCTCAACGCCCGCACTTTCGCGCAGGCGGAGGCGATGGGCCTGCCGATCATGAACATCTGCACGACGTGCCAGGGTGTGCATCGGAAAGCGCAAAGAAAGCTCCAGGACCCTGCGTATCTTGAGCGCGTGAACAAGGAGCTTAAAGCGGAGACCGGCCTTGAATACAAGGGTACCGTGAAGGTCCGCCATTTTTACGAAATCCTGCTGGACGAGTACGGGCTGGACAAGCTTAAGTCAAAGGTCACACGTCCCCTCAACGATCTTAAGGTGGCGGCGTTTTACGGCTGTTACGCCATGCGGCCGCACGAGTATTCGGATTTGAAGAACCCGGACGATCCGGACGAGTTGGAGAAAATCATCACAGCGCTGGGCGCTACCCCGGTGGATTACGCGGAGCGGCTCAAGTGTTGCGGCTTCCCAATATTGATGATGAACAAAACCAACGCCATGAAGCTTACAGGCAACGCGCTGACCGGCGCGAAGGGCGCGGGAGCGGATGTGGTTGTGACCCCCTGCCCTCTTTGCCACCTCAACATGGACGCATACCAGCCGGAGGTGGAGAACATGAGCGATGTCGAGCTGAACCTTCCGGTCCTTCACATTCCTCAACTCGTTGCATTGGCGCTTGGCGCAAGTTACGCCGAGCTAAAGCTCAAGACACACATAGTAAGGCCACCGGCGGGAATAGCGGGGTAGGTTGTACAAGGGGCGACCCGGAGAGTAGATTTGGCCCCCTGACAAGGGGGCGGCGAACGATAGTGAGCGGGGGTTTCTAAACTAAACCCCCCGGCCTTCGGCCACCCCCCTTATCAGGGGGGCATGTTAGCCGGACGCATCAACCGAATAGCGAAAGTTAATCATCTCGAAATAACACCAATGCCGGTAAACAACTACAGCGTATCTGAAATTATCATGGGTTCCATCCCGCACGGGGCGGACCTTATCGAAGAGCTTACCAAAACAGCCATCGAGCGTGGCGTGACAGTGGGGCTGGTATCGCTTATCGGTTCCGTGACCGAGGCGTCGCTGGCCTTCTATCACCAGGACACCAAAAGTTACGCGAACATTACGCCAATTAAAACGCCGATGGAGATAGTCTCCGCCACCGGCAACATATCGCTCAAAGACGGCGCGCCGTTCGTCCACCTGCACATGGTGTTAAGCGCGGCATCGGGGCTTACGGTGGCTGGGCATGTAAACCGGGGCGCCAGAGTGTTCGCCTGCGAGTTTACGATATGGAGGCTCGACGGCCCCGCGCTGGAGAGGGGGTACGATCAGGCCACGGGGTTGCAGTTGTGGAAGTAATTTTAAAAATATACCGCCAAATTTCCACAGCAAAAATCCGGCCATCGAGGTAAATCCACAGATAAAGGCCGTCGCCATCGTGGAGCTTGCGGATACCAGCGCCTTTGCTGGTGGCGTTCTTACATTCGGTAACGGACAATGGATTTGCGGGCGCCGTGATAACTTTTTGCGGTGGTGAATAAGTCGCCACCCAAATCGGGACGACCCACTTGCCTTAACGCTGTGTATTTGCTTGGTTTACCGGACACTATAAGATGAGTTGGATGTTGATCTGGCGGAGAGAGCGGGATTCGAACCCGCGGTAAGGTTTTACCCCTACACACACTTAGCAGGCGTGCACCTTCGGCCAGCTCGGTCATCTCTCCGCACCAGAACTTGTAAGTATAGACGTGGCCGCCCCTATCCGCAACAGTGGCTTTTTCTTTATGGCGCTTTATAATTAAACGCCCGTACAGACGGCTTGTTTGAAAAGGAGATAAATCGCGATGACCGGCCAGATAACCGTCGCCCTGCCCAAGGGGCGCAACCTTAAACCCTCTATCCGGCTCTTGGCCGCTGTGGGGCTGGATTTCACCGAAGCGCTGACGGACAGCAGGCGGCTGATCTTTACGGCCAAAGGCGGCGGGGGGACGGCCATCGTCGTGCGCGATACGGACATCCCGACCTATGTTGATAATGGCGCGGCGGATATGGGGGTTTCCGGCTCCGACGTGCTGATGGAACAGGGGAAAGACATGTTCGAACCATTGGACCTGAAATTCGGCTACTGCAGGATGGTGGTGGCGGAGCCAAAGGAGCTTTCCGAAAAAGACAACCCCAAGGAATGGACACATATAAGAGTGGCGACCAAGTTCCCCAACATCACGGAGGCGCACTTTGCGGGAAGGGGTGTGCAGATAGAGATTATAAAGCTGTACGGCTCCATCGAACTTGCCCCGCTGGTAGGGCTGTCTGAGCGGATCGTTGACCTGGTCTCCACAGGGGAGACTTTGCGGTTGAACGGCCTTGTCGAAGTGGAAAAGATAATGGATGTAAGCGCGCGGCTTGTGGTGAACAGGGCGTCCTTAAAGACCAAACACGAAAGCATAAGCAGGATCATACGCAACATGGACGCCGCCCTCCTATCCCTTGGCCTTGAGTAAGCTTCTCACACCAAATCTATTCCTTCCCTACTTTTTTGACCATATATGGGGGTCTATCCCCGCGTGGGCGGGGAAACCCCAAACAGGGCGGGATGTTTGGTTCTGAATTGACTTTGCCGGAAAAAGGAGACATATTAAAAAGGGCGGAGGATAAAACCAGTGAAAAACCCAAACCCGGCTCATCGGGACTTTTCGGCGATAAAAGAAGCTCTCTCCCCATTGCTAGGGGCCATTCGGCAGAAACCGAAAGCGGGGGAACTGTTGTTGAAGGTACTGCGCGGCGTGGACGAGAAATACAAGGACGAACCAAAGGACGAACCAGCGGAGTAACCGCCGAATCCATCCGCGCCGCCCTCGCAGGCCACCCGCTCAAGGCCGGGGTGGTAATCCACCAGT
>Ga0315281_10005026_pt1 | contig 19004 bp, 12 predicted proteins | sample YL17G07_0_MG_FD_204540 | JGI IMG/M metagenome (GOLD analysis project Ga0315281, IMG submission 204540) | Sediment microbial communities from Yellowstone Lake, YNP, Wyoming, USA - YL17G07_0 | ecosystem: Environmental > Aquatic > Freshwater > Lake > Sediment | place: USA: Wyoming | collected... | reverse complement strand
GTAGTCGAGGATCACCAGGTCGTAGCTGCCCAGCGGGAACGACGCATCCGGCATCTCGCGCTCCAGCGGGTCGAATTTCTCGACCTCGATGTCGGGCCATTCCTGCTTCAGGTAATGCGCGAGGATGTTCCGCAAATCCTCATCGTCGTCGATGATCAGGACCTTCACCTGCCCTCCGCTTAGGACGACGAGACCCGCAACGATACCACCTCGACGGGTTCGGCCTTGCCTTTCAGCGAGACTGAGCGCCGGTCGAGCGGCGTCGAGCCACCGAGCAGGGCGTGCAGCGATAGCGAGGCGCGTGGCCCGACCAGGATCTCGTTCGGTTGGGCGCGTTGCATGAGCCGCGCCGCCACGTTCACCGGGTCGCCGATGATGGTGTAGCTCATGAAGCTGGGCGCGCCGACGTTGCCGACCACGACTTCGCCCGCCTCGATGCCGACGCCTATCCCGGTCGACAGGCCGTGCTCGGCTTGCCAGCGCGCCGCGACGGGCGCGAAGCGCTGGATCATGGCACGGCCGGTCGCCACCGCGCGCCCGGTAGCGTCGCTCTGCGGCACCGGTACGTTGAAGCCGACCAGCAGGCTGTCGCCGGCCATGCTGAACACCGTGCCCTCGTGCTCGTGCGCGGCCGCGGTCAGCTCGGTGAAGAACTCGTTGAGCATCGGCACGATGCTCGATACCGGCACGGTTTCCGACAGGCGCGTGAAACCGCGCAGGTCGGCGAACAGCGCCACCACCGCGGCGCGGTTCGACAGGTTGCGGAATACTTCCTCGCTGCCGCGCGATTCGCGCAGCACGCGCTCGGCGAGGCGCGGCGAGATGTAGCGCGCGAACGCCTTGCGGATTTCCTCTTTCCTCTGCACCTCGGCCGCCAGGCGCCGGCGCTCGAGTTCCTTGCGCGTTTCGTGCAGGCGCCGCAGCGTCTGGACGCGCGCGATCAGTTCCTCGCGGCGCACCGGCTTGGAAAGGAAGTCGTCGGCCCCGGCCTCGATGCCGCGCACTCTGCTGTCGTGGTCTTCGAGAGCAGTCACCAGCACGACCGGCAGCAGCGCGGTCGATTCCCGGCTCTTCAGCCGGCGGCAAATGTCGAAGCCGCTCGGTCCGGGCATCTGCACGTCCATCAGCACCAGGTCGGGCGGCAACGCTGCGATCATGTCCAGCGCGGCGGTACCGTCGGCCGCGATATCCGCCTGCATGCCTTGCTGCACCAGCAGCCGGGCGAGGAAGCCCGCCATGTCAGGATCATCGTCGACGATCAGAACACGGAACGCCGCGGGCGCCTCCTGTGATGCTCGCCCGGAGGCGAGGTCACTCATAGACGATCTTTACGCGGACGAGGTAATCGGCATACTGCGCGACGCACGTTTGGAGGCCGGGGAGATCCTTGGCTTTGGCGCCGTCCTCAACCTGTTTTCCGAGCACCGATACCTGCTCAAAACCGTAGGAAGTGCCCACGCCCTTCATGCGGTGTCCAAGCTGGCGCAACTGCTCCATATCGCCGGCGGCAAGTGCCGCGCGCAGCGTTTCGAGCTCCTTGTTGCGGTTATTCATGAACGTCGGGATCAGGTCCTCGAGGTCCTTGGCAACACTTACGGTAATCGTCTGGTCGATCATGAAACGATTATAAAGTGTTGACGCAAAAGCCGCTTTCTCTCATTTTGTGAAAGTCAGTGAAGGTCAGTGAAAGTCGCGGGAATGCACCGCCAGGCGCCCCAGCAACCTGCTGTGATCCTCCAGCCGCCGGGCCAGCAGATGCACCACCAGGCCCTCGCGCTGGATCACGCCCTCCACGCCCAGCAGGCGAGCACCAAGCAGTTCCCTGCGCTGGCGCTCCAGCAGGCCGCGCCAGACCACCACATTGACGCAGCCGCTCTCGTCTTCCAGCGTCACGAACATGACCCCGCTCGCGGTATCGGGCCGCTGCCGGCAGGTGACCAGCCCCGCGGCGCGTGCCCGGCTGCCGTGGGGCAATTGGTTCAGATCTTGCGAAGTAAAAAATCTTTTTGAGAAAAGAACTCCCCTCAACAATGCCAGCGGATGCCTGCCGAGCGTGAAGCCAAGGCTGCGGTAGTCGGCCACGATCTCCTCGCCTTCGGCGGGGGGCTCGAATTCAGGTTGGTCTTGCGTTCCTGTTTCTGCAGACAAAAAGGCCGTTCCCTTTTCAACCCCGGAAGCGGCCCAATGCGCGCTTCGCCGATGCCCGGCCAACGTCTGCAGGGCGCCCGCCGCCGCCAGGCATTTCAGGTCCTTGCGGCTCAGTCCGCCGCGCCACGCCAGGTCCTCGACCGAAACATGCGGCCTGCTTTCGACGATCCGCATCCCCGCAGCCCGGGCAAGCCCGCCTGCCATACGCAACCCCAGGCGAACGGCGCCGCCTTCCATGCTGCAATCCCACTGGCTGAGCGCGGCATCCGCGGGCATTACCTCCACGCCGTGCCGGCGCGCGTCCTGGACCAGCTGCGAGGGGCTGTAGAAACCCATGGGCTGGCTGTTGAGCAGCGCAGCCAGGAAAACCGCCGGGTGGTGACACTTGAGCCAGGCCGAGGCGTACACGAGCAGCGCGAAACTCGCCGAATGCGATTCGGGAAAACCGTAATCGCCGAACCCCAGGATCTGGCGGTAGATCGAATCCGCGAACGCCGGCGTGTAGCCGTTGCGCTTCATCCCGCGCTTGAGTCTTTCCTCGAACGGCTCCAGGCCGCCTTTTTTCTTCCACGCCGCCATCGCGCGGCGCAACTGGTCCGCCTCGCCGGGCGTGAAGCCGGCGGCGACCATCGCGAGCTGCATCACCTGTTCCTGGAATATCGGAATGCCGAGCGTGCGCTCGAGCACCGCCTGCACCGCCTTGCTCGGGTAACGGACCGGCTCCAGCCCCTGCCGGCGCCGCAGGTAGGGATGCACCATGCCGCCCTGGATCGGCCCCGGCCGCACGATCGCGACCTCGATCACCAGGTCGTAGAAATTCGCCGGCTTCAGGCGCGGCAGCATCGACATCTGCGCGCGCGATTCGATCTGGAACACACCGACGGTGTCTGCCTTCTGGATCATCGCGTAGACCGCGGGGTCTTCGCGGGGAATGTCCTGCATTCCTTTTCCTATGAGATCCAATCCCCGGCGAAGGGCGGACAGTATCCCCAGCGCAAGCACATCCACCTTGAGCAGCCCCAGCGCTTCGAGATCGTCCTTGTCCCACTGGATCACGGTGCGATCCATCATCGCCGCGTTCTCCACCGGCACCAGTTCGGCGAGCGGCCCGCGCGAGATGACGAAGCCGCCGACGTGCTGGGACAGGTGGCGCGGGAAGCCGATCAACTCACCGGCGAACGCCAGCAACTGCGGTGATTCCGGATCGACTTCAAGGGCCTTGCCCAGGTCCCGCAGCGCGCTTTTCGTGCGATAGGAAATCACGGTCGCGGCAAGCGCGGCGCGATCGCGCCCGTATTTTCCGTAGATGTACTGGATCACCTCCTCGCGCCGCTCGTGCTCGAAATCAACGTCGATGTCGGGCGGCTCGTTTCTCTCCCTGGACACGAAACGCTCGAACAGCACGTGGCCGTTTTCCGGATCCACCTCGGCGATCCCGAGGCAGTAGCAGACCGCCGAGTTCGCCGCCGAGCCCCTTCCCTGGCACAGGATGCGGCGCGAACGCGCGAAGCGCACCACGTCGTGCACCGTGAGAAAGAAGACCTCGTAGCCAAGTTCCGCGATCAGCGTCAGTTCCCGCTCGACCAGGGCGCGCACGTTGGGCGTCGCACCCGCAGGAAAGCGCTGCGCCATGCCCTCCAGGGCCAGCTTGCGCAGCCAGGTGGCCGGCGTCTCGCCCGCCGGCACCAGTTCCGCGGGATATTCGTAGCGCAATTCGTCGAGCGAGAAGCTGCAGCGGTCCGCTATTTTCACCGTTTCTTCAATTAGATCGGAAGAATATAGCTGAGCGATGCGTGAGCGCAGGCGCAAATGCCTCTCGCCATTCGGAAAAAGATTTTCCCCGCACTTGCCGACTGGAATTCCCAGGCGTATCGCGGTGAGCGTGTCCTGCAGGCGCCGGCGCGAGCGCACATGCATATGTACATCGCCCGCGGCAACCAGGGGCAGGCCGGAATATTTTGAGATTTTTTCCAGCTGCTTTAATTTTGCAAAGTCATTCGGGCCGCAATGCAACTGCGCCGCGAGCCAGCTGCTGTCCGGGAATCGTTCCCGGATCCAAAGCGCGTTTTCAAGGGACGGTTTTCCTTCAGGGACCCACAGGACCAGCAGGCCATCGCGCAAATGCGCCTCCAGGTCTCCCCGGGAAAGCGCATACGCCCCTTTCTTCATCCGCCTTCGTCCTGCAGTGATCAGCGAGGCGAGCGCACCGTAGGCCCTGCGGTCCGGCGCCAGCAGCACCAGTTTTAGATTGTCCTGGAAACGGAATTCAGAACCGACGATTAATTTAAAACCCCTGTCTTTTGCCGCCACATGGGCGCGCACGATCCCGGCCAGAGAGCATTCGTCGGTGATGGCAAGCCCCGCATAGCCCAGTTCGGCCGCGCGCCCGACCAGTTCCTCCGCATGCGAGGCGCCACGCAGGAAACTGAAATTCGACAGGCAATGCAGTTCCGCGTATTCAGGCAAACAAGCCATGCAAGAACCAGGTTCCTTCCCGCTCCCGGTAGATCCACGCCAGCGAGGCTTCTCCGGTGCGCGCGATGAAGTAATCGCGCCGCGCCTCGGCGCCGTCCCACCAGCCCGACTCGATGCGCTCCGGCCCCGCCAGCAGCGTGAACTCCCCCTCGGCGAGGCGGCGCGGCGTCTCAAGCAGCCATAGCGGACGGGGTCCGTTTTTCTTTTCTTCTTTTGGAAAAGACTCTTTTCCGGGAAAAACCGGAGCCCAGGCGCGTTCCGGCCGGTGATCCGGATGCGTCTCCAGGCCGTGCACCGCCTCGCTGCCGAGCCGCGCCTGCAGGCGCTCGATGAGCCGCAGCCATGCCTCGCCGCCCGCGTGCGGGTCGCTGAAGAAGTTCTTGTTTTCCTCCGCAAGAACTTCAACATTTCCGGCCTCGATCCTGATCGCCTCGATCGGCGAGTTGAGCGCCAGCGCACCCAGGCGCTCGCGCAGCAACCGCGCGAAATGCTCCGCGCCGCGCCCGCAGGCGGCGAGCCCCACTTTCACTACCGTGGGCGGCAGGCCGTCGTGCAGCAGTTCGAGGACGAAGGCCCGTACCCCGGCCTGGCGCGCGGCGAGGAAACCTTCCATCTGCGCGAGCAGCCGCCGGGCGGCGAACAGTGCGTTCTGCGCCTGCGCCACCGGCGCCGGCAAGGTGAGCCGCGCCGAAAAACGCACCGGCGGTACGAAGAACTCACGCGGCTCGGGTGCCTTGCCGCCGGCCTGGTCGATCTGCTCGAGCAGGCCCTGCCCGAAGCGCCGCGCAATGCCCTCGCGTGGCAGGCGCAGCAGCCCGCCGACGGTCCTGATGCCCAGGCTCGCAAGCAGCTCGAGCGCTTGCGGGGCGAGGCCGGTGACAGCCACCGGCAGCGTCTCCAGCCTGCCGCCGTCGCCGCGCGCCATCCAGAGCGCGGCGCGCGCCGAGGACGCTTCAGCGATCCGCGCCTCGAAACCGAGGCGCGGCAACCCCGCGCGCAATTGCGCGAGAAATTTCCAGCGGCCGCCGAAATAGCGCAGGCTGCCTTCGACCTCCATGAGCAGCGCCTGCGGCGGTTCGAGGCAGACGCGCGGCGTGAACTGGCAAGCCCAGGCGGCTAGCGCCGCCAGCGCTTCCCGTTCAGGCTCAGGCGGCGCATGCCCGCGCGACAATGCCTGGCGCCGGAGCTGCGGGAAATGGAGCGCGACCCAGAGCACGTGCGGGCCTTTCACAGGCGGGCCTTTCGATGGGGACCGGCAGCGGCGCTTCGACCGGCGTGCCGCGCCGCTTGAGGATGCGCACCGCGAGCCGGGTTTCCAGCGCGGGTTCGAGCACCAGCCGCAGGACCGCGGGCGAGGATTCGCAGGCCGCCTCCGGCGGCCGGAACGCGAGCGCGAACCCGGGGCCGGCCTGCGCCGCCACGGCCAGCCGTCGCAGCTCCGCATAGCTCGCCTGCGGCAGCCACAGCAGCAAGACGTGGAAACTGCGCGCGCGCAGCGCCTGCTCCGCCGCCCACAACGCATCGCGCCGCCCGGGGGCGCGGATCACGGTCAACTGCTCCAGGCGCACGCCCGCGGCGCGTAGCGCGGGTGCATAAGGCAGATGTGGGGGCGCGAGCCAGGCAACGCGGTGTCCCGCGGCTGTCAGCGCCGCGAGCGCCGGCAACACGATCTGCAGCTCGCCGATGCCCTCAGACCGGCACAGGACCTCGGCGAGCCCACCCACCGGCCAGCCGCCGCCGGGAAGCTCGGCATCGAGCCCGGCGTAGCCGGTCGGGACGGCCGGTATCGTTACGGGAGCGTTTCCACCGCGCCAGACGGCTTGCCGCTGGAGGAGGTCTGCAAGGAGGGCCATGGATACTGTATTTTTATACAGTATCAGGCCGTTTGGCAAGCCCCCTAACGCACTCGTGCGTTCCGGTAACGCACGAGTGCGTTCCGGCTAACCGCCGCTGCGCAGGCGCTTCACCTGGGCCATGTAGGTGCTCATGAATTCGCGCCCGAAGACCTTGTTGAAATCATCGTCGGCGTCGCGCGCCAATTTCTGCTGGTAGGCCGCGAACAGTTCCCAGAGCTTCGCCTTGCGGTTCAGGCCCAGGCCGCCGGCGCTCTTTTCCAGTTCGGCCTCGAGCACCTTCGGGTCGAAGCGCTTGATCGAGGCGAGCAGCGCCGCACGCATGGCGGCGAACAGGGCCACCTCGTGCGCGCGCAGGTCCTCGAAGGCATCGCCGACCGCCTGCACCGGAGCGAGGAAGCCGTCCGTGCGGTCCTTGGTGTCGAACAGGAAGGCCAGCGCCTCCTGCGGGTCGGACATGAGCTTGAGCGGATTGTTGTCCTTGGAGGCCACCATGGTCCGGTCCTCGGCGCGCAATTCCTTCTTCGCCGTGGCGCGCGCCGCCAGCAGCGCCATCGATCCTTCGATCGCGGCGCGCAGGATCTTGCCCGACTGGCGCAGGAAATCCTCGATGTCGGCGTCGTGGATTTCCTTGCCGGCAAGCCCGGCGCCCTCGAGAAAGACGGTCACCGCCCCGCGCATTCCGGCCGCGCCGCCCGGCCGCGCCGCGGCGGGAGCGGCGGCGCCCTGCGGCGGCCTGCCGCCGACGTAGGTCGCCTCGTCGAAAATGTTCGGCGAGGTATTGGACGCGCCCACGTAGGTCGCCTCCGAAAATACGTCTGCCTCCGGTTCCGGCGCTGGCGCGGGAGCTGCTACGGGCGCCGCCTCCGCGGCCGGCTCGTCGAATATCCCGGGTTCAATCGGCGGCAACTTCTGCCCCATGAACGTCGCCTCCTCGAACATCGGATCCGGCGGCGGAGGGGATGGTTGTGGCGGCGGCGCAGCAGCGGGAGCGGGAACGCGCGCCACCACGGGTTCTACCGGGACCGTTTTCTCCGGCGCCGGCTTTTTCGGCAGCTGCAGCTGCGGGTTGTCGGGCCGCGTGGTTTCCTCGACGTTCAAGACCAGCGCGTCCATCCTTTGCGTCACGTTGGGCGGCGGCAGCAGCTCGAGCTCGTACTCGCCCAGTTCGAACCGGTCGCCCGCCGTGAGGTCGACCGTGCTGCCCGGCGCATGTTTTTTGCCGTTGACAAAGACCGGGTTCACCTTCGACACGATGGTCAGGTGAAACGTGCCTTCGTCCTTTTCCTCCAGTTCGACGTGCACGCGCGACACGTGCTTCCTCGGGTCCTCGAGTACCAGCGTGCACTCCTCGCCGCGGCCGATGGAGATACGGTTCTGCGGCCAGGACCGGCTCGCGATCATGTCGGAGCGCCCGTCGGCTTTCTTCGAGATCTTGATCGAAAGGGACATGGCGTGCGCCTACGCGCTCCTGCGCTCGCCCGGGCGCGAACCCCACTCGCCGTTCAGCATCGCGCAGAACTGCTCCACCCCGGGCAGCTTCTCGCACAGCATCAGGCTGCGGCCGAAGATCTCCGATTCCTCGGCGAGCCAAGCGGAATAAGGCTCCGCGAGCGGCTTGGCCAGGCCGCGCAGGCCGGCCTCTCCCTGGAATTCGGGTCCCAGCGGAATCCACAGCGCGCGCTGGTTGCGCCCATGCGGCGGCACGGTCTCCTCGGTGCTTTCCGGCACCGCGAGCAGGTCGGCGGGAAAGCGCCGGTTGCGCAGCTGCGCATCGAAGGTCTCCATCTCGGCCTCGGGCGCGAGCGCCGCATAGACGACCGGCTCGACCTCGCCGTACCAGTTGTGCGCACGCACCACGGTGGTGACCGGATCGAGGCTCCTCGAAGGCAGCGCGCTCGCCACAGTGAGCGGGAAATAGCGTCCGACCGAATCCACGCTGGGCACCATCACGCCCGCCCATCCCTGCTGGCAGATGACGCCGGGGGCGAGCACGAAACGCCAGGCCGGCGCCGAAAGGAAGGCGTCGCGCCAGGCGGCGCCCAGGCGCTCGCGGCTGCCCAGCAGCATCGCGTTCAGCCATGCGTCCCAGGGTTCGATGAACGACGGCGGCAGGCGCCGCGTGATGAAATCACCATTCGCGGGAAGTTTTCCGTACCAGCCGGTTTCGAAAGATTCGCTCATGAGCCCTTTGCCGGCGCCGGCTTCTGGCGCCCGTCCTTGATTATCGCCTCGTCCACGATTGCGCGCACGTGCCCTGCAAGGTCGGCGCGCTCGGCCTCCGACAGCGGCCACTTCGAATAGTCATCCTGCGAGGCCGCCAGGCGCGGCCCAAGCGCCTCGCGCAGGGCGTTGCGGTAGGCGCGCAGCGCCTGCGCGCCCAGCTTCTCGACCTGGGACAGACCAAATCCGGTCGTGGATGCGCCGCTTTCGCGCTCTCGATATCCCCCGGGAAGGTCGCGCAGCGCATTCAGCGCGCGCACCAGTTGTCCCTCATTGCCAGCTTGCGGCGGACCGAGTTTCGCGAGCTCGGCCTTCGCTGCCGCAGCCTTGTCCTTCGCGGCGGCGACAAAACCGCGATTGCCGACATAGCTCGCGCTCCAGAGCGCCGCGCTCGCGACGCTCACCGCCGCGAGCGCGGCGAATCCGAGCATCCTGGCGCGCCGTTCCCGGCGCGCCAGGTTCTCGTCGCCGCCGGCCAGTCCCGACTCCTGGAAAATAACTTCGCGCACCAGGCGCGTGAGGAAAAAGCTCTTGCCGCTGCCGGCGGCGACGGCCGCCGCTGCTGCCGCGCGCTCCAGTTTGAAGCTGCGCGCCAGCGTCCCCAGCACGCGATCGATCGGATTGCCCTCCTGCGTGCCGCTGGTGAAATACACGCCCCGCAGCATCGGCTCCGGCGCGCCCGGCACGCCCATGAAAGCGGCGTCGAGGAACTGCTCGATCAGCGGGCCGACCGAGTGAAACTCCTGCGCAAAGCGGTAGGCCGCGGCGCGCCTCTGCAGGTCGCGCTCTTCCTGCAGGCGCCCGAGCATCTCGGCGTAGAGCCTGCGTTCGAGTTCCCCGATTTCGTCGCTGAAGCGCTGTCCCGGGGTCCCCATTACGAAGCCGTCCGCGGCGTAGTCGAAACTCACGCCCCAGACGCGCTTCCTCGCCTCGGCGTCGAGCTCCCCGAAGAACTCCATGAACCCCGCCAGCAGGTCTGTCTTGGTGACCAGCAGGTACACCGGGAAACGCACGCCCAGGCGATCATAGAGTTCGGCCACCCGCGAGCGCACGTGCCAGGCGTAGCGCTTGCGCTCGTCCTCGCTCCAGAGCATCAGGTCCGACACGCTGAGCGTCACCAGAGCGCCGTTCAGCGGCCGGCGCGGCCGGAAACGCTTGATCAGGCCGAGGAATCCCTGCCATGCCGCGGCGTCGGCTTCTCGGTCGCTTTCCTGCGTGGTATAGCGCCCCGCCGTATCCAGCAGCACCGCCTCGTCGGTAAACCACCAGTCGCAGTTGCGCGTGCCGCCCACCCCCGCCAGCGCCGGATCCCGTCCCGCCACCTTGAGCGGAAAATTCAGGCCCGCGTTCACCAGCGCCGTCGTCTTGCCCGAGCCGGGCGCGCCGATGAAGACGTACCACGGCAGCTCGTGCACGTAGCGGCGCTCGCCATCGGAGCCCTTGAAGCGCGCCCTCTTGAGGATCGCGGCCGCCTCTTCGAAGCGCTGGCGCAGCACCGCGATTTCCCGCGTCGCGCGCGCTGCCGAGTCGGACTCGCCACCACCGTCCGCCAGTACTTCCAGCAGGCTCTCGTTCTCCAGCCGCGCCTGGCGCGCACGCCACCACTCCCAGCCGATCCATGCCGCGGCCGCAAGCGCGATCAGCACCCCACGGCCCGCGGGCGTCTCAAACGGCCGCCAGCCGCCGATCGCCAGCAGGTCGCCGAGAGACCACGCCACGAGCGAAAACGCGAACAACGCGAGCCCGCCCAGCAGCCAGCGGTTTTTCAGCCAACCGGGCAGATTCACGGCGCGCTCCGCAGGATGATCGTCACGCGCCGGTTGCGCGCGCGGTTCGCCGCCGAGTCATTCGGCGCCACCGGCGCCGAGTCGGCCAGCCCTTCGGCGCGCAGCCGCGCGGGCTCGCCGAGCTTGCCCGCAATCAGCTTCACCACCGACGCCGCGCGCTCGGCCGACAGCTCCCAGTTGGAGGGGAAGCGCGCGGTGCGGATCGGCACGTCATCGGTGTGCCCGGTCACCAGAATCGAGCCCGGCACGCGATCGAGCGCTTCGGCAACGCGCAGAATCACGGGCTCGACCCCGGCTTCCAGGCGCGCGCTGCCTGAAGCGAACAGCCGGTCGCCGCGGATCACGATGGTGCTCAGGCCGGCGGCGTCCGTGACCGCGACTTCGCCGCGCGCGATCTCCGCGGTCAGTTGCTCGCTGATGCGCGGCGTCGCCAGGCCCGCTGCCGGCGGCGCTGCGCTCGCGGCCGGGGGCGCGGCCGCCTTCAATTGCGCCAGGTCGCGCGCCACCGGATCGGACAACGAGCCAAGCGAAAAACTGAAGGCGACATACAACGCCGCGAGCAGCAACGCGGCGCTCGAACCGGCGGCCCAGAACGCGAGCCCGCCGGCAGGGCGCATTGCGGGCGCCATTACGCCGCGCCAGCGCCCCGAAAGCTCGCCATCGTGCGGCGCGTGCTGCCGCCGGATCTGCTCGAGCAGCCTGGCGCGCAGCGCGGTGAGTTCCTCGCGGCCGTTCGCGGCGTCGCGGTAGCGGCCCTCGAAGCCGAGCGCGAGACAGACATAGAAGAATTCCAGTAGCGCCAGATTCGCCGCCGGGTCGGCGGCCAGTTTCTCCAGCAGGTCAAAAAATTTCGTGCCGCCATTGTCGTCGGCGTGCCGCTCCGAAAGAAGTCCCCCCTTCGCCCAGCCAGCGCCCCAGGGCGTCGAGGCCGCGGATTCGTCCAGCAGCGCGCACAGCGCGTAGCTGGCGGCCGAAAAAACTTCGCCGGCGCTGTCTGCGGCGCCCGCGTCGCGCTGGAAGGCATCCAGTCCCGCGCGCAGCCCTGCGCGCAACCCATCGGGATCGGGATGCCGGAGCGCGTGGCGAATCTGCGGCACCACGGCGAGCACCGGATTCGCCGCGGCGACGAGTACGTTGAGCCCTCCCAGGGCGCCAAGATCCGCGGCGGTTGCTTCCCGCCCAGCGGGAGGGGCGGAGGGGAGTTGCACCGAATCGGCATCGCGCCGCCTCCCGGGTGTCGGAATGGCAATCGTCGCATCCGGGTCGGGACCGGCATCGAGACCGCCGGGCGGGATCATCACCGTCGCGTCGTCGTCCGCATCCCGCGCGGGCATCATCACCGTCGCGTCATCGTCCGCATCCCGCGCGGGCATCGTCACGGTCGCGTCAGGGTCGGGGTCTGTTTGCGATCTGTCCCGCGGTAGCGAGACGGTCGCGTCGGGGTCAACGCTGTCCTTTGGGCGCTCGCTCATCCCAAATCCTCGCTTTGCATCCAGCCTCGCGCAACCGCAGACTGGCTGATTCTAAGTGTCAGCGCTTGCCCGAGAGCTCAACGGTCTCGCCGAGGTCGCGTGCCGTCTGGTACCACTGCAGCGACTCTGCATAATCGCGGGAAACGCCCGGCACGCCCCGGTCGAAGATGTCGCCGAGCCGCTTCGCGGCCTTGCCGTGCCCCGCGCGCGCGGCGCGTCGATAGATCCGCACCGCGTCCGCCGCCTTGCCGTCTCTCTCCATCGCCAGTGCCTGCTGATACATGGCGTCCGTGTCCGAGGCACCTGCCTTGGGCACGGGCACATTCGGTGCAACCGGAATCGGCGCCGCTCCTGGCGTTGCGACGACAGAGGGCGAAACGGCCGCGACCTGGACCGGTTCCGAGGGCTTGCGAATCGCCTTGTCGGCGGCCTCGGCATCGCGTTGCGCCTCCCGCTCCGAGCGCGTCATCGCGCGCGGCGCCTTGGGCTCGGCCGCAGGCGCCTTGGGCTCGGCCGCGGGGGCCTTCGGTGTCTCGGGTGCCTTGGGCAGCGCCTTGGGCTCGGGCTCGGGTGCCTTGGGCGGCGTCACGACAGCAACGTCCAGACCCTTGTCCTTCTTGTCGGCCCGCTTGTCGGCGTCTTCCTTCGCTTTCTTCGCGGCGTCCTGCTTGCTCTTCACATCGGCTTCGCGCTGCTGCACGAGCTTGGCCTGCGTCGCCTGATCCGCCTCCGCCTTTAGGCGCGCATCGGTCGCCGCCTTCAACGCCGAAGTATCGCCTGACTTGCGCGCCGCATCCTCTGCCGCGCGCGCTTCCGTGGCCCGCTTTTGCGCATCGAGCTCGGCCTTCTTGGCTTGATTTAACTCCTCGGTCGCCTTGCTCTGGGCCTCGAGCGCCGCGGTCAGCGTTTTAATTCGCTCCCTATCGGCAGCGGTGTACATGTACCAGCCGCCGCCCCCCACCAGCGCGATCACGATCATCGCGACGATGATCGGCACCACCGGCATCTTCGCGCGCGGCGCTTCTGCAAGCTTTTTCTTCAGGTCCGCTTCACGCTTGGCCGCTTCGGCGTCGTGCTTGGCACGCTCCTCCGCCTCCTTCTTCGCCTTCGCTTCCGCCTCGGTGCGTGCTTTCGCGTCTGCTTCCCGCCTCGCTTTTTCCTCGACCTCGCGCTTCGCGCGCGCCTCGGCCTCGGTCCTGGCGCGGATCTCGGCGTCCTTCTTCGCCTTTTCCTCGAGCTCGCGGCGCGCCTTCGCCTCGGCCTCGGCCTTCGCGCGGGCTTCGGCCTCGCGCTTCTGGTATTCGGCTTCCTTCTTGGCGAGTTCGGCCTGGGCTTCCTTCCTCGCGTTCTCTATCGCCTCCAGCCTGGCCTTTTCCTCCGCTGCGGCTCGATTCTTGGCGTCGACTTCCCGCTTCGCGTCGGCTTCCGCCCGTGCCTTGGCTTCCGCGAGCCGCTTGGCTTCGCGTTCGGCTTCGCGCTTGGCCAGCTCGGCCTCGCGCTTCGCATCGGTTTCGGCCCGCGCCTTCGTTTCCGCGAGCCGCCTGGCTTCCTGCTCGGCTTCGCGCTTCGCGTATTCGGCCTCCTTCTGCGCCAGCTGGGCTTCGAGCTTGGCTTTTTCCTCGGCGAGCTTCTGCTTGGCGTCGGCTTCCCGCTTGGCCGCTTCCTCGGCTTCCTTTTTTTCCTGCTCGGCCGCCGCCTTGGCCTTGGCGCCTGTTTCCTCGGGCGCGACACCGCGCAGCTTGGCGATCTTGCGCTTCGCGAGCGCCGCGTAGATACCGGTGGGAAACTGCTGCACGTACAGCTCGAAATCGTCCGGATCGTTACCGTCCTTGATCGCACGCCAGAACTCAAGTTCGACTTCCTGGCTGCCGGTTGCCGTGGCGCCCTTGGTCGTGTCGGCCTTGGCCGTGGCCATCTGCGCCGACGGCTTGCCGAGCGAACCCAGATCGGCCATCGAGCCGACCACCGTCTTGTCGGAATCGTCCTCCTCGGATTTGCCTTCGAGCGCGCGCTTGAGCGCGTTGCTGAACTCGCGTGCCGACGCGTAGCGCTGGTCAACGGTCTTCGCGAGCGCCTTGTTCACCACCGCGTCGAACAACGGCGAAATCGTGTTGTTGATTGACGAGGGTACCGGGGGGTGGTCCTGGATGATCTTCTTCGCGATCGTCCAGGCGCCGGAACCCGTGAACGGCTTCTCGCCGGTAAGGAACTGGTACAGGATGATGCCGGCCGAAAAGACATCGCTGCGCCGGTCGATGTTGCCGCCGGTGATCTGCTCGGGCGACATGTAGGCCGGCGTGCCCACCATGGTGCCGGCCTGGGTCTTCTCGGCCGCGGAGCGGTCGTCGGTGACGCGCGCGACGCCGAAGTCCGCGAGCTTGACGCGCGCTTGGCCGTCGAGCATCACGTTGGCGGGCTTGATGTCGCGATGGACGATGCCGCCCTCGTGCGCGAGTTCCAGCGCGTCGAGCAGCTCGCACATGATGCGCACCGCTTCCTTCAGTTCGAAGCGCTCGTTGGCATCGAAGAAGTTCTTGAGCTCCTTGCCCTTGATGAACTCCATGACGATGTAGGCGACATCGCCTTCCTCGCCGAAGTCGTACACCTGGACGATATTGGGGTGGTTGAGCCGCGCCACCGCCTGGGCCTCGCGCATGAACCGCATGGAATACTCTTTGGCCGCCTCGTCGTCATCCATGTGGCCCTTCAGGATGGTCTTGATGGCGACCTTGCGATGCAGCTTGGAGTCGAGGCCTTCATAGACGATACCCATCGCACCCTTGCCGAGGACGCCGGTGAGGTCGTACCGCCCTAGTTTCTTGAGTTGTTCAGGGGCTGCCATGGCCGAAACTAAGCTTTGGATTTTGCACGTGTTTTACCACAGTTCGCCATTATCTCGGTGCGGCGGGCGTTGCACAAGGGCAGAAGTCGCAGCCGCCAGCCCCTTCGGCTCACCGGGGGGTGGTCCGTTGTAGGGGTTTGTCTATGTGCACGCCCTGCTCGCGCGCCTTCTGGTACCACTTCAACGCGACTTGGTAGTCCCGTTGCACCACGGTACTGCCGTTGTCGTAAATCTGGCCCAACCTGCGCTGGGCCAAGCCATTGCCGGCTTCGCCTGCCTCCAGGAAGGCCGTAAGCGCCCCCTGATGGTCGCCACGGCGTTCCAGGGCCAACCCGTCCCGGTAGCGCTTTGCCGCCGCCTCGAGCGCCGGGGCAACTGCTGCGGAGGGCTTGGCGGGCATTCTTGCTGCCGGCGCAGGCTTGGCGGCCGCCAGGGGCGGTAGTGCCGCGGCCGGCTTCACCGCGAGCAGCTCCCGCACCTGGCGGTCGGCCGCCGCCGACTCGATCCTGACGACCTCGTCGCGCGACGGGATGGCGAGCACGGTCCCAATTTCCAGCAGGTTGATGTTGCCGCCCGCAAACGCCTTCGGGTTGGCGCCGTAGATCGCGAGAATCATCTGGTTGCGGGTTACCCCCTCGTGCCCGGCCTTGCGCGCCACGCCGAACAGTGTGTCGCCCTTGCGCACTTCGTGCGTCGAGGCGGCCTGGGCCTGGGCCTGCGCCCCGGGAAAGGCCGCGAGCCCGGCGCCCGCCAGCAGCACCACGCCCAAGGTCCCCGGCACGCTCATTCGCAGAAATATTCGAGGATGTCGGTAGCGGTGGTCTTCGACTGCCCGAAGGAGATCCAGCCCCTGCCGCGCAGGGTGAATTCCTCGCGCCGCAGGACGACTTCCTTGTCGCCGTCGACCATCACGAAGGTGCCGTTGGCGCTGTGATCGGTCAGCACGAACTTGTCCAGGCGGCGCTCGATCTTGCCGTGCGAGCGCGAGGCCATGCGGTCCTTGATCACCAGCTCGGCGGTGGCATCGCGCCCCATCGACACCGCGGTGAGTTCATCCGACAGCAGGTGCTCCTGGCCCTGCAACACCAGCCGCAGCGTTGTTTTCCTCGGCTTGTAGATCGAGCGCGACGCCGCCATGGTGGTCGCGTCCTCGCTCTGTTGCCACATCAGTTCGTAGACCTCGACTTCGGCCGCCTTGCCCTTGATCTGGATGTTGGTGATCTTGCGGGTGGCCGACTTGAGCATCGGCGACATCAGCATCACGGTATCGCGCGCGGTGATGATCTGCCCCTTCACCGCGACGTGCGAGAGGCGCGAGGCGACGTTCACCGCGTCACCGAAGACATCGCCATCGGCCTCCACGATCGGCCCCCAGTTGAAGCCGATGCGGATCCCGATCTTGGAATTGCCGACCGGTTTGAGCTCGTTGATCGCGGATTGCATCTCGATGGCCGCGTCGGCGGCGGCGTCGGCGCTCGGGAAGGTGGCCATGATCTCGTCGCCGATCGTCTTGACCGTGCGGCCCTTCGCGGTGTCGGTGCACTGGCGCATGATGTGGATGCACTGGTCAATCGCCGCCTTGGCGACCTGATCCCCCGCGGTCTCGTAGAGCTTGGTGCTGCCGCTAACGTCGGCAAACAGCACGGCGGCTTGGGCTTGCTCGTCGGCCATCTCGTTGTTTCCGTTCCTCTGGGTACGTCTGCTATCCGGGCAATTTTACACGGCCCCAAAAAAAGAGGCGCCGAAGCGCCCCCTCGTCCCGCTTCCGCCGCCCGGAGCCACTGGCGCCCCACGAGCGCGCTAGCAGGTTTCGCCCTCCCGGCTCTCGTTGAAGCACTTGGGCACCGCGATGCCCACCCCCTGCAGACGGTGGTCCATCGGGGGCAGCGTGCCAACATCGCCCGCGAAGCCGAATTCGATCTGCTCGGCCACGCTGTCGGTGCTGAACGCCTTTGCCGCTGTATCCGCAGCGCTTGCCACAGCAGACGCGGCAACGTCGGAGATGGCTGCTTGGACCTGCTGTTGCTCGGCAGTCACCGTAAAACTCGTACCGCCTATGGATACCGCAATATTCGAGGGGCCGGTCACCGAACTGCTCAGCACCTCGCTGGGGAAAGGAAATACCCATTGTTGGTTCGCGAGGTTATCAGAGGCCACTGCCAGCGTCTTGGAGTGGATCTCCAGGGGGTTGATGGGCACGAAGCTCTTGAGCGCGAGCGCTCCGGACGTCAACGAGCCACTGCCGCTGAATGAGGGTGCGTTGATCGTCAGCGAGCCGGTACATGCCGCCAGTGCGCCGGAACACAGGCTGATCGCGTTGGCGACGTTGAAGTTTGCGCCGGTGGTTATCGTGAGGATTTTATCGGGCCCGCTAACCGTGTTCCCGAATGTCACAAACCCGACCGAATTAAGGCTCGTCGCGCCAGCGAGCGTCACCGCGCCGCCGTAGGTCTGGTTACCACTGGTGCCGATCGTGCCGCTTAGCGTGGTTGCACCCGAGGACGACAGGTTTTTCAGGCTGCCTGCACCACTGATTGTCGTGACGCCGGTTGCAGAGATGTTCTCGAACGAAGTCCAGGCATACTTGCCTGCCCCCACGCCGTTGTTGCCGGCGCCCGCGCCGGTCAGGACCCAAGCCTGGCCCGCCCCTGTCACCGTATCGTTTGCGGCGCTGCCGGTCACGTTCCGGATATTGACGAGCGCTCCGGTGATGCCGGTTGCGATATTCGTCGATACGTTCAACGAGATCGGGCCGGCATGCGCCAGATAGCGCAGATTGCCGTTCAAGCCGCCGTTGATGGCGCCGCTGAGCGTCGCGCCCGTGGCCACGTTGAACGTGCCCGTGCCGGTGTCGGTCAGGTTCTCGAACGAAGTCCAGAACACGGAGGAGTTATTGCCCGCATTTCCAGAGGTCAGATTGTAGGTCTGAAGTGCGCCTGTCACCGTGTCATTGGTACTGCTGCCCTTCGCTGTCGTAATGCCGGTGAAGGTGGTACCGATGCCGGTGGCCGTGCCTGCCAGGTTCAGGAGAACCGCCGTCGCCCGCCCGCTGTAGTCCAGCGTGCCGGTCGCTGTCGTCGAGACGATTCCGCCAGAGACGCTGCCGCCCGTGTTCATCTTGAAATTGCCCACGCCCAGATCGGTCAGGCTGCCCATGTTGGTGAACGTACCCGAGAGGTTGGTCACCGTGCCGGCGTCCCCCCCGTTCACGTTCCAGGTCGCACCCGTTGCCCGCAGCGTGCCCGAACCCAGGTCCGTCAGGTTCTTCATGTTGGTGAACGTACCCGAGAGGTTGGTCACCGTGCCGGTGTCCAGCCCGTTCACGTTCCAGGTCGCACCGGTCGCCCGCAGCGTGCCCGTGGTCGCATCGCTCAGGTTCTCGATCGAGGTCCAGCTGATCGTGCCGTTGTTGCCCGCCTGCGCTCCCGTGATCGTGTAGGTCTGCGCCGTGCCCGTCACCGTGTCTGCCACGGTGCTGCCCTTGACCGTCTTGATGCCAGCGAAAGTGGTGCCAATGTCGGTGGCCGTGCCCCCCAGGTCCACGCTCACCGCCGTGCCCCGCCCGCTGTAGTCCAGCGTGCCCGTCGCCGTCGTCGAGATGATTCCGCCCGAAACGCTGCCGCCCGTGTTGAATTTAAAATTGCCGGCCGCAGCGTCCGTCAGGTTCTCGAACACGGTCCACGAGATCGTGCCATTGTTGCCCGCATCCCCGCCCGTGAGGTTATAGGTCGAGCCGCTGCCGCTCACCGTGTTGGCCGTGCTGCTGCTGCCCACCACCGTCTTGATGCCGCTGTAGGTCGTGCCGATGTCCGTGGTGTTGCCCGATCCGTTGGCCAGATCGAAGTTCACCGCCGTCGCCCGCCCGCTGTAATCCAGCGTGCCCGTCGTCGTCGTCGAGACGATCGCCCCAGAGAGCGTGCCCCCCGTGTTCATTAAGAAATTGCCCGAGCCCAGATCGGTCAGGCTGCCCATGTTGGTGAACGTGCCCGACAGATTGCTCACCGTGCCGGTGTCCCCCCCGTTCACGTTCCAGGTCGCGCCCGTCGCCCGCAGCGTGCCCGTGGTCGCATCGCTCAAGTTCTCGATCGAGGTCCAGCTGATCGTGCCGTTGTTGCCCGCCTGCGCTCCCGTGATCGTGTAGGTCTGCGCCGTGCCCGTCACCGTGTCTGCCACGGTGCTGCCCTTGACCGTCTTGATGCCAGCG
>Ga0315281_10005025_pt1 | contig 19009 bp, 20 predicted proteins | sample YL17G07_0_MG_FD_204540 | JGI IMG/M metagenome (GOLD analysis project Ga0315281, IMG submission 204540) | Sediment microbial communities from Yellowstone Lake, YNP, Wyoming, USA - YL17G07_0 | ecosystem: Environmental > Aquatic > Freshwater > Lake > Sediment | place: USA: Wyoming | collected... | reverse complement strand
TGAACTTCCGGCTGGTAACCGGCATCAGCGGGAACAAACTCCCCCAAAGTGTTGGAGTCATCATCTTCTGCATCCAGTGACAGGGCTAATTCAGGTTTCTGACGGATGTGATCGATAAGCCGGTTATGCGCCACCTGATATAAAAACGTGCTGAATTTCGCTGTGGGCTGGTAGCGTTCGCGGCTGCGGATGATGTTGCTCCAGACATCCTGAAACAATTCTTCAGACACATTCTTATCTTTGCACAAACGCAGCAAATAACGAAAAAGACCGCCTTTGTGACGGTGATACAGGACATCAAAGGCCCCTGCATCTCCGTCACGATAGCGTTCCATTAATTGTTCATCGGCCACCTCATCGCGCATGGGTTGGAAGTATAAAGCACCTGGCCACAGAAAGAAGCAGAGAATAATCTGGAGCGCCGACGTCCCCGTCGGCTTTTTTTAAAAATATGCCGACGGGGACGTCGGCGCTCAAAAAAACACCTCAATCCATAGCTGAAGCCTTTCTGCTTGACAGAGATTGAGCCAGATTGACCAGGCGCAGGAACTCGCCGCGATAGCCAAAGGTATCTGCACCGCGAGACTCCGCAGCCAGCCTGGCTATATCTGCATAGCTCATTTCCCCTGTATGCTTGCCACCGCGCAATTGCTGGCCAAAAGCTGCAACTGCAGTGGCGAAACGAAACTCGGTAGAGGCCTGCTCGATACTGGACTTGATGTCCTTGGACCACAAAGGCCATTCGATCAATTTTGAAACATCCCCTTCAGGCTCTTTGTAACGCAAACGCAGGAAAGCCAGTTCATTGGAAGGCTCCCTGGACGAAGTCTTCTCCTTGCCATAGCGCAAGGGGTCTACGCTGCCGGCGTTACCCTTGAGCGTCAGCTCGTAAATTGCCGTAACCGTATGCCCTGCACCAATTTCGCCCGCATCCACCTTGTCGTTATTGAAGTCCTCACGCTTGAGCATGCGGTTTTCATAACCCACCAGTCTGTACTCGCTCACCACCAGCGGATTAAATTCAATCTGGATTTTTACATCCTTGGCGATAGTTGCCAGCGTTGAGGTCATCTCGTCCACCAGCACTTTTTGACCTTCATTCAGTGTATCGATGTAGGAGTAATTTCCGTTGCCTGCATCGGCCAGTTGCTCCATCAGCTTCTCATTGTAGTTACCCACGCCAAAGCCCAGTGTAGACAGGGAAACACCGCTCTTGCGCTTTTCTTCCGCCATATTTTTCAGCGCATCAAAATTGGTAACGCCCACATTAAAATCGCCGTCTGTCGCCAGCAAAATACGGTTAATGCCACCTTTGATATAACCCTGCTCTGCCATGCTATAAGCCAAGGCTATTCCAGCAGCGCCCGCAGTGGAACCCCCTGCACGCAGATTGTCCAGAGCCGCAACAATCCTGGCCTTGTTAGCACCGGAAGTTGGCTCCAGCACCACCTGCGTACCCGATGCATAAGTCACCATCGAAACCTTATCCTGCGGACGCAACTGGTCGATCAACAGCTTGAGTGACGACTTCAGCAAGGGCAGGCGCTCGGGCGGACTCATCGAACCGGACACATCCACCAGGAACACCAGGTTGGAGGGTGGCAAGCTGGTCTTGGCAATATCCTGACCCTTGATGCCTATGCGCAGCAGATGTCGATTTTTGTTCCAGGGTGAAGGCGCAATTTCGGTATGCACGGCAAAAGGCGTATTCCCCTTGGGCAAAGCGTAAGCATAAGGGAAATAATTAATCATCTCCTCTACCCTTACTGCATCAGATGGAGGAAGGCGGCCCGCGTTCAACATGCGCCGCACATTGGCATAGGCGCCGGTATCCACATCAATACTGAAGGTGGAGACGGGTGCTTCGGACACTTGCTTTATCGTGTTTTCAACAATCGCACCGTATTGTTCACGGTCCGGCATAGCGCCATACATATGGCTAGGCGCCGGTGCTATCAGGGTATCCATTCCGCCGTAAATTTGCTTTCTCACAGCCTCCGGAACAGCGCTAGTAGATCTGTCCTGAGCGGCACTGTGCCGTGATCCAGTCATGTCAGACTTTGCTTCAACCGGAAAGTTAAGTTCTGCTTTCTTCTCTTTGGCTGGGGAAGCGATTCCCTGCCCTATGGCTGCACCACGGTTGTCAACTTCAGGCGTAGCAACGGGTTGCTCCTGGATCGCGCCAAGCTGCCCCTTGTTTTGGGTGTTTACCTGGCTTTGATCCTGATTCGCACAAGCGGTTAGCAGCAACAGAAATGATAGTGATACGGTAACGTTTACTGAATTCATGGCATCCTCACAATTTTTTAAGTGGTTAATCGAACAGCCTTGCAAAATTACAAGGCATGTCAGCTATAAACGCAGGGAAGTTGAAAACGGGGTTAAATCTTAATATTTATTATGCAAGTTATCTAAGCTCATACCTCAAATATATTGCATGACGGATAATATCGTTACATAATGAACCACAGATGTTATCCAAAAGGCAAAAATTTCAGCGTTTTCAAATAACTATAGGCAGGAGTACAAATGAACAGATCACTCAGTGTCACTCGGGACCAACGTTGGCAACTTTCCTTATTTGTACTGCTTGCGCTCATTATTTTTTCCTTTGGTCATCACCAGACCCACAGGTTTGACGATGTCAATGAAATTTCAGTTTCCGAGGCAAAGTCACTTATCGACGGGGGCGCCTTAATTATTGATGTCAGGCCCACTGATAAATACAATGCCCGCCATCTGGACGGCGCAATATCAATCCCACTAACGCTACTGCAAGCCGGGATACCTTCCATCATCGCCCATGCAAAGGATTTGAAAATTGTAGTGTACTGCACTGACGGTATAACTACGGGTCCGGAAGGCACTCAAATACTCAATCATGCAGGCTTCAAACAAGCTGTAAACATGAAAGCAGGTATTGGTGGCTGGGCTGATAGCGGCTTACCCGTGATTAAAAAATAAATTTTCTACCGCTATTTTATAGATGATCGTTCCTCAGTTTTGGGCTGAAGCCCGTAAACAGCACAAGCAGACGGGCAAGCAAGTTACTGTACGTCGATTTGGCTGGTCGGATATTAGTCAAGAGGAAGCGCAGACAAAAGCCGATCAACGCTGCCAAGAGGCTCTTGATCAAATACTTTCAGGTGTAGAACTTGAACGACGAGAGACAAAGATACCTTACAACGGCGCTTCTGGTCTTCCCATTCGAGAAGAAATCATTAGCCGCCATGGCGACACCGTCATAACGCGCAATTCCTATGGAGCACTCTGCCTCAATACACCTAACGTTCTCTTCGTAGATATTGATTACAAGGCTGAACCAAGCTTTAAATTTACCCTGGTTACTTTCGTTATTCTTGCACTATGTGCAATCCTCACTGGATACTTGAACGACTCAAAATTCATTGGAATTTCTCTGGCCATCCTGTCTTTATTATTTTGTTCCACAATATCTGCCGTTCTTTACCAAAGCATCATGAAGTTCAAGGGCGGCCTGGAAAAAGCGAGTCTTGAACGTATAGATCGTTTTTTGCAGCAACATCCTGACTGGAACCTTCGGCTCTATAAGACCCCTGCAGGAATGCGAATACTTGTAACACACCGCACTTTCGATTCAGATGAATCATCGGTTCACGATTGTTTCGATTCCCTCGACGCTGACCCAATGTATGCAATGATGTGCCGCAATCAACGATGTTTTCGTGCCAGAGTCAGCCCCAAACCCTGGCGCATTGGTATTGGTCAGCATATGCGCCCACGGCCCGGTCATTGGCCAGTTGCGCCAGAGCGGTTACCTATACGCAATGCCTGGATAACCCAGTATGAAAAAAAAGCAGTTGCATATGCATCTTGCACCTTTATCGGCAGCAAAGGAAATGGAACCATCCATCCTGATGTCGCTATAGTCATAGAGCTTCATGACCATTTGTGCAGATCAGACAGCAGCCTACCAATCGCATAGTACTAAGCAACATTTTATTAATTCGGTACAAAATATAACGAAAAATTCAAAAATAATTTTGACTGACATTACTAACAGTTGGATTCTTTGAATACACCTACAACAATACAACTTACATAATTTCCAAACCGTGACATCCCCAAAAATCTACATTTTAAAAACCTACAAATGGCTGAGCGGGCTGTTTGGAAAAACGCTGGTTCTTTCCACCGCCGCCATTGTGACTGTTGTTATTGTGGCCAGTATCGCGGCTTTCATGTTTTTCAATACTGCCGCGCCGCGCACCCTTACCATGACCAGCGGACAAGCAGGGAGCAGCTTTCATCGCTATGCAGAGCGTTATCAGAAAATCCTGGCCAAAGAAGGAGTCAAACTTAGCATAATTCCTTCCGAAGGCTCGTCGGACAATCTCAAACGTCTTGCGGATCCGAAGTCCAAGGTTGATATCGGTTTCGTACTGGGTGGGGAGACCGAGAAAAAAAACTATGACAATCTAATGTCACTCGGCAGCATCAACTATCAGCCCCTGATGGTGTTTTATACAGGCAAGCCGCGCCAGCTACTGTCAGAATTCAAGGGTAAACACCTGAACATCGGGCCGGAGGGCAGTGGCACAAACAATTTGGCGCTAGAAATACTCAAGGCCAACGGCATTGAACCGGGCAAGGAGACTCGCCTCGACCTGACAGACCTCGACGACCCAAGCAATGACCTGCACACCGGTCGTATTGATGCAGTGTTTCTGATGAGCGATTCTACCGACAGCAATGTCATGCGCAAATTGATGCGTGATAAGAATGTACGCATGTTTAATTTCGTCCAGGCTGACGGATATGTGCGTCGCATCAAGACATTAAACAAACTGTGGCTGCCGCGTGGCGCAATTGATCTCGGTGCGGATATTCCACCCACTGACATTGAACTGGTCGGCCCAACGGTGCAACTTGTCGCCAAGGATACTCTGCACCCTGCCCTGTCTGATCTACTGCTCGAAGCTGCACGCGAGATACACGGTACAGCCGGGCTTTACCGCAAGCGTGGCGAATTCCCGTCACAGTATGAAGGTGAATTCCGCAGCAGCCCGGATGCCAATCGCTACTACACATCGGGAAAGAGCTTTCTGTATCGCACCTTCCCTTTCTGGCTGGCAAGCCTGATCGCTCGAGTACTTGCCGTCCTGGTTCCGCTGGTACTGGTGCTGGTTCCCCTAGTGAAAATTGCCCCGGCAATCTACCGCTGGCGCTTTTCCTCACGCATATACAGATGGTATCGCGTACTCCTGGAGCTCGAACGCGATGCGTTCAAGCCTGACGTCAACCAGGAGCGACGCGAGGAGCTATTGTGCCAGCTAGACCACATCGAATCCGCCGTTAACCGCATCACCATACCAGCACCCTTCGGCGATCTCTTTTACGGCCTGCGAAGCCACATCAACATTGTGCGCAACACCTTGAACGCCGACTCAGCCACTACAGGTGTGTTTACGCTCAATCCTGCAGCTTCAGGTGGCAAGTCCCAATAACCCCATCCCAGGCTGCAAGTCCTATTTTGTCCACATATTGGGCATGCCCACATAATTCGGCAGTGCCTGAATACGGCTTAGCCACTGGCAAATGACCGGATAGGGAGTCAGGTCTATCTTGCCTTCCGGTGCCAGCGCAATATAAGGGTAGACGGCAATATCGGCGATGGTGATATGTTTAGCGGCCAGCCATTCCTCGGTTTCCAAGTGCAGCTCAAGCAATCCCAATACAGTTGCCGTAGCCTGAAGTGCATCCTCCATGGCGATGGCGCGACCAAACTTGTAATGTACACGCAATACACTGGGTCCGCGCCCCACCTCATTTGCCGCCGTTGACAGCCACTCCATTACGCGCGACATCCCAACCGCATCCTGCGGCATCCATGAAGCTGGCGCATATTGCCGGGCGAGATAGACGAGTATTGCCTGACTGTCCCATACCACTGTATTACCATCCTTGAGCACGGGTAGCTGTCCCAAAGGATTCATCCTTAAAAAGGACTCTGACTTCTGTTCGAGATTTGCCACATCCACCAGTACCGACTGATAGGGTATTTGCAGCAATGATAAAAACATTCGGATTTTGTGACAGTTTCCAGATGGTGCGATTTCAAACAATTCCATAGTGATCCCTTTTTTATATATGATGAATATTTGAAAATTTGCTCATCATTAGCCTACAGCGAAGTAAGTCATATGTGTACTGTTTTGGATTCACCATCCCTGTAGCAAGGGCTGATATGCTGTTGAAAGTTCCATGACCATCTTTCCAACAGGATAATATATAAAAAAAGGACAGAGATAATCCCCCCTGTCCTTTTTTCATCTGGCACTGACTGAGCAGATTACTTGCCTGATTTTTTATCTTCCTTCATCACTTCCTTCTTGACTTCCATTTTAGCTTTTTCTTTCGCCTGATCTTTCATCGTTTCCTTCATATCCTTTGACTTGTCTCCCGGCATGACAGGAGCTGCAGATGTGTGCATGGCAGCAACAGCATTGAAGCCGAAAGTTGAAGCAACGAGGGCAGCCAAAATTACTGATAACAGTTTGTTCATATAAATCCCCTTAAAAGTGGAACAATTAATAACGACTATGGAAGCAAAGCGCCCCAGCGATTAACGGTGCATCATATACTTTCGTTGACAGATTACGTCGCAATCAAACAAGATCAGGACTTGCCAAACAATTCATCGAGAGGATTGCCGTTTGCAGGCCCACTACTGGATACACGTTTCCCGGAAAACTCCTCCTCGATATTATCCCGATAAAAACTCCAGGCAGCGGCAGAGCTGCTCAACCGCTGCCAGAGATCACTGCCAACACCGATGTATTGGAGCGTACTGCCATCATCGAGCTGTACTTGCAGCAGCCGGTTGTGTGCATCATAGCCAATGGCGCGCAATTTGCCCGAATGTATTTTTTTCATTTCCATGGGATTGTCGGATATCGATTGAAACATGCAAACCTAAGTTAAAGTGTGTCTACGCGTGAATAGTCTGTAACCGTGCAAGCCAGTTTTCTGCCGCCGCTTCATTCTGTTTACCACATAACCACTGATAGCCTACCCTGGCACAATCCTCACCCATTGAGGGTGACAATTTAAAAGCTTCTTCAAGATACTCCAGGCCTTTTGCATCTCCCTCGTCAAGCAACGCCCTGCCATAATAGTAGACAGGCTTGGGGAATCGCTCACCCGGTCGCCCATTCAAATCCTCAAGAACAGATTTTGCAGCGCCAACAGAGCGAAACTCCACCAGTAACAGTGCCAGCTCCTGTGCATCAGAGACATCAAGTTGCGCAAGCGGACGCTGTTCAAGTTCGGCAATGCGAACTTTTGCCCGATTAAACCTGCGGTGAAATTTTTGCCACTTATCTTTTTCGCCAGCCCACCATTTAAGGTCAAATTCGCGTGCAATAGCCAAAGCAAGATTACCGAGCATGGCATCGGCCGCGCTCGTCTTGAAAATGCCGGGCAGAGCAGCAGGTTGATCTATAGCCGTCACCCGCTCGCTCAAACAGGGGTGAGTATCATACACATTGGACTCAACTTTCCATGCTTCACTTAACCTCTCTTTGGTTGCCCATTCGTCGATTGTCATCAACAGCAATTTGCGCATTGCGCTGTAGGGCATAAAGGTGGGCGTATCATGCTGTTCAGACTGAGCATACAATTTGGGCCAGAAGCTATCGTTCATCCAGGTTGAAAGCAAGTCTATGCGTATCAAAGCCGAAGCAGAAGCTGCTGCGCCGGCTATCTCACTTGCAACTGCATCAGCCTCATACTCATTCTGCCGCGAAAGCACAAAAGTATGTGCGTTGTAGTGGGGACCAAACCAGTCCAGCAGGCTGGCAAATATTCCATTTACCATGCTGCTTTCACGCCTCTGCTGTGCATGCTCATACAGCACGCCAAAAGTGGAACGCTGGCGGTATATCCAGTGACTCATCTTGCCATGGCTACCCGACAAATGGCCATATTCATGCGCAATCACCGCCTTGATCTCCTCTGCCGACAAGGCATACAGAAACGGCAAGCCCAGTATTAAATAATTACGGTAACCGCCAAACATGCCATACCTCGGACACTGAGCGATGGCTGCATTAAGTTCATTGGTAACCAGCACATGATGGATAGGTGCCGCCAGCAACCGTTCTTGCAATTCCGCAATCATCCTGAATAGTTGCGGTGCCTCCGCCACGGTCAACTCGCGTCCTTCAGGTACAGGGATGCGAGCAAACAACATGCGCAGTGTCAAGATTACAATAGGCAGGGAGACGAGTACGGAGCCTACAAAAAACAGCTTCGTGATAAAGGAGCTGTCTCCACGTGCAATAACGAACAAAAAATAGACGCCCAGTATCATCAAGAGCAGTAATCCAAACAATACAAGATAGGCAAACAGGCTAATCAACACGACCTTGATGCGAAACAAACCAGGCTGGTCCTGCGCCATCCCCTGCAAACCCCACACCAGCATTTCGTATTCCCGCTCTTCCATATCGCACCCTGAATAGTTACAGCCTATATATTACCGATCTCGTACTATAGCCCCTGAACATGCCGGTCGGAGCAAGAAATATATGCCCTGGCAAATTAATCGATAAATTCAACCCTGTTTTTTCCCTGTCTTTTAGCCTCATACATCGCCCTGTCGGCCCGGATGATTGCTTCATCCAGCGACTCGGATTGTTTATGGATAGCAATCCCAGCACTGACTGTCGCCCGGCCGCAAGAAAACTCATGCGAGGAAATAGCCGCGCGAATCTTCTCTGCAGCCTGCCGAGCACCATTCTCATCACTTTGTATCATCAACATAATGAATTCCTCACCGCCCCATCGTGCAACCAGGTCTATTGTCCTGGTGGCCGAACGCAAAATGGTGGCAACCTCCTTCAGCAAAGTATCGCCCGCATCATGTCCCAGTGAGTCGTTTAGTTTCTTGAAATTATCCAAGTCCAAAAATAGTATCGAAAATGGCTGACCAAAACGTGTGGCTTGCAAACAAGCAAGCTCTGCCAAATTTGTAAATCCGCGCCGATTTAGTAAACCAGTAAGCAAATCATTTTCTGCGGAGAATTTTAATAGTTCCTCCTGCCTGGTCCTGACTTGCTCATATTTATAGGCCAAAACTGCTGCAAGGCTAAAACCACCCAAGCCTTGCAACAACTCATAAAAGGTCGTGTTAACCTCACCAAACAAATACGGGTAGGCCATATAACCTGCAGGCATTACCAAAAAACTCAAAATTGAAACCATCAGGCCAAGACGCAAACCCATCAGGTAAAAATAGATAAAAGGAAATATGGAAATCCAGGCCATCTTTCCAGGGTGTACAGGAATCTGTGTAAAGGAGCCCAATAAATACATGGCAAACACCAGGCCAGCCGCGACAAGTAAAGGAATGTGGTGATACTGCGGACGCTTCCCAAAATATAGAACCACCAGGGATAAACAGGTAATGACTACACCAGCCAATGCCATCACAAGATTGTCATTGATATAGTCAGTAACCATGGCAAAAAATCCGAAAACAACAAGTATCTTCAAAAATTTATTTGCAATGGAAATTCGTTCAGGATTTATAAAGTTCAGTTCAGACATTACTTCCTAATACCCGCCATGAATAAAGAGTCCCTGCATAATATGCCTGACAGTCCCTGTACCCCTATGCCAAACAGGTATGCATGCAGACGGTGCGATTGTAAATTCGTTATCATGCCATAAAGCCGGTTATGAAAGACACCATTATGTTGCAACTTACTCTCCAGCTTGTTTACCTGGGATGATGCCGCCTGCCTATCGTCATCAAAGGGGAAGGCTCCATGCCTAGTTGCGACTGAAACACTATTATGTCATTGGCTATTTTTAATCTTTCGGCCAGCTCCTGTGCAATATTCCTGTACAGAAGAGTGACTGCGGCAGAACCGAGGATGAGCTTTTCATAATGTACGCGCAATGCAACCGTTTCTTCGACAGCACTCGCACCGGCGCTACGCCCCCCGCCGCGGATCAAACCCATTTCACCAAAACTTTCTCCCTCTGCGAGGTTGGCCAGCCTGACTGATTCACCGCCATTTTTGCGCCAGACACTTACCTTGCCCGAACAAATAATATACATATCCCTGCCGAGGCTTCCTTCGTCAAACACAAGCTCGTTTTCCACCCAGACCTCTTTTGAAGAAACTTTCAGCAGTTCGCGAAGATCTTCGAAGCCAAAGCCCTTAAGACACTTTGCCAACGAGAGCAGCTTGTTAAATATTTCCATCTCGGCATTCATGGATTCACCCCTGTTTATTGCCCCGTTTTTGCCCGAAATACAAAAAGGGAAGCCGCTCATACATATAATCATGTCAATTGCTGGCGACAGCTTAAACCGAAATGGTCAGGATATCACCTGGAACATGGACACTAGTTATTCAACTGTTTACCGATCCCTTTAATTATTACGTCAACGCCATTACTGCCCAGCGCGTTAATGTAGCCATCGTGGTCATCCACATGAGTTATGGAGCAACAGATGGGCAGCCTAAGTAAAGAATCATTCGAAGAGTTTCTGGAGTCTCTAAAGCAGTCTGGTATCGATATTGTCAGGGAAAGCGAAGTACGTGAGCGGCTCGCCGAGGTACGGCGCTGGCGCGATGCCTTCACCACCCTGGCGTGCAATGGCAGCAGGATAGGCATAATGTTCAAGAGCCGTGATGGCAGCATTAACCAAGCCGAAATCCACCGCACCTTCACCGAATTTCAGTTCCCTGAACATACCGAAGAATTGTTCGCCGCAAGCCTCAGAGAAAACCTCTGATCTTCAAACCAGCAGGTAATTATTCCTTAAAACCGCATTCCCTATTAGCTGTCATCTTCCGGTTCCCGCAACCTTCCATTCAAGCTTCTGCCTGTCCTCAAGAAAACTCCACGCAACGATCCGGCTCTTTTTCTGCCCTTGAGCCATCTCCAGCGTTCTATTATCCAGTGCGCCAGCATATTTGATCGCGCGATAAACACCGGGCAGGCTGGCAGACTTCGAGATCAGCGCGGTAAACCACATGCATCTATCACCATACTGGGTGCTCTCCTCTATCATGCGGCAAACAAACGCCTCCTCGCCACCCTCACAACACAGCTCCATACTTTGCCCGCCGAAATTCAATACAGGTATTTTTTTCTTGTTTGACTCGACGCCCAGATTCTTCCATTTTCGCTGCGTACCCGACCTCGCCTCGGCCAATGATGCATGAAAAGGCGGATTACACATGCAGAGGTCAAACAATTCACCCCGCTTCACCACACCCTGGAAAATCGCTGAAGGCGATGCCTGCAAACGCAGGCTAATCGCCTCACTCAAACCGTTTGCATCCACAATACTTTGCGCATTCGCGAGCGCAACAGCATCGATATCAGTCCCGACGAAGCGCCAACCATACTCGTGCCAACCAATCAGCGGATAAATGCAATTTGCACCCACGCCGATATCAAGCACCCGTATCGAGTCACCGCGCGGAATCACGCCAGCATTGTATTCAGCCAACAGATCAGCCAGGTAATGCAGATGGTCTGCCCTGCCCGGAATGGGAGGGCACAAATACTGCGCCGGTATACCCCACTGTTTGATGCCATACACATCGCGAAGCAGGCTTCGGTTCAAGGTTTTGACGGCTGCTGGGTCGGCAAAGTTGATGGTCTCATCGCCATACTCATTCAGCGACAGGAAAGCCGCCAGTTCCGGGGTGTTTTTAACAAGCTGTTTGAAGTCGTAACGAGCGCGATGTGGATTGCGCGGATGCAGACTGGTTTTCTCGGCAGGAGTACGTTTTGTATTTTTTTCAGAAACGGCAGGAAGTTTAGTATGTTGCTTCAAGGTTGTTTGGCCTGCTGCGCAAAATCTGCTGCCAGTTTAAACGCTTGTTCTGCACCTGCCGTGTCGCCCTGTGCCACGCGCGCTTGGCCGATTAGCTGCCAACTCTCGGAAAGTAAGCGTGGTTGCCGTCCGGCAAAGCTGTTCGATTTGTGCGCCAGCGTAATTGCCTGTGCATACTCGCCCTGAGCCAGTCGTACCTGGGCCAGCTCAAGCCACAGCCAGGGATTGCGCGGCTCTATGCGCAGCGCACGCTCAAGCGAAGCACCTGCCGTTTCGCGCTTGCCAGCCTTGTTGTCCAGCCCTGCACGGTCTAGCAATGCGATCACCGCACGGTTGCTTGACATGACTGGTCTGGGTACCGGCTCAACCGTAGTCACTTCACCTCCCGGTTGTTGAGCCAGAATATCGGGTGCAACTGTAGTAGTTGCAGGAGTCGTGACTTGATGTGCTACTCCAGCTTGCGATGCAGGAGTAACCTTTACCCCTGCACAGCCGACAAGCAACAGCAGTAACGCACCCGAAATTAAAGCAGAACGAATTTTCAATTGAATAACCTCTGTAACCAGCTTTTTTTCTCCGGCTCCGGCTTGGCTTCAGATTTTGCACCTGGCTTCACTTCAGTTTTTTCTGTCGGCTTCACCACAGCAGTTACACCCGAGTTGTCCACTGTTTTCTGGATCGGCGTTGAAGCAATTGCGCAGGGTGCCACTTCAGCCGGCACCGAGCCCTTGGTGAAAGGCAACTGCACACCGCCAGCGCATCCTTCTTCCTGTCGCACGCCCTTGACCGGATCAATATTCACCAGCTCGATATCTTCAGGCATCACAGGAACCAGTGGTTCAGGCTGGATGTTTTTCATCATCTCGCCCCAAATGGTCATCGCCCCCGAAGCACCGGTCAGGCCGGTTGGTTTGTTGTCATCACGACCTACCCACACCACCGCCACTCGGTCGCCTGTATAACCGGCAAACCAGCTATCGCGCAGCTCATCTGTGGTTCCAGTCTTACCCGCAACATTCATATCTGGCGGCAACCAATTGTTTAACGACTGCGCCGTACCTTCGCGCACCACTCCTTGCAGGGCCGTGGTAAGCAGATAAACCGGCGCAGCGGCAGCGACAGGCTCCACATTCAGGGGATAACGCTGCAGTGGCTTGCCATCCGCCGTAACAATCGCACGAATCGCCCGCAAAGGCGTGCGGAAGCCACCGTCAGCAAAGGTCTGATATAGCTGTGCAACCTCAATGGGCGCCATTCCAAAAGCGCCCAGCAGGGACGAAGCATAGGGAAGGGGCCGGCGTTCAATGCCATACTTTGGCAGCTTGTCGAGTATTTTCTCGATACCCAGATCAATACCCAGCCGTGCAGTAGACACATTATAGGAATGAGCCAGCGCAGTGCGTAACTGCACCTTGTCGTGAAACTTGTGGTCGTAGTTTTTCGGTTTCCAGTCGGTGGTTCCATTCTGTTTCCACACCAGCGGGCTGTCATCAAGCGGTGTAATCAGGGTATAACGGCTTGGGTCTTCCAGCGCACTCAAGTACACAATGGGTTTTATCAACGATCCAACCGGGCGCTGGGTATCAAGCGCACGGTTAAAGCCGGCAAAGCGCGCTTCACGCCCGCCCACCATCGCCTGAATTTCGCCAGTCTGCGTACTGCTTACAACCACTGCTCCCTGCAGCGTATTAAGCGCAATCTTGCGCGCCTTCTCGATCTCCCCCAGTCGCGACTGCAAAGCTGTTTCTGCCTGGCGTTGCACAAACGGATCCAGCGTCGTGAAGATGCGCAACCCTTCACTGCGCAAGTCCTCTTCGCGATAATCGCGCTGCAACTGGCGATAAACAAATTGCATAAATGCGGGGTACGGCGAGGTGCCGGTGGGTGCGCGCTGCACCACACCCAGAGGCTTGTCGCGTGCAATCACAAACTGTGATTGCGTGATCACACTCTGTCCTGCCATTTCCTTCAGCACGACATTACGTCGCCCCACCACCAACTCGGGCTTCTTGCGCGGATCGTACACCGCCGGCCCTTTAACCATTCCTACCAGCGTGGCAAATTCATGCAACTCAAGTCGGTCAAGTGGACGGTCAAAATAAAAATGGCTGGCCAGTCCAAAGCCGTGAATGGCACGGCTGGCATCCTGCCCCAGAAATATTTCATTCAGATAGGTCTCAAGAATTTCATCCTTGCTGTAGTGCATCTCCAGCAACAGGGACATCAATACTTCGTTGGCCTTGCGCGTCAAAGTGCGTTCTGAAGTGAGAAAGAAATTTTTCACCAACTGCTGCGTCAGCGTGCTGCCGCCTTCAATACGCTGGCCGCTCAAGGTCTTGAAAAGAGCGCGCGCAATACCGCGCGGATCAATACCCCAGTGCGTATAAAATTTCCGGTCCTCGGTCGTAATCAGGGCATCGATCAGCGGCCTTGGAACCTGGTCAAGCCGCACCAGATCCCTGTCCTCATTATGACCGGGATAAATACCCCCTATCACCGGCGGCTCGATACGCATCAATGGGATATCCCTATCCGTACTGGCCAACTCCTGCAACGTGGATACCTTGCCCTCGGCAAACTCCACACGCAAATGCTGCGACGCCTGCAAACCGTCACCAAACACAAAATCACGCGTGGTGAACTCAAGGCCATTTATTGTGAGCTTGTAGGTCGCCGCCGCTTTCGGCTCCGGGTTCTCGTGATAGCCGATCGCCCTCAATTCATTGACCAATTGCTCGCGTGTCAGTTTCAGCCCCGGATAAACCTCCAGCGCCCTGCCATACACACGGGCAGGCAAGGCAAACTTGCGCCCCTCGAATGCGTCGCGAATCGTCGCATCAAGATAATATACATAACCGGATATTCCTAGCAGCAACAACAATGCAGTCACACGCATTGCCTTGCCTGGAATCTTGAAATTGAACTGCGGAATTTTGAATTTATATCCTGAAATCCAGGATTTAAATTTCAGGAGGTAACTATTCAATGCAAATTTTGGAAGCTTCATAAATGTTACCTGCTGAAAAACACACGCTTCGCCGTGATGGAAATTGCTCAATAAATGCTATCGAAGTGAATCAAGCTCAAGTCAGCGATTTTAACAGCTTAACGAAGCTTCAGCCATTGTTCCAGGTAATCAAAAAACACGCAGTATAAAAAAATGGGGAGAGGTAAACCCAGCAGGGTGCCGAGCAAGTACTCGCGGAATTTGATGCCGGACATGGCAAGGGCATAGTTCAGCGGCGGCGCTGTCTGGAACAGCGTGCGCGCAACAACAATGCTGCGTAGCGGATGTGCATCCAGATGGCGCAGGATACGCGCAATGGTGTGATTATCCAATTGACGCAGCGCATCCCCGCCGACCAGGCGTATGGCAAGGAAGGTCACCACACTGGAAACAATGGCAGCCACATAAGTGACCAGCCCTCCATTGGTACGCCCCAGGGCGAGCACCGCAGCCGCTAAAAATATCCAGCCAGGAATCTGGATCAGGTTACCCAGAGAGAAAAGCAGAATAAAAATCAGCAGCCCTTCAAACTGGTGCGCAATGATCTGCTGTCGCAAAAATTCAAGGTTAAAGTGAGCGCGCAGCCCGGACAACTCGAACGCAGCAAACACCAATGCAAGGAAAAGGATAACGGCAAACAGACGATGATATTTTTTCATAAATTCACAACGAGCAAGCTGATAAAACTGCCATGTACATCCTACGGCACGATCAGCGGCATGGGGCAGCCGAGTACATCCGCAAAGGCGCGCAATAACTCGACCTCGACGACCGATATTTTCTGGTCATGCAAAACACAGGCAGCGCAAGCCTTTAAAAGGTGCGGCTTGGTCAACGGTTTGAGATTTTCCAGCTTCGCCATGGCCTGATCCAGATCAGCAAGTTTAATATCACCTTTATCCCTTAATTGGAGCCCGCTCAATCCCAGTATAGATGCAGCCGCGGCAAAAGCCTTCGCCACTTCACTCTGCTCCTCATGTCCCGCATGGGCAAGCACCGAAAGCGTCAGCTCAATTTCCTTGCTTACCTGCCCTGTTTCGTACAGGTGCATGCCCGTTTTGGCAGATTTAATAAATTGCGCATTCAGATGAACGGATACAATTTTTTGCAGTGACCATTCAAGCATGCTCACCTTCTCATCCATCCCGATCAAGGCGGCCAGATTGCTTTTGAAAACCTGGTACTGCTCAAGCGAAAGCTGCTTGAGCGCCGGTATGGTCAGATCAATAATCGGCAGACGATATTTGATATCCAGCCCATCCATGTCCACAAGCAGTTGATGCATGAGCGCGCAAGCGCCCGGGTGAGCATGCTGCTGCAAATGTATAAACTGCCTGAAGCGCACCTCCTGCCCGCGGTCCAGCAGCAGCGTATAAATCAGCGCGATTGCACCATAGGGTTCACGGGCTGCCTCATTAACCGCCACCGGCAACCCCGCGATGAGCGAACGCGCACGATCAACTGTTTCCGGTTTCGTTTTGCCAATTTGCTCAATCGCATTCGCCACCTCCGCCATCCCCGTACCGGCCATGACAGTGGCGACCTTCTGCGCCATCCCGGCACGATACTCGCCAGCCTGTTGGGCCGCGCTATCGTCAACCTGATCCTCGTCGGGTATGTCGACCGTATCGTATTCACCATTCCATTGCGGATCTATTTTCAGGATGCGCTCTTCCAGCGGCGGATGGGTGGCAGACAACGATTGCATGAAGCCGCTTATACCCTGGGCAAAAAATGAGTGGCTGACTTCGGCCGCACGCGGGTTTTCAACTACCGAACCATACGCAAGACCACCGATGCGCTTCAAGGCACCACCTATACCCTCCGGGTTGCGGGTGTACTGCACCGCTGAAGCATCCGCCAAAAACTCCCGCTGCCTGCTGACAGCCGCCTTGATCAGCCCGGCGAAAAAAGCACCGGCAAAACCAATGACCATCAGCCCAAGCGCCAGCACAAACAATTGGGCACCATCCTTTTTACTGCTGCGATTTGATACCGACGAATTCATACTGCGCATCAAGTAGTAACCCGCCATACCAATAATTTCGATGCCGCTTAATACTCCCATCAATCGAATATTGAGTTTCATGTCACCGTTAAAGATATGGCTGAATTCATGCGCAATCACACCCTGCAACTGGTCGCGCGTAAGATGATCAACCGCCCCACGGGTAATACCAATGATTGCATCTCGCGGCGTAAATCCGGCCGCAAAGGCGTTGATGCCAGGCTCATTTGCCAGTAAATACACGGGTGGAACCGGGGTGCCGGAAGCGATAGCCATTTCTTCCACCACGTTCAACACCTTGCGCAATTTCAAATCATCCGTATTTTGCGGAATCAGCTGTGCGTCCAGCTCCTCAGCGACAGCATTGCCACCAGAAGAAAGAGACAGGGTTTTGTACAGGCTGCCCGTCAGCACCACGGCGCAGACTCCAAGGCTCACAGCCGCAAAGATCCGCCAATCCAGGCTTGCCACGCCATGGGGAGCGCTATTCACACCACCCAGCACCATCATCACCAGCAAATCAGTCAAAACAATCAGGCTGATCACGGCCAGTGCAAACAGCCAGACCAGTTTAAAGGTATTCGAGCGTGCTTGAGCCTGCGACTCAAAAAAATTAACGGCCATCAGTCAGCGACACGTATTAAACTAGAACGAAACCTTGGGCGCGGCCTGCATGGCGGCAGAGTCTTCAAACTGCAGCAAAGTCGCATCCTGTACATGGCCAAACATGGGCGCAAAAACGACAGCAGGAAACTGCTGCTTATACGTGTTGTATTCCATCACCTGGTCATTAAAAGCCTGCCGGGCAAATGAAACCTTATTCTCGGTAGAAGTGAGCTCCTCGCTCAACTGCATCATGTTCTGGTTGGCCTTGAGATCAGGATAAGCCTCCATCACCATGTTAAAACTGGCCATTGCACCGGCCAGCTTTCCTTCGGCACCACTCAGGTTTTTTATTGCCTCCGGGCTATCCGGGTGGGCAGACGCAGCCGTCAACATCTTCTGCGCCGAATTGCGCGCACTCACCACCGCCTCAAGGGTCTCGCGCTCATGCTTGATATAACCCTTTGCCGTCTCGACCAGATTGGGAATCAGGTCATAACGGCGCTTTAACTGCACCTCGATCTGCGCAAAGGCATTTTTGTAACGATTTTTCAGCGTCACCAACTGGTTAAATATGCCGATCACATAGAAAACGGCCAGTGCAAGCACAACCAGAACAACTATCAGGGTAATCATAATTCCTCGCTTTTCAGAAGTGACAAATCAAATACGGATATTAATACTAACCTATTTAACCCAAAAACCGCAGTAGAGCTGCCGCAGTTGCGCAACCCATCAGAACGTAACAATACGAATATTTAAATTTATCTTGACCCCGTACCAGACTACGGAGGTATATTAATACCTCAAATTTACTTAAGACTAAACAAGGGCTTGATATGTTGAAACAAAAGACCGGAAGTGGCGCCCTTTTTGCGGGTGGCGTAGCCGCGATACTGGCCTCCACTTGCTGCCTCGGGCCATTACTCCTGGTCATGCTTGGGTTTAGTGGCGCGTGGATAGGCAAGCTGCGCGTAATGGAGCCTTACAGCCCCTATTTTATCGGTGTGGCATTGGTGGCAATGATTTTTGCCTATCGTCGGATCTACCGGCCTGCCCAGGATTGCAAGCCGGGAGAAGTGTGCGCCATACCGCAGGTGCGTTTAGGTTACAAAATTGTATTCTGGGTAGTTGTCGCATTAATTGCAGTCGCACTGGGCTACCCCTTTGTCGTTCCCTATTTTTATTAACCAGGAGTTTTCTGATGCAAAAATTATTCACCGCTCTGACCTTTTCCCTGCTCGCTGCCACACCAGTGTGGGCAGCTACTCAAACAATCACTCTTTCAGTACCAGACATGAATTGCCCGGCCTGCCCGATTACAGTAAAGAAATCGCTTTCCAAAGTTGAGGGTGTAGACAAGGTCAATGTGAATTTTGAAAAACGTGAAGCAACCGTTGTTTTTGACGATGCGAAAACCGCCATTGGAAAATTAACCAAGGCAACCGAACTGGCGGGATATCCCTCAAGCGTAAAACAATAAATACAGCCCGACGCTGGCACCGGAAATAACTCAACGACTGAAAGTAAAATGGCACATCCAAAA
>Ga0315281_10005023_pt1 | contig 19012 bp, 28 predicted proteins | sample YL17G07_0_MG_FD_204540 | JGI IMG/M metagenome (GOLD analysis project Ga0315281, IMG submission 204540) | Sediment microbial communities from Yellowstone Lake, YNP, Wyoming, USA - YL17G07_0 | ecosystem: Environmental > Aquatic > Freshwater > Lake > Sediment | place: USA: Wyoming | collected... | reverse complement strand
CGCCTGTTATACTTTGGCATATTTCGCCATAACGCTTTAGTTGGTTGTTTAAGTTAGTATTTCTGTATTTCTTCCAATTCGTCGCCTGTTATACTTTGGCATATTTCGCCATAACGCTTTAGTTGGTGTTTAAGTTAGTATTTCTGTATTTCTTCCAATTCGTCGCCTGTTATACTTTGGTATATTTCGCCATAACGCTTTAGTTGGTGTTTAAGTTAGTATTTCTGTATTTCTTCCAATTCGTCGCCTGTTATACTTTGGCATATTTCGCCATAACGCTTTAGTTGGTTATTTAAGTTAGTATTTCTGTATTTCTTCCAATTCGTCGCCTGGTGTACTTTGGTATATTTCGCCATAACACTTTAGTTGGTGATTAAGTTAGTATTTCTGTATTTCTTCCAATTCGTCACCTGTTATACTTTTTTACTTTCGCGTTATCACTCTAGCCGTTCATCATACATACCACATTCGCTTATACGGATATCCTATATTTCGCCATAACGCTTTAGTTGGTGTTTAAGTTAATATTTCTGTATTTCTTCCAATTCGTCACCTATTGTACTTTGGCATATTTCGCCATAAACACTTTAGTTGGTAATTAAGTTGGCGTTTAGGTTAATATTCTCTAGCATAATCAAAATCTTTTTTATTTCAAATTAATTTTTTATAAAGTTAATTTAAACTACCTCAAATTTACTGAGACATAAGTTTTCTCCAATCACTATAGATCATAGATATAAACTTGTATCTCACCCATGGTTTCACTCCCTCTAAATTTAATATTTAAATCTTTTATTGGTCTTCACTAAAATATTTTACATATGTATCCGCAAATATTTTTCCGATAGAATTCAAAATGTGAATGATGAAATAGATAATGTGGAATTTTAATTTTTTATACATATATTATCCAAGATGAATCAAACAAGTTCTGATTAATTTTTTACATTATTCTTTTTTATTTTTATATTGCTTAAAAATAAATTAAAATTATCTATAAATTTTCACTAATTATCATTCTTCCCGCACGAGGCCAATATTCTTTTGGTGCTTCTTACTCTTCTTGTGTTGGTATATGTCCTTATATTCTCGTCCTCCACATTTCTCGCACACCCCACTCATGTCCCTATGCTTATTATTAATCTTATTTGCTTCCCTCTGTCTCTCTCTTAGTCTCTCATTTGCATCCTCACTTAATTTTGCTTTCCATTCCAACTGTTTCTCCTTCTTCTTCTCTAATATCTCCTCTGCACTTAATTTACTATATTTACTCTCGTATTTATAACTATTGTTCATCTTATATTCTTCTTACATAAAAAAATTTTATATATTTTTCCATCACATATAAAAAAATTTCATATCTTCAATCACTATAGTAAATATCATATTGACTAAATTTATTTTTTTATTCACAAAATACGATATTAAAAAAATACTAATATTTATACACGAATCGTATACTTTTTATTAAAATAACAATATATAATTATAACGAAACCTGCAACTCCTTAACATATTGTAATGCTAATCCATTCTGTTTCACTGCTGCCAAACAGATCTCTTCTATTTGCTCTTTTACATATTGTAATGCTAATCCATTCTGTCTAACTGCAGCTAGACACATCTCTTCTGTTTGATGTTTTACGTGTTCCAGTAATATGCCATCTTTTTTGATTACTACTAACCATTATTCTTCTGTTGGTTCATCAAGTTGTAAAATTAATTCTGGTTCTTTATTTAGAACATACATGATAAATTCATCTGGTGTCATTTTGATGTTTGAACTAAGTGACAAACAATACATTCCGTTCATTTATCATTTTTTTGAAAACGGCAAATGAACAATGCGTTCATTCCATAAAAAAAATTTACAACAACCCGGCAATCATGCCCAGGATGTTCTCGTCCACCAACTTCAGTGGGCTCCCGCGGTTGACCCTGGGATATTTCATCGCCATCGCGTGGGCAATAACCAGTCCGAACCTCTCCTGTTGCGCTAGCTGCTGTGTAACTGCTTCGGCAACGTCATTCCAGCGGAATTGGCAATCATCGAGGTGCCTCTTCCTGCTCACGGCTTGCTCCTTTTTGGAAAGTGGATAGACCATGCTCGGAGTGTCCTCACAGAATGTTGTCCCGCAAAAAGTGCAACTCGGGCATTTGAGAGACAACCTGGGCGGTGTCTGCATGTGGGTCTCCGTGAAATGCTGCATCAACTCTTCCGCGGAGAAGAACCCGCGTGTACGGCAGGCACAACACATCATTTCACTTTGACTCACAAAGCACACCAGACTGTTTCCATAAGCATCATCGAAGTTGATCATACTTATGGGAATTTTGGCATGCTGCTCCAAGTGGGTCTGTGCATCCACCAGTGTCGTATCGAAATACGTACACGCGTGATGATAGCACAGAGCACAACGGATTTTGCAAATGCTTGTATCACTGCAAGTCACCGTCGTTGCCATGGCTCCATCGAGAAAGTGCAAATCCACATGCTCGCGTAGCCCATCCGCGCTCGTAAACATCGTCTTGCATTCGGGTGCACACACCGTGCAGCGAAACCCCTTCGTCTCGGCAATTTGCGTTTTCGACATCTTCACGTTCGTTCACTTGCTTACCTGATTGTATATGCTTGTTTAGTTTTAGCATTTGATAATCATTTGTTTTTTTCATTTTTTTTTGATTTTCATTGATGTGGGTCAATGAACAGTGCGTTCATTCCATAAAAAAAATTTTCACATCATCCCGGCAATCGTGCGCAGAATGTGCTCGTCCACCAACTGCAGTAGACTTCCCGCGTTGACCGTCGGGTATTGCATCGCCAGCGCGTGGGCAAGAACAAGCCCTATCCTCGCCTTCTTCGCGGAATGCTGCTTCAGATCATTGTCAACCTCAGTCCAGCGGTGTTGGCAATTTTCGAGATGCCTCGTCCTGCTCACGGCTTGCTCCTTTTTTGTGGGGGGATGCCTCGCACCGGGCTGTGCGACTAGGTACGTCCTCCCGCAAAATGTGCACTCCGGGAACTGGATCGACAGCTTGGGCGGCGTCTGCATGTGGGTCTCTGTGAAATGCTGCATCAGCGCGCCCACAGAGAAAAATCCGCGGGTCTTGCATGCGCAACACATCATCTCACTCTGGCTCACAAAGCACACCAGACTGTTCCCGAACATGCGGTCAACATTGAGCATGAGTTCGGGGATTTTGGTGTGCTGATCCAGGTGGCGCAGTGCATCCGCTAGCGTCGTGTCGAAATGCACGCTACTGTTAAAGTCACACAGAGCGCAGCAAATCTTGCAAGTACTGGAGTTCCTTGCAATCTTCGCCTTGGTTCCCACGAGCGCATGCAATGCCACATGCTCGCGTAGGCTCTCCTGGTTTGCGAATATCGTCTCGAAGTGGGGGTCGCATATGGCACAGCGTAACCCCTCATTCGTCTCGGTAATTTGCGTTTCTGCCATCTTCACTTTCGTTCTCTTGCTGGCGTGAATATATATACTTATTTAGTTTCTGGATTTGCCAATCATTCCGTTTTTTCATTTTTTATGCTTTAAAAAATGAAAAACAAACATAATATATAAATACAACTCATATATTAAACACATATGTCTATCATTCATCTTGATTGTTACATTCTGCAAAAAATTATTTACTTCCTCTCTCAATCAGATCTATTCTCACTATGTCAAACATGCACAACATTCAGAAATCTAAAAGATAATATATATACCATTAGAGGGTGTTTGGATTGTGTCAATAAATTTAATGGTCAATACAAAAATCTAACGGAAGTACAAATTTTTAATGATGATTGTCGCGATAATGATGATTTATTATTGTCGGATACTGTTGAACGAATTTTTATTGAAGACGAGACATCTATACAAATTGCCATGCCAACTCCAAAGAGTCTAAAAATTTTTCATGCTGGTGGTGTTTTCATTTCGACGCCCGTTGGTGGACCCAATTTAGAAGAATTTATCCAAGGCGCCAATTGCGCCACACCCGACACTTATGAGTTTGATGATACTTCCAAACTCAGAATTTTAGATTCTGATAAATATGAAGGTGACACACTACCCATCGATCATATTCAAAATTCACCAATAGAATATCTGGCAACAAATACTGCAAGTGACGATAAATTAAAAAATTTGACATCATTACGCTACCTCAATCTTCACGCAGATATATTCACCGGAGATTGTTTCCGATCATTGACAAAACTGGAATTTTTGAGTTTCAGCTTCGGCTTCGAATGTGATCACATCGATATGTTCAATTTTCAAAATTTAAAATATTTAATAAACCTCGAAGCATTAAATTTATGTATTGAACATGTGCATTTGGATGACCTAAAATACATTAATTATACGATTAAACATCTGCGAATCGGGTTTTTCACACAAATCTGTACACAAGAACTAGTAGAATTGGTCTTAGGACACTTCTCTAATCTGCAATCATTCACTGCTTTATTCAGCATAAAAGATTTGGACTGCGACGAGGAGATCAAAATAACTGATCATGTTTTGGAGGAAATTCAAAAAATTAAACCAAATATCACACATTCGCGTGGTATAATTTCATCTATCAGTGATAACTTTGTGTCAAAACCCAATAATGAATCATTTAGTGTATGTAAATGTGCTGACTAAATAAAATCGTGTTCTTTATGTTCTTCCAATTCAACATCTATGCATTTGTGCTTTTTGCTAATGTAATCTATATACTTTTCTCCCGTCTCAATTAATTCATCTTCATTTTCTGGTTCATTTTCGCCCAACTCCATGGAAACTACTGGTTGCATTATTGTTCCTAATTGTTGTATAAAATTTTCATTTAAATTTACGATTCCACTGTGATCGGCTACAACTACTGGTTGCATTGTTACCAACTGTTGTATAAAATTTCCATCTAAATCCATTATTCTATGGTGATCAGTATTAACCAATTCAGCATTTATCCCAGCCACATCTAACATACTTTGTATTGTTCCATCTTCCCGCATGCGAATTTGAATTATTCTCATTACTATACTTAAAATCCAGCCCAACATCTTCGTTTTAATTATCTCTATTTGTTTGAAAAATTTATTATGTCCCATCGTTTCATTTATCTTTTGCTCAAAATGACAATATATTGACCAATTATCACGAATACCGAAAACTATTCCGATCATAAATGCATTCTCAAATAAATTATATTTCTTATCATAAGTGTATAACGCAAATAATGTTAATCCTATCGCACCAATGACATACCAAAAACCTATTATCATCACTCCAATCAATAAATTTCTAATGAGTTCAAGTTTGATCCAAATATATGTTATGTGTAAGATAATATATATTGTATTGATCACTGTATTCCAACATGTCATTATGTTAATGTTTATCATATCAATTCCTTTATTATCCAATGCATTTATTGTTCATTTTTTTCTTACTTTCAATACTGAATGGACTCTGAATTTGTTATAAAAAAATTATTAATCATTGCTCTCGCATATCTTCTTATGCTCCGCCAATGTTTTATCGCACGTCTTGCATTTTGTCGCTCCTTTTTTGATCATCATCATCATTATTTTTTTGTGTCTTCCAAAGCATGCACAACTCAATCCCCAATTCCAATCATTGCTACCTTTTTCGACTAAATATTCGACTACATTTAAATAGCCATTTCCGGCAGCGTGTGCCATGCTTTTATTCAATCCATATGCACTGATTTTGCAACTTTCCACTAACATTTTAACTATTCCTAATGACCCGGAACAGCAGGCTCCCACTAATCCCCGGATCAAATCATCCGCACCTTTTTTGATCATGTATTTGGCTATTTCTAAATGTCCTCCATAACAAGCACATTCTAATCCATCATCCCAATTGTCACATCCTCGTTGAATTAAGAATTCTATGACACCTATATTTCCAGCCACACATGCGCCTTTAAATCCAAATGATAATTTCCCTTTCATGTCAATCAACATTTTGATGCAATCCAAGTTCCCGCATTGACACGCACAAAGTAATCCATTGTCCACATCTATCGCTCCTCTTTTTATCCCATATCTCACCAATAACAAAGAACCGTTATTTCCACCGAGCCACAATACATCATTGGGTTGCATCACTAATGCGTCATGTAACTTTATGTTTCCTTTATTTCTTCCCATCAGAACAATGTCTCCGATTACCCTGCGCCAATCTTTGCTTACGTGCCTGAGCACGACTTTGGTGTCAAAATCCAAGCAATCAACTATGTATCCCAACACATAATCGTCACCTTTATCCATAGTTAACCCTTTTTCGAATACTTTCATATACTGTATTTATTTCATTTTTTCCAGGTCATTCTACGATTTTTGTCGCCTTCTGGGGACTATCCACACTATCTTCCGTTTTGTTTACAACATCATTAATGACGACGGGAGTTTTTACACGCTCAACTACATCATTTACGACCGGTGTTTTCGCGCGCTCAACTACATCATTCACGACAGGAGTTTTCACACGCTCAATAACTTCATTGATGACTGGTGTTTTCGGGAGTTCTACTGGTTCTGGTTGAATATTTCTTATCGCCACTACTACATTGCTTGGTGGAATAATTTCTATCTTCGGAATTACTGGAATAACTTCTGGTGTCAGCACATTTGACGTATTATTTATTACATTTTTCCTATTATGTAGATCATCTTCATTTATTTTTTCCATTGTAATTTGTTTTATCGGCACATAACTCAAAATCGGTACTATTTGATTATCCACTTTTGTATTGTTGGAAATTATGTTTTGTCCTGGTTGTCCTTTATCACCTTTATCACCCTTATTTCCCCATTCACCTTTTTCTCCTTTGTCTCCACATTTCCCACATTCACCTTGATTGCCCCTTTTCCCTGGTTTACCACGTTTTCCTTCTTCTCCTTTCTCTCCTTTCTCTCCTGGTTTGCCACATTCACCTTTATCACCTTTTTCTCCTCGTTTACCGCGTTTACCGATATCTCCTTTCTCTCCTGGTTTGCCACATTCACCTTTTTCTCCTCGTTTACCAAATTTACCTTCTTTACCTCTATCGCCACGTTTACCTTTCTCTCCTCTTTCTCCTTTTATTATGATGACTTGCTTATCTTTGATGGCATATTTATGTATCATTGTCTTTATTAATTCTTTCAAATCATCATAAAATTTTTCACCCACTAAACTTTTGAGATGATTCATTAAATTTTCATTCTCATCCCCTCTTTCATTTCCTTCTTGTTCTTCTGAAATAATTTCGGATGCTTTACTATCACTCTCTGTTGAATCTTCAAAAATTTTATTTTTATCCGTCCGCATATTGTAGCGCAAAAGTACATCACTATCATCAATGTAAATAATTTTGTTCTTTTGTTCATTTTCATCATATTTCAAAATGTATCTTTTCCCTTCGCTATCGTGATTAACATTGTATGTCTTGCAAACTAAAATCTTTTCTCGTTCCATGTGTATATACTATAATATTAGATAATCTATTTTCTTCTGTATTAAAATATATTTTTTTTAATATTATAAGAAATATTAATTTTTTTTTTCTATACATAGTTTATATAAAATGAGTAAGTTTCTTGACCACAAACGCAGAGACAAACGTCGTGACAGTGATAGTGATAGTGAATGTGAGCGTGAACGTGAAGAAATGGAGATGAAACTGTTCAAAAAGTTCAAAAAAATGCTGTTGTGCGATCATGAACTAATGGTTGCTGGATCTAATGCCTACGCAAATATATATAATACCGAAGCACAAGCAATTCCGGTTAACGGCATATTAACTTTCGAATTTAATGAAACATTGGTCAATTTTGATCATCTTCCAAATACCGGAGAACTTGTCGTCAAATCTGATGGAATTTATTATGGCACATTTTATCTAAATGTTAATGATCCATCACAGTGGTCTCTATTCGTCAATGGTATTCCGCAAACGGCAGCAACTGTTGGTACAAATGCTGGTGCAACCAATTTTACAACTTTCCACATTGTCGAATTACATGCTGGTGATGTTCTCACCACGAGAAATTATATATCACCCAAAGACGTAATCTTAACCACCAATGCTGGCGGAACTGGCGCGATCGCTGGCACGAATGCGGAAATTATTTTTATCAAAATAGCACCGCTACCAAGATGCCAGAAGCCATAAAGATGCATATAAGAAAATCATTTTTTTAATTAAATATATTTTACAATTTATTTAATATTATAAAACTATAGAAAATATTATTATTATTTTCCGCAGAAAAAAAATCTTTATGAATTATATACAACAATGCTCAGCAAGAAACACGAAGAGACCGGAAAACGCCATGACGACAAAGATTATGAAACCATTAAGAACATAATCTATATCGAAAAAGATGAAAAAAAAGAAAAATCTGATTGTGACAAGAAACGTAAACACAAAAAACACAGTGATTCTGATAGTAGTTCATCGGAATCATCGCGATGCGACAAAAAACGTGATTGCGATGAAAAGAAAAAGAAACGTGATTGTGATGAAAAGAAAAAGAAACGTGATAGTGATCGTGATGAAAAGAAACGTGATAGTGATCGTGACGAAAAGAAACGTGATTGCGATGAAAAGAAACGTGATTGCGATGAAAAGAAACGTAAACGTGAAGAAAAGAGACGCCACAAAAAGAAACACCCTAAATCATCCAGTTTATCCAGTTCATCTGACTCATCCAGTTCATCCAGTTCATCCAGTTCATCCAGTTCATCCAGTTCATCCAGTTCATCCAGTTCATCCAGTTCATCCAGTTCATCCAGTTCATCTGACTCATCCAGTTCCTCATCTGATGAATGCAGAAAAAACAGAAAAAGTGGAGTGTGCAAAGTAGGCAGAAAAGATAAAAAAGATACGCGCCGCTCACGTAAACACCACAAGAAATCCCGTAGTTCATCAAGCAGTTCATCCAGAAGCAGATCACGTAGTCCCTGCCCCATTGATAAATGTGAACTCAAAAAAGCACTCGTGGAATTAGAATGCGATCCTGAATTCATGTTCACCGGTCTAGATGCTTTTGCATCACTTTATGATGTCGATCCCCAAACAATCAGTGTTGGAGAAGCAGTTCAATTCCACTATTGCCAACATGTACGTAATATGACATTCGATCCCGCTGTCGATCCATCTGCACTTATTATCCAAAAAAGTGGTTACTACAAATATTTTGTCACGGTTGATGTCGATGTACCATGCCAATTTACACTATTTATTAATGATGTTCCAGACTTGGCCACCGTGAATGGGTCCAATTCTGGGGCTGTTGTGTTCGCAACTAATGGACTTCTACTCTTGCATGCCGGAGATAAACTCCAATGCCTCAACTACACCTCCGGGCAAGGCGTTGTCACAAAAACAAAAGATGCTGGCGGTTTATTACCCGCCCTCAATGCTCAATTCCTCATTGTTAAAATTGCCCCAGAATGCACTCCCCCATGGCCATGCCACAAACACTGTGACAATAAAAAACTCGTCAACAAAGTTCAAAATCCAGTCGTCCCAGAACCTGAAGTCGTTGAACCTGTTGTCGCTAAACCTGTTGCATAAACATTTCCTCTGATTTTTTTATTTCTTTTATGAATTTTTAAATTCATAAAAATTATTTAGTATCCAGTTAATGATAATTTACCAACAACACCATTCTGCACTGAATTCATCCCCGCCGCAAAATAAATGTCACTACCAGAATTAACTACCCCCCATAATCCATCTATTAAGATCGGATTTTCTGATCTATCACATAAGAAACCTTTGAATTTATTTGTGGTTGGTGAATACATCAGTATTTTACCATCACTAAAGTTGCCAATCAATAACATCTTTTTATTCATTTTGCATCTTGAATTAACTGTGATGGGTAGCATCGCCCATGGTGAATTTAAATTATCTCTGTTCGCAAATCTTTGCACAAATGTTCCATCAGTTCTAAACACATCTATATATCCATTTCCGATTCCGGGTACCACTCTATGTTTTGTCGCGTCTTGTTTCGCAAAGGCAACATACAACATACCATCTATCTCTTTGACATTAAATGGTGCATAACCCTGCTCTGTCATCGCATCATCCGTGAATTGTGAAACAAAAGTAAATGTTCCATCATAAATTTCGACAAATCCACTGTAGAAATTCGCAACATATAATTGATCATCGATTATATCACACCCCTTGAAATCTTTGGTTACATCATTCATTTGAATCAACGCAGTAGTTGGTTCGATAACCGAATTATATGCATTAATCGTACCATTGGAAGTTACCGTGATCCATTGGGCTGGTAGTTGCACTATACCATTCGTGACCAAAAAACTACTTCCGGTGTATTTCACTAATCCTGTCGGAAGACTCTCCACTTGGGTGTTCGACTGTACTGTAACTAATTGATTCTGTGTCCCATCTAACCCATAATTAATGACATAGCCTGTATAACTTGTTGTCCAAATCGAATCGTTCGCAACCACTATGCCCCATGGATTCTTCAACATGACATCCTGTACTTTCCCAACCAATTTAACATCCGAAACCAACACAGTCTTCTCGTATCGCACCATTTTATATATTATAATAGAGATAATATTATTATTTCTTCTTCAATAAGAAAAATAATATTATTCTATATATAATACATAGTATCATGTCCCATCTTTTCATTCATTCTTTAGGACAACGACTAGCGTACATCGAAAAAAATATTAGTGACATCGGAAATATACTCGAATTCAATAAAGATATAAGCATCAGAAATAATTTAATATTACCAAACACTTCACCTAATAAAATATTAATGACCAATGAACATAATCGTGTCATTTCTTGTGACATCAATAGTATCATCAAAGAAGAAGTAATGAAAAATAAAACATCTCTGTTTGATAATATTCAAATTATAAATAATGCTGGGAATTGTTTATCATTGGGACAATCCGATAAAAATTTACTGAAATTTAGTGTCGACTCTGATAACACTTTAAATATTTCTAGTAGTATATCCAATGATTTGGACATATTCACCAAAAAAATAAATCTACTTTCCAATGCAGATTCGACAAACATAAATTCTGGATCTCTTATTGTTTATGGAGGAGCCAGTGTCATGAAAAAATTACGTGTTGGGGATGGTATCTATTTGGGGACTGCGGTGGGAGAACAATTTAAGTTAAATTGTTTTGAAGGAGGATCTATCGATATTGTGTGGAGTGGCATTTGGAGTCAAAATATCCCAACAACTATAACTTATCAATTAATTGGACGTTCTGTTACGCTCAATATGCATTCATTGACAGAAGAATCTATGATGTTAGATATAATCCAAAATACACCCGATTCTTTACTGCCCAAAAAATTATGTCCAATTAAAACTATCTCATTCCCTATTTTTGTTATTGATGATAATGTCGAAAAATATGGAAAAATTATCATTCATCCAGATGGAAAAATAAACATATGTTGCAATTTAAATGATACCTTCTCTGGACATGGTATATCTGGTTTTAGTGAAATTAACATTTTTTTTATTGTTTAATTTTTTAATTTATTTTTCACTTTGCGTTTATTTTTATTTTTTTTTATTTAGATATTATATATCAGGAAAAAATGTTTTATGGGAATAATGCCATTCATGAATCCCATACCATAAGTTGCGCAGCCGAAAATAATCTGAAAAATAGAATCATAGAATCTAATATTATCGATAACATTACACGTAAATATAGAACTACCTTATGCCTCACAAATATTATCCTAAAAAATGCTGGAATTGATATTATTGATGATTTAACTAATTTCAAAAATATTGACAGAGAATTAATTATATCTGAAAAAAATAATACCCAATTTGATGAATTTCTCCCAAAAATATTTGAAGTCTTCGGTAAGCGTGAGTGCCAATTTAATCAAAAAGAACATACAAAACATTATATTCTTACCGTTCTGAAAAATATGTGCAAACAAATCACGCTTGACTTAACAAAAAAATATAAGAATGTTCAAAAAAATGGTTTCGTCACGTCTTATGTTTTATACTCTATCGTTTATAAATAAATATTTATAAAGTCCTTATATGTTATTTACTCCAAATAACATACAAAAATTGAAAATACGAATTTATTACGAAAGTAAATAGATAATAGACATACACCCTTTATACACAATCTATATGTCTTTTCTGGCAACTCTGATCGAATATTTTTTCGATTGCTATTGGATTATTTACAAATTGCATATTCCTCCCAATTTTCATTGTCTGGATGATGGAAAAGAATTTGTTGATAGTCTAACAATCATCGGAAAATTTCTCCACTGGCTTCGTCCTCTTATGATCCGGAGAAAAAAACATAAGATCCTCCAACCGGTTGCGCCAACTTGCAAAACTTGCAAAATTCGTAAGGATCTAAATGACTATCATTTCGACCCAAGCAACACACGACTGTACTATTCATTAATTTCTGATTTCGTGCACCAAGTCGCGCAAAATGAACCACCACATGTCGGCACTCAATCTGGATTAATGATGACGAATATATATAATGATAACACCACGATCTCATCATTTCTCAATGATAAAAAAAATCTAACTGACTGGTCGATCGGAAAGCAAATATCATATCTTTTCACGTTCGACTCATGCTCTTTTCCTCAATTTAATAAAATAAATCTGACCCCAGAAATCTCTGAAACACTTTCCGTTAAAAATGCTGGTGGAAGTTCGGAACTATCTGAAGTAGTTTCCATGTATTGTATGCATCTCAAATTCGGCGCATATAATTTTATTCCAGAAATGAACATTCATTATTGTTCTCCTACCAAGATCTGTGACTATCTGATGGATATCAATCAAGAAAAATTCGGCGTGTCAGTAACACGAGCTATCATGTATCCATTCAAAAATACAATTTCAATGGATTTCGCAACTTCTCTCTTGTATAAAAAATTAATTGGTATCATCGTCGCAAAAAAATATGTCGCACAAATACATACTTTTAATTCATCTGTTGTTCACATTTGGTGCAATTCGGGAGATGACGCAACTGTTATTCAACAAGCATATCAATCAATTATTGATAAGGATATTTATGGCTTATATTCAAATATCTACATCGCTTGTACAGTTTGCAATTCCGATTTTATTTACACTAATTTAGTTTAATTCGTCATTTCGTATTTGACTCAACTTTCATTTATTATTTTAATGTTCTTTTGCGTTCTTTCTCCCATTTAAAAATATGTTTGAAATATATGATGGATTCATATATTTCAAAATCTAGTTCACAATCTATTTCACAATATAGTTCACAATATAGTTCACTATGTAGTTTACTATCTATTTCATTATCTATCGCAACTAATTATCCAGCATATGTGGTAGATTTTATCATTTATAGCGAAACACAACGAAAAAATATTATCAAAGATGCTAAATTAGAAAAAAATATAACCAATATAAGTCAAATTTTAAATGACTCTTGGAAAGGATTGACTTATGATAACAATATCGAATTCTTTAATGTTTATGACATGAAAAATAAATATGATAATTTTTCCATTATCGAAATACAATCAGAAATAGAAAAATCATTAATGAATTTAAATCATGATTTTAAAAATTCTGTTTCGTTTCTGCAAAATTGTGTCTGCTGGCTTCATCGCATGTTAGAAATTTATATTAATGGTGATGATGCTATTAAAGAAAAAATTTATACTATGTTGACCAAAGTTGACCAAAGTTAATTAACTAATTCCATTTTAACATACTTCCTTGCTATACCAATCTTATGTCCTGTCTTCATGAAATTACTATTAGGCACATCCTCGAAAAATTCTAATGTAACATGCGCTCGATTGATATCCACGATTCTAGCACAGACTGGTTTGATGATGGCGAAACTAGTTACTTTCACAATTTCTCCGGCACGAAATATATGTGGCTTAGACATTTATTATTGAAATACTATATATCATATTTGATATATCGTTTATTATTCATTTTTTATAACGCTGAAAGCAAGACACATGGAAGTATCAAACAGGCTCCTATTTCAAGTATGTTGTTCCAGATTTCCTCAGCAATTCTTTTAACTTTGATTAAAATTCTCATTGCTGATCTTGTTTCTGTTGTATATATTTTTTATATTCGATAAAATTTATCGGATCAAAACCATAGTTTTTCTCCAAACCTAAATGTGATATACCATGTATGCCAACTACTGTAGAGAATAATAAAATTAACATTATCAAATGAACTGGGTTGATTTCCATAACAGATTTATAATTATAGATAACTAAAATCACTGCAATAAACAATAAAAATCCGCTCAATACATGCGCATAGAATGATGGATGATTATAGGGAAATTTCATTTTATATATTTATCTCAGAAAAATAAATAAATTTATTATCTTATGAAAAATGTGCTTTAAATTTATCAACAAACTGTTTTATCATTCTCTCACAGTTGTCATATGTATCCTCAAATTCTTTTGTAAAAACTAATTCAGTATCCATATATTCTCTCGGTTTTAATTTACATGCGTCTAACATATCATATTTAACACACTCAAATACCAGTTTACATAATTTATCATTCGCTTTGTACCAGAACCTAACCCTGTACGTGTCTCTTGGATAGGGCTTATCAATTAATATTCGTTCATTTGCTGGTTCAAAACTCCACATTATTTGTAGTGGATGCACATCAAAAGTTATGTCAAATTTATTCGTTTTACTTTTTTTCTCCTCAATATTTATACCGCCAAGATGAGTATGATCTAACTTATTAATGTATTCAATCAATTCTCGTCCGTTCTTAAATGTTCCCGTTACTTCATCATAAAACCCATTATCACCTCTTAGGAAATCAATATATTTATGGATGGATTTAATTAATTCATCCAAATCATCAATCGATTTGTAATTCACTCTTCGAATGTGTTTCTCATTTCGGAATGAATTGACATCGATTTCTGTCATCGGGGGCTGATATGATGGTCTTGGTAAATTGTTCATGTATTCTATCGTCGGATGTAAAAATATTTGATACTCTTTTTTAAAGCCAAACGGAATAATTATGCATTCTCCTTTTGTCGTCGCAATTGTAATCATGAAATTAAAATTATGTGCACAATTCAATGACATATTCTCATCACACATCTCATGTTTAAATTTTTTAATCATTATCCCATGTTCTGCTAATAGTTCTGGTAAGCAAATAAATCGCTCGAATTCAGTGACGAAGTGAGTCTTCTTGTCATCATATTCTAGAAATTTTAAAAAGTCTACCAGTTCAACTTCATTCCGACAATTCTGTCCGAATAAATCACACTCAATCTTTGTTATCTCTTTTGTCTGTAAATTCTCCACTTCTTTTATTTCTAAGATCCCTGGATAACAATCACAATCATCAATAAATCTAACTTGAAATCGATAATTGTTCTTTTGACAATCAAACTTAAAACAGTCCGTCCCGCCAATACATGATGACCATCCTCTCTCTTTATACTTCTGTGGCAAACTTGTTGTGCTAAATATATCAATCCCTAAATTTTGAATTGTCTTAACACATTTCATAAATGTTCTCTGGTAATTCTGCTCCCGGGTAAATATATCATCAATTTTCTCTTCTTCTTTATGAACTCCATCACATTCGTAATTAAAAATATTTTGCTGGTCTTCTTCCGGTTCTTCCGGTTTATTATCGACAACAGGCGTAAATGCATATCTCACTCTGTAACTAGGTTGATGTCCGTAATCTAATTCATTTGGTTGTCTGTGCAAATCCGACCTAAGTGTTTGTCCAAATTGACATAATTCATCAAATGATAATGCCTTGTCGCTCGCTAATGTGCTCATTAGTTTATCATTCAATATCTTTAATGCTTTATCATTCTCCTCAACAAATATCCTCCGTTGTTCTTCGAATGTATCTATTGTCTCAAAGATTGTCTCCATTGTTGGTGATTTATATACATTTAATTCATATGATGTCATAAGTAATCGAATTTTCATTTTTTTGAATTATTAATGTATAAGTCCTATGCTAATCGATTACATATTGGTTTATATCTTCTCTGGCTTTATGGGCTGGCTGATCGAAAAATATTATTTTATTAGAGAAAATCCATGTGGTGATACTATGAATAAAAAATTCCTAAATATTTGTATTCCATTTCTTCATGTCTGGGCAATCGGTGGTATTATCACAATTGCAATTTATAATTCTCTACCAAAAACAAATATTTTTATTCTTTCTCTTTTAGTTGCTATCGTTTTGTCTATATTCGAATGTGTTGTCGGACAACTCTCATACAAAATTAATGGACACAAAACATGGGAATATGAACCATATAAATGTGTAACATGTAATGGTTTCGTTTCTTTATATGCGACTGCTCACTGGTATTTATTCGCGCTATTATTACTGTTCCTATTCAAATTTTATAAACTTGCATTCAGCCCGAAAATATAAATAAATGTTACATGGCGCCCATCGCCGAAATATGTGGATATGCATCGAGCCAAAATTGTTCATCGTCTATTTTTGGCACGTCCATGTTGTTTTTCCGGCAAATTTCTCTCACCAATCTCATGATGTCTTCGAACCCATTGCGAATGGCTATGTCCCGACAATCATGCAATTTCGACAATTCCACTTTGCCATTTTCATATGCCATTTGGATGAGTTCTTTGTATCCAAATTCGCACATTAACTTAAATGAATACTCATCAATCATGAGTTCGCATGTATGTTGGCTATTAATCCACTCTACCAGTGGTTTAATATGTCCAGCACTGAGCATCTCATGGGAATACTTCCAAATGTTCAAATTTTCGATCAGTGGTGACACTAATTTGATCATTTCTTCATTGCCTGTCGTGTATGCATTCGACATGGCAATATTCAACTCTGCTTCACTAAATTGTTTCTTTCCCAATAGGTATTTCACAATCACGATGCGTCCAAATAATATTGCAGTTATCAGCGCATCCAATGATATACTTGGATCTTTCATCCAACATACATCTTCATTACCGATTTCGCACAAATAGTAGTATTTTTCGCGCTTGATGTTTTCATAATCTTCATTATTGAAAAAATCCGACTCACTACCCTTGTTGTTCTGTAAAATTATTTGGACAATATCCATGTAACCTCTGGCATAGGCAATAATGGCACCTGTCTTTTCGCTGCTCTTCTCTGGACGATGTTTCGCCAGTTGATAAAATGCTTTCACAATCTCACTATTTCCATTTTGACATGCATTTATAAACATGTTAAAATCATCTCTGACTCCACGATACAGTAAATATTCAACTATGCTGGTGTGTCCAAGTTCGTACGCTTCTTTGACCGCGGGACCAACATAACTTTGGAACATGCTCCAATTATCCAGTTCCACGAATTTTTCAAATGCCGAATAAATCATATTTTGCGAACCCAATATGCATCCTGCCATGAGGTATGTCGGAAAATCGAAATCATCATACATTTCTTCTTCCAAATGTTCGACAAACTCACTCCGACCACCTCGTGCACCATATATTAATGCTATTTCGCGGCAAGTTCTAAAATTGTTCTTCATTTGGATTCCGGACCAAAGTTTGAACGAACCATTGTATGCAGCAATCTTCACAATTTCGAAAAACCGCAATTTTTTGATTTCTGAGTACTTTATTTTTTTCAACTTGCTTTCTGACAAATAATCAACGTCAAAATCACCTAACGAGTCGTGCCAATCACGGCAAACTGCCCTTGCGGACAATTTGTCATCGACACTCAAATACTCAAAGAAAATTTTGCTCATTGATCTCTCTCTTTTTGCTCTTGTGAATATCGCGAGAGCCTCTAAGATTAAATATGTTATGGATACCCAATCAATGATATATTTCATTTTTTTAAACATTTGCCATCTTTCGACCAATATCTGTCATGATTGCTCCGCCGATTAAAGACAGCACGACAAGCATTGTGAGAGTAATTCCGCTCACGACATTCGCCATGCGACCAAATTCATCCAATGCTGCAATGATAAAAAAAGATAGTGTTCCAGGCAGTAACATAACTGACACAAAAATAATAATTACTCCAAATACTATAAATGTATTTTGATACTTTGATGTAGTCTCTGATGCTTTGGCTTGCACGACTTGTTGTTGCACTGATGTTGACATATTTCTATATATTAGTGAAACAAAAAACATATATTTTATATCACTAATATTTCGACTTCTAACGATGTCGCCTACCAGAACCACCAGAACTACGATGACCCCCAATTGGTCTGCTTGGTTGTGATTGTGGATGATGGTTCGGAACACCGCGATGGACAACATGCGATGAACTTCCAGAACTACCATAATTAAACCACCAATTCGGATACCAATACCAAAATTTCCAATATGGCTGTCTTTCGACTATGGTAATATTTTTTTCACTGATATTAGATCTTTGAATCTGAATCATCACTAATCCAATTAATACAATAATTAATACAAAAAATAATGCTATCCATAGATTATCCATTAGATTAACTATAACCTACATCAACAAAATTATTCATCTCAAATAAAATTTTCGAAAAATATATTCACCTATATTATATACAAATATTTTGTATGTCGTCAAGAACTCATATTTATAATCTCGCCAAAGATTCTCCGGATGAGAGAGACATGACAATCGTATTTCCACGCACAATTTTTGAACGAAAAACCAATAAAGTTTTTCTCCGCGATTGGAAAAAATTATCTAATTCAAATAATGAATTAGATTTCTTTTTATCATTTGATAAATCTTCTTACAGTCCAAACTAGACTAATAACTTTTTATAACAAGTTACTATATAGATAGATGACTGATGAAACACATTTATAATTTATCCAAAGATTCTCCAAGTCAACATGATTTAAAGAGGTCTGTTAATCTTAAATTACAACCAAAAAATATTGTCCCTAAAATAATCGATCATCGTAGTACCT
>Ga0315281_10005022_pt1 | contig 19013 bp, 17 predicted proteins | sample YL17G07_0_MG_FD_204540 | JGI IMG/M metagenome (GOLD analysis project Ga0315281, IMG submission 204540) | Sediment microbial communities from Yellowstone Lake, YNP, Wyoming, USA - YL17G07_0 | ecosystem: Environmental > Aquatic > Freshwater > Lake > Sediment | place: USA: Wyoming | collected... | reverse complement strand
TTCTTCCGGCAAGGGATCCCGCGGTCCGATCTCGCGCTGGCGTCCGTGGGCGGCGGGGCGCTGGACGGCATCCCGGCTTTCGAGGACCTGCCGATGATGAAGGGACAGGTCCGGGTCGCGTCGAGGAACTGCGGGCTGATCGATCCGGAGAACATAGACCACTACATCGCGCGCGGCGGGTACTCGGGGCTGGCCCGGGCTCTCAAGATGACTCCCGAGGCGGTCATCGAGGAAGTCAAGAAGTCCGGGTTGCGCGGGAGGGGAGGCGCCGGGTTCCCGACGGGAGTCAAGTGGGAGTTGTGCCGGAAGGCGCCGGGAAACGAGAAGTACCTCATCTGCAACGCCGACGAGGGGGACCCCGGCGCGTTCATGGACCGGTCGGTCATAGAGAGCGACCCGCACTCGGTGCTCGAGGGCATGGTCATCGGGGCCCGGGCCATAGGCTGCGCGCACGGCTACGTCTACGCCCGGGCCGAGTACCCGCTGGCGATCGCGAGGCTGCTCAAGGCCATCGGACAGGCCGAGGAGTGCGGTCTGCTGGGGACGGACATCATGGGCTCCGGCTTCAGTTTCCACCTCAAGCTCAAGCAGGGAGCCGGCGCGTTCGTGTGCGGGGAGGAGACGGCCCTGATCGCGTCCATCGAGGGCAGGCGGGGGATGCCCAGATCCCGGCCGCCCTTCCCGGCGCAGGCCGGGCTGTTCGGGAAGCCGACGAACATCAACAACGTGGAGACTTTCGCGAACGTGCCGGCCATACTCGAGCGCGGCGCGGAGTGGTTCGCCAGGTACGGGACGGAGAGGAGCAAGGGGACCAAGACCTTCGCGCTCGCCGGCAAGATAAGCCGGACCGGCCTGATCGAGGTCCCCCTGGGCATGCCGCTCCGGGACGTGATCTTCTCGATCGGCGGCGGGATTCCCGCCGGCAAGGAGATAAAGGCCGTCCAGACGGGCGGCCCCTCGGGAGGGTGCATCCCCGCGTCCATGCTGGACCTGCCCGTGGACTACGAGAAGCTGGCCGAGGCCGGCTCGATCATGGGGTCGGGGGGCATGGTGGTCATGGATTCGGACACGTGCATGGTGGACATCGCCAGGTACTTCCTCGAGTTCACGAAGAGCGAGTCGTGCGGCAAGTGCTCGCCGTGCCGGCTGGGCACCAAGCAGATGCTCACGATTCTCGAGGGCATCAAGTCGGGCAAGGGCAAGGCGGGCGACATCGACCTCCTGCTCGACATCGGGGCGGCGGTGCGCAAGGGGTCGCTGTGCGGGCTGGGCCAGACCGCGCCCAATCCCGTCCTGACCACGCTCAAGTACTTCCGCGACGAGTACGAGGAGCACATCGAGCTCAAGCAGTGCCGGGCCTTCGTCTGCGGTCCCTTGATCGCGTACCACGTCGACCCCGATCTGTGCGTCGGGTGCGGGGCCTGCCTGCGGGCGTGCCCCAGGGCCGCGATCACGGGCGCGCCCAAGAAAGTCCACGCGATAGACCAGGACAAGTGCGAGAAGTGCGGGTCGTGCTTCGCGGCGTGCCCGCCGGCGGCCGCGGCCGTGTACCGCGTCAGCGGGACCCTGACGCGGCGCGAGCCGCGGAGCAAGCAGGGGAAGCCGAAGTGAGGCTCACGATAGACGGGCACGATCTCGAAGCGCGGGAAGGCGAAACCGTCCTCGAGTGCGCCCTTCGCGGCGGAATCGAGATCCCGCGGCTGTGCCATCACCCGCTGCTTCCTCCCTACGGCGCGTGCCGGATGTGCATCGTGGAAATCCGGGGAATGCGCGGCTTCCCCACGTCGTGCACGACCCCGGCGGCGGAAGGCATGGCGGTCCGGACCGAGACGGAGGAGCTGAACTCCGTGCGCCGGGTCAACCTCGAGATGCTGATCGCGGACCATCCCGGGGACTGCCTGACCTGCGCTTCGAACCAGGACTGCCGGCTCCAGGCGCTGGCGGCCCGCCTGGGGCTGAGGGAAAGGCGCCTGCCGAGGATGGAACGCAAGGCGGTGCCGGACGAGAGCAACCCGTTCTACCGCCGGGAACCGGCGAAGTGCATCCTGTGCGGGCTTTGCACGCGGCTGTGCTGGGAGCTGCGCGGCGTGGGCGCGATCGAGATAGCGGGACGGGGGTACGAGAGCCGGATCGCGGCGTTCGGGGACGCGCCGGTGCGGGAGTCCAACTGTGAGTCGTGCGGCGAGTGCGTGGACGCATGTCCGACCGGGGCGATCGCGGCGAAGGGCGAGACCGTCCAGCCGTCCGCCGAGGTCAGGACCGTCTGTCCGTATTGCGGCTGCGGCTGCGGGCTGGTGCTGGGCGTGCGCGGCGGCAGGATCGTGAGGGTTCGCGGCGACGCCGCGAACCACGTGAACCGCGGGAGCCTGTGCGTCAAGGGCCGGTTCGGCCTGGATTTCGTGTCGGCTCCCGACCGGCTGAAGACTCCGCTGGTCCGGAAGTCCGGGGCGCTGGTCGAGGCCTCGTGGGACGAGGCGCTGGACCACGTGGCCCGGGAACTCAACCGGATCAAGGCCGCGCACGGCCCGGACGCGATCGGCGGGCTGGCCTCGGCCAAGTGCACGAACGAGGAGAACTACGCCTTCCAGCGGATGATGCGCGCGGCGGTCGGGACCAACAACGTGGACCACTGCGCCAGGCTCTGTCACGCCTCCACCGTGGCCGGGCTGGCGAAGTCGTTCGGGTCCGGAGCCATGACGAACTCGATCTCGGACCTCGAGGACGCCGACTGCGTGTTCGTGATCGGGTCCAACACCACGGAGGCGCACCCGATAATCGCCCTGCGGATCAAGGCGGCCGTCATGCGGCATGGGGGCAAGCTCATCGTGGCCGATCCGCGCCGGATCGACCTGGTCAGGTTCGCCTCGATTCACCTGCGCCAGCGCTCGGGCACCGACGTCGCGCTCGTGAACGCGATGATGAACGTCATCATCTCGGAGGGCCTCGTGAACGAGGAGTTCGTCAAGGCCCGCACTGAGGGGTTCGGCGAGCTGAAGGAGGCCGTGAAGGACATGACGCCGGAAGCGGCGGCGGCCGTCACGGGCGTCCCGGCGGAGGACATTCGCGAGGCCGCCCGGACCTTCGCCAAGGCGGGCAAGGGGGCGATCGTCTACAGCATGGGGATCACCCAGCACACCACGGGGACGGACAACGTCCTCTCCCTGGCGAACCTGGCGATGCTGGCCGGCCACCTCGGAAGGCCCGGCACCGGCGTGAATCCCCTGCGGGGCCAGAACAACGTCCAGGGAGCGTGCGACATGGGAGCTCTCCCCAACGTCTTCCCGGGGTACCAGTCTGTGTCCGACGGGGCGGTTCGCGCCAAGTTCGAGGCGGCATGGGGCGCCAAGCTGCCGGCGGACCCCGGGCTGACCGTGGTCGAGATGCTGCACGCGGGGGGGGAGGGCAGGATCAAGGCGCTGTACGTCATGGGCGAGAACATGGTCCTCTCGGACCCGAACGGCAACCGCACCCGGCGCGACCTGGAGCGGCTCGAGCTCCTGGTCGTGCAGGACATTTTCCTGACCGAAACCGCCCAGTTGGCGCACGTGGTCCTGCCGGTGGCCTCGTTCGCCGAGAAGGACGGCACCTTCACGAACACCGAGCGGCGGGTCCAGCGGGTGCGCAAGGCGCTGGCGGCGCCGGGGGACGCAAGGACGGACTGGGGCGTGGTCTGCGACGTGGCGACGAGGCTCGGCCACCCGATGTCGTACCGGGACGCCGCCGGGATCATGGACGAGATCGCGAGGGTCACGCCGAGCTACGGAGGGATGTCGTTCGCCCGGCTCGAAAGCTTTGGGCTCCAGTGGCCGTGCCCGGACACGGAGCATCCGGGGACGCCGATCCTGCACCTGGAGAAGTTCACGCGCGGGCTCGGCAAGTTCCACCCGACGCCGTTCCGGGAGGCCGCGGAACTGCCGGACTCCGAGTACCCGTACCTGCTCACGACCGGCAGGCTCCTGTACCATTACCACACGGGTACGATGACGCGGCGGTCTCCGGGCCTGGAGGAGATCTCGCCTCCCGCGCCGTTCGAGATCAATCCCGCGGACGCGGCCAGGGAGGGCATAGTCGAGGGAACCCAGGTCGAGATCTCGTCGCGGCGCGGCATGATCAGGTGCCGCGCGGTCGTGACCGAGACGGTTCCCCGGGGCACGGTGTTCATTCCCTTTCACTTCCGCGAGGCCGCGGCGAACCTGCTAACGAACGACGCCCTGGACCCCGTCGCCAAGATCCCGGAGTTCAAGGTCTGCGCCGTCCGCCTCCGGATAGTCCGGATAGGGACGTAATTCAATAATTCAATAACTCTTGACATGCCCATCCGAGGGACCTGAGAATGTGACCGTGCCCAGGCAAGCGAGGCTGGACTTTCCCGGTGCGGTGCACCATGTCATGGCGAGGGGCGTGGCGCGCGGGCGCATATTCGATGACCACTCCGACCGCGTCTTCTTCATCGAGCTGCTGGGCAGACTGGTCGAGGAGTCCGGCGCACAATGCCTGGCTTGGGCGCTCCTGCCGAATCACTTCCACATGTTTGTCAGAACCGGGAAGAGGCCGTTGAAGTGGGTAATGCAGAGGGTCCTGCTGCGTCATGCGATGCGCTACAACGAGCGGCATCGGCGAAGCGGTCACCTGTTTCAGAATCGCTACAAGTCGATCCTGGTCCAGGAGGACGCCTACCTGCGGGAGCTGGTCAGGTACGTACACTTGAACCCGTTGAGGGCGGGGGTAGTGAGGTCTTTGGAGGGGCTTGAGAGGTATCCGTGGTGCGGCCATGGGGCGTTGCTGGGGAAGGTGCGCGCGAGGTGGCAGGCCGTGAGGGAAGTGTTGGCGCTGTTCGGTGACAGGCCGCCGGAGGCGCGCAAGGCGTACGCGGAATATGTGGCGGAAGGCAGGGGCATGGGTCACCAGGAGGAGTTTGCCGTGGGGGGCCTCCTGCGGAGCGTGAGGAGAGTTGAAGGTGCCGGGGGTGTCGTGAGAAAGCGGCGCCTGGTTTCCGGGGATGAGCGGATACTGGGAAGCGGGGAATACGTGGCGAAAGTCCTGCGGGTGGTAGAGCAACGGGCCCGCCGGAAGGCCGGGCTCAAGAGGAGACTGACACCCTCGATCGTGGTGAAGATGGCCGCCGAAGCGGCGGCTGCCGAGGAACGGGACGTGCTCGGGCGCAACAGGCAAGCGAAGCTGGTCAAGGCTAGGTTCCTGGCCTGCAAGTGGCTGGTGGATGATCTCGGGACGAGGGTGGTGGATGTGGCGAAGGTCTTCAAGGTGACACCCCCGGCTGTATGCCATGCAGTCTCAAAGGGCAGGTCAGTCGAAAGCGAGATCGGGGCCAGCATGTGAGTTATTTAATTATTGAATTACGTCCCTATCCAAGGCTATCCAAGGCCGGTGGCTGACCCGGGACGGAGGGAGCCTTGAGGACGGGGATGGTTCTCCTGTTGCTGGTCGCGGCCGTGGCGTCGGTCCGCGCGCCCGCTCCGGCAGCCGGCGTGGAGCGGCTCAGGCTCGCGACGACGACGAGCGTGGAGAACAGCGGGCTGTGCGCGGCGATCCTGCCGGTCTTCGAGCGGCAAGAGGGCGTCAAGGTCGACGTGATCGCGGTCGGGACCGGCCAGGCGATCAAGCTGGCGGAGGCCGGCGACGTCGACGCGATCCTCGTCCACGATCCCGCGCTGGAGGAGGCCTTCGTCAAGGGCGGGGGCGGGACCCGGAGGACCCTCGTCATGTTCAACGACTTCGTGATCCTGGGCCCGCCTGCCGATCCCGCGGGCGCCCGCGGGGCGAAGGACCCGGCCGAGGCGTTCCGCCGCATCGCCGCGGTGGGCGGGCCGTTCGTCTCGCGCGGGGACGCCTCCGGAACCCACCTCCGGGAGCAGTCCATCTGGCGGAAGGCGGGTGTCGCGCCGTCGGGCACCTGGTATCTCGAGGCCGGCCAGGGCATGGGGCCCGTGATATTGATGGCGGGCGAGAAGCGGGCGTACACGCTCGCCGACCGGGGCACGTGGCTCGCCATGGGGGGGAAGGCGGACCTCAAGGTGGCGTACGAGAACCCGGCGGCGCTCCGGAACGAGTACCACGTCATCGCGGTCAGTTCCGCGCGGCACCCGCACGTGCGGTATTCCGGCGCGGTCGCGCTCATCCGCTGGCTTGTGTCGCGCGAGGCGCAGGGCCTGATCGCGGGCTTCCGGAAGGGCGGGGTCCCCCTGTTCCGGCCGGCGGCCCCGGCCAAGTAGGTGGAGTTCCTCGCCGACGGCGCCGTCCGGGCGGCGCGCCTCCTCGCCGGCGGAAGCCGGGAAGTCTGGGGAGCCGTCTGGATCTCGGTCTGGGTGGCGTTCGTGTCCACGTGCGCGGCTTCGGTGGTGGGACTGCCGGTCGGCTACGCCGTGGCGGTCGGCCGGTTCAGGGGGCGGCGGGCCGCGCTCGTCCTGCTCAATGCGCTCCTCGGGGTCCCGAGCGTTGGGATCGGCCTCCTGGTCTTCTCGTTCCTGTCGAGGCGCGGTCCGTTGGGGTCCTGGGGCCTGCTCTACACGCCGGCGGCCATGGTCATCGGGCAGGCGCTCCTGGCCGCCCCGATCGCGGCGGCGCTCACGCGGGCGGCGGTCTCGGGACTCGATCCCCGGGCGCTCAAGACCGCGGCCTCCCTGGGCGCGGGGCCCGTGCGGTCCGCGCTGACGGCGGCGCGGGAGCTGGGTCCCGCCCTGACGGCGGCCGTGATGGCGGCCTTCGGGCGGGTCTTCGGCGAGGTCGGCATCTCGCTCATGCTCGGCGGCAATATCCTTTTCTACACGCGGAACATCACGACCTCGATCGCGCTCGAGACCGCGCGGGGGGAGTTTGGCCTCGGGCTGGCGCTGGGCGCGATCCTGGTGATGGTCTCCTTCGCGATCAACCTCGTGGTCCACGCGATGCGGGGATCCGAGGAAGCCCGGTGACCGGGGTCCCGGCGCTGGCCGCGCGGCGGATCCGGAGGAGTTTCCCGGGAGGGTTCTCGCTCCGGCTGGACGAGCTCGCCGTCGAGGCCGGGACCACCTGCGGGTTCACGGGGCCTAACGGCGCCGGCAAGACCGTCCTGCTGGAGACCCTGGGCCTGCTGGAGCCTCCGGACGAGGGCTCAATCGAGATCATGGGACGTCGGGTCTTCCCCGGCCCCGCGAGCCGGGAGGCGCGGATGTCGCTGGCGATTGTGATGCAGCGGCCCTACCTCTTCCGCGGCACCGTCGCCCGGAACGTGGGGTACGGGCTGGCCGCGCGGGGCCTGTCCCGGCCCGAGCGGACCCGGCGGGTCGATGCCTGTCTCGAACTGCTGGGGCTCACCCGCCTGGCCGGGGCGGACATCCGCCGGCTTTCGGCCGGGGAAGCCCGCTGGGTCGCGATCGCGCGGGCGCTCGTGCTGGATCCCGCGATCCTGGTCCTGGACGAGCCTGCCGCGCATCTGGACGAGCCCCATGCCGTTGCCCTGGACGGGCTGATCCGGGGGATGCACGGCCGGACCACGGTCCTGTTCAGCGCCCACGATCCCGACCAGACGCTCGGCTGCGACCGGGTGTTCGCGCTCGATAACGGCGCCGTCAAGCCCGTGCGGTGATCCCTTCTCCCCCTCGGGGGCTTGACACGGGGGGTATATAGGACTAAAATAGTCCCAGATGAATGCCGAGCAGGCGGGAGTCGAAATCCTTACCCGGGGGGCGGACTATGCCCTGCGGGCGATGGCCGTACTGGCGAAGAGACGGGAGGCCGCTCCCACGCCCGTTCGGCGCATAGCCGGGGAGGCGGGGGTGGCGGAGGCCATGCTGCGCAAGCTCCTCCAGAAGCTCACGCGCGCCCGGCTCGTGGTGTCCGTCCGTGGAATCGCGGGCGGTTTCCGTCTCGGCCGGCCCCCGGGCGAGATCGCGTTCCTCGATGTGATCGAGGCGGTGCAGGGACCCGTCGCGATGAACAGGTGTTTCCTGGGATGGCCGTGCAGGAACCGTCAGTCCTGCTCCGTGCGCAGGAAGTTGGGGGGCATCCAGCGCCGCCTCGTGGCTTCCCTGCGGGACGCGACGCTGGCCGGACCGGCGGAGGGGGTGCGCTGATGAAGTGCCCGGGACAGGACCGGCGGTTCTGGCGTCCCGAGGACCTGACCGACGCGCCCTGCCCGCAGTGCGGGGAAGAGGTCGAATTCATGAAGGACGACCTCTCCCGGATATGCCCCAAGTGCAGGACCCGGTTCGGGGACCCCAAGAAGGACATGGGGTGTCTCGAGTGGTGCAAGTATACGGAGAAGTGCCTGGGCGTCGGGGTCGACCGTAGCGGCCCAGCCCGGGAATAGGGGATACTGGTCCGGGACCAGGAGGTTCCCCGAACGGAATGAGCATCAAGCGACCAGGGCCCGCCGCGGGCGCCGAGCCCGTGCACGACATCCTCAAGGAACTGCACCGTCCGCTCGACGTCTTCTTCTCCCCTTCGTCCGTGGCCGTCATCGGCGCCACCGAGAGGGCGGGCAGCGTTGGACGCACGGTGCTCTGGAACCTCATGAGTTCGCCGTTCGGGGGAACCATTTACCCCGTGAACCCGAACCGGCCGAACGTCCTCGGGATCAAGGCCTACAAGAATGTAAAGGAGATCCCCGAGCCCGTCGACCTCGCCGTCGTGATCCTGCCCGCGCCGGTCGTGCCGGCCGTGATCCGCGAGTGCACGGAGGCGAAAGTCAAGGGCGCGATCGTGATCTCCGCCGGTTTCAAGGAGCTGGGCCCGGAGGGACTCGAGCTCGAGCGGCAGTTGCTCGCCGAGGCGCGCCAGGGCGGCATGCGCGTGATCGGCCCCAACTGCCTGGGCGTGATGGCCCCGCTCACGGGGCTGAACGCGACGTTCGCGAGCAGCATGGCGCGGCCGGGGAACGTCGGCTTCCTGAGTCAGAGCGGGGCGCTGTGCACGGCGGTCCTGGACTGGAGCCGCAAGGAGCTCGTGGGGTTCAGCGCGTTCGTCTCGGTTGGGTCCATGGTGGACGTGGACTGGGGTGACCTGATCCAGTACCTCGGGGACGACCCGAGGACCCAGAGCATCGTCATCTACATGGAGTCCGTGGGCAATGCCCGGTCGTTCCTCACGGCGGCCCGCGAGGTCGCGCTCACGAAGCCCATCATCGTGATCAAGGCCGGGCGCACGGAGGCGGCGGCGAAGGCCGCGGCCTCGCACACGGGCGCGCTGGCGGGGTCGGACGACGTGCTCGAAGCGGCGTTCCGCCGCTGCGGGGTCCTGCGCGTCAGCTCGATAGACGATCTCTTCAGCATGTCGGCCGTGCTCGCGAAGCAGCCGCGGCCGAGGGGGCCGCGGCTCCTGATCATCACGAACGCGGGCGGGCCGGGAGTGCTGGCGACGGACGCCTTCGTGGGCTCCGGCGGCAGGCTGGCGGAGGTCTCCCAGGAGACCATGGAGGCGCTGAACGCGTTCCTCCCGCCCCACTGGAGCAGGAATAACCCCGTGGACATCCTGGGCGACGCGGGGCCGGACCGGTACGCGAAAACGCTCGACGTGGTGTCCAAGGACCCGGGAGCCGACGGGTTCCTCGTGATCCTGACACCCCAGGCGATGACGGACCCGACCAACACGGCCCAGGCCATGGTTCCGTACGCGAAGATCCCGGGCAAGCCCGTGCTCGCGAGCTGGATGGGCGGGCCGGACGTCGCGGCCGGAGACGCGATCCTGACCGCGGCCAACATCCCGACGTTCACCGCTCCCGACAACGCGACCCGGGCCTTCGAGTACATGTGGGAATACAGCGACAACCTCAACCACATCTACGAGACGCCGCAGTTGCCCGAGGAGGAGGACCGGGGGGTGGACCGGAAAGGCGCGGCGGAGATCATCGCCGCGGTGCGCAAGGCCGGAAGAACCCTCATGACCGAGTACGAGGCCAAGAACCTCCTGGCCTCGTACGGCATTCCCGTAGCGCGTACGGTGGTGGCGAAGTCGCCGGACGAGGCCGTGGCGGCCGCGGAGTCGATCGGCTACCCGGTCGTGCTCAAGCTTCACTCGGAGACCATCACCCACAAGAGCGACATCGGGGGAGTCCAGCTCCACATCATCACCCCCGAGGGAGTCCGGCGCGCGTGGGGGGTGATCGAGGCGGGGGCGACGGCGAAGGGCGGCAAGTCCGCTTTCCAGGGGGTGACCGTCCAGCCCCACGTCCGGACCGAGGGCTACGAGCTCATCCTCGGGAGCAGCGTGGATGCCCAGTTCGGACCCGTCGTCCTTTTCGGCACCGGCGGCCAACTCGTCGAGGTCTACCGCGACCGGGCGCTGGGCCTCCCGCCGCTCACGACGACGCTAGCCAGGCAACTGATGGCCCGGACGAGGATCTTTCACGCGTTCAAGGGGATCCGCGGCCGCAAGCCCGTGGACGTCGCCGCGCTCGCCCAGCTCATGGTCATGTTCAGCCATCTCGTGGCCGAGAAGCCGCGGATCAAGGAGATCGACATCAACCCCCTCCTGGTCTCGGGCGACGACCTGATCGCGCTCGACGCCCGGGTCCTCCTGTATCCGGAGGACGTCGCGGACGGCGCGCTCCCGCGCCCCGCGATAAGGCCGTACCCGATCGAGTACAAGTGGGAGACCGCCCTCAAGGGCGGGCGGCACGTCACGATCCGGGCCATCCGGCCGGAGGACGAGCCGCTCATGGTGGAATTCCACAGGCGGCTGTCGGAGCACACGGTCTACCACCGCTACTTCAGCAACATACCGCTGGCCGAGCGCGTGCGGCACGAGCGTCTGACGCGGGTCTGCTTCGTCGACTACGACCGGAAGATGGCGCTCGTGGCCGAGGAGAAGAACCCGGATTCCGCGGAGAGGCGGATCGTGGGCCTCGGCCGCCTTACCCGCGCGCTGGGGAAGCCGGAGGCCGATTTCGCCGTCCTCGTCATGGACCAGTTCCAGGGAACGGGTTTGGGCAGCGCCTTCCTCGGCAGGCTGATCGAGGTGGCGCGCGCCGAGGGGATCAAGCGGGTGACCGCCGAGATGCTGCCGGACAACGTCGTGATGACGCGGCTGGCGGAGAAGTTCGGCTTCCGTGCGGTGGCCTCGGATGCCCCGGGGGTGTTACACGTCTCGCTCGACCTGTAGGGCCGGAGGACCGGCCCTCCGCGTGAGCGCCGGCGGCCGGCATTTCACCGACGAGGCCGGGACACCCGTCTTCTGGCTCGGGGACACCCAGTGGGAGCTCTTCCGGCTGTTCACGCCCGAGACCGCCCGCCGCGTCCTTGCCGACCGCGCGGCGAAGGGGTTCAACGTCATCCTGATCATGCTGACCGGCGTGGACCCGGCGCACATCGGCGACGACCGGAACAGGTCCTACGCGAACCTGGAAGGGGAGCTTCCCTGGGTCAACGGCGACCCCGCGACGCCGAACGAGAGGTACTTCCGGACCGTGGACCGGAACATCCGGCTGGGCGCCGGGACCGGCCAGACCTTCGTCGTTGGCATCTTCCACCAGTGGCACAAGGAGATCGTCACCGTCCCCAAGGCCCGGGGCTGGGCGCGCTGGGTCGCGGCGCGGTACCGGGACGTGCCGGGGCTCGTCTGGTGCATGTACCCGAAGGCGACGGAAGAATACAAGCCCGTCTGCCGCGAGCTGGCGGCGGGATTGCGCGAGGGCGACGGCGGCGCCCACCTGACAACCATGCATCCGGACCCGTCGGTCGCGTCGTCGAGCTTCATGCACGAGGAGCCGTGGCTGGCGTTCAACATGATCCAGACCTGCGTCGACTACGACCGGATCGTGGAGGCAGTGGCCGCGGACTACGCCCGGTCGCCGGTCAAGCCCGTGATCATGGCCGAGGGGGGATACGAGGGCGTCGAGTTCGGGAAGACGCAGACGGCCCTCGAGATCCGGCAGCAGGCCTGGTGGACCCAGCTCGCGGGCGGGTACCACGTCTACGGCCACAACGACGCGTGGCAGGCGCCGCAGGAATGGGAGAAGTGGCTGGACTCGCCGGGATCGCGCGACCTCAAGGTCTTTCGCGACGTGATCACGTCCCTGCCGGAGTGGTGGAAGCTGGTGCCGGACCAGTCCCTGCTGGCCGCGGGGACCGGGTCCGGTTTCTCGTTGAACGCGGCGGCGCGGCATTCCGGGGGCCACTGGGCGGTCGCGTACCTGAGCACGCCGTCGACCGTAACCCTTCTCCCCGATCCGCTCGACCGGCCCTGTCGCGCGGCGTGGATCAACCCCTCCACCGGGGCACGGACTCCCGCCGGCTCCCCGGCGATGGCCTTCACCACTCCTGCCGGCTGGTCCGACGCCGTCCTGCTCCTGGAGGCCGCCTAGACCCGCAACGCGCACGCGCGCGGGCCACCGTTGTATACTGCGGAAACCGATCCAGCGATCAACAGGAGGAACAGAGATGAGGAGAGTGGCCTTCTTGTCCGCCGCGCACATCCACACCGGGGGGTTCATCGAGACCATCAGGAAGGAGAAACTCTTCGACATCGTCGCGGTCTGGGATGCCGTGCCAAAGCGCGGGCGTATGTACGCGGAACGGGCGGGCGGGCGGTTCGTCGCGAACCGGAGGGATATCCTGAAAGACCGCTCGATCGAGGGTGTCGTGATAACCTCCGAGAACACGACGAAGCTTCCGCTGCTACTGGACGCGATCCGGGCCGGGAAGGCCATCATGTGCGAGAAGCCGGTCGCGATGACGCGACCCGGGGCCGCCGCGATCCGGCGGGCCATGAAGTCGTCGCGCCGCGCCAAGCTGGTCTCCGGCTACGGGATTCCCTACGGCTCGTTCGGCCGGACGCTGAAGGCGTTCCTCGCGTCCGGGCGGCTCGGCCAGCCGCTATCGATCCAGTACCGGAACTGCCACCAGGGCGCGTTCGCCCGCTGGTTCGACAGCCCGGACCTGGCGTGGTTCACGAAGAAGAAGCTGGCCGGGGGCGGGGGATTCCTCGACCTCGGAACCCACGCCGTCCACTTCCTGACCTGGCTCTTCGGCCCGGTGGGAACGGCTTCCGCGGTCGTGGTCAACCAGACCGGTAGTTACCCGAACATCGACGAGACGGGCCGCGCGATCCTGCACTTCCGGAACGGCGTGCTCGCGGGAGTCGAAGCGGGCTGGACCAGCCACGCGGGCGACAACCCGTTCCTGCTCACGGGCACGAAGGGGGTCGTCCGCGAGGCGGACGGCAAGCTCCAGTTCACGCCCGCCGGGGGCAAGCCCATGATCCTTCGCCCCAAGCCGGGCGTTCCGGGGGGCGTGCGCCGGCTGGCCGCGCTGATGGCGGGCCGGATTCCCGAGCGGGAGTGGCGCTCGGACGTCGAGAGCTTCCTGCTGGCCGCCGAGGCGATGGAGGCGTGTTACCGCTCCTCGTCGACGGGCCGGACCATCCGGCTGGCCTGCGGGCGCGCCGGGGCCAGGTCGGCGCGGAAGCGGTGGAACCGGGAGGAGCTCTACGATCGACCGGTTCTTCGTTGACACGAACGTCCTCGTCTACGCATTCGATCCTTCCCACCCGGCGAAGCATGAACGGGCGAAGGCGGTGGTCAAGACCCTCGGGGACCTTCGGATTGGGGTGGTCAGCTCCCAGGTTCTCATGGAGTTCTACCTCGTGCTCACGCGCAAGCTGTCGCCGGCCGTGCCGCGCGGGGTGGCCCAGCGGCACATCGAGGATCTCGTGCGGTCGTGGGAGGTGGTCCCCCTCGACGGGGCGGTGATTCTCGAGGCACTCCGGGGGGTGATCGCCCACGGGTTCGCGCCGTGGGACGCCCAGATCTGGGCTGCGGCCCGCCTCAGCCGCGTGGGGTCGGTCTTGAGCGAGGATTTCTCGGATGGGATGTTCGCCGAGGGTGTCAGGTTCGCTAATCCTTTTGTCCCTTCGTTCCAGTTGGCGTCGCTGGGGTGACCCCGCCGCCGAGATCAACTTTCACACGAACCGCCCTGACCTTCCGTTCTTCCGGCTGTGCCTGGAGCGCGGCGTGAAGCTGTCGGTCGGGTCGGACTCCCATGCCATCGCCTCGGTGGGGGACCTGGGATCCCACGTGGCCCTGCTCCGGGAGCTCGGCGTCTGGGACCGGTTGGATCAGGTGCTCTGGAGGCCGGTTCCCTCAGGCGGCTCCGGGTGGTCAAGCCGGGCGGCAGAATCGTGATCGCGGGCTTCAGTCGGGCGGGGTTCGGGATCATTGGTCGCATCCACGCTTCCGAGGGGCGCGTACATCCGGGGGGCCGGTGTCGGACGGATGTCCTGCGCCGCCGGCTCGCGGCGAGCGGCTGGCGGGTGCGCCTCTTTCGTGGTGCCGGTCAAGAGGTCCTCGTCAAGAGCCGAGGCAGGGACCGACGGTGATGCGTTCAGCAAGACCGTGGCGAGAGGCCCCACGGAGAACCGGAATCAGGCCGGTCCCGTCAGGAAGAACCACGCCAGGAAGTAGAGCAGGAGGCCGGTCATGCCCGGCAGGAAGGCCGCCTTCGCCCATTCCCCGCTCCTGATGCGCAGGTGCGACGCGGCGATTATGTTGGGTATGTTCCCGGGAATCAGCAGACCTCCGCTGACGAGGAGGCTCAGGAGGGCACCGGTCAGTTGGCGAAGCGACAGCGCAGGTGTCACCTCGGCTGACGCCAGCGTGGCGTTGTCGAGGATGGCGGACAGGGTGTTGCACCAGAAGAGGGCGGACGCGCGAAGCCGCGGCACATAGTGTTCGGAAAGCGGGGACAGTCCCGTGCCCAGAAGGACCAGTGCCGCCACGAAAAGAAAGACCTTGCCGGTCCGCAGGAATACCGTGGTGAGGTCCCTTCCCCGTTGCGCGTCCTTAAGCGGGGCCCCCCCGGGGTGCGGGCGCGTGAGGGAGGCCGCCAGCCCGGCCAGCACGACGCCGGGGACTACCCAGACACCCATGAGCCGTGCAAGAAACCAGAAGTCTCCTCCCAGTTTGGCCGTAACGATGGTGGCAAGAGGCTCACCCACTGGTGTAAGCACCGCGCCGAGCCCGATCGCATAGCACGCAAGAACGGTCACGGCGATCTCCTGCCTTCGTCCGAGGCGGAGCAGGTGCATCGCTTCGGCCAGGACAAGCGCGGCGATCATGGCCGTAACCACGCTGGAGGCAAGGCCGAGCCCCGCAACCAGCAGGAAGAGCAGTGCCGGCAGGGGGAGGGTGCGCTGTACCGAACGGAACGCCCGGTCCAGTAGCGGCCGTCCGTAATGGAAGGCGAGGCCGACCGCCAGGACGGTGGCCGTGATGGCGAGGGGCTCCCGGACGGCCTCCCGGACGAGGTATCCCGACCAGCGGGACGAGATCGTCACCGCAAGCGTGCCCAACGCGAGCAGGAACACCTCGATGTTCCGCTCGACGACGCGGCTCGTGAGCGGCAGGACAAGGGCCAGAATCACGAGCATCCCAAGGGCGAGTTCCGCCCACGGTGGAATAGCGCGCAACGCTTCGAGATGCGCGGCATCCATGACGGGCTAGCGGCCTGCGGGGGCCGATCCCGGGCTTGACATCACCATGCCTATATGGTAATGTACCCACATAGGCATATACAAGGAGGCCGTAAATGGACAAGACCAGCATGGCACGGTTCGAGGCTCAGGCCAGGATAATCAAGGCGCTGGCACATCCCACGCGCCTGCTCATCGTGGACGAGCTCTCCCGGCGTTCCCGGTGTGTGTCCGAGCTGACCGCCATGGCGGGGGTGGACGCGTCGACCATGTCCAGGCACCTCGCGGTACTGAAGGGGGTGGGAGTACTGGGGTGCGAGAAGAAGGGCCTGGAAGTCCACTACAGCCTGAAGACGCCCTGCATTCTGCGCATCTTTGACTGCACGCTGAACGCCATCCGTTCCTCCGTGCACGACGCGGTGGAGGCCGTGCGCTAGCCGTGGGATGTCACAGGCCGCCTGTCATGCAGGGGAGGGTGCTGGTGTGAGCTGGAAGGATGAATGGAAGCCGCTTGCCGTAATCGTCGCCGCCTTCCTGGTGCTTTTCCATCTGCCGGTCGGGACGCCCGTGTTCGACAACGCGGTCATGGAGTCACTCCAACTGGTGAAGTGGTATGCGCGGGAGCACGTCATCCTCTGCCTGATCCCCGCGTTCTTCATCGCCGGTGCGATCGGGGTGTTCATAAGCCAGGCGTCCGTCATGAAATACCTGGGAGCCCGGGCGAACAAGGTGCTGGCCTACGGCGTGGCCTCGGTGTCGGGAACGATCCTGGCCGTCTGCTCCTGCACGGTCCTCCCGCTCTTTGCGGGGATCTATCGCATGGGCGCGGGGCTCGGTCCTGCTTCGGCGTTCCTCTATTCCGGACCCGCCATCAATGTGCTGGCCATCGTGCTGACCGCCCGCATCCTGGGGCTCGAGTTGGGAATCGCCCGGACGGTCGGGGCGGTCGTGTTCAGCGTCGTCATCGGCCTCTTGATGCATCTGATATTCAGGAACGAGGAGTCGGCCAGGGTGGCGGCGGCTCCCGTGATGCAGGACGTGGAACCGCGCCGCCCCCTCTGGCAGAACGCCCTGTTTCTGGCGGGCATGGTCGGCGTCCTGGTTTTCGCCAACTGGGGCAAGCCTGTTAACCCCGCTGGTGTGTGGGCTTCCCTCTACGAAGCCAAGTGGTTCGTGACCTCGGCATTCGCCGCCGCATTGGGCATCATGCTCGTCCGGTGGTTGGGCGCTCCCTGGTGGAAGGTTCTGCTCGCCGTCGCCGCCGTTCTCCTATCGGTGCTTTCACTCCCTGGCGAGCCGATGATTGCCTTCGCGGTCGGCGCCGTGGGGTTGGCGGCCATCACCGCCACCGGCGATGCGGAATCCTCGGAATGGTTCTCGGCATCGTGGGGGTTTGCGAAGCAGATACTGCCCCTGCTCCTGGCAGGCGTCCTGGTTTCCGGTCTCCTTCTCGGGCGTGTGGGCCATGAGGGGCTGATTCCCTCGGGCTGGGTGTCCGGCAGTGTCGGGGGAAATTCCCTTTGGGCGAACTTCTTCGCCTCGGTCGTCGCGGCGTTCATGTATTTCGCCACCCTCACCGAGGTGCCGATCCTGCAGGGCCTTATCGGCAACGGGATGGGCAAGGGGCCGGCGCTGGCGCTCCTGCTGGCCGGGCCGGCGTTGAGCCTGCCGAGCATGCTGGTGCTCAACGGAATCATGGGGACGAAGAAGACCGTGGTCTATTGTTCGCTGGTGGTCGTAATGGCCACCGGCAGCGGCTGGATATTCGGCGCGCTGTTCGGCTGAGAAACGGGAGGAACTGCATGAAGACCATCCAGATACTGGGAACCGGCTGTCCGAAGTGCAAAAAGCTGACCGAGCTGGCCGAGGAAGCCGCCAAGGCCGCGGGAATCGAGTACAAGATCGAGAAGGTCACCGACATCAACGCCATCATCGGGTTTGGCGTCATGGCGACGCCCGCGCTGGTCGTGGACGGCGAGGTCAAGGCTTCGGGACGGATCCCGTCGGTGGACGAGCTGAAAGGGATGCTCTCGTGAGCGCCGGGGGCGGGGGGAGCATGCTCAAGGTCGACCCTCCGGCGGACTATCCGCCGGAGGAGGGCTGTTACCTCCGGGGCAACGATCATTCCCCGGTGGCCGTCGTGGTCATCCTCCGCTGGGCACGGGACGAGACGCCTCCGGACATCGAGCGGCTGGTCAGGGTCGCGATCGAGGCGGGCGCGGCCCTGGCGGGAACCCTCCAGACGGAGAACGTCGGGCTGGAGAAGGTGATCTGCAACGTGGTCGCGAACCCGAACATCCGGTATCTCGTCGTGTTCGGACCGGAATCGCCCGGCCACTCGGTGGGCCAGACGATACTGGCCCTGGCACGGAACGGCATCGACGACAAGAAGCGGATCGTGGGATCGGAGGGCCCCGCGCCGTATCTCTTCAACATCCAGGCCGAGTTCGTGGAGCGATTTCGGAAACAGGTCACCGTGATCGACTGCATAAACGAGGGGTCGCCGGAAGTCATGCGGAACGCGGTGTGGTCCTGCTACCAGGAGACGCCGGTCGCGTTCAAGGGCTATCAGCTCTTCGATCCCGGTGCGTTCCCGGAGCCTCCGCTGGTCGGGAAGATCACGTGGCGGGTGACGAACCCGGCGGTCGAGCCCAAGGACGACGAAGAACGCAGGCGGGCCGACAGGTTCCACGCGCTCACGGAGCGGGTCCGGAAGGCCGTGGAAGCGAAGCGCGCTGCGGAAGGGGGCAAGGGCCAATGACCGAGGGATGCGAGTGTGGCGGAGCGAGGGCCGTGATCCTGGCCTGTTCGGGCGCGGCGGATGTCGGGGAGGTGGCCGACCGGGCCGCCCGCCTGCTGGCGCGCGAGCGTGCGGGGAACATGTCCTGCCTCGCCGGCGTAGGCGCGGGGCTGGAGGGCATGATCTCCGGTGCCCGGGAGGCGGCCCCCCTGCTTGTGATCGACGGCTGTCCGACGGCCTGCGGCAGGAAGGTGGTGAAGGGTGCCGGGATCACGGGATTCCTATATCTCCAACTCAAGGAGATCGGGCTGAGGAAGGGGTCGACGCCGCGGACCGACGAGACGGTCCGGGCGGTCGCGGACAAGGCGCGCGAGATGCTGGGAACGGCCGGGGCTGGCGGTGCCGGATGCTGCGGATTGTGAGTCGGCCAGCATGCTCCATGGATTCTTCGATCGGAACGAGGCAGTTTCCACCTGTAACAGGAGGTCGATGATGAGAATGCGGACGGCGATGGTGACGGCGGCGGCAGCCTGCCTGCTGGGGACCGCGGTCTGGGGGATGGCGTCGAAACAGAAGACGACGACCGGTGACGGCTCGGCGGGAACGCCGGCGGCGGCGAAGCCGGCGGCCGCGGAGAAGGGCTGGAAAGTGGTCGCGTACTACCTGCATGGAAACTTCCGGTGCTCGACCTGCCTTTCCATCGAGGCGCAGTCGAAGGAGACCATCGAGAAGGACTTTGAAGGGGAGATAAAGGCCGGGAAGGTCGCCTTCCTGTCGCTGAACTACGAGGAGCCGGCAAACGGGCATTTCTCGAGCGACTACCAGCTCACGACCCGGTCGCTGGTCCTCTCGCTTCGGAAGGACGGGAAAGAGG
>Ga0315281_10005021_pt1 | contig 19023 bp, 21 predicted proteins | sample YL17G07_0_MG_FD_204540 | JGI IMG/M metagenome (GOLD analysis project Ga0315281, IMG submission 204540) | Sediment microbial communities from Yellowstone Lake, YNP, Wyoming, USA - YL17G07_0 | ecosystem: Environmental > Aquatic > Freshwater > Lake > Sediment | place: USA: Wyoming | collected... | reverse complement strand
AGTAATGAAAATACTTGGGAACGAGTGCATACTTCTTGTTAGTGGGGGAATACACGGCCATCCGCAGGGTACACGCAAAGGTGCTGTCGCAGCGATGCAAGCAATAGAAGCTACCATGGAAGGAATTTCGATTTTTGATTATGCAAAAAAGCATAAAGAGCTCTCCCTTGCTCTTGATAAATGGGGCACCGAAACTCCGATTTAAAGCAAACTAATTTTATTAAAGAAACCCAAAGAAGTTTCAGGATTAGATGAAACTTAAATCAAAATTTCTAGGATTAGAAACTGGGGGCAAGCTAATTGTAATATTAAACAAAGAAGATGCCGCAGATATCGGAATAAGAAGTCTTGGCAGAGTCACAGTGAAATATGGTAAAAAAGAAATCACCGCCATCGTAAATACTTCTACAAAAGTAATTCCAAGAAATTTCATCGGTGTTTCGGAGGGTGTCGTAATTGAACTGAGTCTTAAAGACAGCGAAGAAGTTGAAGTAGAGATTGCTCCGTTTCCATTATCTCTGAGCTCCATAATAAACAAGCTGAAAGGAAGAAAGCTCACGTACGAAGAAATCTTGCAAATTGTGAAAGATGTTGTAAAGGGGGATTTGAGCGAAGTAGAAATAACTGCTTTTGTTACGGCATTGAATACATACACGTTGGATCTTGATGAGGCGGCAAGTCTTGCCACTGCCATGTATGAGACTGGAGAAAAACTTAGATTGAACAAAAAACCGATTTTTGACAAGCATTCTGTCGGTGGTGTTCCGGGTGATAAAACAACTCTTCTAGTTGTTCCAATAGTTGCTGCTGCCGGGCTCACAATTCCAAAAACTTCTTCGAGAGCGGTAACATCAGCAGCTGGAACCGCTGATAGAGCGGAGACACTGATGAAAGTCGATCTTGACATTGATGACATGAGAACTGTTGTCGAAATGACCGGAGGATGTTTTGTTTGGGGAGGGGCGTTGAAGTTAGCACCGGCGGATGATCTTTTTATACAGGTTGAATATCCTCTCGCGATAGATCCACTTTTGTTGTCGTCAATAATGGCAAAGAAGAAAGCTGTTGGTGCAAACTACCTGGTAATAGATATTCCAACAGGGCGCGGAACAAAAATAAAAACGATCGGCGAGGCGGATCTTTTGGCGAAAGATTTTATTGTAATGGGAAAGAAACTCGGAATAGAAACTAAATGTGCAATCACGTATGGAGAACAACCAATTGGTCATACAATTGGTTCCGGTCTTGAAGCTAGGGAGGCGCTCGAGACAATAACCAGAAAGAAAAATGTTTACGATCTAATTGATAAAGCCGCTCACATAGCAGGAATGATTTTAGAAATGGGCGGCAAGAAGAATGGCGAAAAACTGGCGAGAGAGATTCTGAGAAGTGGTAAGGCGGAAGAAAAAATGAGGGAAATAATTGGACATCAACAAGGGGACTCGGAAGTAAAACCGGAAGACATAAAGATCGGGGATTTTGGTTTTGACTTTCATGCAGAAAAATCAGGAATTGTTTTGTGGATTAATAATCAGTCACTCGTTGAAGTTGCGAAAATGGCGGGAGCGGCTAAGGATAAAGGGGCGGGAGTCTATTTGTACAAAAAATTAGGTGAACCCGTTAAAAAAGGAGAAAAGCTCTTTACTGTCTACGCGGAAAAAAATATCAAACTTGCAAGAGCGCAAAAAGTTATAGACGAGGATGAAACTATTGGTGTGGGCAATAAAATGGAAATGTTAATCAAAAAAACAGAGGAGCCCAAGGTTTCCCAGAAACATCGCCCTATTATCGATAGATAATTTTTATCAAATTCTTACTTGCGCAAACAGATGTTTATTGTTGATACATTTATTTTGGACTTATCTTCAAGCTCTCGCTCTTCGGTCCCGATGGCAATTGATTCCACTTTGACGTCGCTGACAAATCTTCTTCTGACGATTTCCGCAACATCAACAGCTCGAGAGATTGCTCTGCCTCTTGCCTTCACGAAAACTTCTGATTGTCCATCAGAAAATTGCGTGATAACTCCGAGAACGTAAGCCATTGAAGGCTTCTTTCCAACGTAAATTATGTTTTCATCTGCTCTTTCCTGTCTTCCTGCCATTTTTTATACCTCCTGAACAATGACTGATACTGTTATGACTATTTCTTATTACAAAATTAAAAGATAAAAGTTTTATCTGCCCCATTTTTTGTATAGAGTTTCGTAGTCGATTTTCGGTTTCTTCTTCGAAAAGAGTAATCTATAGATTATGAAGGCGACCACGACAATCACGACAATTATCAAGACATAAAACACAATGTTCGAGTTGTCAGAAATCGTTTGAGTTGGTGTTGACGATGCGGAAGGTTGGGTTTGGATTGTTGTAGTCGTGGTAGTGGAAGATGTTATATTAGACGCAAGAGGGCTGACAGTAATTGGCGAACACGCGGAACGAGTCTTGCCGTCATCACATAATGCATACGCATACAGTGTCTGCGCTATTGTTGGAGGCCAAGGAAGCACTCCATTTGAAAAAGTATACTCATAAGACGGATTTCCAGAGCAATCTGGTTTTACAAATAAGTCAATCAGTCCACTTGAACAGTCGCTGACAGCCAGTGGGCAGTTGCCGATAGCACAAGTGTTTTGATATGTGACATTGGCGAAAACTGTTGGAAAAACCAAAAGCGAAATTGTGATTGCGACAATTATTTTTTCTTTCATTTTAACACCTTATATACTGAACCTCTTTGGATGTGGACCAATCAATTGGATTGTTGTTGCGAGTTTGCGTCTGATAGACTTTAAATGATACTACATAAGATCCTCCTGACAACAACGCTGACGAACAATCAAAACTAGTGAAAGTCTGACCCGGACCTGTAGTGAGTGAAATTGAGCTAGAAGTCTGAGCTATTTTTCCTGCAGCGTATGCATCGAAGTAAAGGAACACTTGTTGCCCGACCTCATTGTCATAGTTCAGCGTGCAAGTCCATTTACTTCCGGCTTGCGAACAAACAAAGTTGGAGTGAGAAAAAGTCCCAGAAACGGGAGGAATTGATGAATTCGTTGTAGTCGTGGTAGTGGAAGATGTTATAGTTCCACTATTGATTTGAATGCTTGCCCTTGCGGACGGCATTTGTGGACTATCACAAGTAGAGATTACAGTGACGTTTCCGGTTTGGCTTTGAGTGAAGCTTGCTTGGTATGGATTTGTTGCAAAAGGCTGGAATGAAAACACAGAGTTGTTGAATACCGCAAAGAAAAGACCGGAGTTGCAATTGTTAACAGTGCAGGTGCATTGTGAATTGATGTCGCAAGTCTGCGGGCATGCCAAAAATGGATTCAAAACTGTAACCAAAGTGGAATTGCTTCTGTTGTTTGGAAACGCATCGAAACAGTTTGCAGTAGCGTTCACCGTTCCTGTCTGGTTCGGGAAGTAGAAAACTATGTAAGGTGGAATCGTTGTGATGTTTAGTTGTGGAAGCGGAGTGCCAAAAAGATTTTGTACTGACCAGAATCCATTGTTGCACGAATTTGAAGGAACGCTGCAAGTACACGCGGAATTTGCAGAACACAAAGAGCAGACTAATGGAAATGGCAGAATTGTTGTTACTGTTGTCGTTGATGAACTTGTTGTAGGTGGACTCGTTGAGGATGACGTGGGTGGACTTGTGGAGGATGATGTTGCCGGAGTAGAAGATGATGTTCCTGGCGTGGAAGACGAAGTTCCAGTTGTACCTTGTGTATTCTGACAAACAACGGGTTGATAATTTCCTTGTGCTTGATATGCAGTGCTTGGATCTATCGATGCCGCGCCTTGAGCCAAAGTTTGCGAACAAGCATTTCCGCCTCGCGACGTGCATTCCTGCGTAGCAGCATTGCTTTGAGTGTTGGGTCCGCGACAGCCGGTAGGAGATGTGCTGTCATACGCATAACAAAAACCTCTCGTGTTATAGCATCCATCATTGTTGGTATCCGCAACAAGACAGAAATTCGGCCCACAAGAGTAAGAACCAGTCAAAGCCTTAAAGTAGTTTTTGTGCAGATTGTAATAATTAAGCGAAACGCAAAAACCATTAATATTCGTTTGATCCATACACGAATCGTCCGGAGCGCATGCACCATCCTCGTTGCATGGGTCTCCCCCAGATGAAACTCCTCCGTTGTTCACAACAAAAGTGAAACTTGGACCAGTTGCAGAACCACTTATCAAAATTCTATTGGTCTCGCTAATGCCTTCGGCCCACATTCTGATCCAATGCGCTTGGTGTGCTTGACTACCTGCACTAATTGACTGACCAGATGTCGTAATTGTGTCGCCATTTTGACCTGAAACTTGCCCATGAGTTTGAGTTGCTACACTCAAAGACAATGCTGAACTTCCAGTATTTGTAAAATCGTAATTAATTCTCATGTTACCCGCCGAAAAGTCGCTGCCACTGCTCCATGTTGGAATTGACGGAGTCTGTCCAGTCGGTCCATTATTGTAAACATCCCAAGTCTGTCTTGGATTGCCGCTACTGTCCAACCAATTCACAGTGATTTTATCAAGACGCACATTATTTGCAGTTCCGATGTTTGCGTTGCTTATAGTAAATGTCAACTGGTTGCTGTTCACGCTTGCGGGAGTGTATTGCGCCACCATGTGGAAAACTGACTGCGAATTCTGCTGCGGGATGGTCATGGTTGCACGATATATTCCTCCGCTGATAATGCCAACGCTACCGATCTGAAAATTGTTGTCGGGATTTATCAAATTAACACAGTTCTGACATAATGTGGTGATTGGAGATCCGTTTTGCGACACAGTTCCAGAAACAACAATTACATCACCGGGAGAAACTGTTATGCTGGTTCCCTGGTTGTTGTTTGTTTGATCAGTCACTGTTGCAGTTATTGAAAACCCGCTAGTTCCGCCGGGACTTGTTCCGGCACATGTCGTCGCTAAACAGCAAGCACCGTAAGTCGAAGGACAATTTGCTGTACCGGTGCAACAGTGTGTACAAGTGTAAAGTAAAGTTCCGCACGAATAAATTTGATTGCCTTGACAAACATAATTTTTGGTGTCAGTTGATGAGCAGCTTCCACTTGATCCGCAAGCACCGTTATTGCATGCAACACCAGCTCCGCAAGAGTGACCACAACTACCACAATTGTTTGGATCGTTTTGCAGATTCACGCAGCCAGTGGAACACTGTGTGTTTGGAGAAGAACAACCAGATGGCTGATTCTGGCATGCCGAATTGGGACAGAGTGATTCTCCCAAACCATGCGTGCAGCTAGTTGTCATATAACAATTACTCTGGCAGTTACTTCCTGTATCGCAACAACAAACATTTCCGCCTCCTGAAGGCGGTTGTGGAGTTGAGCAGACGCCATTACTACAGCTGTTACCAGATCCGCAAGAGTGACCACAACTACCACAATTGTTTGGATCATTACCTAAGTTGACGCAATTATTATTGCAATTTGAAAGAGGATAGTTACAACTAGTAATTTTTGAGGAGGCCGAACAGCAACATGCTTGATAAGGCCACCAGCAATCATCGTAATTATAAGCCCGAACATCAGAACCGCAATTACTAAATGAACAATAAGCATTGCTATAGCCTTGGTTCTGGCAGATTTGCCAGCAGGGTAAACCATAAGCTCCAGTTATTCCGACAATTCCAAAAGTCAAAATGCCTATCAATATCAGTATTCGAAATGTTCCTTTAGGACGCATATCCTTCAAATTAGAATTGCTATTCTGTCAATAAAAACATTTATCAGGCGAAAAAACAGCCTGAAATAGATTTAATATTTTTACTTTCTTCGCCAAAATAACAATAGATAAGAATGTCTGATGCATCGGGCAAAGAGAATCATAATCCGCAAGAAGAAACTAGCGATGATAAGAAAAAGGAAAGAAAGCTCAACGTTCCTCCTTGGGGAAAAAGTTTAGGATTTTTGCTTATAGGCGCGGTATTTTTCATCATACTCTTCTATGTTTCTCCATTGTCACAGGCGGTTTTATTCTTCCTCGGGTTTTTCAAACAGTACTTGCTGGCAGTACTTTCACCAAGCACCGTAGATTGGCTGATCAATTATTTCATTTGGTGGTGTATTGCCTTTGCAATAACTCTGGCTGCTCTCATAACTCTGATGTCAAATCCAGATTTCCCATACTTTTTCAACATACTGGGCAAGTATTTGATTGTAATTGATGTGCTTTTCTTCTTCCTGCTGATTCTATGGTGGTCTGCTCTCAATTTTGGTGTTCTTGATTCCGTGCTCTGTACCGCACAATACGGGATTCCGTTCCAACAGATATCACCCGAACTTGGACAAAGATGTGCTACATATCAACAGTCGCAACTCCCCGCTTACGCGAAAAAAGGAACTCACACGCCTTTGAGCGTTTCGTTCGGCATCACGCAGCCGGATGGATCTGTGTATATTCCTGCAATTTACAGGAACGACTATTATTCATTGCCGCTCACGCTGAAGAACGCTGATACAACAGAAGATTTATCAGGAATAGCAGGCATTGGATGGGACAAGAATGACACATGCACGCCCGGCGATGACTGCATCCAGTTATTGACTAACGTTTGTTCCCAAAGCAATCCATGCACAGTACCTTCTGGAAAGTCGCTTCCGATAGTAATGAAGACGGATGAAGTAATTCATGACAAAACTTATAGTTATCCTGACTTCCTAACTCTTTTTGAGTATCAAAAAAATGCATATGGTGCATCGGAATTGAAAGTTGTAAGATCGCTCAACGACATACAATCGACGCCTACAACAGAGCCGCAATCAAACACGGGACCGTTAGATGTCGTAATATATTTTGCTCCGGGATTATACATTGAAGGAAGCGCGACGGGAGCTTCAGCACAACCGCAGGGAAGCAGTCCTTTCCTAGCAGCACCTATTAAACCTGCTAACCCAAGCAGTACAACTGATGTGACAATGTATGTTGCTGTTGCGAACTTCGGAATAGGTTATGGAAGACTTCAAAACATAACAATCCAAAGGGTGGGAGATTACTCTCTCCTAGACAAATTGCAGTGCGCGGTGCCGTTATCCCAGGGTCAAACATTTTCCGAAGGACAGACTGAAAATCTAAATGCCATGATTGTACCAAAATTGGGAAACGTTCAGTTCACATGCGACATAAAAATAAATGATGACATAGCAAAGTCGCTTCTTAATAATAACCACTCGCCTTCGCAAAGTATTCCATTCACAGCAAGCGTTAATTACAATTATTACGAAACGTATACCTACAGCGCTGAGCATGCAGTGCAAAACGGTGGAAATCCGATAAGCACGGCGAGCTCGAGTCAGACTTCTCAGACACAGACAAGTGGAACACAAAGCCAAACATCGCAGACTTCGCAAACCTCAAGCCAGCCGAGCGGAGCCGGCGTATGAATTAATAATTTATAGGGCTACAGCTGTTGATCTGCGGATGAATTGAAGAATCAGTTCCCTCAAACAAATAAAATGAAAGTGCCACATTTTTATAGTCGTTCTTGTTTTCAGAAAAATCATAAATAGGATATTTGTCGTTAGTATCTACTATAATGACGCGTATTCTAAATGCAAATTTACTACTACCATTTCCAAGGTTTCCCTCAGGTTGAATTATTATGTTGTAATGTCCAGAGTATTTCGTATCTAGCGACGACTGCAAATTGATTACTTCGCTAAGTGCGTCAGAATAAGAAGAAGATTTTGAAATAGTTTCCGTAAGTTGGTTCGCAGCATCTTTCCCTGCATCAAAAATTCCTATTGTGTCCGGGCTTACATCAATTGAAAACGTCGAACTGTCCTTTACTGTATAAAATTCGGGATTAGCAATCATCAATGGTTCGTTGGAAGATACCGTCAGCTTTCCCGCGGCCACGCCTTTGTTTACTTGAAAATTAGGTAAGCTAATCGTTGAGTCTGACATGCTTGAGTCTGACATGCTTGAAAGATATTTCGAGAATATGGTCAAAAACACTTTATCGGAATTTTCTTGATAATTTGGAATTGTGTCCTGCCCGAAAATATTCCAATACGGAATGCAGTTGTAAGAACTGCTTGAGGAAGCACCGCCACCTCTGTTGGCGACATCGTATATAGATTGATAGAAAGAATATCTCATAGCGGCAGGAATCTCCCTTTTTATATATTCCATTTTATTAATGGTAGTAATCACGCTGCTCTCAATTTGAGCCTGCTGATCCACAATGGTTCTGCCAAAAATATACGCGCATAAAACACCGTACAAAGCGATTGCTCCTATGATTACCAAAATAATCAGAGGCCCTATTCCCTTGTTCAAGATATTCTCAACTCCAGTTTTTGCGTCAGTTTCTGCGGGTTATAAGGAAGCACAATATTAACGGTTGATGTGGAGTCAGGAGTGCACGAGTTGTCTGAGACAGTGGATTTTATCAAAAGCGAATATGGAGCGGTTGATATTTGCGTCTGTGTTTCACTAGTCGATGTAACAGTGTTGCTCGCGTCTGGAGTTTGCAGCTCATAACATTTACTCGGTACGAAATCGTCCAGATATTTTTTCAGAAAAGAAAGGTCCGAGGGACTGTTGTAAATAAAATGTCCTCCCAACAACGTAGGCATGTCACTACCATCGGATTTCATAGAAATCAGAGCAAGCATTGCTAAATCGGCGGTATTGTACTTGTTCTCGAATTGAAGCACGTTGTTAACGTGATATTTCAGAGTGAAAAATGGAATCAAAACTAAAAGAGCACTTATCGCTGTAAGTGCTAAAAAATCGTCCAGACCAAAAATTCCTTTTTTGTTTTTGAAAAATCTCATTTCAACAGATTCTCCGTTAACTTCAGGGTAAATGTTGCTGCATGCACATCATCATTCGGGTATCTTATTACAACTGGAAATGTCACCTGGTACGTTTCTTTTAGCGGGTCGACTGGCGCAGATGACTGAGGCCCATCGCCGCCGAAAGACCATTTGTTGTTTGATTCCAAGTCCACGACCGTGACTTCAGTAGTGGATGCCGGATAACCAATTTTGCTAAAAAGCTGTTTTGAATTCGTCTGAATCAAGTCTAATTTACTTTTGTCGAGCTTACCGCGCAATAGTGTATTGCCGTCGTTGTAAACCAGAGAATCAGAGCTCAATAAAACATTAGCGAAAGTATAAGCGTGCCTGTCTATCGTGGCTTCAACAACTTCCGTATCAATACTAAAAAATCTGCCTACAGCCAGATAGAAAAGTATCACAACCACTATCAAAGATATTATGGCACCAAAAAAAGTCGGCCAAGCCAATTGCAATCCTTTGATACCAATTTTAATATTCAGGAGCCTAATTCGCGCCAATCGTGGTTCCTCCAGTATTTTTGCTTATATAAAAAATATTCACGTCAGAGAACGACCCGCTAGCATCGTTTGCTATTTTTGCGGCTGATGTCTTTTGGATTTCGCTTGGTGACTTCAACAAATCTGTCTGCAAAATTCCATTTTGTATGTTCAGGTTATATTTCGCACCAGTGGGACTGTACGTGATATCAATCTGGTACGGAGCAGCACCGCTGACTGTGACAAGCTCTGACATCTCTTTAGCAACAAAATCCGACGAGTCTACGGCCGCCTGGTTAAAGAGATTAAGCATCTGAGGTACAATCTGCTGAATAAGAAGAATCAAAAACAAAAGAACGCCCATGATGAAGATTGCGTCTGTTACAACTTCATTGGTTCCTTTCATTATGATCCGACTCCAGTGCAATCCTTCGCTGATAGAGGTTTGAACACGTTTACCTTGTCGCACCCACCTGGTGATTTAGTATCCCAGTCAAAGGGAGGATTCGAAGGATCGTAGGAATTTTTTGCCCATTCCAAACAGTAATCCGCTCTTTTCAGTATGCAGTTTGTCTTGCTTAGACTTAGGTTTGTCGTATCATACCATTTGTAATAAAGAATGAGCGCGAAGAACGTAACGAGAACTACTATAACAATCAGTGCGATAGCATTTACTGCAACACCTTTTGAAAAGATTCCCATTAATAAAAATATACGCCGTCCAGTCTATTGAACTTTTATGGAGAGGGAGAAGATGAAGAAGCTGTGCCCTGACCAAGAGTTGCCATACATACTGAACGAGAGGCAGATGAAGGCCAGAGATACCCTGTCGTATCTGTCTTCCCTTTGAGCGTTTGACAGTCTGTATAAAGAAGGTAAAAGTCAGCAGGATTTCCGGTATTGTCTTTTGGCTGGCAATCCAGATAATTGCATGTTGCCCATTGAGTACAATAAGCTAGAAGCTTGCCCTTACATAGAAGTGCGGTTCCAGTGTTGGTGCTTGTATTGCTCTCCACGAAGAACCAGTAAATCAGGACCGCAATAACTATAATTGCTATAATAAGCGCGACGATGTACGGAACTGGCAAATCTCCTTTGGATCTTGGCTTCATAGATGTTCCTTAAAATTTAATTTATTTTCTATCATATTAATAGTTTTTAACTTGAACAGCAGGCGTAGTTTGCCCCATTTTGTTGATTGCAGAATCCTTTCATAGAATGCGTTCCTGTCGGGCAAGAGTTAGGATAGCAAACGCCGCCGACATCACCACATCCCTTGACTCCCTGCGTCTCTTGATAAGAAGTCGTGCATACAATCGTATTGAGCGCGAGACCAAACCTGTTCGGTGCAGTCCAAACATAATAATCTCCCGCGTTTATCTGGATTTTCTGCGAACACAAATCAGCTCCCCCAAATGTTTTTGCAAGTTGGCTGTTGACATCGCATCCGCCGACAAAATTACTTGGCCAAGTATTAAGAGTTGAAGTCAGAAGGACACTTCTATTGTCGAAATAAACAACGTTTCCAAAACCCAAGTCGGAACATGAACTATCCGTCGGAGAGATATAAAACTCCTGATTGTTGTCTTTTGAAGACAGTGTTTGCGATATAGTATTCTTGCTAACAACTTGTGACAAACCCGCTGATAGAGGAATGTTGACTGTAACTGGATGAGCTTTGGCGCTATCGCCGCAGATTTTTCCGTCCGACTTTCCAGTGTCGGTCCAACTCGCGTTACAGAAGTTGCTTCTGCACTGGAAAATATCTCCATCTCTTGTCTGAGGGCTTTCGCATCCAGAGACACATCTCCAATAAGAGCAAGATATTGCCGCATCAAGTAATTGAGATTCAGGTGCCTGATTAAGAAATGAGTTTGTCGCCAAAAGGCCTTGTTGAATTAACCAGTAAGTCATGACAGCGGCAACTAGAACAAAAAGTACGATTCCTCCTATGACAGCTACTAATTTACTGTCCATTAATCTCCTCCTCTAATACCATAAATTAGACTCCGCAGACATAAGTTGCCTGTCCCGTATCTCCGAGAAAACTTTTTGATGTCGTCCATATATTATAAGTTCCTGACGTGACTATCAAAGATTGAAACCCTGAGGAATACATGCAACTTTTTTTTGTCTCAGTATTTGAAGCAACTGAATTTATTTCAACATAAATAAACTTTGGTCGACCGCTTGCAGGAGATCCGCAAGAAGTACTTTCGCCTATGCAAGGAGAGAAGCTTACATTTGAGAGGGAAAGCTTTTCGCCATTAAAAGTGGTTTGAAGGACGTCAGCTGTTACCGGATGATTTTTAGAGTTATCGCCGCAGATTTTTCCGTCCGACTTTCCAGTGTCGGTCCAACTCGCGTTACAGAAAGATGAACAATCAAATGGAGCACCACCCGTAGGATTTTTCAATTTTTTCACATTATCACTCGCACATCCTTCTGTGCATCTGTAAAATGAACACTGAATCGCAGATTCAAGTACAGCCGCATCTGGAGCGTTGGGTGTGCTACCTGTGTTGAAAAGAGATAACAAATCGCTCAGAGGATTTGCACCACTAGAAAACTTCAAGAAAATAAATGCCATTATAGCAATGAAAGCCACGACAAGCAGCAAGGCAATAATTGTTCCTATAGGAAGTTGTGCCTTCAACATCAGGATCCTCTCAAAGAACTACAAATCTGGTTGAAACCAACCGGCAAAACGCCGCATACCTTGTTGGTAATGCTTTTGAATGCGGCATCGCTCAATGCGTTTCCAAATTTTATATATCCTGAGAAAAAAAGATAGAGTACCACAACAGCAACTGCAAGCAGTATCAAAGCCAATATAATTGCTAAAATCTCTGTGTCCATATCCTCACCATCCCACTATGGAACAATTAGTTTTTCTTTCAGATATTGCTGTATCACATGTATGCCCGAGAAGTAAAAAAAGGCAAGCATTATCACAAGAAGAACCAATAGAATGATGAACCAGAGAATATATTTGGCTACGCCTTTGGATTTACTTTTTTCTTTATATCGAACTATCATTGGAACACACCTGATGGTATGAGAGACGAAAATGTAAAGTAAACCAACAACAAAACTGCTGTATACATTATAGTAGCCATTGCGATTGTTTTCCCTATCTGGTATCTTTTCATTATTGATTCATCGCCGTTTTTTATAATGCTGGTAAAAAGCGAAATCATGCCCACCACTTCTATCATATAAATTCCAACAATAAGTTGGAAGCCGTAGATAGATATTACACTATTCAGGCTGAAGACCGATCCTAAAATTTGATTTCCGGCGGCTCCTACAGTTCCGTAGTTTCCTAATGATTGGCTAAGTTTAGTGGTTTGCACATTGAGCACATCAAGCAAACGCACAATCATTGCTGTCATTGAGACTACAATTCCAGATGATAGAGGAGCGAGGAAGAATGCTTGTAAATTCATTGTTGATGATACATCTTCCAATAAGTCATCTAACTCCTCTTCCACCTCATGCATGTTTCTGAGATAAGAAGAAATTGCAAGCATCGCATCAGAAAGAGCTGACATGCCGCCTTGCGAAATTTCGGTGACAGCCTTCATCACTGCTTCAATTAGATTTGATGGGTAATACTTTATTGCCCCTGTCTTTTCATCAAAAACAGCCGCTGAGAAAGTCATTCCAAACGATTCCATGTTGTACAGAATTCTTTCGATAAGCTTCGATATCTTGAGCTCCTTTATTCGTGGCATCGCAGTTTTCATGGCATTTTCTATCGGCATGCCCCTCGTTATCTGAGTACCCAGCTGGAAAAGTACCTCGCCTAACTCAGATTCAATCTGAATAATTTCCGAACGCAGTTTCAATTGCCTGAACGTTGAAAGGATGGTGAAAATTATTATGCCACCAGAAATTCCCCAGGTGACAAACATTGAATACATAAGAAGTCCATCGCTGAATTTTATTTTTAACAAAGATGCTTGGTAGTATTGATATACGCTGACAGCAGATAGAACAGATGGTATCACTATGGCAAGTATGATTATTGGAATCAAGAATGTTTTTTTCTTCATAAATCTTTGCAAATTGGGTTGATGGAAGGACGCCGGCCTTTTTTCCAAATAAGTCTTCATCATGTAATAGATGACAATTGGAAGAATCACGTTGTAACCGATGACGAGAAATGCCGGCTTTATTGCTTCAGGAAGAAAAACGCTCATCAGTGGGAAGAATACGAGTCCTATGATTGGCAGAAGAATTCCGATTGCATTCAAAACCGTGAGTGGTGCCTTCAAATCTTTCGAGTAATTTTTCATTCTCTCCCGTGTTCCAGTCAAACAAACATTAATTGCTTCATTGAGAACCTTGTTCCTTTTTTCCGTGGTTTCAAAAAAAGAAGATTTTATCAGAAAGATGGCTTTTACAAACTCCTCATTTTCTCTTTTCCATTTTTCCATAAAGGGATCAAGAGCGTCATTTATAGAGACAAATTTTCCTGTGTAAACATCCCAGAGTAATTTTTTCAAGTCTCTAGCAAGTGGTCCAGTTAGGTTTGTGGCAGCAAATTTGACCGCATACTCTATATTCGGAACGACTTTCATCGCAATGCTCATATAGACAATTCCTAAAACCATTTCCGAACTAGCGCTTATCCTGAATGCCGTCGCGATGGTAAATGGCATTGTATATAGGTAGTAGAAAATTGCTATAGCAAAAACTCCGATGAAAAGAATATAAGGGACATTTGCAGCGACGTTAAGAAAAAATCCTACAACAAAGAAAAATAGTGTGAAGAGTATTGTGAACAATATTGCGAACCCAAACGCACCCTTTGGAGTAATGTTGAGATGAGCAAAATCTATAGCTTTGTGAAATTTATCGACACTTGGAGGGCTTAATGGAAGAATAACTTCGGAAATATTGCAGGCTCTTTCATATGGAGAGTGTTTTTGAAACCTAAACTCTGCAAGAAATTGTTCATATTCTTTTGACGACGGCATCCTTACCCCTTATCTTGCCCTTGTACCAGTCTTCCCAAATCCCGTAAATCATTTTGGAGTCAAGGGCCCCAACCTCTCCTCTTATCTGCTCAGAAATAAGATGAAACATTTCGTTACTTTCGACGACAGTTTCCGCTTCCATTAATTCCGGCATGTTTGCTTTAACGGCTAATTTTGTCATCGTCTCTTTTATTCGTGCACGCAAAAGAATATTGTCCCAAACAGCATCCCACTGTCCTCTCCAATCCTTAACTTTTTTCGCGATTTCCTGCAAAACTACAGACTCTCCGTCAATCAGTATATCAGTGGGTTTGAGCCTGTCCTCTTTCGCGGAATATTCCATCAACTTCACAAATCCACCTTCGTCAATTGGATCAGTCTTCCATTCCTTTCTAACTTCAGTAACATCAAGAACTCTTCTGAACCTATGAAGTCCATCTGGAGAATTCAAAACTCCGGCAATTGTGATTATGTCTGTAGCTTTGAAGCTTGTCAGAGGGACTCCCAAATCATTTACAACTCTATCAAAAACTCCATATGCAGATTCGCCATGAATTGTTCCTGCTACAAGATTCGCAAGAGCTCCGATTCTCATTGCTTCATACAACGCTTTTGCTTCAACGGATCTAACTTCACCTACAATCAAAACGGAATTTCCCAAACGCAAAGCGGTTCTCAATGCTTCGTCTGCCGGAAGTTCAGCTTCAACTCTAGTAATTACAGAACGCGATTTCATCCTTTCCACATCAAATCCTAATTGTCGCAGTGCGAGAATTGGAAGCTCCAAAGTATCTTCGACAGTAATAATCCTAAATCTTTTCATAATTTCAATCAACATTGCCCCAAGCAATGAAGTTTTTCCTGAGCCTCTTCCGCCCGCAACGAGCACCGCTCTACCGCCATCAATAATGAAGCTCATCAATCCAGCATACAGTGGATCGAAATAATTTTTGCTGAGATAAAGGGGAAATGTCCATGGTTTGTCTCTGTGTCTTCGCAATGCAAAACCGAGCCCTTCTGGTGAAAGCGTTCGAGTGATTGCGGCTACTCTTGCTGTTCCGCCGGGAACCGAAAGTTCCGTATCCAAAACTGGATTAGCTTCATCTAAGGGTCTTCCAGAATAAAGTCTGAATCTCGTTGCCCAGGCTTCGGCATCTTCTTTTGTCGGAATCAAGTTTGTTTCACACTCTTCAAAATCAGAATGATTTATGTAAATCGGATTCACTCCGATCGGGGAATTTATGAAAATATCTTCAATCTTGTCATCCGCTAAAAGGAGTTCTAGAACGCCGAACCCAGCAGTATATCTGGACAGAATATTTGCAAGCTCTTGAATCTCATCGTTTGGTAATTCCAGCCCCATGCTTTTCGAAATTTCTTTCACAAGATCCTTTCCTATGTTGAAAAATAGTTCTCTAGCTTTCTCCGGTTCTGTGAATTCCGTTTCTGTTGGCTTATGTTCTGCCAGATACCTCCTCGCGCTATCCAAAATTGTGTACTTATCCTCGTTGAGTCTGAACTCAGGAGGAGTTACATGATAGAAATAACGAACTTTTCCGGGAACTTTGAAAACTTCTATCATGATTCCATTTCGCAAACTATATCGGTCAATTCTTTCGCTGTTTTTAGGAATTGCTGTCATGTAACGCGTGAGCATGAAGTTCGGTTTTATCAGTGGATGGAAAAACTCGCGATATAATTTTCTGTCGCCTGGCTTGAACGTTGCCAGATATGGTTTTGCTCGCTGAATCAGCTCAGTCTCTTCCAAAATATTTGCAAAAGGCTTTAATGCTTTTTCTATGTATTCAGTGTGAATTTTTTTTGCTAGAGGCGGTGAACGCTCCGCAGAAATTTGTTCATGTGCAATCATTCTCTGAATCATTACGTAAGCCCCAATCGGATCTTTCCTTAAAACGTCGAGTGCTAGAAATTGTAAATCCGAAAGCCTTTTCGGGAAAAAGTTCTCTCCTTCCTTTGGGCCAAGATTGCCTATCGAAATAATTTTTCTCTCATTAAGAATTTTGTTTTGTGCCTCTGCGATTTGCTGCAGCATTTTTACCTGATCATACCCATATTCATATTCCCTATTTTCGGCAATGACAACTCGCTCGGCATTTTTCACTTGCTGAAGAACATCGATAACAATAGCCATTGTTGCTTCAGAATCTTCCACGCTGGGCTCTATGACCCAGTTCATGGCATTTATCCTAACGGTGTTTTCTATGACGTCGAAGTCTACCATACCTTATTTAAATTTATTCTAACAAAGCAAATTCTTTATTATGGCACTGCCTTTTGAGAAAAAAGAGAATATCGAAGCTTCATTGATGACAAATGAGATGGTAAGAAGGCTTAACGAAGACTCTAGAAGGATGAAAACTGTCGAGCAAAGGCTGGATAGAATAGAACAACAGCTCGAGACTTTAGAGCAGACAGCATTGAACCAGATGGAAGACATCAAAATAAGCCTTGAAAAAATGGTCGCCAAAATCACACTTGTGGCTGACAAATTGAATGGGATAGAAAACGAAATTACAAGAATAAACAAGGAACTGACAAAGACAGCAACTAAAACAGAAATCAGACAGGTGCAGACATTCATAGATTTGGTCAATCCAATTACATCCAAATTTGTGACAAAGGGAGAGATGCAAAGGGAATTCGAGGAAAGGTTTAAAAGAAAAGCTTAGATTTATTACTCAAAATCTAAAGATTATTTATAAGTGGAGTTATGCAATTCTTGAAAAAGAAAGAGCCTGAAACTATGGTTAGCGGAAGGGGTGTCCCTCTTGATAGAGTTAAAGAACTTGCTACGAAAGGGTTTTCTGAGCCTGATATGATTGACGTGCTCAGGAAAGAAGGATATAGCCCTGATGAAATTGATGGTGCGCTCACACAATCTCTCAAAATGGGTGTTGGCGGATTATCTGTTCCAATGCCTACAGAAATGCCTCAAGAACAAGCATCAAATCTTCCGACTCTTGAATCACCAAATGTTCCAATCTCGCAACCTGTCATGCCTGAAACATCTTTACCACAAAGCTACTACCAGCAACAGTATCCGACAGAAGAATATGTCGAATATCTGGTAAGGGAAAGGATGGGCGGAATAGACGAAAAAATAAACGAATTTTCGATAAGATACGAAGAACTTGAAAAAAGAATGCAGACCGTTTGGGATCAGCTGAATACGATGGCATCAGGAAGGTCGACCGAACAACAGCAGATTTTGCAAAAGCTTGACACCTTCAAAGATATGATTGTCGAACTAGATACAAGATTGGGCAGCTTGGAAAAAGCGTTCCGTGAAACTCTACCTGCATTAATCGAGTCCGTTCGCGCATTGAGCGATTTGGTCGGAAGAGTGAAAAGAGAAGCTTAATTTCTGAAAAAAGTAATTTCTTTTTATGGCGGGAATCACGGATTTAACAAGTATTTTCACCATTGTTGGTTCGCCAATCGACATATTTCTGAATGTAATCCTACCGATTCCTGTAGTTGCTTACGCAATTTATCTTCTACTTGGTCAGACCAGAATTCTCTCCTCTCCTACAGCAAGAGGCGCGATCGGAATAGTTATGGCAGCCTCGCTTGTTCTCATTTTTAGGGTTGGCGCGTTCGCGCTTTGGGCCGGAATTGCAGGAGTTTTTCTGTTGAAAATAAGAAATTGGCCCGGTAGGCTCGGCGCGCTGGTGCTTTTCTTTTTGATTATAACACAGGTCACAAACCTCACGGCTGCCAGCATAAATCCTCAGACAATTCTGCTTCTGATATTTTTCGGTTTTGCGCTAATCATATTTGCTTCTGTGGACGACCTGAAAAAACAGATTGTGATGATTATTATCATTTTTGCGGTTTACTTTGCCCTAGTCTGGTTTGTATTTCCGCAACTAAGAATTTAAGTTATGAAAAGAAAATCTAATTTAAGTGAAATTGATGAAAAAGCTGGGTATTTTTATCCTGACCGCTCTCGTTTTTTCTATTTTACCACAGGCTATTTTTGCGCAAATAGGGCCTGCTGTCCCGTTTGATTTAAATTCAATGCTGTCTTTTGTTCTTGGCGCTAATATTGCACAAACGCACCCAGAATGGCTCGTTTTACCAAATGTGATATATTATTTAGTATTTCCTTTCGTTGCCATAGTCGCTGTTATTTATGGAATTCTTTCAGAAATCAGGATTTTCAGAAGTGCAAATGTGAAGGGCGTGCTCGCTTTCGTGATGGCGGGAATGTCGCTTCCTACAGGAGCAATGATAACAACAGTTTATTATTTATACACTTTTGGGGCTTGGGTTGCAGTTGTGACATTTGGGATTTTGTTCATTTTTGGAACTTTACTTTGGGGTGTTGGCCGTGGATCCCAATTGAAGAGAGAGTTGTATGATTTGCAATCAGACATGGGAAGATTGAAGGAGAGATCAGCACAGTTAGACATGGAATATTCTAAAGGAAACATAAACGAAGGCAACTACATAGATCAGAAAAATAAGCTTGCCGCTGAATATAGAATGTTGTTGCACAAACAAGGTGTCATGGGAGAAATGGGAGCTCCACCAGACAAAAAATAATAAATTTTAACCTCTAATTTGTTTCATGTCCCAGAAACAGTAATATTTCTTTCCGACTTCAACTTTGACCTGTGGATTCGCTTGTGGACCAAGAAGTGCGGTTGCATCTCTTAGTGTTGCGCTAATGTAGAAATCTTGCAAAGGTTCTGCTGGATTGAAT